>Ga0075739_154_pt2 | contig 2508 bp, 5 predicted proteins | sample RifGroB1_FD_68431 | JGI IMG/M metagenome (GOLD analysis project Ga0075739, IMG submission 68431) | Microgenomates (Gottesmanbacteria) bacterium GW2011_GWB1_44_11c | reverse complement strand
TGATGCCGGAGTTTAGAAGTACGTCCTTGAGATAATGTTTGAGGTTCTCGCCGTCAATATAAAGAATGACCCTTGACATTAATTACGATTATATACCAATATATACCAAAAACCTCGTCGAGCCGAGGCATAGACGAGGCGGTAATATATGTATTGTAAATGAGTAGACCGGGTTTTGTCAATATCGGCAGGGACTAGTGGACTTTGTGGGAACTTATTTATTCAGGATTTGTTCAACAGATTTTTTGAGGGGGGAATATTTTCATGAACGGTCTTCCAGACAACATCTAAATCTATTTCATCGTAGCCGTGGATGAGAAAGTTGCGCATAGAGATAGTCTGTCTTAAGGGGAAATCAGGATTGACTTGACTGAATTCAGTCGAAAGTTTGTTGGCTGCTTCGCCGATGATTTCAAGTTGACGAATGACCGCGTCTTGACGCATTTCCTCGTTGGTAAAGATTTCAATATCAATATCGTTTACATAACGTTCAATTGCGGCGATTGCTTCTTTGATGTCTTCCAAATAGACGGTATCAGTTTTCTTCATAGATGGTAGTAAGGTCTTTTTGAATATACGGTAATAGTTGTTTCTTTATTCCGCTTCGCAGGACTAGGTCGACTTTTTTCCCTAAAATGTTTTCAAGATCAGATTGGATGTCAGACAAGTCAAGACCGAGGTAGGTAATACCTTGTTTAGCATAGAGGGACTTAGCATCGTCCTGTTGAAGCTGGATGATGTATGGTTGCATGAATTTAGTATAGCATCAGAGAGAACTTTGCAGGGATTAGTGGATTATGTGCGGACTTATTTTCAATTTCAGGTAATTTAGTCATAAAAAAAGCCGCCTTTTGGGCGGCTTCTTCTCTTGCCGGGCTGGTGCGGCCGGTTAGTGGGGGTTACCATCGCGTGGGATGATGGCCGTGACCGTTTCGGGCTGGAGGTTGAAAAACGTGATTGTGAGGCAGATGACGAGAACCATCGGGGCAACCATTATTACAAAAGTGATCAGGTTCATTTGTCCTCCTTCGGGACATGATAGGATGTTTTTGCAGGCGCGTCAGGGCTTTAACCTGGAAATATAGTCTGGCAGGGGTGGAAGGTGTTGAGCCTTCGTCACAGGTTTTGGAGACCCGTATTCTACCGTTGAACTACACCCCTAGATAGGTCTAAACAGCCTTATTTTAGCAGAATTGATCTAGAAAAGAGGAGTAATGCCGAGCTGTCTTTCAGTCGTTTTGACTCGATCTTTTAGTTCAAGTTGTTCTTTGTCAAAGTAACTGGCATGAGCTTTGACGTCGATTTTAATTTTTTTGACGTCCCTTTTGATTATGGAGATATCTTTTTTCAACGGTTCTATTTCTTCTTGAACAATCTTCCTGGTTTCTTCTTGAACAATCTTCCTGGTTTCTTCTTGAACAATCCCACGAATTTGTGACAAATCGTTTTTGGTCATCATAAGATTAGTGTAGCGAAGGGGAGGGGTTATTTCAACTTACTGACCTCTTTGTGGAGGGTGTGCTTGCGGCAGGTGCGGCAGTGCTTGGTGAGCGCCAACTTTTCCGGAGTTTCGGTCTTGTTGCGTTCACTGATATAGTTGAAATTGCCGCAGACGGTGCATTTCAAGCCTAGATATTGTCGGGGTCCCTTTTTTGCCATGTTGAGGGTATTTTAACACAACCGGTTAGAAACTGGTTTATGCCGGTAGACATATCCCATAAGATATGATATATTCTGGGATATATGGCCAGGGAAGAAGTGTTACGGAGGAGACCGTGTTTGTTAGCGCTACCCAATTTCAAGCGGGATCTGGCAGTTTATGTGAAGGCCAAGGAACGAGTGGGCGAGCCAATCAAGGTTATTTTGGCGACTTATAACCGTGTCGGCGAGGGTTTACTGAGCGGGTTGGCGTTCACTGAGAACGCAACACTGCATCTGTATCAAGGAAGGTTGGCTAGTTATTTGAGTCCTGAGCGTACCGGGGAGCTGGCCTTTGGTGGTGGGGGCGAGATTCCCCCCTTCAATCTGACGTCTGCAGAGACGGAGGAATTTTTTAGGGAGGTCAAGGCGGGTCTAGTTCGTCAGGTGGTTGCCTTGGACCGGCCGACCCTATTTGTGGTCTATGGCGGGGAGGAAGAGAAATTTCGAATGGCCCTGGATTTAATCAATGAAATTTCTAACTTGACTCGGAGTTTTGGGAAGGGGAGCCTGGCCAAGTTTTACCTCCTAACCTGTAATTGCGATTTGGCAAAAAAGGCAGGTGTGGCGCAAGCTTTACAGGCGGAGGGTCGGCTGGAGTGTGTCGTCTACAACCCGGCCGGTGCCTGCGGTGGATTTGAGGATCTCCAAGCGATCGCCGAAACCGTTCTGAATGTCGTTCCCGACTAGTAGGTAAGTTAGCGGCTAGTATTTTTCAGATATTTGTTTGATCGCCAGACTCTGCCATGGCCCCTATTGAGATTTCGATAACTTGGACTCAGAGAATGGCAATTGGGGCAAATAATTCTT
>Ga0075739_172_pt1 | contig 5121 bp, 8 predicted proteins | sample RifGroB1_FD_68431 | JGI IMG/M metagenome (GOLD analysis project Ga0075739, IMG submission 68431) | Microgenomates (Gottesmanbacteria) bacterium GW2011_GWB1_44_11c | reverse complement strand
TCGGATCATGAGAGTAGTACACTTCTAGGGATGGTTTACTGCTCACTGATGGTAATGGAGATGCGACCGGTGTAATATCTAATGGAGGCCACGGACGTCCTCTCCTTGGATAACCTCCATCAAAATAATTATTCGATGTCTCCACATAACTGGGACTCATGAAAAAAGTATAGCAAGTGTTTTTTAAATTACAATGACTCAATTGCTGCTCCGGTTCAATTGTGAAATTTCATAAAAACACATCACGGTCTAATGTCTATTTAGCACATACATTGACTGTTGTGGTATATTATATACAGTATCGGTTGGCATGTTCAAACTCTATGCCTGAAATTTTTGAGGCTATCAAAGGACTTTTTGCTCCAAAAAAACCTGATCCCGAGCAAGATGATGATAATACACCTGCTTATCCCGATATTCGTTATCGTGATACTAAGGAAAGTCTTAGATCAAGATTACCACGGGGAATACTAGAGGAGCTCAATACGCCTTCTGAAATATATCCGGGAGGAAAACAAGCAAAAAAGGCAAAAATTGCACAACTTCTAGAAGAGTTCCCTGATGCCCTTGAAGAACTTAATACGTATACTCAGGAGCTCGAGAAAGAAGAATAGAACATGCTTACTGTTACCGTTAAATACTCTTTCAATGATTTTTCCGTCAACACCCAAAAAAAGTTGCATGTGTTTTGTATAATGGAACATGAAAGGAGGGATTGTGTATGTTTTGGAGTCCGCATCATTTCTATACAGGGGGAAGCTATGGCTTTTGGGGTACCCCAAGCCTTTTTTCCATTCTTTTTTTCATCGGAATCATCATCCTTTTTGTTTCCCTTTTCAGGAAATCATCGGATGAAGAAAAAGACGAATCCGGTAAAGAAGAAACTGCGCTTGATATTTTAAAAAAGCGTTACGCCAAAGGAGAGATTACCAAAAGGCAGTATCTGGAGATGAAAAAAGATATCGGGTAAATTCGCAATACTAATATACGAAAGCATACTAATTATACGAATTAAGAACGGATTTCATTCGCATCATTCGTATCAATTCGCCTGCCTGCTCGCCTCGATCCGCCTCGGGTCGACCTCGTCGAGACGGGTTCGGCGAAGCGGGCCGGCAAGGCAGGTAACGAATCTGTACGAATATACGAATATTTTAAATGGACTTGCAAAATATACCGCTGTTGTCATAATCTTCTCTGCCTTACTGTAATTCAATCGATTGAATTACACTTAGGGCGTGTAGTGTATATTCTTATCATTTGGCAGAAAGTGGAAGAAATGAAAAAGGAGCTTAGGCCAGCACTGACTATCCGCAGAAATTTAAACTGATTCTTATAATCTTAGACTTTAATAAATTGAACTTTATCGTTTTAATCGAATAAGTTTGAAATATCTAAAAAGGTCTTTTCTGTCAATTGCACAATCTCACTTACCTTCTCATTGAGCTTACATAAATATTTATCGGCAGCTTTAGCAGGGATGCTCGAAATAAATTCAGATGGTTTTTTAACAACAGCAAAATATTCAATTGAAGGATTGTTACCAGAAGTAACACCTTTTCCTGACGGTAGAATGATAACGGCTGATCTATGAATAATAAGATTTCGATACTCATCAATTTCATTCCAGACACTAATGTCTCTTTTAAATATTGCTTGGATTTCTTCATTATGGACAGTCTTTAAGAATTCAGGATCAAGAGGCCTCACATTAACTTCTTTCAGTTTATCTCCATAAACTAAATTAACTGTGCATGCTAAACTATCAAAACACCCCCTTGACATCAATACCATCGAATTAAAGTAATTTTCTACTACTCCAACTGAGTTAAAAGTTAATCGTGTGCTTAATATTATATTTCTGTTGTAATGTACAAATGCTAATTTTTTAAGGCTAGCTCCAAAATACTCTTGAGCTTTTAAGTTACTTATTATTTTTTTATTTACCTTATCTGAGACGATCTTAATATTTTGAAATATAGCACTATTACCTAAGAGCCTATGTGCTACGGAAAGAGCATTTGGAATCAATACCTGATTGATTAGTAATGTGTCGTTCATTTATGCAAATTCTACGACAACACAACCGACTATGCAAAATAATACATTCTTGCATCTTTGAAAAATGTGGTACACTAAAAACATATGCCGGGTAGTAGAGTTTCGACACACTTTTTTTACTTTGCCTGTGTCGATAGGACTACGTAGGTAGAGAAAGAATAGTTTTATAAAGGAGTTTTGAAGTTCCGAAAAAAGTGCGAAAGGCAAAGGTCGAAACTTCACTACCCGGTATGGACAATCAAACCCAACCCACTCAACCTCAGCCACAGGCTGATCGGCCTGTGGCCCAAATCCAGACCACCCCTCCCGTACAGCCGATAAAGAAAAGCAATACCCTGCTTATTCTCGTCGTCTTTGTTTTAACACTTATCATCATCGGGCTTCTGGGCTATATCCTCCTCACGGGGCAAACTGAAAAATTACAAACAACAACACTCCCGACACCCACCGAACTTCCGATGCCGACTACGAATATCATTCCATCAACCTCACCGGTTGTATCACCTTCCCCTGCTGCCACCGTAACCTTGACCGTGAAACCAACGATCATCCCCAATCCTGACGGCAACACTTTTACTTCAAATAAAATGGGGGTTGCATTTTACTACGCAAATAAGGCTCCGGCCGACAGCACCGGTTCCGTAAAAGTCCTGGAAAGCGGTTCGACTGTGTATGTGTATATATCCAGCGGAAAACCGGAAAATGGACAATTTATCGAGCGGTTTGACAAAAGCCCAACCGACACGCTTGCTCAAGCAATCAGCAAAAAATTTCTTGCAGGAATTTCTCCGGCTGACTGTTATGTAAAAATTGACCCGAAAAAACCGTCTCCTACAATAACCCGTGCGACAATCGGATATCCGGTTCCCACGGGCAGTACCGAACCCTCGTTCACGTTCGGCGAAAAGTGCCCGGAAAAATATAAAGAATCAAACGGCATGGCATTTTTCATGGAAGATTCAAAATCGCCTGACCGCTTTTACTGGGTGAGTATCGGCCAGTACGGTATCCCTGCATATAACACTAAAGAAGAACCCATGTGGCAGGACACGATTGTGGTATTTTAAGTGCAATTTATAAAACTGATTGATGATGCTCACAGGTCTCACAGAGAGGTAAACCAGATAATCCTGTTTCATCATACACGTGCTCCAATTCTAAAAAATCAGTAGTCCCAGCTACGCGGGCTGAATAACATAAATTCTGTAATATTTCAAATTGTTGGGGTGTAATTTTTTCAGTATCCTTCTGATAATTAACAATATCTGCTGTCGCTTCTCTAATGAATTTGGAGGGAACGGCGGGTCCTCCTAATCTCGAAGTGTCCATTGGTTGATAAACACATTCTGTTTTCATATATTCTCCTTTCAATCCATCTCAATTTCCCAAAAAAAAATGCCCTTTTACTTGGGGCAGAGTGATTGTATTGTACTATTCGATCTAAAATAATGCAAGACGACGGTTACAGCTCAATTTTGGAGAAAAGGTAGCTTACGATTGAGGCCTAAAATGCAAAAATCTCGCCTTTTTTCACCGTGAATGAAATGGAGTCAACTGCCGTAAACCCATTGTACTTTTTTGTGAGTTTGTGAACGGAAATAATAGGATCGTTTGTAATTTTTACCATAAAACAATGAATAATAGTTGATTAATCTGAGCGTATATAGTGATATCTCCTTCGTAATATATTTGGCGTTTTTTTAGAAAGAAACGAAGAAAGCTTTTTGTCAATCTGGTCATTGGTGAAATTTGTTGAAACGCCAATGATACCAAAACTACTTGTAATAAAGTGCTGATTTCTGAAATGTTTCACGTTAAATGTAACGAGGATCCGTTGCTCTTTTTTTGCATAAGCGCATACCTTCGCATCTGAAATACCTGATAAACCTACATCTTCCGTAATATGTTTTACGTCATATCGGTTATTTAACCGAACAAGTTTTTTTCTTGAAGGAAAATTTTCATCCAAAAGAAGCTTAAACCTATATCTACGCCGTTTTGGAGCCATAATTCTCAGCTATCTCTTCTAGCACGGAAGCGACAATTTTTTCTGAAAGCTGGGGGTATTCCAGAGATATTTCATCAATTGTGTATCCCTGTTTAAAAAGAAAAAGAATACGGGAAACCGGTATGCGGGTTCCAAGAACGACCGGTGTTCCTTCAAGAATATCCGGATCTTTCACAATGTTGCTTTTCATATAAAAGGTATTGTAACGAATACTACAGCAGCATGCAATACTATAACCTTCCTATCTGCATCCGGTGTCAACGCCCCAGACCGGACTTCCGATTTCCTTTTCGTAGTTGAGGATAAAGACTGCATTTCGCTGTTCAAGCTGTGATAAACGGGAGTCCGTATAATTTGGATCTTTCACATACCAGCTGGTTTTGGCAAAATAACAGGCTAAATCCTGATGGACAAACGGCCGGCCGTGCCGCGCGTAAATTTCATTACGCGAAACTTTTAACTCCCACGGCGTCAGTCCGACTAAATCCGCTCTGGTAATATTCCGGATATTGGATTCCGGCAGTATTTGACCGCTTCCGCTAAGCACTTGTTGTTCTCCGTCAGGCGGCAGCCGGTCTATCGGGGTCGGCACCGACCCGATTGGAGTCGGTGTCGGAGAATTCCGGCGGGTGAAAGGCGTAGTGGAGGGTATTATTTCATCCGTTACCTGGTTTGTGATCGTTGATGCTATCGAATTTGTCAATTTTCCGGTGAGAGCCGATCCGTATGTTTTCCAAAGAATTATTCCTGATATGACAGCGCCTATAAAAAACAACGCCAAAATAATGAGGGCGATGAGAGCGAAAATGCAGCACGTATTTTTAGATGATGATGCCGGTTGTTCAGAAGGTATTTCTGACGAATCCGGTTTTGTCACTGCATTTTTCTCCATAGATAATCCTTACTGCTTCAATCCTCCCCACTCTACCACCGTGAAGCCTTTCCGCACAATCGTGTCCAATTGCTGGGGAGCAACAGGAATTGCCGGTTTGTCAGACAGCGGCATCCAATCTAAAAACAGCCGGTAGTAGCGGTCCGGTGTTGGGTGGATT
>Ga0075739_187_pt1 | contig 5198 bp, 11 predicted proteins | sample RifGroB1_FD_68431 | JGI IMG/M metagenome (GOLD analysis project Ga0075739, IMG submission 68431) | Microgenomates (Gottesmanbacteria) bacterium GW2011_GWB1_44_11c | reverse complement strand
TTGAAAATTGATGTTTGAAAATTGAAAATTTGAGAGGATGCGTATGGATTTTAAAAAACTTCAGGACACAATAGGTGTAACATTCAAGGATCAAAACTTATTACGTCAGGCCTTCTACCACCGTTCGTACCTCAACGAAGCCAAACATATCAGGGAATCTAACGAGCGGTTGGAATTTTTAGGAGACGCGATTCTTTCGTTTTTAACATCGGAATTTCTCTATAAAGAGTATCCCCAATACCCCGAGGGTACGCTTACAAACATACGAAGCAGTGTTGTTAAAACACAGAGCTTAGGAGCAGCTGCAAAAACCCTCGGATTCGGAGAACTTCTGTTTTTAAGTAAAGGCGAGGAAGAAGGAGGGGGACGGAAAAATATATCCCTTTTAGCTGACAGCTTTGAAGCGTTTCTGGGAGCATTATATTTGGATCAGGGACTTGATGCTGCTCTGACATTTCTTAAAAACCATCTCTTTGGAACTATACGTTCTATTATCAAAAACAAATCCTATGTTGATTTTAAAAGTTACCTTCAGGAACTCATCCAGGAAACGGATAAAATTTCCCCCAGTTACGAAGTTGTGAAAGCTGAGGGGCCGGACCATGACCGGACATTCTGGATCGAAGTGGCCAAAAACGCGCTTGAGAAGATGGGGAAAATATGATAAGATAGTTGAAATGAGATATGCCAGGTAGTGAAGTTTCGACACGCTTTTTTATCTTTGCTCGTCGATTATTCGTACCTCGGAAATTGGTAGTAAATATATTTATGAAAGGAAATTGAGATTTCGAAAGCGTGAAAGCAAAGGTCGAAACTCTACTACCTGGTATGGTTAAAATCAGACTTACTCAAACAGGAAAACGGAACGCAAAAAAATACCGTATTATTGCCATTGAAGAGGGCAAACGGAGAGATGGCCAAGCCATCGAAATTCTTGGATACTACAATCCTCTCGTCAAACCAGCTCAGATTTCCCTTAAAAAAGACCGTATCGATTATTGGGTGTCGGTAGGGGCCGTTATTACCGACAGCGTAAAGGGGTTGATGAAAAAATAATGAAAGAGACGTTGCTTTACATTCTTCAGCACATCGTTGATCACCCTGATGATATCGTTATTGATGAGGTAATTGAGGGCGACCGGACGATCTACGTCATTCACGCCAATCCTGAGGATATGGGGAAAATCATCGGGAAAAAGGGCCGGATCATTATGGCGATTCGGGATCTTATAAAAATCATTGCTACCAAACAAAAAATATTTGCGGATGTTGAGGTAGCGGAAAGCACCCCCATGGACAAATCCGACAAATCTGATACATCCACAATCTAGTCATTCCCGCGCCCGCCTGCATCAGCTATGCTGAAAGCATTGCGGGCAGGAAAGCGGGAATCTAGGTTTTTCAATAATCGGACGGGATCCCGGATCAAGTCCGGGATGACATAAGATATGCACATCACGATCCTCACTCTCTTTCCTAACATGTTTGAAGGTCCTTTTGCTTCTTCGATTATCAGCCGCGCCATAAAACAAAAAATAATAACTATTCAATACATCAATATCAGAGATTTTTCTCAGGATAAATATAAAACCGTGGATGAACATCCGTACGGCGGGGGAGCGGGTATGGTGATGAAAGTGGATGTTGCGGACCGGGCAATTGCCTATGCAAAATCGCAATATCCAAAAAAAAAGTCATGCGTTGTCCTATTGGATCCGCAGGGAAAACAATATAAACAGGCTGATGCTCAGATTCTTTCCGGGTATGAACACTTGATTTTCTTTTGTGCTCATTATGAAGGAATAGACGAAAGGATCCGGACGTTCGTAGATGTAGAGTATTCAATCGGCGATTACATCCTGACAGGAGGAGAAATTCCTGCGATGGTATTGGTTGACAGCATTGTACGCCTCATTCCCGGAGTTCTTGGAAAACCGGAAAGCCCTAAAAACGAATCATTTTCAGATCCGAACCTTCTGGAGGGCCCTCAGTACACAAATCCTCAATCGTATAACGGAATGAACGTTCCAACCATACTTCTCTCCGGTAACCACAAAAAAATTGAGGAGTGGAAAAAAGAAGAAGCTATTAAAACAACAACGCTCCGCCGAAGCGACCTTGGACACATCATTACTCCAGATATTTCTTAGCTAACCTGATTGATTCATCCGAAAGAAATGTTTTTACCTCTTCCCAGGAAAAAGAGTGAATCATTTTCGGCATTTCATCGCTCTCTGCATCATCAAAATAACCCATAGCACGGATAATCGCATATCGATTATTCCCTAAATTACCGAATTTTTTCTCATAGAAATCAAAAAGTTCCTCAAACCGATATTTTTGTGAGATGACATAAAGATCAACGTAATCACGCTTTGTTGCTCTTCCTGTTATAGCGGTTAATTTCATAGCAGCAATATCCGCAACTGATGCGACCCGTATGTTCTGATACAGAGTAAATTCACCGATCATCGGGTAGGTATAGCGGAAAATACTGAACTTTATATTATTAAAAATCCCCAGTACCGTATGGGGGGGTTCAAGTAATGTTACCTTAAAAGTACCAATACCGGCTAATTGCTTAATAATATCTTCAGCAAATAATGCTCCTGGATAATAAAAATCAAAATCAAAGGATTTTCTGTGTCCAAGGTGAAGTGCAAGAGCTGACCCTCCGGCAAGATATGATGTATCTAATATATGGGATTTACCTAATACTGCCAATGCTGCCTGCGAAGACTGTAATAAGGTTCCTGCATGCATTTGACCTCCTCTCGTGGTACACTCAAATATCGTGACCAAAATACGGCGGTTTTCGGAGAAAAATCAAGTCGATGTTTGAGTGTCTCTTTGATGCTCTCGCGTGGATACGTATGCAATATCCAACGCACTGCTTCCAAATCTCCTTTGTCAAGCAATCGATTAATAACATATTGAGCGCTTTTTACAGGATTTACTTTGCTTGCATCCACATCCCAAAAAAATTTGTATAACGACAGAGGAAGATGATCAGGAACAACACGGTTACTCATATTCACATAGTATACCTTTCTTTTATGTTCGATTCAATAAGAAAATCAACTCAATTGTCTTCTTCTGAATCTCTTCGGCTGGGGAAAAAATATCTGGAGGACTCCCGCATCATATCGCAACGATTTCTGCTTCGCATATGTAATATCGCTTTTCATCCACTCACTGAACGGCCTGCTGTGGTACCCATTCAGCACCCATGGTGAAATGATGCCAGGTTTGATGGTGTGACGTCTTTTTTGCCATTTCGCGAGCCGACAGGCCTCTTCCAAGGGGAGGGGTCGGGGACCAATGAGTGCCATATCGCCTTTGAGTACGTTCCACAACTGGGGGAGTTCGTCCATTCCCGTATGACTTAAAAATTTTCCTGCTTTTGTATACCGAGGATCATTATGAATTTTAAAAACCGGTCCATCCGCTTCATTATGTTTTTGTAATCTTTTTTGTAATTTGTCTGAACCGTGTGCCATGGTACGAAATTTATACATGATAAATGGTTTGTTCTTTTTTCCGATACGAATTTGCTTGAATAGAATCGGTAATCCTGAACTGATGACAATAAGAATTGAAATAACAATTTGAAGCGGCAATGTCATCACAATCAGAAAAAAAACAAATATGTGATAAAGGAAAGATACAATCATATAGGATCAGGACTTACACAAAATGATTCTATTCATCATGTCATTGCGAGCCATTCTTATGGCGAAGCAATCTTTATAATAAAGATCGCTTCGTCTCCCGACATGACGTCGGGATCCTCGCGATGACAGGTTTATTGTATAATGCTTTCAGTTTATGAAATCAGATATCCGACATTTCTGGGAACTTCTTTTTGCAATGACGGAAAAAGAGCTCCGCGCGCGCTACAAATATACCATATTCGGATTTTTCTGGCTGGTGGCAAATCCGCTTTTACAGATGATCATTATCTACTTTGTTTTTTCTTTATTTATAAAAGAGCCGATACCGAATTACCAATATTACCTTTTCATCGGACTTCTGGTATGGAATTTCTTTTCCTTATCTCTTACCAAAGGAACACCCTGCATTGTCAATGAACGATCGTTAATAAAAAAAGCAAAATTTCCAAGATCAGTAATTCCTTTATCTATTATTTTTTCTAATCTCGTTCACTTCAGCCTCGCCCTTGTTCTTTTTATTATTCCTGTTCTTTTTTTGGGAACAATAACTTTAGCAAAAATTCCTGCCATATTTTTCGGACTAACGTTACTTTTGGTTTTTACGGTCGGATTTGCACTCTTTACGTCCGCGCTCAACGTCCGTTTCCGCGACATCAACTTTTTTCCATATCCGTTGTTCCGTACAAATTTATGTGGTTATGGCGACTCAATCCCATGACGTCAGTCGTACAGCTCATGCAGTATGGATTTTTAGGAGCATCACCACCGGGAATCGGGATGGTAGCCGCCAATGCCACAATAACCATCATTGTATGTACACTCGGTGTTCTCGTGTTTCAAAAAGAAGGGAAAAACTTCGATGATTGGGTTTAGCATAGCAAAAAATCACGAAAATTTACATACAAAAATAATTTGTGTATAATGACTCATATATATATTGTGATTATCCTATGAACAATGACCTCATCTCCATACGAAAAAATCTGCGAAATTCCTTGGCTCAACTACGGAGGGACTATTCAGTGCGCCGGCTCGGAATTTTCGGATCCGTCGCGAGGGGCAACCAAACAGTATCAAGCGATGTGGATATCCTCGTCGAATTTTCAAAACCCATCAGTCTATTTAAGTTTCTTGAATTAGAAGAGATTCTCACCGGTTTGCTGGGACGGAAAGTCGACCTCGTATCGAAAAAATCCTTAAAGCCGAATATCGGTAGAAATATCCTTCGCGAGGTACAAAATGTATGAGCAGGGATTTTACCGATTATTTAAACGATATTCTTTCATCAATTGACGAAATTTTCGATTTCATCGGTAACATGGAATATGACCCATTTTCCATCCGCGAAAACCAGCGTTATCCGTGATATCCGTGTGAAAATAGGGTACAATCTACCGACCCTATTCGGCACGGATTCCACAGATTATACGGATGAACGCGGATAGAAACGAAGCGTATCTATAAAAAAGAGGACCCGCAGGCCCTCTTTTTTATAGAGTGTTAACATCACGGATTAACTATGGA
>Ga0075739_181_pt1 | contig 5205 bp, 4 predicted proteins | sample RifGroB1_FD_68431 | JGI IMG/M metagenome (GOLD analysis project Ga0075739, IMG submission 68431) | Microgenomates (Gottesmanbacteria) bacterium GW2011_GWB1_44_11c | reverse complement strand
AGAAAACATTTCAAGTGTCTGCTCTGGAAGGGTCTATGGGGTGTTGGTGCTTTGTCGCTCATCGCCGCATGGCTTTCGTTAAAATCAAGTGCAGTTATCGGACTTGATGCACAAACTTGGTTTTGGAACGCTCTAATTTTTGTTGTCCTATCAATTCCGATTAAACTCGATTGCCATTCTTGCGATGTATGCGGAATAGGCCCGAGAGCTTGACGAGATACAATTTTAATGCTATCATAGCGACAGAATGAAAGGTGGTGTGTAGCCACTTTTCCAGTTGAAAACAAACCGAAAAATGGAGGTGTCAAATGTTCGGACGACTGACAGAGTTCATTCTGCCGCGTATAATTGAAGTTATGGTTCACAAACGCGAAACACTCACCAAGAAAGAACAAGCGGCGCAAGACGCGTTCATGGCGAAGCTCGACATCAAGAAGCGCAAGACCGATAAGCCGGTCATCGTTGCCGTTATTGGCCTCGTTGGTTCTGGCAAGAGTTCGGTGGCGCATGAGCTTGCCAAGCACATCGGTGCGACGGTCATCGAGGGCGATGATATTCGTATTGAACTTCGCAAACAGAGCGAACGCTACGAGAAATCGCGCGCAATCGCCGAGAACGCGGCCATCGAAGTTGTGAAGCAGGGCGGCAACGTCATTCTTGATTCCGACTTCGTGGACGAGAAGAAGCGAGCGAGCCTTCGCGAAAAGGCGCGGAAAGCGGGCGTGCGCCTCGTTTTCGTCCGCACTCACTGCGACCTCGATGTCATGGTGGGTCGCGTTCTCACCGCAACCTACCACAATCGCGTTGATGATTTCTTCGGAGGCGCGAAATCCAAGTGGCAAGGAAGCGAGCAGTCGAAGGGCGCGGCGGTGAAAGTTCGCGAGATGTGGCGGCGCACGCCTCACCACTATCGCTGGGTCAATCAGGGCGGTGGCAAGTGGGTTCTCAAAAAGTTCCCATTCGCTATCTTCGCCGAGATTGACACCACGGATTCCGATTCGTGGAAGCGCGAGGTGGAGAAATGCGCCAAGCAACTCCTCACGTGGTAAACCGCAATCAAGGGCGACCAAAGCGAAAGCCGAGGCCGCCCTTTTTTGTTTGATTTTTTGATGAATTAAATTCATAATTGAATTGCCGCCAAAGAAAAACTTGTAATTGTTATCGGTGTGTCTCCGCCGCTCCGTTAGAACCTATTTTAAGGATCAAACGAACTAATCTTACGCTCGACTTTCTTCTTAATTTTAATATTCCTACCACGCTCTACTAATGTGCTAATTCAAAATGGACTCGGAAAAGCGGAACAAATATTTTGGGGATTAGGTTTCCGCTTTTCCTCGGCTAATGTTCTTGGCGAGATTCGGAATTCTGACCGCAGGAGGGGTTTGGGGAGGAATGAGGAAAACTCAAAATACAAATTCAAAATCGTGCCTTCGTTCATCATATCATATTGTGTCCAGTCTAAAGAAAATACCATCCTCGGCATCCGCCTTGGGAATTTCCGCTAGGGCTATGAGCGCCAGTTCTAGGTATGGAAACGGCTCAAATACCTTTCAGTCGCATCCGGCAGAGCCGGACAGGGCTCACCCCACCCGGCCGCACAAACCCCTCTCAGGTTTTTCATGTCCGTGTTTAGTGTGTCGCTTTCGCTGCCGATTTCTCATTGCATATCGCTCAGGCGCTCGTCTTTAGCCCAGACACCCTAGCGGAAATTCCCGAAGGCGCAAATGCCGTCGTGCTTGCCCCAGTCCGCGCGATTACGCGCGGACTCCCACCCGTGCGTGCACGAAAGCTCACTCCCTGAAATTAAATTCTTGAATACGAAACTCCGGCTCCGATTCTGCCATTCTGTTTTATTCTTCCTTCCTTTTTTAATTGCGATAAATACCGAGTCGCTGTTGCATCAGAAACATGCAAAAGCTTTTCTACTTCATCATTCGTGATTTTAGATTTTTCAAGAAACAAAGACATAACGCGATCCAGTTTCTTTCTTTTCCGGAATTGTATTGCGTCTCTGGCTGTGATTAGAAGTTCTCCCCATTTTTGAGATTTAAGATATGAAACTCTTGGTTTTTCTTTTTCCGGTTCCGGTTCGGGAGTTTCTATTGGTTTTGGTTCTTCCTTCGCCTCGCTGACGCTCGGCTCGGATTCGGGTAACGGCTCATTTACCGGTATTTGAGCCGTTTCGGGTTTAGAACTTGAAGAACCTTGATTTTCCGGTATTTCAGAGCCAGATTCAGATTCTGGGCTTATGGCTTCAGGCTGGTTTAGAGGTGAATTATCATTATTGACCGGAATGGCATCTACGGCTTCCTTAGGGCTTTCTGGGGCTTCAGGAAGTGCTTCGGAAGGTTCAGAATGTGCGGTGTTTTCAGTGCCTTGCTCGGTAGGCTCTTGGGGGCTTGTAGGTGAAGGATTTTCTTCGGGGGTTGGGGTTTTGGGGCAAATTTTCGTCAGAGGACATAAGATTATATAATTACTAAATCTTTTTCGACTCTTTTTAATAGCACCGCATTTGTGGCAACTATGATTGACGAAATGCTCATAAGAAGCGCTGCGAATTCCGGGCGAAGCATAATGCCAAAACCTGGATATAAAATTCCCCCAGCAATCGGAATTGCAAGAAGATTGTAAATAGAAGCCCAGAAAAGATTTTGTTTCATTTTACGAACTGTTGCTTTGCTTAATGTTATGGCTCTAAGTATATCTAATGGGTCCGACTTCATAAGAACAACTTTCGCTGTTTCTATGGCAACATCTGTGCCTGCACCAATTGCAATACCCACATCTGATTGAGCAAGCGCAGGGGCGTCATTCACTCCATCTCCAACCATTGCTGTAAATTTGCCTTCATCTTGAAGCTTTTTTACATATTTCTCTTTATCTTCTGGCAACACTTCAGCAAAAACTCTATCTATGCCAAGTTCACGACCGACAGCTTCAGCTACTTTTTTATGATCACCTGTAATCATGGCAACTTCAATTCCGAGTTGTTTTAATTTTTCAACTGCTTTTTTAGCATTAGGTTTGATGGTATCAGCAGCAGCCACAACTCCAGCCAATTTATTATCCACTGCAATTAAACTTAAGGTCTTTCCTCCACTTGCTAAACGGTCCAATATTTCTCTGGCATTGCCAATTTCAACTTTATTATCAGTTAGCAATTTTTCTTTTCCCGCAAGAATAATTTTCCCATTAATTACCGCCCTAAGACCATATCCAGCTATAGATTCAAATTTACTGATGGATTCAAGAGGCACTGCATTTTGTCGCTCCGCTTCTTCCATAACCGCTTTGGCTAAAGGATGATTTGAACCAGCCTCTACACTTGCTTCATAATTTAAAATGTCTCTTTCGGTAAATCCATTAAATGTAACCACATCTGTGACCTTTGGTTTCCCTTGGGTGAGTGTGCCAGTTTTATCCAAAACGATAGCTTGAATTTTTGAAACTTGCTCAAGTGTTGGGGCATCTTTAATGAGAATATTGTGTTTTGCCCCAAGTCCAGTACCCACAGCTACAGCCGTCGGTGTGGCAAGCCCAAGCGCATCGGGACAAGCAATAACAACTGTGGCAATAGCAAAAGAAAGGGCTAAAAGAAATGTTGAGCCAACCACAAAATACCAAATAATAAATACCAAGAGACCTGATCCAACAGCTACAATAACCAAGTACTTCGCAAATCTATCAGCAATTCTTTGCCCTGGTGCTTTTGAATTCTGTGCTTCCTCCACCATATGAACAATTCGAGCAAGAGCAGTATCTTTGCCAATTTTTGTTGCTTTAAATTTTACTGAACCAGTAACGTTAATTGACCCACCGATCACTTGATCTCCGATATTTTTAACAGTAGGGATTGATTCTCCGGTAACTAATGATTCATCAATAGCAGTTTCACCCTCAATGATTTCACCATCAACAGGAACTTTGTCTCCGGGTTTAAGAATAATAATGTCTCCAAGTTGTATGTCTGAGGTTGAAACAAGTATTTCTTTGCCATCTTTAAAAACTCTAGCTTGTGGTGGAACAAGATTGAAAAGTGCTTGAAGAGCGTCGGTGGTCCCTCTGCGTGATTTCATTTCCATCCAATGGCCAAAGAGAACAAAAGTGATAAGCATTGCCGCTGCTTCATAATATGAATCCATGCTACCAATCAAAGTAAGTAAAATACTAAAACCATAAGCCGCTGTAATACCAACAGCAATAAGTACCGCCATATTGAGCAGTTTATTTTTTAGAGCAAAATAGGTTGAGTATAGGAAAATCCAGCCGGAATAAAAAAACACTGGCGTTGTTAAAATAAAAAGAAGCCAAGGAATAGCTATCGGTGATGGAAGATTAAGTTTTAAATACTCAGTTCCTAGTGGTGAATATAAAATTATAGGAATTGTTAAAATAAAGGAGAAAAAGAATTTATTTCTAATGTCGAGTTCCATAAGACGAGCCATTTCTCGTCCAGCCAACCCGGTATGATCCATTCCCATAGTCATAGACATGCTCATTTTTAACTTCCCCCAAAACTCATTTTAGATGGGTCACCCATCACATGTCCTGAGTGAGTATTATTTTTTTCTTGTGCATCCACCTTAATAAGCGTCATGCCACATTTAGGACAAACACCAGGGCTATCTCGTTTTATTTCAGGATGCATTGAACAAGTATATATTTCTTGTTGTTGCATTGAATGATTGTGTTCCATAATATTTTTATTTAAGTTGCCAACTAAAACTTCTTACAACACCACCTATTTCAGAAATCTTTAATTCAACAGATTTTGGAATTGGTGTTATTTGATTAAATTTTAACACACCTTCTCTGTGATGCCCACCTGTTGGTCCTTCCCAACTAATTGGTTTATACTCTTTGTCTTGATCATCAACAAGAATAGCAATCTTTGTCATGTCTTGATCCAATTCAACCGAATGAGTGTTCATGCCGACATCAAATCTCCATTCTTTAGAATTTAGTGACAGATCTATGGGGGTAACGACCACTGTCACATCAGCTTGCTCTTCAGTCTTCGTTTCCCAAGTTTGTTTAGTGGCTGTTTGCTGGTTTGCTTGATTAGCAACAGGAGCTAATTCTTTTGTCGGGCCACCACGATAAAAAAAGAGAAAACCTCCCAGGAAAGCAAGCACTAATGTGAGTATTGTTAAAGTTTTATTATTCATAATCTTTTTTAAATTTAATAATTCTATTTATCATATA
>Ga0075739_186_pt1 | contig 5582 bp, 10 predicted proteins | sample RifGroB1_FD_68431 | JGI IMG/M metagenome (GOLD analysis project Ga0075739, IMG submission 68431) | Microgenomates (Gottesmanbacteria) bacterium GW2011_GWB1_44_11c | reverse complement strand
GATGGGTGCGGAAGTTGGAGATTCTTCCTGTATTGTATTTTGTGTTTGATCCGGATTGCTTTTGGTTTGCTGCATTCTTTTCCCTATATTGAGTCCGAGGATGAGTGCAGCCAGAATCGAGAGAACGAGTATCAAATAGTAGGTATTTTTTAGCCGCATAGTATAGGCAAGAGTAGCAACTCGAGCAACTCGGGTTACTTAGTAAAAATTATATTATATTTTTGCTCGTAGAGCAGTAAGCATTTTCGCTATACTCACAATTGTTTCGCGAAGAGCATCATACTCCTGATGAGTAAGAAGGTTTTCTTTATAAGCTAGTTGAATTATCGGGATACATTCATAGCATGAACCCCGAGCAATAGATAAAAAATGCTGAAAATCCTTTTTTGTTTTTCCGGATCCTTCGGCGATATTAAGAGAGATTGAAAGAGCAGCTCGTTGAAATTGATTAGTTAGAGAGAATCGATACGAAGATGGCCATTTTTTCGTTATTGAATATACGGTATGTGCAAATTCAAGTGCCTCTTGATATACACGAAGACTTTCAAATCTGAATTCCATGGTTTTGCCAAGTAACCGGACCTGCTGGACCCGCTAATCAAGTTTACTTGTTTCCTTATGCTCGGTGTGTTTTTTGCACCGTCTGCAGTATTTGGAGAGATGCAGTTTTTCCGGCGTGTTGATTTTATTCCGTTTGGTGACGTAATTGGTGGATTTACACACCATACACACCATTCCTAATAATAATCGTTGGTCTTTTTTGGCCATACATTATTAGCAAGATGAGCAGCTCGGGTTACTTAGCAACTCGGGTAATTCAAGAATTATACTCGAGTTGCCGGACCTGCTAGCTTTGCTATTCTTGCTTTGCTTAGCGTTTATTATACCCAATACCGTGGAGTTTGACTAGAGGTTGATTACTCCAGAAGTTTATTATTGATAATCGCTCCTGCGATTTTCTGGCTGAAAAAATTGCGCCCGGCATCAGAATAGTGGATATGGTCGCCGGGATTGATGTAGGCTATCTTTCCGTTTCCCGAACCGTCAAGCGAGGGGTGGTAGGCATCAGCAAGCGGAAGCCCTTGGCTTTTGGCAAAGTTGACTGCGTTTTCCAGATATTTTTTGATAACCGTCACTTTTTGGGATTTGGCAATTGGGTCAAAAGACAAACCAGACGCTCCGTCGCCAAAGACGGATGCATTCGGTGCAATCGTTGCCCCTATGACGATTCTCACGTTAGGCAGAGCATTTCGTAACGTACTCACTGCTTTCCCAAGGGCAAGCCAATGTTTGTCCATAGCGCCTTCATCAAATGAAAACGGGTTGTAACCAAAAGACTCTATGACGACGACATCCGGGTTTTGGGATACAAGTGCTGGCATCGGGTTTCCCAAATATGTGTACCCGTTGGTGATGCGCTCGATGCCGAAATCAATATTGGTGGCTCCCACACCATAATTTTTCATGGTAAAACCAACACTCGGATATGTTTTGGAAAGCATTTGTTTGAGGATTCCGAGATCACTTCCCAGCGTGTCCACCATACTGTCGCCAAGAAGGGCGATGGTAAAACTTTGCTTGCGCGCGGTCCGGGTCGGTATGGGAGAAGGAGTGGGAGTTAGTGAGGGGGTGGGTGTTACGGTTGGCGTCGGGGTGATCATAATATCGCCGAAGGAAACGTCGGGGAACGCTTCAGTGGTCGTTGATATCATAATGGATCCAAAGGAGGAAAGCACATCCTCGGGGACTGGAGAAAGAATGGTTTCTGCAGCAAATGCTATTCCGATAAACAAGGACAAAAATGCATGCATATATTTATCATAAAGACAGATGCGGGGAAAGGAAAGGGAGAAAATTTTTTACGGTCTTTTCATAAAACGGGATGTCACATGGCCTGCTTTGAAAAAATCCTTGCAGAATTTCGCGGTTTTTTCCGGATCAAACCACGCGCAGGAGAAAATATTGATGTATACACTTTTCTTGTATTCGGAAAAATGGGCAGTAACGGAACTGGTTTCGATAAGTTGAACCAATGAATATCCTGATGTGATGGGGTTTTCATGCCCGAAATGGGGGATGAGCGGTTCTCCATACCGNGGTGAATTATGCATCACATTAAAGATAAAAGCATTTCAGAAGCATTGTCAACAACGAATTCATTTCAGGGAGAAATTTGGCTTCACAATTGTATGGCTCCCGCGAGTACGCGGGATTTCGCTTCGCCGGATACCACCCTGTATCCGGCTTCGCTCAACTTACGAAGCTAAAAATCTATTTTTCCTCCTATTCTTACTTCTCGCCTTTTCAGTACTATTCGTACACGGCTCGAAGAGCGGATTTAGTCGGACATAAGAATCTTTAAGACTCACTTCGTATCGTCAAGAGATTCTAATGGAGCCTGGGGGGAGAATCGAACTCCCAGTCAACTCCTTATCCTAAGAGCCACCTCGGCATAATACGCGCGGCCTAGAACTACGGGATCCCGAAGTTGCAAGCCAAATTGTAAACAATTTGACAGCATACTTCTGGGACCATGGAGCCGTTTTACCATTAAACTACCCAGGCGTGTTTCGTTTTATAGCAAGAGTAGCAACTCAGGCAATTCAGGAATGAAACTCGAGTCGCCGGTCTTGCTGGTCTTGCTCTTCTTGCTTTCAATAGTATGCATTGTACCAAAAATAATTGCATTTTTGTGAATGATACAGTTCATATAACTGATAATAGCTTCAAAAGGGGAGGCCTTTCGAAGCTCGCTTAAAAAAAGACCTCGATTATAGCCTTGCCGCCTTTGCCAAAGTTGGGAAGGAATTGGGAATTCTCTCATAATTACTTCGGATTGATACCTTGATAAGGAATGAAGAGAGGGGTTGTGTTCTAACTTTCTGACTTATCAGAACCTGTGCCTGCCATGAATGTATCTGTTGTCAAGGGTCCCGGTTTTCGTCCTTTTGCTAGGTCTTCTAAACGAGTTCTGGCAAGGAAAAGCTCGTTTTCCAACTCATCTTTTATAAGTCCTGGGATTGAAGCAATTGCCCATCCCCACCAGTTTAATTGATCTCCGGCTGCAGCTAATTCACTTCGGACAGCTTCCAATTTTTTTCCCATATACCGCAATATACTACAGGATGGAATTTGACTTGTCAAATCAAGCTTAATATTCGTTTCAAAAAACATGTCCTTGACTGCCGTCAGGCAGGTTTATGAGGCTAACTTTTTCCTTTGGTTGTCTTGGGTGCATTGCGGTTCAATATAATGTGGTAGACTTATTGGTATGAAATCCTCCCGGATGTGGGTATGGGTGGGTATAGCGGTTATTATTCTTCTTTTTATTGGTATTACGGGGTGGGTGATAAGCGAACGGACAACGCCGCTCACCCTGACGCCTCTTTCCAATCTTCCTTTAAAAGAAAAGACTCTTGAAAAGTATACGATAGAGAATCTTGCCAAGCGTACCTTTACTCCAAGCCCGATTGTATTTGAAGAACCGATTGCGACGACGTCTTCCTTTACTGTCCTGCCGTTTTATTTTATGAGTGACCCCACTTCTCCCTCGACTTCGCTCGGGATTCGCGGGGCAGGCGGAAAAAGAGTAACAGGATTGGCACACGTGCCCAATGTACCGCTGGCGGAAAAACTTCCCGTTATTATTCAGTTTCGCGGATTTGCAGATCGGGAAGCCTACACCCCCGGACTGGGGACCAAACACAGCGCGGAAGTTTTTGCTGCAAATGGATTTGTATCCTTGGCTCCTGATTTTTTGGGGTATGGAGGATCCGACGCGGGCTCAACAAATGTGTTTGAGGACCGTTTTGAAACATACACGACTGCCCTTACCCTTCTTGCTTCCATCCCGACGATTTCATTCGTTGACCCGTCTCACGTATTTCTTTGGGGTCACAGCAACGGAGGACAGATTGCATTGACGGTTTTGACGATACTGGGAGAGAAAGGAACTGCGTACCCGGCATCCCTGTGGGCTCCCGTCACGAAAAAATTTCCCTACTCGATTCTTTACTATACCGATGAATTTGAGGATTATGGGAAAGGGCTTAGGCGCGAACTGGCAACATTTGAAAAAGACTACGATACGGACCAGTTCGCGTTTTCAAATTATCTTGACCGAATCAAAGCATCGATACTTTTCCATCAGGGAACAGATGATGAAGCAGTGCCTCTCAGGTGGAGTAGTGATTTTGTGAAAGACATGCAGAGCAGGGGAAAGACAATTCGATATTATACATACCCGGGGTCTGACCACAACCTGACGGTCGGCTGGAATACCGTGGTTTCCCGCGATGTGGAATTTTTCCGATCGAATACCCGTTAGCGGAACGTGACTGCTCCGCTGCAGCTTGCCGTTGTCCCTTCCTCATTTTTGACCGTCGTTACGAATGTAAGGGCTGTATTCTGAGGAATGTTTTCAACTGCTTTTGTCGTACATTTAAATGTCGTCCCGCCGCGTTCCGGAGATTGTACGACCGGTACGACTTTCGTTTCACGAATAATTGCCTCTTTGTCTTTTAGGAGGGTAAATTCACATTCAATTTGAGTTCCTGCGGATACATCACCGCCTTCAGCTGACAGGTAATATTTCGGCATACCGACGACCGGATTAAACCATTCGCTTTCGCAGACCAGTTTTGTGAGCGTCGGTTTGGTAACCACTTTATTTTCCGGAGTCGGGGACGCAGTTTCCTTCGGTTTGTTTTTTGGCCACATAAGGACGGCTGCAACAATGACCGCAACGACGATAATAGCACCGACGACATAGACGATAGAACCTTCTTCCTGGGTTTGAGAAACATCTTCTTTGTTTTCCATATAAAGATAACTATAAGAAGTCAAAAGAAAAATATCAAGAGGGAAAATTTGAAAAATATATTTGTTGTGCTGGGACCAGGATTCGAACCTGGGTAGCCGTTAAGGCGACAGTTTTACAGACTGTTGCGATTGTCCACTCCGCCATCCCAGCAAGAGTAAGCCTTCTTAATTATATCGGAATTGAATTGGTGTAACAATGGTATAATGGATTTGTAAATCGACGTAACGACCTGCCCACCGAAGCTTTAGCGAAGGCGGGTGTACCTAAATTATGCCAGGTAGTGAAGTTTCGACACGCTTTTATCTTTGCTGAAAATAGATGCTATCTGGTTATAGAAAAGAATGTATTCCTTTATAAGGAAGAATATTGAGGTCTCGACAGCGTTAAGGCAAAGGTCGAAACTCTACTACCTGGTATGCTTACCGGCATTCGATTGAAAGAAAAAACAAAACCGTATGCAAAACGGATCGAGGGAATTGCGCATCCCATCCGGTTGTCAATTCTCTACCTTTTGGCCTTTAAGGACTTTCCTCTGCATGAAATTGCAGAAAACCTCGATTATCCGCAAAACCTCGTCAGCCACCATATCTCTACACTTCTGTCATCCGGCTGGGTAGAGAAGAAAAAGTGGAGACGGTATATGTATTATCACCTGAAAACCCGGATGCTGTTTGACTGGTACCGGCTATTTGCCGGCACGCCTTTGGAGAAAGAGGTCATCAGCAAAAAACTAGCTTCAAAAGGCCAGTCCGTCGGCTGA
>Ga0075739_185_pt1 | contig 5621 bp, 6 predicted proteins | sample RifGroB1_FD_68431 | JGI IMG/M metagenome (GOLD analysis project Ga0075739, IMG submission 68431) | Microgenomates (Gottesmanbacteria) bacterium GW2011_GWB1_44_11c | reverse complement strand
CCGATAATTTAGAAAGAATGCCGAGGATCGAAGCCATGGGGTCGGGGGCTTTACCGACAATGGTGTTAAGAGGCAAATAGTAAGGGGCGGCCAAAGAAAGTTGGGCAATGCTTTGGAAGCTATGGGTGAGCCAGGACTCCATATAGTCGGTCATGTGGGTGATGATGGCATCGGGGTACTGGGCGGCGATTTGGGAGCGGACTAAGGGAGCAATTTTCTCCGGGCAGGTGACGACAAAAAAGATGGTTTGGTTGAGGGAAGCGATTTCGAGAGTGATGGTATCGAGTTTGCCGAAGAGACGAAGCCAAAGAGAAGTTTTGAGGGTATTTTTGAGCGAAGCGAGAACGTGGACGAAGTTTTCGTAAGTAACGAGTGAATCCTTGGCGGGGCGGATCTCAAAGACGGTGCGGGGGGCGGCTTCGGGCATAAGTTAAGTATAAATGAAATTAAATAGGATTGCCCCCGGGGTCGCCGGGGGCATGATATGGTCGAGCCAGGGGTTAGTTTCCCCGGGTTCAGATATGCAGTGATTTTATGGCCTTTACTTTCTTTTGACCGTGAAGGCGAAGTTGGCCTCGTAGCTTTTATTGAAGCCCGGCTTGTCGTAGACCACGTGCCAACCCGCCTTCTCATACACCGCCTCGACATCAAGCCAGTGTCTGTCGAAGATGTCTTTCTCTGAAAGACCCTTTGATACCATCAACTTGACTACTTCGGCCACAGTAAAGTCGGCGCAGCCGTCGACGAAACTTGCGGCGATGGTCTCATTGAAGGCTTCAAATACTGCATCGGGGAATGACTCTCCCTTTTGTTTGGCGACATCGCCAGGGGTTATGGGTTTAACTGCCATGACGGTTTCTCCTTTTTTGAGGTGCGAGGGTAATCGAATGATTACGTAACCTTATTATAGGGTGCTAGGGAAGAAAAGGCAGGCACTGTCTTTTTAAGCGGTTGATTTGTTGATGAAGTCTGTCCAGGTTGAGGTGAGTTTTTTCCCGATAACAAGCTCTAAAGGAGTCTTGTTTCTCTTAAGCTTGTTTTTACTGTTTTCCAAAGGTTTAAATCGGTAATTCATGATTATGAGATTAGTAATATTGGCGGCTGATTTTAGGTTCCTGAGACGTTTAATTGTCTTCAAGCGGGCATTAAGGTAAGAGATGATGTTTTCGCCCTCGTTGCTGGTACCGGGCACCCTTTTCCCCCCAACTCTTGTCAAATGGTGGGCGGTAAGAGCTTCCCAGTGATCAGAAATCCAAAGAGAGCAGTCGTGGTAAGCCGGGGGCAGGAGAGCCGAGACCGTAGCTAATTTCCTTCTCCGTTTCAGAGCCTGTTTGAGATTCTTGGCGTACAAAACCTGATGAGACAGAGACAAGAGAATTTTCCGGCTCTTTTTGGGCAATTTGGAAACAAGTGATGCGAGATCCCTCTCGGCATGAACCAGACAAAGTTGGTGAGGCACCCCGTCAAGCCGGGGTCTTTGGGCTGGTTGGGCCGGAGCGACACCCGGTCTGGGATATGTCCTCGTATACTTGCGGATCAAGATTAATTTTGGCTCTCTGGTAAGTGAAGCGATGGCCGGATGGCCATCAGAAATCAAGGCGCCAATCACATACCCGCAGGCTTCAACTGAGTCAACCAGTCGGATGTAGCCGGCCACCGTTTCTCTTTGGGCAACCAGCCAGGAGACAATATCTAAAGTGAGGCAGTCCACCGCCAGAAGCAGAACTAAGTTTCGGTTGAGGTATTTGCCATCTAAAAGAAGAATGCCGCCCCAACGGTTGTGGGTTCTAAAACGAAGCGCAACAGATACCTGTTTCGGCGTATAGCATCTCCCTCCATATTGATTAACCCAAGAGGAAACTGTCCCCCGGGAGATATTCTTTCTCTCCTTAATGACACCGCAAGGACTCCGGCCCTGGATGAAGTCCCTGACTACCTCGTCGACAAATATTTTGGTGAAGTGGGTTCTGACTCCGGAGTTAATTTGTTTTCGTTTTGAAAAACTGGCTTTGCACGCGGGACAAAACCATCTCTGGACTTTCTCAACCGTCTCCCGTCTGATTGACTGGCGGTGTAATATCCTTGAGCCGTTTTTAACTAAATTTCCACCGCAGGACAAACATTGGTTTTTTTAAGCATATGGTTTAACTAATTCACTGCCAGTGAATGTAGTCCAGTCTTTTGACGAATACAAGAAGAAAAACTGCCGATTTTATCAACCGCTTAAAAGAACATTACCAAAAGGCAAGTTAGGCGGCGGGGTTTTCGAAGACGATGCGTTCGTGCTCGGCGGGGTTTTCCAGGATCTTCACTTCCGAGAGGAGGACGCCCTCGACGATCAAGCCCTTGTCGGCGAAGAGCCGGTTCAATTCATTTTTGAGGGTGGTTTCGATATGGGAGCGGGAGTGGGGAATTTCTTTGCTGTTAATCTCGGTGAAAACGTGGCTGATCCGGGAGCGGGAGTAGGGGCGGACGACTTTGCTGACAAAATTGTCGCCGATATTTTCCCAGAGCTCGGGGGCATTGGCCTTGTCGATTTTGAAAAGGATGGAGCCTTCGATACTGATGCTTTTATTGTCTTTGGTGGTAGTCAGGATGGGCTCGTCCCCGAGGGCCTCCTTGTTGTTAATATCGAAGCCGTGGCGGATGGTGTATTCAAGAATTTGGGCATTAAAAAGCTTGGCGATTTGCCAGAAAGGGATCTTCAGGTGTAAACCGGGGCCCCAAACCTTTTTCAAAACACCATAGCCGCGGTCGTAGACACAGGCGACGTGGCCAGGAGGAACGGAAATGAAGAAACCGCCAACTACTTCGTCAACCAGGAAACCGACTACCAATTTATCAAAATCAGCCATGTTTAGTCATTTTACACTTATTAGTGGGGAGCTGCCACCGATGTAGCATCGGAGTGGGTTCCGGTAAGAGAATGATACCAAAAAAGCGCCTGTTTAATCAACAAAACGCCAATCGAGAAAAGGAGGGAGGTGATAATAAAGAGTTTCTTGCCGGCCGGCAGGAACATGAAAACAAGGAAGGAAATAATCGGAAAAATGATCGCGAGCGAGAGAAAATCACGCCGGCTGGTGGGATTGGGCGAGAAAAGCATGTGGAGGCCTTCGATGGCAAAAATGAGGAGAGACTGGATAAAGTTGAGGGTGTTATTGGTTTGGGACAAATCAAATTCGTTAAGAAACAAGAGATTGATCGGGGTTTTCACCTCGGGCATGAAGGGATAGAGGAGGTGGAGGTCGGCGCCCTCGAGACCGGTCTTGAAGATGCGGTAAAGCATCAGGATGATGATGACCTGAGCGGTATTCTTTTTGAAGCTGTTTAATCTTATTGGAAATGGCTAGTTTTTCGTCCTCGGAGCGGTCAAAAGCGAAATCGAGCGGTAGAAGAATGATGCGGACAACCAGGGCAAAGAGAATGACGGCAATGCCCATGTCCGGGTCGCCAAAGACCCGGCCGACGAGCCAGTAGAGACCGACGAGGATGTTGAAGAAGGGCTGGTAGATATAGGTGACGAAGAGTGCTCCCACGGAAGTAAGTATACCCCACCCCCCGCTTCGTCTGGCTACCGAATGCCGGTGTCGACGTCAAATCTTTGGGTAACGATTTTTCCGGCGGCAATCGTGAAGTCTGGGTTCCTTATGTTTTTGCCAATTCCGCTTGTTGTGCTCTGAAGTTTGTAGGTTCCTGGAGCTAGCGAAATTGTAAATTTCCCATCTTTGTCGTTTGTGATATTGAATGTTTCGCTGGCCACTGGCGCTTCACATATCTCTCCTGGTCTTTGAGGGCCGGCGCAGGTTGGGCTGCGGATAACCGAAGCCTCTAAAATTCCCACTTCTGTTGTATTCAAAAATTTGAAGGTGGAGAGGATTTGGTCAAATAAATCAATGGTTGTAACATTGCCCAATTTCATTATTACCGCTAAACCAGTAAAGTCTGGATGGTTTGAAATGTTAAGAAGTGCTCCAACATAACCTTCCCCAAGTGAGCCCAGGATGGGACCAGCTTCTCCTGTCTGATCCCTGCCGACGATTCTTAAAATTTTAACTCCTTGCGAGTTATTAATTTCCTTAACCAGTTCTTTTGGGATCTCACTTTCAGTATTTGAAAGAAACTTGGCATAATATTTCCCATCTTTCACTCTAAAACCCAAAAAATCTAGAAAAACACCTCCACGACCGGCCGTGAAATTGGGAGATGTTGTCCCTATTCCAAATGAATTTGGTGCACAAGCACTAAACATAGTAGAGGCATTGAAAGTTGCACATAGGTACTTGCCAGTATCTCCTGGCCTCACCATTTCTTCAAAAGGACTGTTTTCTTTTAGTCCGTTTGGTAATTTAAACTCTAATCCAACCGTCCTGACTGTATACGTTTCCCAGTTGGCGGTGGGGTCGGTCGTGGGGGTGGGTGTCAACGAAGGCGCGGGGGTAGGTTGGGCCTGAAGGGTGGAGATTTGCTGTTGGAGAGTCCAATTCTGGTAGGCTAGGAGGCCAACGGCGGAGAGGAGGAAGAGAACCAGAATGGTGATGAGAATGGGAAAAAAGGGTTTCTGGGGTGGTGATGTGGGTGCGGGCGGAACGGGAGCGATTGGGCTAACCATTGAAATCATTTTAGCACTCTAGCTACTTCAGACGAATAGTCTGGACGACTTGTTCGTAGGCTTTGTCGTCGTAAGACCAGATGATGAGGGCTTGTCCCCCGCCCGCGTCACACATACCCCAGGTTTGGGGATATTGAGAAATGCTGATGCCGATTAAAAAAAGACAGGAACGATTGTTATAGCGATATTCGACTTCGTGATATGAAGGGGTGAGGTCCTGGGCCTGGGGTTTTTCCCCGAGTCTGTCATAGATAAACTGATGACGGGAACCGTCGGAATATGGACGAAGCTCAACCCCCACAAACTGCCAGGTTCCTGGTGTGGTTTTGGGTTTCTCAAGATAGATAAGAGAGTCTTTTGGATCGGACTTCATTGTTTCGGGATCATAACCGATTTCGAATTGTCCGGATAAATCCTGGACTGTCTGCCAACCGTCAGGGAGAGTGTATTTGAGAATTTTTACATTACTGGCTGAAGTCGGGGTGGGGGTAGAAGCTGGAGTATCGGTAAATTTGAAGGTGGAGAGGATTTGGGTTACTTCGGACCAATCTGGTGACTTGGTAATATCTATTTCCTCAAGTAGCCTAAATGCGTAGATATAAACAGATAACCGGAGACTCTTACCGATTTCGTAGTTCAAGGCAACGACGTCGATGGCTGGGCCAGGACCAAGTTCTTTTGGTCGGTAAAGTGGCACGGACTGATCGCCTATTTTTATGATCTGCCCAGTGGATAAAAAGGCGTTTTTAAACTCAATTTGGTTTTGAGCGATCATCTGAGGATCTGAGGTTACGCTGATATCCATTTTGAGAGCGTTCTTGCCACCAATGAAGGCGTCCCAGTTGACGAAACCCTTAGTCATGAATTTTTCGATTTTATTGGGATCATAATTTTGAAGCGTATGGGTGCCAAATATGTTCTTGGGGTCTGATTCATTCCAGGGTGTTAGGTACCAATTATTGGGATATGAAAAAGAATAGTTGTATCTCGGGCTGGTGTAGGTTTTCCA
>Ga0075739_178_pt1 | contig 6060 bp, 6 predicted proteins | sample RifGroB1_FD_68431 | JGI IMG/M metagenome (GOLD analysis project Ga0075739, IMG submission 68431) | Microgenomates (Gottesmanbacteria) bacterium GW2011_GWB1_44_11c | reverse complement strand
CCCGTTTGCCGATGTGTATGAGCTCAAATCTGAGTATCTATCGACTCTCAACACCGAACCAACGTTGCCAAAACAGAAGTAACATACTTGATGAATATCCAACTATAGGATATAATAGACACTTACTATGTACGATATTATTCTCAAAAAATTAGAAAACCGAAAAAAACCGATTGACGTCATTGTTACCGGTCTTGGGTTTATGGGATTTGGGTTTATTTCCTCCATCCAACATACCAAGGGCATCCGCGTACCGCTTGTTATCACCAGACGCCCGGATGAATCTAAAAAGTTTCTTGAAAAACACGGATTTTCCGCAAGTTGTGAAAGCAATCCGCAAAAAATTAAAGAATTTGCACACCGCGGTTTTATATGTGTTTCTGATGATTTGGATCTTATTGAAACGTATCCCTCAGATACAGTTATGGAAGTCACCGGCACGATTGCCTACGGCACTGATGTAGCGCTTCGAGCTATCCGCGCCCGCAAACACGTCATCACTATGAATCCTGAATTACAAGCCACAGTCGGATCAGAACTTAAAATTTGTGCCGATAAAAATGACGTTGTCATCACCGACGTCATCGGCGACCAGCCCGGATCATTAGCCAGACTTATCGGCCAATCAAAACTTATGGGCTTCAATGTGGTTCTGGCCGGAAACATGAAACGGTTTCTTAACCGCCACGCCACCCAGGAAGAGATGAAACCATGGGCAGACGACAAAGGCTTGTCCGTACGCCAAACCGTATCATTTACCGACGGCACCAAACAATCTATAGAAATGACGCTGGTTGCCAATTATTTTGGCATGAACATACTGCAATTTGGTATGCGGGGACCGGAAGTGGATGATGTACAGGATGCCCTGAAAGTATTTCAATGGCATAAAATCCCGCAAGAGGGAATCGTGGACTATATTCTGGGACGCACATTGTTTCCGGGCATTTTCGTCGTTGCGGAACACAAAGACAAAAACCAACAAAAGTATCTGCGCTACCTGGGACTGGGAGAAGGGCCCCGCTATGTATTATTTGAACCTTATCATTTGTGTCACCTGGAGGTTGCCGGCACCATTGCTAAAGTAGTGTTATTTGGACAGGAAACGATACATAACAGTATAAAGCCCCGCGCTACAACGATAGCAGTCGCCAAGACCGAACTTGCCGCCGGTACGGTATTGGACGGCATCGGCGGCGACACTATGTATGGCAACATCGATAAAATTGAGCATGCACAGGGCTATTTACCGGCGGGTCTTGCTCCGGGAGCAATCGTCAAACACTCGCTTCACCAGGATCAACCGATAAAAATTAGCGATGTCACGTTGCCGGTCAATGCCGCAACGATCCTTTCCGGTTTGGTGAAGGGAACGAAAACACAAACTTCAACGGCCTATCAACTCGCATAAAAGCTAGTGGTACAATAGAGGATATGGGAAACGCCCAACGAGTCCTCCAACCCCCAAAACTTTCACCAGATGGTCGCTATCTCACCGACATGAACGGTAAACCATTTTTCTGGCTTGCAGATACCTGGTGGTTTGCTGCAACCAAACGGATGAGCGAAAGCGCACTTAAGGTACTTCTTCACGATAGGGCAAAAAAGGGGTTCACTGTTATTCTTTTAGTCATCGGCGCGCCGCCTGAAGTTGACCCGTTCAGTGTGGAGGCGGGAAATGAAGGAGGATGTGCGTTTTTACAAAACGGTGGACTCAATACACACTATTTTGACCACGCCGATGGCGTCATCCGGAAAATTCTTGCAGCAGGCATGTTCCCATGCATTGTCGGCAGTTGGGGACACCATATCGACCGATTCGGTGTGGAAACCATGAAACACCTCTGGCTGGAAATAACCAATCGTTGGGGCGATTTGCCGGTTATCTATTGTGTCACGGCAGAAGCGGACGTATTTTTGCAAGGAAGTGCCTTGCACGAAACCATAAGCTCCGTGAGATGGGGGAGACTATTTCGATTTTTTAACGCACTCAAAATCGTCAGAAAACTATTTCGAACCGCAGCCGGCGGGCAATCAGAAGAAATCCGACGGTTGCTGGCCACACGCGTGGAAAAGTGGGATGAAGTAGCCCGCTACATACGGCAGATAGACAAACATGCTCATCTTCTCACAGTGCACCTGCACCGTAAGCTCTTAGCTTCGGAACTGTTTCACCACCCCGGCTGGCTTGATATAGACACCATCCAATCCGGCCATACCAAATCCAATGCCGGTTTCATGGTCGAAGCAGCACGGCGGGGTTGTAAAAAGCGGCCATTTATAAACCTAGAACCGTGGTATGAAGGAATTTTAGGCAACTTCGGGCCATCAGATCAACGGTACGCATTCTGGGCGTGTATACTTTCAGGCGCGAAGGGACACACCTACGGCGCCCACGGCATCTGGCAAATGGCAACAAGATCCGATCCTTTTCTTGCTCATTGGGGTATTTCTGACTGGCAAGAAGCAATACGGTATGAAGGTGCCAAACAAATCGGTCTTGCGAAACAATGGTTAATGAAAATCCCCTGGTGGAAATTGACTCCCGACATCCAGGCCACGGCTACGGAAGCAGAAACAATAACTCCCTACGAACCTTTCGTTGCACACATCAATAATCAGTATGTGCTCGCATATTTCCCTAAGGGAAGGAAAAATATCTGCTATAGGCTTAACAACTTTTCAACACATCATACGTATAGCGTCACATACATATCACCCGTAACAATGCTCCCACAGCGCGAAGAAACGTTTACTAATCAGCGATCATATTCTATGCAGGCGCCTTTATCAAAAGATTGGCTCGTATGTATATCCCGATTTGACGAAAAGACGGAAAAATAGTACTATAGCAACTCCTATGGGATATATCATCTCCCTCATCCAGAAATTGTATTCTTTTTTGCTTGCGCGCAGCATCGGATCATGCGGAAACGGGTGCGTATTTATCACATTTTCAAAATTTTTTAAACCGGAAAATATTTTCATTGGGAACAATGTATTTATCAACCAGCAATGTATTTTAGTCGGTGAAGAAAAAATTACTATTAAAGATAATGTCGCAATAGGATTTAGATGCATGATCCTCACATCAAATAACGAAGTTTTCCTGGACCAAATAACAAACAAACGGGCACATTACGATGAGCCGATAACGATAGAAAAAAACGTTTGGTTAGGAGCAGGATCTATAATTCTTTCGGGAGTAACTGTCGGAGAAGGAAGCGTTGTGGCCGCAGGAGCTGTTGTCACCCGGGATGTACCGCCGCATACACTGGTCGGTGAAGTACCCGCCAGAATAATTCGACACATTGACACTAACGAAAATTATTCTACCCTCAAAGAGTCGCTCCATGTCCGAGTTCCTTACAATCATCCCGGCAATCCGTCTTTTTCTCAATCCCAAAATTGAACGATATAGTACCTGAATAATTAGAAAACCGCTTAATGATGCGATGAATCGTACATCGAGGTATAATGTAACGGTATATGAAGCGATGCATTCTCATTGTTCTTGTAGCATTTTTAATCGTACTGCTTCTTCTTGTCGCCGTACGCGTTTTTTCCATCCGCACGGGAGATGTGGCGGGCACTCCGGCCACATGGTGGGAATTTCAATCGATTGATACGATGAAATATTCGCGGGATCTTAGCCGCGAGAAGATCAATGACCCGTCATTTGACACAGTTATCCAAACGCAGGTAAAAAATATCGCCGATACTGGGAAAATTCGGCGAAATCCGCCGAAGCATCCTCCTTCGCCAAGGCTATAACACTTTTCACCTAGGAGGTGTTGTAAGATAACCTCTCAATCTTCACATTTTGTAACATCTCAGTTTTCGTAGTACGATTGCCATTGCCCACCCGGCTCCATTCGCACAGCGGGAGATTATGGGATACTGGTTTGACTGCCGGTTAGAGTCGTAACCGGGTTGTGTAAAAAACCTTCCCATTGGCGATCATGAACAGTTTCTCGCCTTTGATGCGTATCCAAATCCTGCAACCGATGTATCCGGGTGGGACATAATAATGCTTCCCGTACAAAGAAATCGTTGATTCCCGTGTCACTTTTCTTCTCTCTTCAATCGTTAACAGTGTTTCCAATTCCACCCGTGTGAGTTTTCGTTTTGATGTCCTGTATCGAGCTGCATGCGTTTCGTTGTCAAAGTATGGACTCTTGAATTTGTAGTTGTACCAGGCAAGCCACACTCTCCATGCGCCATTGACGTCATCCATGGTCTTTCTGTTGAGAATCCCCGGAACAAAATCTCTCTGCACAAACTTCCAAAACCGTTCAATCTTCCCTTTACATTGGGCGGTCGGAGCCCAGATGAGCTCGATGCCCATTTGTTTGGCATACCACTGGTAATCAGCCAGTCCGAATCGAGCTCGTGCTTTGTATTGACTCCCTTCATCCTGGAGCATCTTGGTGGGGATACCACAGGACGAGAGCGACTGGAACCATACAGAAAACACATTCATCTTTCCTTGGGTTTTAAACCACTTCCCGGAAGGGACAAATCGGCTGTGATCATCCAGTGTGGCAATTAAATACAGATCACCAAGATGTTTGAATGTAATTTTTCCCATGATGTCTGTCTGCCACAGATCATTGGGATTCTCTGCTTCAAAGCGTTGAATAGCTTTCACCCGCTTGAGATTTTCTCTGGTAAGACCATTGGCACAGAGGAGCCTTCTCATCGTGATGCTCGTTACCGGAAGTGCAAAGTAGTCCCGAATGTTTCTCGGCGATCGCCATGGATCAGCGCGTTTTAGGGCAACAACAGCAGCTTTTTGTCCATCGGTAAGCTTCCCATTATTACTGTGTCGGTGATCGACCAGTCCTGCAGTTTTCCACACGACGTACTGTTTGACGTAGGTTTCTAGTGTTCGTTTGGTACAACCCAATAACTGTACAGCGGTGTCCTTTCCAATCTCTCGTTTCACAAAGGATGAGACAATCTGCTCGCGATCTATTATGGGTCGTTTCATGTTTCTCACCTCCCCTCTGAGAGATGAGCATACCGCATGGGGTCAAGCGAAAATTGAGATGTACCAATTCACCGAAAATTGAGATGTTGCTTTACATTCACCTAGGAGGTGTAGCAGATTTGACACGTAGGAGTTTTTCGGATATGTTGAGTATATGCCCAGACGTTATGCTCCTATCGCTACTGGAGAAATCTATCATATTTACAATCGCGGGATTGATAAACGCCCGGTATTTTTACAAAAACGCGAATACGATCGGGCAATATTAACTCTCCGTTATTACCGACACGTTTCTCCTTCAATGCGGCTCTCTATTTTTCTCACATTATCATTGGAAGCTCGAGAGCTATTTTGGGAGCGTTTACGATTACATAATCCCCCTATCGTTACTATCCTTTCTTTTTGTCTCATGCCCAATCATTATCATTTACTGGTCAGGCAAGAAGGGGATGGAGGGATAGCGCAATTTATTAGTAAAGTACAGAATAGTTATACAAAATATTTCAATACGAAACATCAACGCGACGGCGCATTGTGTTCCAATCAATTTAAGGCTGTTCGAATAGAATCCGATGAACAATTATTACATGTCAGTAGGTATATTCATCTTAATCCATACACAGGATTTATATGTAAAGACTTACACAAAACTGTCATGTATCCATGGTCATCATTAGGGGATTATGTTGGAAATGCTTCTTTTGATTGGATAGATACCAGCATTATTCTTTCACAGTTCAATTCCAAGAAGTCTTATCTACGTTTTGTCGATGATCAAAAAGATTATCAGCGTCATCTGGCCGGAATTCAACACCTTACCTTTGAATGAAATTCCTAGGTGTTATACTTGCTACACCTCCTAGGTGATAAGGTGATAAAGGAGTGTTTGGTGATCTGCGGATTTAAGCTAAATATCTGTGCAAAAACCTGCGGAGTGAATATCCTGATACCCCGTTTTAATAGCTCTTCCCGTATTTTGATCGGTTTTAGTAAAGTATACATATGTGCACCTTTCTGAAATAGAGTATATCTCCAATTGATTCTCATGTTAAGCGGGTCGAATTGAT
>Ga0075739_156_pt1 | contig 6248 bp, 5 predicted proteins | sample RifGroB1_FD_68431 | JGI IMG/M metagenome (GOLD analysis project Ga0075739, IMG submission 68431) | Microgenomates (Gottesmanbacteria) bacterium GW2011_GWB1_44_11c | reverse complement strand
ACAGAGAGTTCTGCTTATTCTTTTTTTGGAGGCTCTTCCGGTTTTTCAGGAGTTTCTTTTTTCTCTTCAGTCCCCTTTTCTTCTCCTTCAACCCCGGCCGCTTCCCCTTCAACAACTTCACCCTCCACAGGAGCCGGCTCTGGTTCCGGTTCGGGAGCCAGGAGTTCTCCGATTTTGACGACCATAATCTCAGGATCCGTGAGAAGCGCGACGTTTTCCGGCATTGACAGTTCTTTTACCGTCATGTGGTCATTCACGTTGATAAGTCGGGAAACATCCACCTCAATGTGTTCCGGAAGGTCCGTGTAAAGACAATCGGCACTTTGGCGTGAATTTTTTCTTTCAGACTGACCTGGTGGAATTCAACGTGGACTGGGAGGCCTGATACAGGATCACGCTGTACGTTTTTTACGAGAACCGGATGCTTTTCCCCATCAACGGTCAGCTGGATGAGTCCGGTCTCCCCCGTTTGTTGAAATGTGCGGTCAAACGTATCTCCTTCTACCTGGATAGATATGGGTTTTGTCGTTTTCCCATAAATTGTGGCAGGCAAAACATGAGCTTCTCGGAGATTTTTTACTCTCTTGCCGGTAACGGTTCGTTTTTTTGCTTCTAAGGGAAGTGCTTTCATACCAGGTAGTAGATCCGTACTGCATCGTTTAATTTCGATGCGAAAACGGACTTTATGTATCTATCATTTCCTGTTATCTTTATATTTTTTTATATTGCCCATGTAGGTTCGCATCGTAGTGCGGATTCACTACCTGGCATATATGTTATCGCATGAAACGAATTAAAAACTCATTATCCTGGGATAGAACGGTATTGTACTCGAGATACCCTTGTTTTGCAACCACGCGGCCGGTTTGCGTTGAGGGAAGCGGGAGGCCGGTCCACGCGGGAGGATACGTGATTGTTGTTGTTATCGGAACCTGATCAACTCCTGCCTGTTTTTGTTCAAAAAGAGTCAGGATGGCCTCTTTGTTTTCAGTAAGCATCGTTTGCCCATGAGAAATGGCAACAGAAATGATCCGTTCCCGGCCGGGAGCCACCTCAAACACCACGGCAACGCCATTGAGATTTGGTATGGACGTATCAAGTTCTCCATACGGAAGACCCGAACGCTTCGTTTTTATATCCTTCATGGGGATAGGTTTTCCGTCCAAGGTGAGGGATGTAAGGATACTGCCAGACGGGAAAAATATACGAAGATAGGTCATATAGTCTCCGGTTCCCGACTCTCTCCGGGACACGTTTTGGATTTTCCGGGAGATTGTTTCAGATATGGTGCCTGTTTCTGAAATTTGGACTGAACGCGTTTGACTTCGCTCGATAAACGCATTCACCTTATTGACTCCGACATTGGATTCATTGATATATACATAGGAAAAAACACACGGCGGCTGATTTTCTGTCACAAGACATGCGGATCCGGCAGGCACCTTTCCTCCCCACCCAAACTGTTCTATAGCCCGTTGTCCCTCAGGATCCGCGGTATACAACTGGATGTCGCGGGAGGCGAGACTGTCATGGATAATCTCCATGATGGCTACACCGGACTGAACGTTTTTTTGAAGTTTTGAAAGGATGGCCTCCATAAGAGCGCCCAGGAAATCTTTTTTCTGATTCGATCCTGGGAAAAAGTTCGCCTGCGAATAATAGAATGATTTCAGGTAAAAATTGTCCGCCGTGATCCGATCGTTGTAAAAAGGAATATCTACCGGTCCCACAACCTTTAAAATCCGGACGATAAACGAGGAAGTAACTCCCACAACGCTTTCCACCCGTTCTCCTGTCTCTTTCTCATAAAAAAACTGAACAGTTTGGCTGGTTTTAGAAAAATCCGGATTCCAATTGCTGTCCCTCAGATACCAGTGTTCCTGAGCCAACAGTTCTTTTATGGGCCCCGGAGGTTCAACGTGCCCCTTCAATTGTCCGTCAAGAGCGTATACATCTTCAATGCGCATCTCTTCAAGCGACCCCTCCGAAACAGTAAGATGAGCCAGAGACCCGATAAATCCGCCCGTAGGCCTCAACTCACTGCTGTTTTGCAATATGACCGCCACGCGCTGTTTGTCCCGAAATCCTCCGATAAAGGGATACAATTGGGAAATCCTTTCTCCCACCTCTGAAACCTGCCGGAGTTTCTCAATTTTTGCTATAGCTTTTTCAATCTGTACCTGAACAGCGGGTAAAGAAAACGGAAAAGATTGCAGGCTCCGAAACGACTGGAGGTAGGCTGCGGCAAGATCAAGTTTGTTTCTGATTGAGGGAATGCTTTTCCGTATGGTGTCCACCGCCACCACAGGGGAAAGAGACTGTTTGTCTTTTTGATCAAGTATAAGCGATGAACCCATGGAAAGAACTGCATCATTCATGGCAAGAAGTTCAAGTTCTGCGTCGGCTATCAGATCCGAAAGACGATCTACGCGTTCAAACGCCTGAATTGTTTTGTCTCCCAGCCCAAACCGCATTGTTCCATGAACAAAAGGCATGGTCAGGTGCGTATATCCGCTCCAAAATCGTTCATTTTTGACCTGTGCCTCTACTACATTCCCCTTTCCCTCCGTAAACCCCGCAGCAGCACTCATAAGAGACCATCCGCGTATAAGAAAACTGACACTATATAATAGGAAGGGTGACATACACAGGAAGAACGTAATCAAGGCTATTGGCACCAGATATGACAACCATAATTTTTGTTTGCGAGGTGTTTCCGTTTTCAAATTTTCTTTATTTTGACCGTTATCAGTTGAGTGAACCGTCTTTGTATCACGTTTTTTTCCAAACATATCAGTTATGAGATTGGCGATTCTCCTTTTTTGAACATCTTCGTATGCGCGGGTTGATGGAAGTTTGAGAGATTCTTCCGTGTGCGTGTCAAGGCTCTCTGCCTGTACTTTTGTATGCGGAATTTCACTACCATCACCGTCTTTTGTACCTTTTTTTGACCATGAGGATTGCATATTAAGCTCTTTCCCTTTGGTGGTAAAAAGAAACGTAAAAATTTCAGAAAGAACGTCTGATGTTATCGGAACAGGATCGACAAAAACAATTTTTGAGTGGAGACCGAGGAACTGCTCGATCGATTCGTGACCTTCGGTGTCCCAGCATATAACAAGTTGTTTTTTCCCGAGTTCGTGCCGGAATGCAAGAGTCTTTTTCACGAAATTGCTGTCACCAACCACAAAAAAGTATGTGACATTTTCCGTGGGGCCGGTATTCACGAATACCTGACAACCGTTTGCGAATAAGTATTCCCGTAGATTAAGTACGTACGATTGATCCATTGTTTCGATACGCGCTATAGGAAGAGCAGCTAATTCTTTTTTTAATGATGAAGAGGAGGGTTTTGTCATAGGAGAGACGGGAAAAATCTTACTTTATTATTGCAAAGAAAAGCTCCGAACACAATCACTTACTCTCCCCTCTTCCTTCCCTTTCACACAGAAAACGACATGAGCCCCGGGGAAAAGTTAAAAGTTTATAAAGTTATAACGTTCATAAAGTACAAATAACTCAATAACTTTATAACTCAGTACTTTATAAACTAATTATTGGTCTAGTGCTTGATTTACCAGGAAGTCGGCTTTTCTGTTTTGCTCACGGGGTACTACCGAATATGTTATAGCTCCCCCAACCTCTTGTTCTAATGACCGTACCTCCAAAAGAAGGAAACGGAGTTTTGCGTCTTTTACCTTAAATTTTCCCAACAACTGATTTACCACCAAAAGCGAATCAAGAACAAAATGTATAGTTTGACAATCCATAACTTTGTCATTCCGGCCAAGTGAAACGCAAGCCGGAACCTTATCGTTTTTAGTAAGATCCCTGCTTTCGCAGGAATGACTATTTTTTTTGTTTGTCCGATACGCCTGCATATATTTCAATGCTTCTATGACCGCAGTGTACTCTGCAACATTATTTGTTGACTCCCCTATCCGTTGACCAAATGTATGGATTACTTTCCCATCTTTTTCTATAACGACACCGATTGCTGCCGGTCCCGGGTTTCCTCTGGCTCCGCCGTCAGTGTGGATTATTAATTCATTAGTCATGAATGTTATGGTACATTGATCAGTGTTTTGTCGTCAATCACCTTGATTTCAATAAATCCGAAGCACGAAATACGAAATTTGAAACCAGCCTTCGCTAATGCTACGGCCGGCTATGCAAATTCAAAATTGCTTTGCCCATCCAAAGCTCGTAAGAGCGAAGGAGGGTTTCGTGTTTCGATATTCGAATTTCGGATTTTATTTACTTGGGTTAAAGTATTTTTGAATGACAAAAAGAGATAGAAGCAGTACAAGCGTTTCCGACACCACAGTGATCCACGCTGCTGCCGTATACCCATAGTGCGGTACCAGGAGAATATTACTTCCGACATTTACTATCATAGAGATAAAATACACAAGGAAAAGCGCAACTCTTTTTTTCAGGGCTATTAAAACCCACATCGTAACGCTCGTGAGATAAAAAACAGGAAGACTGAGAAGAAGAATCCGGAACGGCACAATGCTTGCCTGAAAGTCTGTTTGTATAAGAGAAAAAAGAGGTGCGGATATATATCCGCACAAAACAAGAACCAAGGAAAGCGAAAATAAAACAGCGGAGGACTGCTTCATTTGTCTAATAAATGCTTTCATGTCATTCCCCTTTATGGAAATAAGGAGAAGAGGGAAAACTGCATTCATAAAGAATGTCGGGACAACAAGCGGAAATTCAAATACCTTATAGGCAAATCCGTAAATACCCACTTCAGAAGAAGAGCGGAAAAGCGTAAGGATGACGCTGTCTGCATGGAAATATACGACATTACATAAGAGCGTTAATCCCAATGGAAGCGCGATTACAAGCATTTTTTTGGTAAGCGTTGAATCAAAAGAAAACGAAAAGGAAGGGATAATTTTTTTAGCAAAAAAAAGAGCAGCAACTGTTGTTGCTCCAGACCCCAACAGGAACGCAAAGATGTTTGGAATAACACCTGTTATACCCAAATAGGGAAATAAAAAAACAGAAAGGAGGGTGACAATTGCTCCAAGAGACAGCGCATAGGATGCATAATCATACCGCAGGTTTTTTTGGAAAAACGCATTTGCCGTTGTGATAAGCGACTGAAACAGAATGCTTACAGAGAAAAAAATGATTCCGAGTTTTACCAGCGGCGTATATCCCTGAATATCAGTACCGGGGAGGAATGAAAGAATGGATATACAGAGAAACATAAGAGATAAGCCAAATAGGGTCCGGAGGAAGAGTAAATTTGTTTGGGCTTTTTTGTCCTCCGATAATTCAAGATATGCTGTATTTAAACCGAAATCCGCGAATAGGTAGAAAAACGCAACAAACGTCGTAATTTTAGTAAAGTCGCCATATCCGGATGCGCCCAGAGATCGGGCAATGAGGATGCTGACGATGAATGTCGTCCCGCCGGTAATAAGCTTTCCCGCAATTTGGCTAAAGGTGTTGAGGGCGATCGTTTTCCGGTTGGACATGGAATAATTGTATCAATTTAAGGGCTTTAAAGGAAATTTCAGGCGAAATAAGCATTTTGATTGTCCTGCAGCGAAAAAACTTGACTTCTTCTTCTTCTTCTGATAGGCTTTCTTTAATTCTTATTCGCTATTTGCTGCGAATGTAGAGTTTGTTAGCACCTTGAAAAGGTAGTTCATCGTCCGAAACGCTGGACGATTTTTTTTGAACTACATCAATGCAGAGGACCCTTGAGGAAGAATTAGGTAGAGAAATTAAGGGTAATTTTGGAGATTGAGGTTTTTCTTAACTTTTTAGCCGATCCGAACATGAGTTTTTCAGCTGTTTCTATAGCAGCACAAAACCACCCTTTATAAGGAAAATAACGGAAGCAAAACATAAGAAGGATCCAAAAATTAACAAGATAAGCCTTTTTTCAAAAATCTGATTATTTCACTTCTTTTTATTATGCCACAGGTGAACTCATGAGCGCTTTGCATCCATTAGGGCTTCAGAAGTATGCTTACATTGCAGTTGCAGCAATAGCTTTTGCAAACATCGTACTTGGCGGGCTTTATATGTTCTCACTGGGGATATTCAAAGACGGCGGAGGCTCTTATACAGCATCAATGAAATACCTTTGGCCTATGTTAAGCCTTGTTGTTGCAGTTACCTTGATACAAGACTATGTACTGACAATTGTAGTCTCTGCACTTTCCGGGAGCGATCAACTCCTCTCAATTTTGAACCTATATGGACATAATTGGCTCTGGCAT
>Ga0075739_160_pt1 | contig 6395 bp, 4 predicted proteins | sample RifGroB1_FD_68431 | JGI IMG/M metagenome (GOLD analysis project Ga0075739, IMG submission 68431) | Microgenomates (Gottesmanbacteria) bacterium GW2011_GWB1_44_11c | reverse complement strand
CCAAGTACCGTATCATACCAAGCAGGTGCGATAATCGTATATGAATACGGTGTTTGGGGGAATCCTGTCCCTTTGATGGTATTCAGGACCGGATAGATTGATGAGGCATTTGTATTGAGATTGGCAAGCCAGGTATTCCATACACTCATATCTCCCTGATTTATAAAAGATCCGTCTGTTTGACGTTTTAGATAGGGTTCTGTCGGGAGGAGATCTTTGAGAGCCGGAAATTGCGATTGTACGGCTTGCCTAGTCGTAGAGAAACTGCGCCGATTAAGCTCAATAATGATCCTTGCTCCAAGAGACAGAAAACTGTTCTCCTGTGCTACATCGCCGCCTTCCCATGGCTTGTATGGCTGGATTGTGCCTTTATGCGGAGCTGCAACGGTCACCAGATGATGGACCTGATTGCTGTTTGTACCTGTTTGCGTCCAAGCCCGTGTTATAAGTCCTCCGAGGGAATGTCCGACAAAATGGATTTTACTTCCCGGATTGAGAGGCTTTACAACCGATTCAATATAAAGACCAAGATTTTGGGATAAAGTATCCACAGGTTTTCTCCAGTCATACGGCCACAGAAAAAGATTTTTTCCATCCTGATAGCCGAGATTTTTCAGTGTTTGCACCAATCCATCGTATTCTTTGACAAACGGCAGCAACTTCCATGGAGTTGTCGGACTGGTTTGTCCTTCCAACACGCCTTCCTTATTCCATGATGTCATCATCCCGGGAATGATGATGACAGGTTCAAGAGGGGTAGGAGTTGGAATCGTTGAAATTTCTGCCGAAGCCGTTGCATAACCAATAGAAGCATGAGTACCGTCATATCCCGCATACCAAATCTTGTATATATCTCCTTCGCGAATAATTGAAAGACCGCCAAGAGCTGCTTTATCAAAATCCCCACTTACTCCGGTTATATTATAAACAGGATTTTTATCTGCAGGTTTTGTCCAGTCGTAGCCGTTAGTGGATTCAGCATACGCATAACGGGTACAGCTATCTCCCGCACCTGTTCCATACCACATTTTGAATTTCCCGTCTTCAAAAAGAACAAACGGAACCATCATGTTGGCGTATTCCCAATCCTTGGTTTTATAAATAACAGGATTTCCTGAATATTTCGCCCAATTGATCCCGTCAGGAGACGTTGCGTATCCGATACGCCAATAAGGGTTGGTTCCTAGGTTTTGGGTATTGGTAGCTGCGTACCAGAGATGGTATGTGTTATTTAGAAGTAGTATAGAGAGTCCTCTGGCAATTCCACCTTCATCCCATTTTCCACTGTCACCAACTAATGCCCATTTTTCAGTATATTTTTGCCAATCAATTCCAGCACTTGAGGTAGCATAAGCGACTCGAAATCTATCAGGTCCACTAATCCAGTTAGAGGTATTATATGCGCTAAACCAAGCTTGATATATATCCAATGTTGGATTATAAATTTGTCTAGGGTTAGCGTGTTCGATGTCCCACTGTCCGGTAGGAATAATTGGTTGACTCGATACACTCCAATTGTCAATGCCATTTGTTGAGACAGCTTTAGAAACTCTAGATCCGCTTCCACTATTACCTTCAAACAGCATAAAATAAGTACCATTTTTTTGAATGACAGATGGATTATGAGTATGGAACCATGGGGGATTTTTTGATGAAGATATTATAGGATTATTTGGATATTTATTCCAATTAGAGGCCGCTAATACATTTTCATGAAAGTATGAAAATATTAAGAAAATAAGAAGAAAGAATATTAGATTAATTTTATGCGATAATAAATTCACAATTAAACACCTTACGTTTATAATATAAGGCATTAATAGTTTGTCAAGATATGAATATTGTTAATAAAGTAATAATCAATACTACATTTCAGATAGCGGGAAGGTTGTTGTCGTTTATATTAAGTTTTATATCTATCTTTATACTGACTCGATATCTAGATGTAAGTGGCTATGGCAATTTCGTTTTAATTTTTTCTTATCTTTCTTTTTTTGGGTTTTTATCAGATATGGGGTTAAGTTTAATTATCGTTCGGGAATTTTCAAAAAAAATATCTAATCCAGCAAAACAAATGGAAACATTCATATTGATAAAAATAATACTTACTCTTTTGTCAATTCTATTAGCGTTATTAACATTAATATTTTTTCCCTATTCTGATCAAATAAAACTAGCTATAGTAATTGGTTCCTTTGCTGTTGCAATAGGAGGATTGAATGGATTTGGTGCCTCTATTTTTCAATCAAGATTAAAAATGGATTTAGTAACTCTAATAGATCAAATAACAAAAATCATCACTGTTGTATTTATAGGTATATTTGTAATTTTAAAACTGAATTTTTATTTCATAGTAAGTTCTGTTTTACTAGGAAATAGTGTTGGATTTATTATAACCTTATTTTATTTACACAAAGAAATTAATATTTTTCAAGGAATTAAATTAAGAAATTTCAGTTTGAATAAGAAATTACTAAAAGACAGTTTGCTGATGGGTGTTGTAACTCTTCTTGCCTTTTCTTATTTTAAAGTTGATTCATTAATTCTATCTATTTATAAAAATTCAGAAGAATTGGGAATATATAGTTTAGCGTATAAAATTATTGAGAATATATTATTATTTTGGGGATTCTATATGGCTTCAATTTTTCCTTTATTCTCGTTGTACTCAAAAAATAATTTTAAAAAATATATAAATATTTTTAATAATTCACTTACCCTTTCAATCATATATTCAGCAAGTTGTTTAATCATAGGATATAATCAAACAGTATTCATCGTAAATTTATTTGGGGGTTCAGAATTTATGCAAAGCATTATTCCATTGAGAATTTTATTATTAGCAGTTCCATTATTTTTAATAAACAATATTTTTTATCATTCGTTTCTTTCTCTTTATAAGATTAAACCAGTCATAGTTAGTCTTTTTATTTCCTTAATATTTAATGTTTTATTAAATATTATTTTTATTCCACACTATGGGTATATTGCGGCTTCATATATAACTGTGGTAACAGAATTAATACTCTTAATACTTTATTCATTTTTTATTAGAAGAGACAATGTAAATAAGAACCTATCGTGATATATGATAAATGAATACAGGGATATACCCAAAATTGGTGAACGTGTAGAATTTGCTTCACGTTTTATTCCTAAAGCAGAAAGTTTGCTTGACATTGGTTGTGGCGATGGAACTCTTGAGTATTTTATCAAAAATCGAATATCTAAAATATACGGTGTGGATAATGCAATTAAGTCGGTTAAAGAATCTAAAAAATATTATTTCGAAATTAAGTTGGTAGATTTAAATAAAACCATTCCTTATAAAAGAAATTTTTTCGATGTAGTTACATGTCTCGATGTAATTGAACATATTAAAGACCCCAATAAACTTTTTAAAGAGACATATAGAGTCTTAAAACCGAATGGGTTACTTCTTCTTTCAACTCCGAATATAAGATTTTCAGATCATATTTATAAATTACTGTTTCAAGGAATTTTTCCAAAAACTAGTACGGATAACAACTCATATGATGGAGGACATATCCATTTTTTTACGTTTACTGATATAAGAAATCTTCTATTAGCCAATAGATTTAAAATTATTGAATATAGAGGAATAATTAATAAAAAAGAGAGAGGTTGGAAAGGAAAAATAATAGAATTCTTAATAGGTTCAAAAATAATGCGTGAATTTAGATCTCCAGGGATTTTATTCATTGCGCGGAAACTATGAGGCTTTTGTTTATCCGTACTACTGGTGGCATGTCGGGGGTAGAGAGATATAATGTAATGCTTCTTAATGCTTTACAGAAGCAGAAAGACATTTCGGTCCATTTGCTCACGAACTTCAAACCATTTCTTCAGAGGTTAAAGCAAAAGCATATACCATCATCTCTTATTTATCATCCAATTCCTGAGGCCGGAACGAAGAAGGAACTTCTGCTGGTAATCCTTTGGTTTTACCCCATGCTTTTCGTTTATTTGAGTAAAATAAAACAAATTGAAGGCAAAAAACGGTTTGACACCATCATCCTTGAATCCATGACGGAGAAGCTGTTTCTTTCGCCATATTTAAAACTTTTGGGATACCACGTCATCTGGATTGAGCATGGGCCATTATTTATTACTGATCGGTCGCCGCTGGTTAAAAAATTGTATGTGTATAAAAGTACACGGCCGGATGCGATACTGGCAGTATCCGAGGATACCAAAAGGGATTTAATACGAGGAGGTGTTTCAGCAAGGAAAATCCGCGTTGTGCATATTGGAATCGAAAAGATTGCTTCTCCTGCAAAGCGGGATCGCAATGACAAAAAAAGGTGGACGATTGGATTTCTCGGGAGCGTCACAGAAGAAAAAGGGATCAGGGAATTTCTTAATACCGCTTATGCGATTACACAAAATCACGCATATGCGTCTTTTTGTGTAATAGGGGGCGGTCCGCTTCTGGGGTGGGCCAGACATTACGCCCAGAAACTGAAGATTCAGAAAAACATCGTATTTACCGGCTACGTTGAAGACGTGACAAAATACCTAGCGAAAATTGACATTCTCTATTTTCCCACTCACCATCATGAAGGCATTTCCCTTGCACTGCTGGAAGCACTTGCTCAAGGAAAAATCGTGGTAGCACGGGATATCGGCGGAAACAGGGAATTGATAATTGATAAAAAAACAGGATATCTTTTCCGTACGAAAGAAGAAGGAGAGAAGATTCTGGAAAAGATTATTATGGGGAAACTGCCTGTGGAGAATATAAGGAAAAGTGCATTGAAACATATACGGAAGAACTTTCTTTTAAAAACTCAAATCCCTAAATTTATTGACATATTTCATGATTGAAACGTCCATTATCATTCCCACATATCACCGGAAGGAAAGCCTTCTTCGGTTATTGCAGTCGATAAAAAATCAGAAAAGGAAGAATGTTGAAGTTATCATTGTTGAGCAGGGAGAAAACAACGGAGAGACATACAAAAAATCAGCGAAGGAATACTCGATTCCCCTTATATACTCTTTTCAAAAAACACTTAGCACATCACATGCCAAAAATAAGGGTGCAGGCCAGGCACGCGGGAAATATCTTATTTTTTATGATGATGATGTGGTTGTAGAGAATAATGCGATTCAAAATATTATAAAAAATTTTTCTGATAAGACAATCGGCGGAGTTGCAGGCAGGGTTGTTGATAATGGTAAAACAGAGGAAACAAAGAGGACGGATACGGGAAGAATTTCCGTTTTCGGATCGTTTTCCGACGGTTTTTCCTCGAAAATCCGGCAGGATGTCGATACGGTCATCGGGTGTAATGCCGGGTGGAGAAAAGATATATTTGAGATTGTCGGCGGATTTGATGAGGAGTTTACCGGCAATGCGATGCGGGAAGAATCGGATCTGTCGCTGAGGGTAAAAAAATTAGGGTACCGCATAATTTTTGATCCGACTGCAACAGTCATTCATATACGAGAACCTCACGGAGGCGCACGGAAAGCGGACGTATTTTTTTCTGAAACATCGGCCTATCCTTCTTTTACCGATTTTCCTTTTGACGCGAGTTTCATATATACTTCGGTGTATGTTTGGCTTCGGAAGGGAAGTGAGCCCAAGATCGTTTTTGGTACCAATGAAAGGCATAGTTGATGGTTTAGGAAAATATTACGTGTATCATTGTTCCTCAAATTTTCAATTTTCAAATCACAATTTTCAATCAAACGAAGAAAAATTCAATGTTTAAAATTTGAAATTAGTCAATTATTTGGAGATTGGGATTTGTGATTTGAGATTTTTACTCATATGACAATCGGAGTTGATGCGGGAGCATTATCCATATCTGATAAACGTCTACAGGTGGGCGTGTGGCGGGTTACGTTTGAACTCCTAAAACAACTTTCATGTATTGACAAAAAAAATCAATACCGACTCTATAGTTTTTCTCCAATTCCTAAAAATATCCTCAATACATTAGGAACGAATATGAAGAATAGAGTTCTTACTCCTTCTTTGGGGTATATGAAATTCCGGTTGCCTTTAGAACTCATGCTTCATCCGGTTGATATTTTTTTAGGATTATCCCAGGCGCTTCCATTCATGAGTTATGGAAAAAAAATTGGATTTATTTATGATATCGGATTTTTAAAGTATCCTGAAAAATACGGAACATCAGCCGATAAATTGAAAGATCAAACGCACTATATAGCAAAACATTCAGATGATATCGTAACGATTTCCCAAAGTGTAAAAAAGGATATCTGTCATGAATACAATACCCCGAAGGAACGTATTCATGTCTGTTATCCGGGTGTGAGCGACGTTTTTACACAAGCAGGGAAAAAGGAAACAAAACCATATCCGTATTTTCTCTTTGTCGGAAGCCTGTGGAAAGGAAAAA
>Ga0075739_157_pt1 | contig 6653 bp, 6 predicted proteins | sample RifGroB1_FD_68431 | JGI IMG/M metagenome (GOLD analysis project Ga0075739, IMG submission 68431) | Microgenomates (Gottesmanbacteria) bacterium GW2011_GWB1_44_11c | reverse complement strand
CCGAAGTCAGGTACCATACGGTACTTGACGAAGGAGGGACTCACAGTTGCGGCACAGCCACTGATTTACACAGTGTTCCTCTTCGCTTTACGTTTGTTTGTTAATCAAACTATATAGTATACGATTTTTTTCAAATATGCCATTCCCAACACACTTCATCCATACCTCATAGCTACATGTTTCGTGTTACCTTTTTCCCATCCCATACTGTTTCAATAGCGTTTTCCTGTTTGTTCACAAACCTGGCAAGAATAAAGAAAAAATCTGAAAGACGGTTGAGATATTTGAGAATTATGTCTGTTTTACTCGTATCTAATTTCGGACAATCCGGCACATGTTTGAGAACATACACTGCTTTACGCTCAACCCTGCGAGCCATACTTCTGGTGATGTGGATAAAAGAAGCAAGCATCGTACCTCCAGGGAGGATAAACTGATGAAGCGGAGTGAGTTTTTCATCCATCTGATCAATGCGGGCTTCCATCTCTTTTACTCTTTTCTCGATATGGTAAAAATCAACGGTTGCTCCTGCAAAAAAAGAGCTGAGGACAAAAAGGTCTTTTTGGATTTTTTGTAAGAATTCCTGCACTTCCATAACTGTTATCACGCTGACAATCAACCCGATAAAACTGTTCAATTCATCAATCAATCCATACAGACCAACTACATCATCATATTTCGGTACACGCTTCCCTCCAAACAATGACGTTTCTCCAAAATCACCGGTACGGGTATAGATTGACATATGCACAATTTTCAATTTAAAATTTTCAATTTTCAATAGTCGGCCTTAGGGCCGAAAATGTTTGAGATTTTTCAAATTTATATTTTTTTGAAAATTTAAAATTGGAATTTGAAAATTTCGAGTGTGTTAGCACTCAGAGTAGCCACAGCTGTAGCATTTTTTACACGCTTCTTCAAAAACCAAGCTTCCCTCACCGCAACGGGGACAGAGATCCACTGTTACCATGCGGCTGTTTGATTCTTCTAAACCCAGCGGTTTTTTTGAGGATGCTTCAATTTTTTCCAGGAGCTTGGCAACATCCGTGTTTTCCTCGCCCATGCCGTTTCCGTTTTTGGGTACCCGTTCTGCCGGCTGGGATACTTCATCTAATCGGTGTTTTTGGAAAAATCCAAAATGTTTATCTATCACTTTTGCCACGGCGTCAGGCAGACTCCGGATGCGGTTTACGCCAAACCCCAGGCTTCTTGCCCCGCCTATACCGATGAGCATACTGGCAATTTTTTGTGCCCGTTCTATTGGGGGGATTGGAGAAGACATCCGAAGTGTAAGGGAGATAAGCTTTCCCAACCCTTCTGCCATGGCTGTCACGTCACTTCCTGCTTTTCCTACATTGATAAACAATTCCGCCGGTTGATTTCCGCCGTTTGTGTTTATCGTGATGTACGCTTTCCCGACCGGCGTTTCCGTTTCATATGTAGATCCCTGTAAAACCATAGACCGCGGCTTAACTTCAGGGAGAACTGATGCTGCCGCTTTTTCTTCTGCATTCATAATAGAAGGGGCTGTTTCCTTGCGGGTCAATACTCCTTCTCTACTCCCTTCCCGCATATATGCAATCCCTTTACATCCTAAATCATACGCAAGGGTATAGAGCTTTTTCACATCCTCAACTGTATGGGTTGCCGGAGCATTGACTGTTTTACTGATAGATGCATCCACATATTTCTGGATTGCCGCCTGAACTGCTACATGGTCTTCCGGAGTTAAGTCGTTTGCGGAAACAAAATACGGCGGGCGATCATCTTTAGTAGGCTCAACCCCATGTTCTTTTGTAAATGATTCATGCCATTGGTCAAATAGATGATGACGAATCGTGTGCTCCCCAAGTCTGTCTCTTCGTATGAATTCAAACTCATAGACCGGTTCAATTCCCGAAGAGACTCCTGCAAGGAGAGATGTCGACCCGGTAGGCGCTTGCTGCAGAAGCAATGAATTGCGTATCCCGTATTTTTTTAATTTCTTCTTTGTTTCATCAGGGAGTTGACGCACAAAATACCCGTCCACATATTTTTTTGCATCAAACTTTGGGAAAGCTCCCTTCTCTTTTGCGTTATTGATAGAGGATTCATACGCCGCATCCCGGATGGTTGTATAGATTTTTTCAATCACATCCAGACTCTCCGGTGATCCGTAACGGATTTTCATTTTAATAAGCGCATCCCCCAACCCCATCGTGCCAAGTCCGATCCTTCGTTCTCCCTGCAATTGCACTTTTTTTATTTCTTTGAAAATATAGACATCCGCATCCACAACATCATCCTGAAACCGGACGCCGACCCGCACCACTTCCTTTAACCGCTCATAATCCATTTCTCCGTTTTCCTTGACAAGCGCTGCTAAATTGATGGAGCAAAGATTACACACGCCCCAATACGGAAGTCCCTCTTCACCGCATGGATTGACACAATTGACAAATTCATAATAGGAATTATTAAACTGTTTATTATACCGTTCCAGAAAAACGACTCCGGGTTCGGCACTGCTCCATGCAGATTGTGCAATCAGATCCCAAATCTCTCTTGCTTTTACAGTTTTGTACACGATGACCTTTTTCCCTAATTTTTTCCAGTTTGGTAAATATCCATCCCATTTCGTGTCATACTCGGGATCATCTTTATCAGGAAAACACAAATCCCAGTCCGAATCCGTTTTTACCGCCTCCATAAATGCATCAGAAACGCACACGGATAAGTTTGCACCGTTTATTTTCTGCAAATCCTGTTTCACAGTTATAAACTCTTCGATATCCGGATGCCAGTCCCAAAGCATGAGCATGAGAGCGCCCCTTCGGGTACCCCCCTGCTGAATAATATCTTTGGTGGCCACAGAAAAAAGTTCTGCCCAATTGATAGGGCCTGAGGAAAATCCGTTCACTTTCTTCACGCGCGATCCGCGGGGACGAAGTGACGAGAGATTGATACCAACTCCTCCGCCTCTGGCCATAATCTCCACCATATTTCCTAACGTATCTAATATTCCGCCTCTCGAGTCTTTTGGGCTGGGAATGACGAAACAGTTATAAAACGTCACTTTATATCCGGTCCCCGCGCCGGACAAAATTCTCCCTCCGGGGACAAAGACAAAATCTTCCATTGCCTGATAAAATTTCTCTTCCCAAACATCCTGTTTATTCTTCTTTTCCGTGTGTGCCACTGCATGGGCAATCCTGCGCCACATCTGTTCCGGCTCTGTTTCAATCGGCTTCCCTTCCTTATCTTTTAAGGCATACCGATCTAAGAATACTGTTTGACGAATACCGGTAAGATCCATACTATTAAGTTCGAAATTCGAATATCGAAATACGAAACCAATTCAAAAAAATTAAATTTTAAACATTTGAATTTAAATATTGTTTCGAGTTTCGAGTTTCGTGCTTCGGATTTATTAATCTATAACATCTCAAAACTTTATCTAAATGAGTTTGTGTACTTCTTTTTCAAGATCTTCAATATCTACAAACTGCCGGAACACGCTTGAAAACCGGATGTAGGCAATCTTGTCCTTTTTTTTCAGCCGTTTGGCAACCAGTTCTCCGATCTTTTTACTTGGGAATTCCGTAACATCGCCCCCGATCAGCTCTTTTTCCACCTCATCTACAATCCGGTCAATATCCTCAGCTTTGAGCGTCGTTTTCCCGCTTGCCCGCCAGATACCGCGCCGTAATTTTTCCCTGTCAAAAGTTTCACGTTTTCCGTCTTTTTTGATAACCGTCAAAGGCACCTGTTCTACTCGTTCGTATGTCGTAAACCGTTTCTCGCACGCGCTACAGCTTCTCCTTCTTCGCGTCACCGTCAAGTCTTCACTGTCTCTGGTTTCAATGACATCAGTATCCTTATTGTCGCAGTATGGACATTTCATGATTCCTTACGTGAAAATTCAAACACTATCTGTGGGGCACAAAAAGATAATAGGACACTAAATGAAGGGGTGTCAACTACCAAGTTTTATATCAAATGCAGTCAATTGTTCTTTCTGGCCTTGACGCATTTCTTGTAAGGAAAATATACGGAAAATATACCCGGTTTTATGAACCGGTTTTTTCTCTTTTTAGTCTTTTGTATCCAAAACGCCCTACTTAAGCGATCCAAGAGATGCAATCACTTCTTTAAGAAGCGTCATTGATCCTTCTAACCCTGCTTTTTCCGTTTCCTGTACCTTCTCTAACAGATCCGTCATAACCTCCTTATGCTTGGCTGTTGCTTTTTCCAACCGTTCAACCACATACGGAGGAACTATGCCTCCGCTTTTTTTGTATGCGGAAAGACCGACTGCTGCCTGTTCCATATACTTTTCTGCTTTTGAAATCGTTGATTCTCCTAAATTTCCTTTTCCCCCATCTGTGAGCATAATTCCCATCTGCAGTCGTTTATCTGATTGCAGCACATAAAATTCAGCTTTTCTGATTGGGTCAGTGATGAGCCGTTCTAAAATCGTATCGCGCAGGCGTTTGAGAAAATACAACGGGTGGTCCGGCAAAATCCCCGGGTATGGAAGGGTATATTCCACTTTTTGAACAACCGAAGATATAACGCTTTCGACCGGCTCCGCTTGCTGCTGATCCGGCAGCACTTCTCCGCCTGCCACGGTTATATTTTCACCTGCATAAATAGAAGTGTGGAAAGCCATACCGACAATGACCAAAAGAATAAGTGAACACATAAACGATATTTTCTTCATATATACCTCTCTTAGAGACACTTTGCGAATATATTCGCTTAGTGTCTCTTGGACCCTCCAGCAAACGCTCTTTGCGCCGTCTACAAATAGTAGGGAACAGGCGCAAAGGAAGTTACGGAGGGCAATCCTATGTCATTCTTAGTATACATCATTTTAGCAACAGTATCAGTTCTTCTTCAGTAATTCCCGCAGTTCCAAGTATTTCATCCCTCAAAGCTATTGCTTTTGGATATGATGCGTCAAGAACCTTTCTTGATATTTCATCTTTGTCCTCAGTTCTCCAGAGGTCAAACCGCTTTTCAAGACCAATAAAATCCTGTTTTGTCATTTTATCTGCAATGAACAATACTTGTTGTTCGATTGTTTTTGGTCCAGTTTTTTCATCTAGAATCATGTGCAACGGATGTGTTCGGATAACTTCAGCTACCTCATCCATGCCTTCTTGTTTCAATACCCGCACCCCTGTATCCGGATGCTGTTCTCCGGCAAGCTTCTCAATGTTTTTGTCAATATCATGAAGAAGTGCGGAAGCTACTAAAAGATGTTCATTAACCTTTTCCCCCTTTGTCATTTTTGCAATCATCAATGCGACTTTCCCAACCGTCTCGCAATGGATCCGTTTATATGGGGGAAGATGATACCTGTCCCACAACCCTTTCACTGTTTTTTCATCGGGAATCATAAACTACGGTTTTTGTTTTTTTTGGCCGTTGGCAGAAAAATATCCCAGGGCCTGGAGAACCAAATTCAGCGTCTCCTGCGGTCCGTGGGAATAGGTGTTAATAACCAGATCGTAGTATTTCACGTCCCAAAAATCCGTTGTCGGAACATGATACATTTTTGACCATTTTTCAAGATTTGCCTCTTCCCGTTCTTTCAAATGCGTTTTTGCCTTTTCAACCGAAAGGTTATCCCGATTGACGATTCTGTCAATCCGCAACGCATCATCACAGATAAGAAGCACTTTGAGAACGTGTTTCAATCCCCGCATATTCCATCCGGCAATCCATGACTCAACTGCAACATGCATTTCAGGATTGCTTAGTTTTTCCCGCAATGCTAAATCGATTTTGTGGTCAATATCCTCTCCGTAGTCCGTATGTTTCCCAGTGGAGCGGTTTAATATAGGATGTGAGATTTTTAAGAAGCGTAGACCTTCCTGCCCCCGGCGGTCCGGAAATAGCAATACTGGAATATTTGAGTGCCGGTCTTGAAAGCTCCATGTAGTAATTATAAGCTGATCTTGACGGAGGTCAAGAGTCGCTTCAAAATAAAGTATGCCAGGTAGTGAAGTTTCGAAACGCTTTCGTTTTTTGCTCAAAATAAAACTATCTGATTAAATAATATATACTGTACAATATAGTAGGCGTTGATAATTTGACAGCGTAAAAAAGCAAAGTTCGAAACTCTACTACCTGGTATGGAAACTCAATACTTACCAATCGACTGGACGACCTATCATGACCTGACCCGCAAGCTTGCCGCATCCATCCTTTCCCATGCATCAAAAATAGATCAGATTGTGGCAATCTCTCGGGGAGGTTTGTCCTTGGGACATATTTTATCTGATTTCTTGCGGATCCCTGTAGCTACGTTTACTATCCAGAGTTACACCGACATTCAAAATCAGGGTGAAATAAAAATCATTGAACCACTCAAATCGCCTATTCGGAGTAAACATATACTTCTTTGTGATGATGTTTCAGACACAGGAAAAACATTTAGGAGAGCACTTGTTTATCTTAAACGATTCAAGCCCGAACGAATTACGACCGTCTCCATGTTTTATAAACCTCATTCCGTGTATCGTCCGGATTTTTTTGCTAAAGAAACATCAAAATGGATTCTTTTCCCGTATGAGCCGACGGAAATGATTTTGGCTATCACTAAATCAATGGAAAAAGAAGGGAAATCCAAAGCGGATATCCAGAAAAAGCTTATGTCTTTGGGC
>Ga0075739_154_pt1 | contig 7618 bp, 11 predicted proteins | sample RifGroB1_FD_68431 | JGI IMG/M metagenome (GOLD analysis project Ga0075739, IMG submission 68431) | Microgenomates (Gottesmanbacteria) bacterium GW2011_GWB1_44_11c | reverse complement strand
CTTTTCCGGTAACGGGATTTTTTTGGTTCCACCCACATAGACTGCATTTTGATCCGGATTTTTCTTCCAGATAATGTCTGACGTGTCTAGAAATGCATCGAGTGGAGACTCCTCTTGAGCCATCAGTCAAACCAGTTCTCCATTGTTGAACAAATTTTTGATATTTCTCCTTGGACTGGCACAGATTTGAGCAATATTTATATTGTGATTTTTTTAGCAGTGGCTGACCGCACATCAAACAATTATCCATAAATGAGCCACCTCTGAGATTCGAACTCAGGACTTCCAATTTACAAAATTGGCGCTCTAACCAACTGAGCTAAGGTGGCATTACAAGGCTAATTTTACCATTTGGAGCTTCATCGGTGGGGAAGCTATAATTAGCCAATGTTTGACTTGAGAAAAATGAAGCTGGTGGAATTGCCGGGAGAGCGGGCCAGGATTCGCTGGATTCGGCATGATGACCCGGAGGAGATGCGCCGTTTGGTGTCGATTGACCTGGATGAGAATGTTCGGCGCTACGTGCTGGAAACGACGGGTGATGAGGAGGAGTTGCGAAATTTCGCCGTGGGGACAAAAAAGAGCGTTGGCATTGCCATCGCCGGGAAAAGCGAACTGGTGGGGGAGGCAGAGACGGATCGGCTCCAGGGTTGGCTGGCCGTTTATCTGGACCATCCGGGGCGATTGGCCAGGGGTGAGAAGCGGGGTTTACTGACCTATGACCGGGAGAAGGTCTACTTGGAAATTGGCTTTGCCCGCTATCCTTTGGCGAAACAAGGCCAGATGGGGAGCGCGCTTCGGGGAGTGGTCGCTTCATTGAAGCAGTATTTGGCTGGGAGAAAGGTAAGCTGGTGTCTGACGGGCTACGTCCACCCCAACAACGAGGGGTCGAGGCGGGTGCTCGCGGCGGCGGGGTTTAAACATGTCGGGGAGATGGCGTATACGGTCAAAGACAAGCACCACGACGGCGTCTATTTGTTAGAAGAATGATTCGGAGATGTCGCCAACTGGGCGTCTAGGCGGGTCCTAGAGGTTTTGGAGTATTTTTTGACAGTTTTGACCGCTTTTGGGTCGAAAATGGTTGTAATTCTTGGTAAATATGACGGTTTCCATGATTTATCCTGGATGCTATTTCTATGTACGGTTAAGACTTCTATAATTTCTGGAGTTATTGCTTTAATTGGTTGGATAAATACTTTGAATAGAGGATAGATAATACAAGGGGAGATATTGGTAAGGTTTGGTAATAATTCGTTAATTATTCCTTCTTTCGGATAATTTTCAAATTGGTCTTATAGTTGATATAGTCCGTGAGTGAATCCTGGAAAACTTCGAAAAAATGCGAACTAGAGGATTTATTATAGAAGCGTGAAAACTTTTCCTTTTTTCCAGCAGACAATTTCTTTTTTCCGGCCCACCTGGTTGTTCGCCCTATTTTGATCTAAAGATCTTCCCTGATTATTGAAGCTAGGTTAGGGATCATTGAGGCTATTTTTGGTTGGGTAGTCAATTTACTCGAATTTTTTAGTGGTTCCACCAATGACGGCAAAAGGATCACGATAAATGACAATAAATGACCTAAATTACGGCCTAGCTGACATCTAATATAGGTTACATTTTTGTCTTTTTGAACTCGTTTGTCGAATGCTATGATATTTTTATGGATGTTTGGTTGATTTACCTGTGGTCTCTGATCGGTCCGATGGCGATTTTGTTACTTTTGAGGCTACTAGCCATTGGAATCCTCCTGGAAGAGGTTTTTAAGGGCAGCCTAGTTATCTGGCTCACCAAAGTTGACAAGCGAGCTTCAGTTTTTATGGCGATGGGTATCGGGTTGGCATATGGTTTTTCCGAGCTGGTGCTATATAGCCTTAATTACTGGACCGCCGGAATGTACTCCGCCAGTTTGTGGCGCCTGCTATTCACCGTACCGATGCATGGCGTGACTACGATGTTCTGGTTCCTGGGTATCAAACTGAGGAAGGTCTGGCTGGGCGCCTTGGGTGCCTTGGCTCTGCACGGGCTGTTTAATTACCTGACGGGCTTTCCGTTGCTTTCGTAGGTGAGAAGCTGCCCAGAACAATGCCCCCGGTGACCAGAGGAGAGGTCAAGGTGGTGGTGTTGTTGTTCCTTCTGGCGGCGGAGATGATAACGCTGGCGCCAAAGGAGGCGAAACTGCCGGTGAGAAGAATGATCATGGTCGTTCTTGTCAGTCGGCGGGCGGCCGAGAGAGTTTTTTTGCGGACGATCTGCCTCGTGACTTCAGCCGGAGGCAGTGGCTTGTGTTTGTGGTCGACGGGGAGGACGGTGGCGGTCGAGAAGCGGAACTGTTCCAGGCGCAGGGCGCGCATATAGATAGTGAGGAAGACAAAGCCGGCAACGAAAATAATGACCATGCCCCAGACGGCGACCGACTGGACGCCGCCGACGAAACCGAAGATGGAAGAACTGGCGCCTGCTTGGCCGACCAAGGTCTTGAGGCCGTTTATTTTTTCACCGATACCGGCCATTTCCAGGCGTGATTCGCGGTGGGTCCTGATCCGATTCTCCGGGGTGGTCGCTTGTTTTTGGCGAAGCAGGACTTTGTCGAGGGTAACCGCAATGTCACTGTGGAGAGTGGTGGCTTGGGCGAGGTAGCTGGTGCCCTTGAGGGCATCGTAGAGGCTGGTGGACTGTTTTCGGAGGCTATCGATCTCTTCTACGGTGTAGGACCAGATATCCTCGACCTCGACCAGGAGGGTTCTGGTTTCGAGTGGGGCGAGCTCGATGTTGGCCCGGGCCCAAAGGCGGTTGTCGTCGGTATTAAACTCGATTTTCAGTTCGGGGTCGGACTTGATGATCTGCTCGGGCTTGATCTCTTCGGGGAGATAGATCTCGACCGGAACCTTTTGGCTGACAAGTTTGCTGGGGTTACTGACGACGGCACGGAAAACGATGCTGCCTTCTTCCAGCCAGATACTGTTGATCGCCTTGCCGTTGCCGTTTGTCAGCCAGGAAAGATTGGTCCTGACCAGGCCGAGCAGGGCAAGGATCCTGTTTTTGTTGTCCTTGGCTACATTTTTTACCGCCGGACTGATGAGTGTCTCGGCTTTGGGCACCTGGTTACTGGCCAAAACCTTTTTGGTATGGTCGGTGATGAGTTTGTTTTGTTCTTCGGGGGTGTAGCCATCGAACTTGTCCAGGGCGAGCTTGATCGCCTCGGCCTCCTGATTGAGGTTGGTGGCGAGCTGGTCGATCTTTTTGACAAAGCCGAAGAGGCTAGTGTCAGAGGCGGGGCTTAGGGAGGTGCCAACCAGAGTGTCGAGCCTTTGGATGTGGGCAAGGGCGGACTTGAAGGTGAGCGAGGAGTTGGTTTTGCCAAAGAGGGAGAGGTCGCCGATCAAGGTTTCGATCTTGCTTTGGGCGGCCTCGGCTTGATCGGCGAGGCTTAGGGTAATCAGGGAGTCATTCCAGGCGGTTTTGAGCCAGTTGGTAGCCGAGAGCAGTGAAGAGTTTTCGCTGAGGTTGTTTTCTTTGAGAATGTCGTTGATGGTCTTTAGTTCGAGCTCAATTTCTGGCTGGGAAAGAGTACTCCATTCCAGGTCAAGCAGTTCGGCCCGGCTTTTTAGGTTGGCGATACTACTATAGAGCCGGTTGGCGGTGGTTTTGGTTTTTTCGAGCTTTGACTGGAGGCTGACGCCGCCGTCATCGATAAAAGTTTTGATGACCGGTTTGTTGACCAGCTGTTCGAGAAGTTTGCGATTTTCCGCCGTGAGGGCAGTGAGGCTGCTCAATTGGGCGCTGGTGACATTGCTGGTAGTCTGATTGGTGACATTCCCGGAGATATTTTGAGTGACGGCGCCGCTGTTGTTGTTGGTGGTGTTGTTGGTGACGGTGTCGCCGCCGCCGGTGATGGTCCGGGTGGCGTTGCTCCAGATGTCCGCGATCAAAGTACCAAAGCCGGAAAGGGAGCGGCTGGAATAGCCCCAGACGTCCGAGGCGATATCGCCGTAGCTACTGAGGGTCCGGGTACCGTTGGCCCAGACATCGGCGGCGGTCAGGGCACTTGGGGTGGCGACTACCTGGAAAGTTTTGTCCAAACAAAGATAATCGGCCCCGGCAGTACAGCAGACCTGGGAGCGGTAAATACCAACGGCGGAAGCGGTGGAGACGGTTGTCTGGTACCAGCCGTCGGTAGCGGGGGACATTGCCTGGGAATTGAGGAACAAAGCACCGGCGGGATCGCGGGAGGTCAGGCGGCAGTCGGCGGTAGCGATGGGGGCGTATTCGTCGTCGTAGAGAAACTCGCCGACGGTGCAAACTGTATTTGGGGCGCAGGTCTGGTACTCGGCCGAGGCGGCGGCCAGGGCGGAAGCCGGAAAAGACAATCCTAATGACAAGGAGAGAGATAGGAGAACTAGAGTGGACAGTTTTAATTTCATTCTTCAGCCTTTTTGTCCTCACCCTTGAAGGCTTTTCGGAACTCTTTGATTGACTCGGCGATACCATGAGCCAGCTCGGGCAGTTTCCTGCCGCCGAAGAGAACCAAGAGCACCAAAGCGACAACAATGATTTCGGTAGTGCCAATGTTACGCAGCATCCAGTTAAGTCACCCCCCTTCGGTTTTTAAATTCAATAATGCCTGCCTTCAGTCTAGAAACAATCAAGGCCACTGTCAAGGTAAAATTGTTACGTCATTGCGAGGCTGTATTCAGCCGTGGCAATCTATACAAATAACTTCCAGATGGATCGCCACGCGAGTACGCTCGCGATGACGGAGTTTTGCTAAATCGTGAATGGTTACAAAATGGTGTAAGATAGTGGATAGAAAGGGGAACTTATGAGATATCAACCAACAGCGATCGCCAAGGCACTTTCCTGGACGGTCGGAATCCTTTATTCGATTTGCACCTTGGTGGTCATTTATCTCCCTGACCTGGCAGCGGGAATAGCACAGGCGTGGTTTCACTCACTCGACTCGGCTCTGATCCAGTCGGCGGTGATCACGCTGGAGGGCTTTGTCAGCGGACTGGTGAGCGCGATGCTCATGTCCTGGGTTGCCGGTTATCTTTTCGCTGGTTTTGCCAATTTCTTTTCGCGAAAATAAAGGGTATAGCCAAAAAACCCGCTTTCTAGGTCCAATAGTTTAGGGAAGCGGGTTCTGGTTCTTATTCTTCGACAACCTCTTTGAGTTCTTTGGCGGCTTTTTTGAGTTCTTTGCCGGATTGTCCCAGCTCTTTACCCGCTTTGGGTAAAAACCTACCGCCGAAGAGGACGAGCACGACCAAGAGGATGATGCTGATTTCTAGCCAGCCGATGTTTTGAAACATGGTGTTTTGTGCTTAATTAATAATTCGTCTTCTAGTCCTTGTCTTTGAAGGCGTTTCTGAATTCCTTGATGGCTTGGGCAATTCCCTTGACGAGTTCGGGGAGTTTTTTACCACCAAAGAGGACGAGGATGACGATGGCGACGATGATAATTTCGGTAGTTCCGATGTTAGGCATTTAGGTTGATTCACCCCCTTTCTCCGAACCCTCGCGGGAGGGCGTGATCTTTTTTTGATCCTTTTCTTCTGTGTTAATGTCAGTCAGCGCGTTTTCGATCTCTTTTTTGGCCTTCTTTAGTTCTTTGCCGGACTCACCCAGACCCCGGGCCAGCTCGGGGAGCTTTTTGCCACCGAAGAGAAAGAAGAGGACGAGGACGACGATGAGGATTTCACCTGAACCGATATTGTTAAACATTTTGTGTTAGATTGACTGGTTAAATAGTAGAGCAATTTCAAAAAGAAGTAAAGGGACAGTGGTGAGGATGGAAAGGGAGATAATATCGTTTGGCGGGAGGAGGACGGCCAGGACCAGAATGGCGGTGTAGGCGTAGCGGCGTTTGCTGGTGAAGACTTCCCGCTTGACGATCTTCAGCCGCAGGAGCAAGGTCATGACGACGGGAAGTTGAAAGGCTGATGTCCCAGATATTGCCGATGTTAAAATCAATGGCGGCTTGGGAGTAGAGATTGATAACGAACTGCATCACCCAGGCACCAAAGGCAAAGCCGGTGACAAAGAGGAGGAGACTGACGGGGACCAGGCGGAGGAGGAGGCGGTATTCCTTGGGCTTCAGGGCTGGTTTGAGGAAGCGGAGGGCGTAAATGATAATCAGGGGGAAGGCGGTGATGACGCCGGTGGCGATGCCGGTATTGACCGCCAGGTCAAGGAATTGGTAGGGGCTAGTCAGGACGATGGTAATGCCTTTAAGGTTGAAGAACTTGAGAACGAAAGACAAGATGCGTTGGTAGTAAATGAAACCAAGGACGCCGGAGGCGAAGATAACGGCCAGGAGAACGTAGAGCTTCCTTTGGATCTCAACTAGGTAGGGCAGGAAACGAGTCACGGCCACATCAGTACTACTGGCTTGAATCGGATTACGCGTGCTCACAGATAAAATATAGCACTTTTAGATTACCCGGATGGCGACCCCGGTTTGTTTAAGTTTGTTGGCGGTTTCGTTCAGAGTGGCTCCGGAGCCGACTGCGTCGTCGATGAGAAGAATATTTTTGTAGTGCTTAGTTTCGTCCTTGATAAAGATCGATCCGCGGGCGTTGGTGACGCGATCTTCAAGGGTGAATCGGGAAAAATATCCTTTATTCTTTTGGTAGCGTTGATATAGCCAAAGCGATTGATAAAACTATCGGCTTTTGAGCGGTTTTGGACGTACTCTTTGGCGAGATTGACGACACGGTTTTCTTCTTTTATATCTTTTTCCGCGGTAGTTTGGTCAAAGCTGCCGTTCAAGTAGACATAAAAAACCAAGGGTATTTTACCATGGTTTACAGTTTACAGTTCAGTGTTAACTGTAAACTGAACCCGTTGAAAAAAGTCACCGGAATTGCTCCCGCTGGAATAAGCGGGATCTTCGATATGCTGTATGATTATTTTTATGAGTGGTGACGATATCAGAAACATTGCTGACATTGTGGGCACTGACAGTGCCTACCGGCATTTCGTCAAGCGGATAAACAAGGAATTTGAGATCGCCGATGAGGAAAGAAATACCCACGTTTACGTTTTTTACCAGAAAAATAAAGCGGGTAAAGAAGTCGGTTTTGCGGTGGTCGGCCACTCGGCGGCGAAGATGAAAGTCTGGGAAAAGACTTTCAAGGAGGAAGGCTGGGTGGACAAGAAATTCAAGATGGCGACCCCCTGTTACGAACTGATGTATATGTATGTCAGGCTCGAGGAAAGGCAGAAGGGCCTGGGGAGCCGGCTTTTTGGTCAGGTGGTGGACTTCACCCGGGGGGAGAAGATCAAGGCGATCTATGCTTATGTCGGGGAAAAACTGCCCTTGGCGCTTAATTTTTACCGCGAGAAGGGGGCGAGGATCTTGACGAACCTATCGGGTGATGGGGCGGCGAACGCCTTTTTAGAGTGGCGGGTTTGACCTACGAGGAGAGTCCTTGAAGGTTCTTGGGGGTATTACCGGTAGTGATCTTTTTGCCGGTTTTTGATTCAATTTCCTTTCTGGCGTTTCCGGCGATGGCGCCATCCTCTTTGGCGACCTTCTTGTTTTGGATCAGGCCGACTGGTTCTCGCTTTTTAGAAATCTCGGTGGTTGCGGTTTCCGCCAGCATGTTGAGCACTAACT
>Ga0075739_166_pt1 | contig 7849 bp, 10 predicted proteins | sample RifGroB1_FD_68431 | JGI IMG/M metagenome (GOLD analysis project Ga0075739, IMG submission 68431) | Microgenomates (Gottesmanbacteria) bacterium GW2011_GWB1_44_11c | reverse complement strand
ACCGCACAGGACTTTCCATTCGATTACGGCTTTGTGCCTCGCTCGCTCTGGCACGACAACGACCCGTTGGACGTCGTCCTCTTGACCACTTATCCCCTGATGCCGGGCATTTTGGTGCGCGCCAGGCCGGTGGCTATCATGAACATGATTGATTCCGGTGAAGGCGATGATAAAATTATCGCGGTGCCGGTCGACGACCCCCGTTTCGCCACTCTCAAGGACCTCTCCGATATCAATCCCCACACGCTCAAGGAAATCGAGCATTTTTACAGCACTTACAAGAAATTGCAGGACAAAGTGGTGGAAGTCACCGGTTTCAAAGGCCGAAGCGAGGCCGAAAGTGCTTTCGAGGAAGGATTAAAACTCTATAACGAAAAGCATTCGCAGGGTTAGCGGTAATTGGTTATAATACAATCTTCGGTCACGGCTGATTAAGAGTTAACCCAAAACGATGAATTATAAAATCATTACCTTTATTGCCGTTCTGGCCATTTCTACTTCCGCTTCAACCGCGATGGCGCAAGAAACAATGCGCAATACCAATGGCCGGGCCAGCAATACGCCCATGATGCAGATTCGCACGGACCTCCGGACCGAAATCGAAGCTAGAAAGGCTTCTTCTACCGCACGCTTGGCCGAAATCAAGGCTCAAGCCGAAGCCCGCAAGGCCTCAAGCACGGCCGCCCGGGTCGAAATGCAGAGAAGTTTGGCCAAAAGAAAAGCCGAACAGACAGCCAGGGTGTTTGCGGCTACCGTCAAGCGCCTGGAAGGAATCATTACCAGATTGGAATCCCGGATTGAGAAGGTCAAAGTAGCTGGCGGAGACACTTTGAGGCCGGAAGCATTTGTCGAGGAAGCCAAGAACCATCTCTCCGAGGCTAAGACGAGCATTGCCCTCTTCGCTTCAATCGATTTCTCCGGAGACAAAGCCCAGGAGAATTTCGAGAAGGTTCGTGAGACCGCCACTATCGCCAAAGGTCACATCAAGGAAGCTCACCGGAGTCTCATGGAGGCGTTGCGTGCGCTCGGAAGTATCCGCGCCGAGATTCAAAGAAGCGCTATCTCAACCGCCACGACCACCGAGGAGTAGTCAAAAGCGTTAATTATCGTTAACCAACAACACACATGGACCAAACCAACAACCCCAATCAGCCCCCCGCCCCTTCACCCGCGGCACCCGCACCGGCTCCCACTCCCACTCCCACCCCCGCTCCGATTCCCAACATGGGGCAGATGGGGCAGGTTCCGGGCATGAGTGAGCCGAAAAGCAGCGTAGCCGGGCCAATTATCGGCGGCATCATTGTGCTTGCCGTAGTTATCTTCGGCGCCCTCTACTTCATGAACCAGCGCGCCGAAGAGCAAGCCTTCAACGAGGAAGTTAACGCCATCACCACGCAAAGCCAATCGGATGACACTGCTGCCATCGAAGTCGACCTTGAATCGACCGAGATCGACAATCTCGATGCGGAACTAAACGCATCTTAAAAGTTTCCTCGGTACAAACAAAAAAGGGCGACGGATTCTCCGGCGCCCTTTTTGCATTGTTTTGTTGACCCGGAGCTTTACCGGGCACGCATTTGAGTAACCGAGTCTGCGATGACAACTCGTAGAGAACAATCGCCATGTTAGTGGCGGATTCGGCTAGAGTTTCTCTGGATGTATTCATCCAGATACCGCTCTGCTTCCTCAGCGCTTCTGTGCCTGACAAGCCACAGTGCGTGAGCAAGGGCATCGGTCTCGGTTTCCCGAAACGTTGGCCGCACGATCCGATCGCCGTCCACGAATGAGTGGATGACGGCCCGATTGTCTCTCAGAACATCTACCTGAGGCATCTTTGTATATCTTATCATATATTAAACCGCTTGTCAAGCACTTCATTATGGGAACTATATACTTAATTGCCCTAAAATTTGCTGCATAAGGCCACATACATATTGCACTCCTTAAAACCCAAAGGAGATGCGAATTTTCAATAAGTTTAGAGGAACTAAAGGCTTTATCAGTACTTGGGAGCGCGTGATACGCTTCCGAGATATGATTACCAAAACAGCTGTTAAGAGGACGGAGATTCTGGCTTTCTGGTCCAAGCATGGCCTTTCCGCCACCCTAGATGCCTTCAAAGTGAAAAGACGCACCCTCTTCAACTGGAAGAGTGCCCTCAAAAAAGGCGAGGGCAAACTGGATGCCCTAAACAAGAAAAGTACTAGACCCAAGGTGGTACGAAAGCGCGCTTGGAATTCTCGCATATTAGATGAACTACGAAGACTGAGAGAGGAGCATCCTAATCTGGGCAAAGAGAAAGCTTATCCGTTACTCAAAGAATTCTGTGATTCACTGAATCTTAAATGCCCTAAACCGCGAACTATTGGCAGGCTAATCAAGGACATGGGAGGATTGCGAAAATTCCCTTCAAAGCTTTCCCACTTCGGCAGAGTGAAGAAAACTAATCATCAAAAGATACTAAGAAAACCTCTTGATTTCAAAGCTAAATATCCCGGCCACTGTATTGGCTTAGATACAGTTGAGGAGATTATTCATGGTGCCAGACGCTATGTGATTACTTGCGAAGATATCTTCGGACGTTTCAGTTTCGCTTGGGCTACCAGTTCTCATGCTTCCAAAGCAGCAGCTGAATTCTTCAAAATGTTTTGCCTCTTATTCCCGTATCCGGTGACCTTTGTTCTCACCGATAACGGCTCTGAATTCAAGAAGCACTTCATAGCCGAGCTTCTTAAACTTCAAATCACTCACTACCACACCTATCCAAGAACTCCCAAGATGAATGCTCATGTGGAGAGGTTCAACCGCACTCTCCAAGAAGAGTTCCTGAACTATCACAAAGGGCTCTTGCTTGATTGCGGAGCTTTTAACGATAAGCTCATGGACTATCTGGTCTGGTACAACACCAAGCGAGTCCACTATGCTTTCGATAACAAGATGACGCCGGTACAGTTTCTGTTATCATGGAAGCCGAGTAAAACATCGATATTACCGGCAGAGTGCAAAAGTGGGTGGCCTCATACATTTGCTTGATTTAGGCAAAGGTTTGGGCTAATGTAGCCGCATGACGTATCTTATTCCGACAGTGATAGAAAAGAGCCAGTTCGGGGAGCGGGCTTACGATATTTACTCGCGCCTACTTAAGGAACGCATCATATTCCTCGGCGGTTCGATTGATGATGCCGTAGCCAGCACAGTTATTGCCCAACTCCTTTTTCTTCAGTCTGAAGACCCAAAGAAAGACATTACCCTCTATGTCAATTCTCCCGGAGGGGTCGTGACAGCCGGTCTCGCTATTGTGGACACCATGAACAACATCAAGCCTGATGTTTCGACCGTGTGTGTCGGCATGGCTGCCTCCATGGGCGCCGTGATCCTCTCTGCCGGGGCCAAAGGCAAGAGGTTCGCTCTCCCGAATGCCGATATCATGATTCATCAGCCTCTCGGCGGGGCTCAGGGTCAGGCTACCGATATTGAAATCGCCGCCAAGCGCATCCTCAAAGATCGCGAGAAACTCAATAAAATATTGTCCAAAAACACCGGTCAACCGCTCTCGAGGATTGAAAAAGACGTCGATAGGGACTATTTCATGGACGCCGACGAAGCCAAAAAATACGGGATTGTAGACAAGATTCTATAGAAGTAGTACACTTCGGTTGTTCACCCAAAAAGATTAAATTGAAACGTTTCTTAGCTTCCGCCTGACCGCCCTGTCCGTACGGTTCCGTCCCAGATGTCGTTAAAATTAGCGCTACTTCTAGCTTTACTTGCCGCATCAGCCGGTATCGGCTTCGGTTATTTGCTGCGCCTGCTCATTTCCCTCGGCCGCAAGGGTTCGATGGAACTCGACATCAAGCAACTCGAATTGCGTTCCAAGGAAGAAGCCCAGAGAATCATTCTCGAAGCGGAGAACAAGGCCGAGGAACTCTTAGACAAGGCCCAGTCGGAACTCAAAGAGCGCGAAAACCGTTTTAAAAACACCGAAGACCGGCTGATTAAGAAAGAAGAATTCCTGGACAAACGGCAAACCGACCTGGACCAGGAGGTGGAGGGCATCAAGACCAAGGCCCAGGAAGTGAGAACGCTCAAGGAGAGGATTGAAAAACTGGTGGAGGAGAGAACCCGTGAACTTTCCAAACTCTCGAACCTCTCCCCTCTCGAGGCCAAGGAAGAACTTTTGAAAACGATTGAAAAGGAATTCGAAGAAGATTTCCTGATTCGCATGCAGAAGCTTGAGGCGCAGGGCCAAGAGCGTTTTGACGAGCGGGCCAAAGAAATCATTTCTTCCGCCATTCAGCGTCTGGCCACTTCCATTTCTGGCGAGATTATGGCTACCGTCGTGAATTTACCCTCCGACGAACTGAAAGGCAAAATCATCGGCAAAGAAGGCCGCAACATCAAAGCGTTCGAGCGGGCCACCGGAGTCGAGGTAATAGTCGATGACACGCCCAACTCCATTACCCTCTCCTCTTTCGACCCAGTCCGCCGCGCGGTGGCCAAGTTCGCGCTCGATGGTCTGATTGCCGACGGTCGCATTCAGCCGGCCAAAATCGAGGAGTTTGTGGCCAAGGCCGAAGCGGAGGTCAATAAAATCATCAAGGAAAAGGGTGAAGCGGCCGCCGTGGAATGCGAAATCTACAATCTCGACCCCAAACTGCTCGCTATTCTCGGCCGACTCCATTTTCGCACCAGTTACAGTCAGAATGTGTTGGAGCATTCCGTCGAGATGGCCCACGTGGCTGGCATGATTGCCGAGGAACTGGGTGCCAACGTGGCCGTGGCCAAGGCCGGAGCGCTCCTCCACGACATCGGCAAGGCCCTGGACCACGAAGTTTCGGGTACGCATGTCGAAATCGGCCGCCGCATCCTCCAGAAGTTCAACGTCTCCGAAGAGATTATCAAAGCCATGCAGGCTCATCATGGCGAATATCCTTATGAGACGGTCGAATCGGTTATCGTCCAGACCGCCGACGCCATCTCCGGTAGCCGCCCGGGCGCCCGCCGGGACAACCTTGAACATTATTTGAAGCGTTTAAGCCAGGGTTTTCGTCCTACCGGAGAAGGTTTCCGACCTGGAGGCCAAAAAAATGGCCCGTGAAATCGCCCTGCGCATCGAACAGGAGCTCAGATACCCCGGTGAAATCAAGGTCAACGTAATTAGGGAGAATAGAGCGATAGAATTCGCTAGATAATCAAGGTTAATGCTTGTCCAGTAGTAGCGCAAAAAAATGGCTTGGTATATAATCAAATACGAGTCTATGATTAATGTTAGATTCAGATTTATTAAATAAAAGCAGCAAAATGAACAAAGTAGATATCGCAAACGCAGTGCACGCCAAAATCGGCGGCACGAAAGTGCAGGCGGAAGAAGTCGTCGACATTGTCATCGACTCCATCGTCTCCACTTTGAAGAAAGGCGGCGAAGTCTCAATCGCCGGTCTCGGCATCTTCTCGACCAAGGTGCGCGCCGCCCGCCAGGCGAGGAACCCCAGGACTGGCGCATCCATCTCGGTGCCCTCGATGCGCGTGCCGAAGTTCCGCCCGGCCAAGGGTTTGAAGGAGGCGGTCAAGTAGGTTTCATAAAATAAAAAATTCGTTCGGAATCATCCAGTGGATTTTTTGTTTATGAAACTACTGTACTTTGTATTCTTGTATTCTTCACGATTTTATTTCGTGCGAAAGCCTATTTTGCGTCGCGTTGGTGCTGGAGAACTTATCAAAGCACGAATGGCTTGGAAGATAACCGCAAATTGTTTATCATATTTTTTCTCTAAATTATCAAGTTTGCGGGACAAGTTAGAATTTGCTGCTAAAGTTTGGCGCATTAAAACAAAAGTGCGGACTATTTGAATGCTTACTTGTATAGCCAACTTGCTCTTTAATACGTTTGCCGCCATTAGAACTCCATGTTCAGTAAATGCATGAGGGCGAGATCTTCTCCTGCCACCATGTTTGGAACTTGAAATCACAATTTGTGATTTCAAGTTTGCTATTTCCTCTGGGGTAAGCGTGAAAGCAAAGTCACTGGGGAAACGCTCTTTATTTCTTTTTATAGCTTGATTAAGGGCGCCAGTAGTTACTCCATACAACTCAGCCAAGTCACTATCGAGTATCACTTTTTCATTCCTAACAATTAGTATCTTTCTTTCTATCGTATTTATAGAAACAAGCGATTTCGTACTTTTCTTTATCATGCGTTTATTATAGCCTCTTTTTATTTCAAAGATTCCCATGCAATTTCGAAAAGCGATCTATGTACATTCGAGAGTGCCTTGTTCTCTATGATGACAGAGGTCTGGTCGGTGTCGAAGGAAATGAGCGCGACATGGTCGCCGTAGATAAACACATGGCCACCGATGACTCCGAGTTTCTTTGCCAGCGCTTCTGGAATAAATTTGATTTTTCGAAATTCGTGCTCCCCTGCTGACTGAAGTCTTTCTCCCTCCTCGTCCTTGGGCGAGATAATGCGGGCGTTAATCCGCCGCCTAATCCTCGTTTTCATAAAGCCCGAATAATAGTCCGGCCACGCTTTCAAAAGTTCTTTGATCGATGAAAAGGCGAGAAGCTCCTTCTGGTCCAAGAGAAGAATATCGTGGAAAATTCTTTTCACTCCTTCTTGCCCCTCGAAGAAACGCACTGTCGGCCGGTTTCGGTATATGGTCGCAAGCTCGCGGAGTTCAGTCATAACGTTCTGTACCGCAGAAGTTTGGAGCTTGAGCTTTTCTACCAGAGCGCGTGGATCCTCTGGCACATAAATAGTGCGCTTGCCCTCATTCACCTTACCCATAAGTCCCTTCTCGACCAAGTCCTCCATGATCCGATAGATGGTCGCCCGAGGCAAATGACTCTCTTTCGAGACATTAAGAGGGGTCGGCTTCTGGATCTCGAGGGTGGTTAGATAGATATCAGCCTCTTTCTTGGAGAGGCCGGGGTATACTAATGCCTGCTTTAACGTATCCTTGTTCATTTTTTGGACAACTTTATATACAAACATAGCCTAACATATAGGCTTTTTAAGCACAACAAGACCGAAAATGTCCTAGTTGTGGACTATTTTTGACACACAGCGTAAAGTGTTACGCAGATATGCACATTCACACACCTAGCCCTGGTATGACCAAGTGGGAAACGGCAGTTAATGCTTATCCCACGCCGACCCGGCAAGCAGAGGCAGATACCGCTATTAGCGTCTATCTCTCCTCTTGCGAACACGATCCAAGCTGGATCCCTACTATCGAAGAGTGGCGCGTGATGCTTGAGAGGTCGAAAGCTCTCATCTTCGCGGCAGGTTTCATCTTCGAACTCAAAGCCTCTGCTCAGGCTCTGAGCGGCTGGTTCTGGCGTTATCACTGGCGTGAGCTTGATCGGGAATTGTTCAAGCAATACGCCATCGCACTGGCATCCCACTTTGGTGGCGATATCAGCGCGGTGATGAACGCTGTCTGGGATGAAGTTGTGGAAGATACTGAATCTGGTGACCCAGCATTCAAGTCCACAGCACCCCTGCTCCGGCATCTCATGAACGTAAGTGAGATTCCAGGGTGTCGGATTCACCCCAGTCGTAAGTCTCAATAGGTAACTCACGTTAAAGGGGGTTAAGTTACCCGTCCGTTGTGTAGGACAAAGTGCTGATGACCTGAAGGCGCCCCGAGAGAAATCGAGGGGCGCTTTTCTTATGAAACTACTGTACTTTGTATTCTTCGCGGATTTTGTCTATTTCTTTTTCTTCCTCGCTTTCATTTTTTACCTTAGCTTCTTTACCGAGCCTAGCTAATTCCCCGGGCGTGAGAGCATGTAATTCCCCCACTCTCTTCTCTAGGTAATCTTTGGTATTTAATTTCGGGTCCTC
>Ga0075739_171_pt1 | contig 8093 bp, 7 predicted proteins | sample RifGroB1_FD_68431 | JGI IMG/M metagenome (GOLD analysis project Ga0075739, IMG submission 68431) | Microgenomates (Gottesmanbacteria) bacterium GW2011_GWB1_44_11c | reverse complement strand
TAAAGAGCAATCTGATCACGCTCAAAGGCAGTCAGTTTCTTTTGTTTTTTCATCCCCACATTGTATCAGGTGGGGTTGCAATCGATTATAGAACTTCTACATCTTTTCTATCTTAGCCTGAATTACGAAATTAGCAAGGCTATTTTATTGTCATCCCGCACCTGCCTGCCGGCAGGCAGGCTTGATGCGGGATCCTGAGAGTGAAGCATAGATTCCTTCCGTCAACTGACGGATTCGCAGGAATGACAAGTCAGAATAACCAAAAATTATTACCTATTTCGTAACTCAGGGGGCATCTTACCGTGTTTTGGAAGTCGGTGTCACGGTGATTGTTGCGGAAGGTGTTACTAAACTTATAGGAGTAGGAGTTAAAAAGATGATTTTAATCGCCCCCTCTTCCGGAACCGGAGAAAGCACTTTTTTTCCGGTCAGCATGATGCCGATGATAATAATGATCAAAAAAAAACCTATGATGATACCGGAGGCAGCCACTGTCTTTGTTCTATCGTCCATACTTATTTAATAGTATAACGCGATTCCGCAAGTCTCACAAATCCGGCAAGGCCAGTAACCATGGCAAGTCCGGCAAGAAGAGCATGTCCGGCAACTCGAGTTTAATTCCTGAATTGCCCGAGCTGCTAAATAGCCCGAGCTGCTTATCCTCTGCTTATTTAATATCTTCCTTCTTCCACGCGGCGAAGGTGCAGTTCGGATAATTGCTGCAGCCGTAGAATGTTTTTCCGCGCTTGCTTCTTTTGACAACAATAGGATGTCCGCACTTGGGACAGTTCAAGTCAATTTTTTCCCCATACTGACGGGTATACTTGCATGTTGGAAAATTGCTGCAGGCCACGAATTTACCGTACCGCCCTGTCCGTATGAGAAGCCCTCCGCCGCAGGTCGGACATGTTTCGTCCAGTTTTTCTGTCGCAAGAGTCACCTTTTCCGCTTTTTCCTGCGCATCCATAAGTGCCTCCGAAAAAGGATCAAAAAAATCTTGTATCACTTCCTGCCAATCTTTCTCTCCGATTGCAATCTCGTCCAAGGATCCTTCCATTTTCGCAGTAAAGGGCAAACTCATGATATTGGAAAAGTAGAGAACGAGAAAATCAGTCACGAGTCCGCCGAGCTCTGTCGGTACGAGTTTTTTTTCTTCTTTTTTGACATACTGGCGCTCAATAACAGTTGAAATAATCGGCGCGTAGGTACTGGGCCTGCCGATGTCTTTTTCCTCAAGGGTCTTAACAAGGGCTGCCTCAGTGTACCGAGGCGGAGGAGCGGTTTCGTGAGGAACCGCGACCGCCTTTTTCAAATCCAGAGTTTCCCCTTCCGAGACATTAGGAATCACGATTTCTCCGTCTTCTTTCCCCAACACTTTCAAAAATCCTTCAAATTTGATGACGGATCCCTGAGTTTGAAAAACATACGCATTACTACTGGAAATAAGGATGGTGGTTGAATCAAAAATTGCCTCTTTTACCTGACTGGCAAGCGCACGTTTCCAAATAAGTTCGTAGAGCCGTACATGGTCGTGGTTCAGATCTTCCGAAGCCCGCACCTCACTCGTGGACCTATGAACTTCAGTGGGACGGATGGCTTCATGAGCTTCCTGGGCAACTTTGGATTTCGTGGTGAATGTTCTTGGGGCGACAGGTACGTATGCTGTCCCGTATTCATGCCCGATGTATTCCCGCGCCTCCGACAAAAATTTTTCTGATAAGTGTACGCTATCCGTACGGTGGTACGTGATATACCCTTCCTCATAGAGTTTTTGGGCAACCTGCATGGTTTTCTTTGCTGAAAAATACAGTTTTCTTCCTGCATCCTGCTGAAGTGTCGAGGTCGTATACGGAGCCGGCGGGAACCGCCGTACTTCCTTTTTTTCCACAGAGGACACGGTAAACGGTTTTTGAAAATCGGCAATGATCCCGTTTGCGTCTTTTTCTGATGTAATAAACGTTTTTGCGACAGTGTATGCTCCGTCAAAAAGTTCATACTTGACCGATTCTTCATACTTTTTCCCCTCATGGGAAAAGAGTTGCGCCGTAATTTCTTGAGAAGGATTCTCCTTACCTTGTAAGGAGAATCCTTTAAAGGTACCTTCAATAGTAAAATACGGTTGCTTCTGAAATTTCTCTATCTCCCGTTCCCGTTCAACGATTAACCGGACTGTCACAGACTGCACGCGCCCTGCTGAAAGCCATTTCCGTGAAAGTTTCTTCCATAGAAGCGGGGACAACTTGTATCCCACAAGCCTGTCCAATATCCGCCGGGCTTGCTGGGCATCCACCAACCGCATATCAATCTTGCCGGGGTGAAGAAGAGCCTGTTTAATTGCCGATTCGGTGATTTCGTGGAAAGTGATGCGCTGGAAATTTTGATTGGGAGATGGGGAGATAGGGAGATTTTCAGCTTTTTTAACTTTTTTTGTATTTTCTTTTTGATTTTTGATTTTTGATTTTTGATTTCCGCTATCTGATAAGATAGCGGCCACGTGCCATGCGATCGCTTCTCCTTCCCGGTCCGGATCGGATGCAAGGATGATTGTCTGGGCATTTTGTGCATATTCCTGAAGTTCCGCCACCCGTTTTTTCTTATCTCTTGGAATGACGTAATGTGGAGTAAAACGGTGTTCCAGATCTACCCCTAGGGCAGATTTGGGAAGATCCCGAATGTGTCCCATCGTCGCCTCAACCCGATACTCCTTACCCAGGTATTTTGTGAGCGTTCTTGCCTTGGTGGGTGATTCAACGAGTATGAGTTTCATACGAATTTAAAATATAAAACCTAAAATATCAAATTGACATAAAAAATAAAATATGGAAAATGCATTTCTCTTTTTAATATTTTATATGTGAATTTTATATTATAAATTTTATATTTGATATTGTTATTCCAGTTCGTACACTTTTCCCCCGATATCTTTAATAATCCCTTTCATTTCCAAGACTGTCAATGTGGAAAACACCAGATGTGCCGTTAATTTCGAAGTCCTCACGATTTCATCAATGTGCTTTGCTCCTTCCGAAAGGCAGGCCATGATGCACGTTTCTTCACTGTTTGTCAATACGGGTTGGTCCTTTTTTGCATTTTTCGTTTTTTGGCGCATACCGAGAGTGTCCATGATATCACGGCTGGAATCGACCAATACCGCTCCCTCTTTTAGAAGAAGTGTCGGTCCGCGGCTATACGGACTGGTGATTGGGCCCGGTACGGCAAACACATCCCGACCTTGATTGGCGGCGTACCGGGCGGTAATCAAAGCTCCGCTGTCGTCTGCTCCCTCCGTCACCAGCACTCCGCGGGAAAGTCCACTGATAATTCTGTTACGCGCTGGAAACAGTCCTTTGCTTGGCCGCATGCCCAAGGGCATTTCCGAAATAACCGCACCGTACCCTTCTTCAGAAAGTTTCCGGTAAATTCCTGCATTTGTCGGCGGAGCAATAATGTCTACCCCGCAACCAAGAACTGCAATCGTTTTCCCGCCCGTTGCAATTGCCGTTTCGTGAGCAACCGCATCAATGCCATATGCCATGCCCGACACAATCGTACAACCGTCAGCGACTAAATCCCGGGTAATCCGCCTCGTTACATCCACCCCGTAGGGTGTGGCTTTCCTTGTGCCAACCACCGCAATGGTCCGTTCCATATCAATCCGTCCCATGGAGGGTTTTGACTTAATGTACAGCAAGTACGGCGGATCGGAAATCTCTTTTAGGAGCCGGGGATATCGCTCGTCAGTTTGTATTAACGTGTTAACACGGTGGAGTGCCAGTTGCTTCATATAAAAAGACAAATCAAACGTATTGCGGAAATGGAGAAATTTCGAAAGAAGTTTTTCTCCGAGATTGATTTTTCCCAGCTCGCTATTTTTTGCCTCCCATGCCTCCTTTGCGCCCCCAAAATAATCAACAAGGAGTTTAAACCGCATGGGGCCGATACCGGGAAATACCGAAAACGCGATATACGCCTCATGTTCAGTCATATAAAAACAAAGGGGGGTTTCCTTATAATATGCTGATATGCAAGTACGTACAGTCCCGCGCTCCATGCAAACGGACCTTCGGAAAGATAAAGTGTACCCCCTGTCAAGACCAATATTCGGCGATTTTAAAGTAACTTTTTCACCTCCAATCATGATCGCCTGTTGTTAAAATATTAATGAGCCTGCATAACCGGAATGATATTCCTTATGAAATCGCTTCTTGCAGATAGGTGATCACTGTTTGAATAATTCTTCGTGCGTGTGGCTTCATCGAATCCGCCTGATCTTTCACGATTTGTGTGAGCATGTCCATTCCTTCTCGGATATACGATATCATCGCGTCAGAAATAACCTGCTTTTCAAGCTTACTTAAAATATAGACGTATGGCAATTTCACAGATAGAACGCGTTTCCGTTTATATGCCTCATTGATCATGACCTCTACGCCATACCCAATCTTTTTCCAAAATCTACTCAGTAATTCGATGTCCTTTTTATACACGACGCGTTCACCGGTAATTGTATTAAAGGGTTGGATGACTCCAAGCGTAGCAAACCTCGCACCTTTTCCATAATTTTTCGAATACGAAATGATAGTAACGAAATCATGAAACCGGGAGACGGCCTGTGCTGTTTGATCAGTTGACCCGTCATTGACGACAATAATTTCTTTCGCTTTTCCCCATGTAAGAACGATCTGAATGACGGATGAAATAGTACGAACTTCGTTATATACCGGAATAACAACGGAAATAGATTGCTTTTTCATAGCATTCAACACACTTTAGAATATATACCTATGCCCAAAAATTGAAAAGTGCTTTCTCTCATAAAATCAAAGAACTGACACATGTAGAATTTGCATGCAAACAAAAACGGCCATTTATCTATTTTACGGACAGTCCTGACATGAGATTGAGTCACAAAAACAACTCTATGCCTTTCAAGCGCTTTGTTGATTATAAACTCCACACCACCCCTTGCTTGTTTCATTGGCTCAAGATATGCAATAAGATAGTGCTTTCTTACTACTCTCTGACCGCTGAGTGCATTATACGGATAAAATGAACCAATGTGCCAAAAATTATGGAGTCCGATCACCATATCAGCTTTTTTAGCAAGGACAGGGTGAGCCAACTCATCAACATCGTGAGGACGTAATCCAACAATATCGCCATCAAGAAACACAAGAATCGGCGCTCGACTCCTCTTTATACCATAAACCATGGCGGATCCTTTTCCACAGTTTTGAGAGAGAGTAAGTAATCGGACGGATGAGCCGAAGTGTCTCACTTTCTCTATCGTAGCATCCGTTGATCCGTCATTGACCACAAGAATTTCCTTCCGAATATTCCAGGCAATCACAGATCGGATAACAGATTCAATAGTTTGAGCTTCATTAAAGGCCGGAATTATGACCGTAACTATTGGTTTCATATTTTTACGAAATTCTACTACCGGGAAAACCACTCCTCCAGTATCTTTTTTGCAACGGGTGCAGCCTTGTCGCTTCCTTCTCCTGCTCCTTCCATGAGAACTGTTACGGATATTTCCGGTTCCCCGGAAATAACATCCAGTTGTGAATTCAAGGCCCGGCCTTGAGGCTGTAGGTTGCTATTTTCTTTGGGTAAAGGCGCAAAGACGGTAAACCACGCATGTGTTTTATTTTTCGGATCACCGTATTCCGCGGTTCCTGTTTTACACGCCACTGGAATAAACATTTTTTTGGTGTCATTCCGAAGGAGCCCTGCGACTGAGGAATCCCCTCCGGTCTCAAGGGGGCCCCTCGATCCGCCTGCTGGCGGACTCGGGATACGCCTTTGGCTGACAGAAAAATTAAACAGCGGCCATCCTGTCCCTCCTTCACTGCAGGCCTCTTTCATGCCTTCAGTTATCAACTCAATCGTTTCCTTTTTTATTCCCAAATCTTTGCAGTTTTCCATTTTCCATTCTCCCTGCCCGTCCGGCAGGCGGGCATTTTCCATTTTTCTCACTGTAGGTTTGCATACCTTCCCGCCATTTGCAATGACATTAGTCCACGTATTTACCTGCAATGGTGTAGTCAAAAGATACCCTTGCCCTATGGATACATGATACGTATCGCCCAGGTACCATTCATTATTTCTGGCTTTCAGATCCTCCGGCGTATGAAATACCGCATCTTTCCACTGTGGATCCGGCACAAGACCGCTTGCCTCTCCGGGAAGATCTATCCCCAACAGGTTCCCCGCTCCCATCTTTTTTGCCCATACCCCTAATTTTGTTATTCCCAACCACTCGCCGGTTTTATAGAAAAAAATATCATTGCTCCGTTGTAAGGCTTTGACGACATTCACCATGCCTTCTGTTTTTCCGTATTGTTTGAAATACCAATTGGGAAATGTAAACAGTCCGATTGTAATCTCTCCCGAATCCTCAACGACCGTGTTTTTGGTAATCACGTTTTCCTCAAGACCGGCAACTGCCGTTATGAGTTTAAATATCGATCCGGGCGGATACACGCCTCCTAGACTTCGGTTAAAAAGCGGGCGGTCCGGATGAGCAGTGAGAGCCTCATACTCATCAGCGCTCATTGAACCGGAGAGAGTTTCAGAAGAAAATGAAGGACTTGAGTACAAAGCAAGTATTTCTCCTGTAGAAGGTTTCGTCACTACTACTGCTCCTTTTTCGTTTTTTGGAAACGCTTGTGCTGCAGCTTCGGAAAGCCCCTTATCCAGTGAGAGTGTCAGAGAACTCCCTTTTACTTCGGCTGTCTGCCCCAGCGTCCTGATGATTGCCCCTTGTGCGTCCACTTCCACAAATTTTTTCCCGTCTTTTCCCCGAAGTTCCTCTTCAAACTCCGCTTCGGCGCCAGTTCGCCCGATCATATCGCCCATTCGATATCCCCGAAGTATATAGTATTCATCCTGAAGCTCCGTGCCGCTCACCTCACCGACATATCCGATAGCGTGGAAAAGAGAAACCGGAGCTGTGTATTCTCTTTTGTAATCCGCTTCTAAAAACCACGTGGACGCTATGCCGGTTGTCATAAGCGCCTTTCCCTCATTCTCGGAAATTTTACTGACACAGACTTTTTCAGGGGTGGTGTCGCACGGCTTCAGAATCCGAAAATACGGGCTATTGAACGCAAGAGGTTTCCCCGTCCGGTCCAGAAGTTCTCCGCGGGGCGCGTGAAGTATGAGTTGTCTCGTTTTATTAGTATCAGAAAGCAGGCGGTATGTGTGACCGTTAATGACAGTCAATGAAAAAAGCCGCCAAAATAAAATAAAAAACGCCAAAAACATACACGAGGCAAAGAGCAGTGGTCTCCCTGATCCCCTGATCCAAACCACCACGAAGGAACTGCTGTGGAAAACAATCCCCGCCGCTCCCGCTCGAGTATGACGTTATCTGAAAATGCCTTGCCGAATTTCATAGTAACTTCTAAGTATCTAAACTTCTAAGCTTCTTTGTAGTAGAGGTTATATCAAATGAAGCCACCCCGCAAGAAAAAATACCATAATAGAATAGACGACTCCCCCGATGACCTCTCCCACAGTATGCCGTTTAAGCATAAGACGTGACCAGGCAATCAACGGAATCATTAAAAAAAGAGGCACCATTATCCATCCATACCAATAGACAAACATACATATCAGTAATGTTGCAGTCCACATATGGCCGGATATTTTAAATTTTAATGTAATGAGAAAAAATCCGAAAAACGAAACGAGGAGAAACAAAAAAAACTGTTGCATATAAGGAGTACTAAAAAATTGCAAAATTACATAATCAAATACCAATAATACTGCTAATACTAACAAAGCCCGTACGCGTTGAATTCGATTACTGACATCCCAGTTTGTAATGTATTTATTTCTTATCGCCCAAAAACGGATTAGTATCAAGGGAAGAATCATAAAAAGAAGAAAAACAATCATTAAAGTAGCAAAACGAAACCCTGTAACTCCACTTCGAAGAGTTGTCATTATAAACAAAATCCCTAATCCGATCATCGGTTCAAAGATTTGGGAAATGAGAGTTGGGAACATATTGGTTGCTTAGCAAGAGAAGCAACTCCGGTTACTTGGTAACTCAGGTAAAATACCGGACTTGCCAGAGTTGCTAC
>Ga0075739_165_pt1 | contig 9355 bp, 10 predicted proteins | sample RifGroB1_FD_68431 | JGI IMG/M metagenome (GOLD analysis project Ga0075739, IMG submission 68431) | Microgenomates (Gottesmanbacteria) bacterium GW2011_GWB1_44_11c | reverse complement strand
AAGCACAGCGAACGGAACATACATTACTTTCAATACGACAGACAAGACAACGACAACATTAGATGAAAGGATCAGAATAACAGACGCCGGCCTCGTCGGCATCGGGACGACGGGACCGGGAGCAAAGCTAACAGTACAGACAAGCGGAACAACTGATATTTTAAATTTGTTTGAAACTGGGGGAACAGAAGTGTTTACCGTACTGGAAAGTGGCAGCGTCGGCATCGGGACGACGAGTCCGGCTACAATTCTGAATATTGTGAAAGATCAGGATGCCGATACGAGTTTGGTTGTGGACAATGCAAGCACAGGGACCGCTGCATTTTCTCAACTAGGATTGGACAATCAGCGGAGCGGAGACTCCCGGGCGCACCTCTATCTTTTCGGAACTGCCTATACAACTGCAGGCAGATACATCCAGGACGGAGCACTTTTGGAGTCAGGAAGCAATCTGGCGGGCGGATTGGGTTTGTCGGCTGCAAACGCCAGCGGGAATATTTATTTTTACACAGCGGGAAACAGCGAGCGCATGCGTATCACTTCCGCAGGCCGCGTGGGCATCGGGACGACGAATCCGGGGTATGAATTGGATGTTGTCGGAACAGTCTATGCCTCCGGAAGCTCTAGGGATTATAAGGAACATATTACTGATCTTGTTGTTGATACGGAAAACCTCTACCGCTTGCGTCCGGTTTCCTTTGACTACAAACCGGAATATATACACTTGGGGAAAGTCCTTGGCAACGGCCATCAGATCGGACTTATCGCCGAGGAAGTCTATCAGACAATCCCTGAACTGGCAATTTACAATAACGGAGAAATCCGCAACGTGGACTATGAAAAACTCTCCATCCTTCTTCTTGCTGAACTAAAAAAACATAAACAGGCAATCGAGCGCCTGAACCAGCAGATTGATCTCCTTGATGCCAAAATAGAAAAGCTGGTACAATAAATAGTATGAAAGCTACAAGAAGAAAAACGAAAAAAATGCAATTTAGAAATAACGTCTTGTCTTTTATGTCTCCATTTCATCTTTTGGTTATTTTAGCGGGATTGTTTCTGATAGTTTTCCTCATATTAGAACTCTTGTCTCCTGCTACTTTCCGGCAGAACACAAAAGTTTTTGCTGCTTGCCAAGTAAAACCAATAACAATATACGCAATCCCTTACGCTGATAGCGTAACCATGTATGCCGATGAGGATTGCTTTGTGGTTCTACCCACTATTGACACGTTACCGTTTACAATAGGTGCAACGACATATTACCAGCTTCCTGCGTCTATAACTTATTATAAGTTATAAGCCTCATGTTGATGATATCCGTCGATACGGTCGGGATTCCCGCGTTGACAAATACGTCAATCGTGTAATAGTATCTATAGACATATATGAAACGGATAATTCTTACCATTGTTTTTTGTCTCATTTTTGTTTTTAGCTTCCTTCAGTATACTGTTTTTCAGATACCTGATTCCCGAAAAGTTCAGGCAGCCATCGGCGGGATGACTACCACAGACGCACCTCCGACTATCCGCGGAGCAAGCGGTACGTTTACCGGTCTTCTACCCGATGGCGCGTTTGCAGGCGTAACACCGTATTGGAATGGAGCTGCCTGGGTCGTAACCAGCGGAAATATTTTCAATAATGGCGGCAGCGTCGGCATCGGGACGACGGAACCGGCATACCTTCTGGATGTCTACACAAATACTGCCGCAGAGGAGGGTATATCAGGGTAACAACGCTCCTATCGCATTTCTCACAAATGGTAACTCGACTCCAAGAATGGTTATATCAGGAGCCGGCCTCGTCGGTATCGGGACGAGGGGACCGTTATCAAAACTGAGTGTTGGAGGTGCCGGTGATGCTTCTTACGCTATTTACGGCAATGGCACTTATGGTGTCTACGGTAACGGTGGTACTGGGGGTAAGGGTGTCGTTGGTAATGTAGCCACCTCCGGTTACGGCCTCTATGGTAGCGCCAATAGTGATAATGGTTACGCTGTCTTTGCTACTAATCCCAGCGGATACGGTGTTTACAGTTCTGGTGGCACATTCGATTTTTACGCCGCAAATACACGTGGTAAAAGTTATTTCGCAGGCAGCGTGGGCATCGGGACGACGGGACCCGCTACGGCGCTGGATGTAGCAGGCACGATCACTGCTGCTGCCTTTGGTCTTGCTTTTGAAACCCGGACCGCTGAATGTTCAACCGCCGGCTGTACTGCCACTGCTGCCTGCACTAGCGGTAAAAATGTTGTTTTTGGTACGAAAGCATCCAATACTAATCTTTGCGATAACAATCCTTCTAAATGCAATATGTATTGCACGGTTGGTACGAATTCCTGCGCCCAGATTGAAAATTCCGCCAGCGATCAGGCAAGCGTCTACATCGTCTGCGCCAAAATCAATTAGGTTCTAAAAGATAGTTTTTTCTTTTTTTCTGCAACTCCTGCGAAACTAGCTTCAAAAGGAAGTTCCTTTTGAAGCTGATTTTTACCGTACACACAAAACCCTCTTGAATTTACACTATTGTTTTCCTATACTGTACATATGATCCCATCCATTCCTTTAAACGTTCAGGCAGTAGTAGATCAAATTATTACAAACTACAAGCCACAGAGAATTATCCTTTTCGGTTCTCATGCTGAAGGACATGCGACACCTGATAGTGATTACGATCTTTTTATGGTAAAAGATACATCCGGTACCATCACAAAACGGCAATATGATGTTTGGAAATCAATCACTAATTGGAGCATACCGTTTGATTTTATTGTGTATACGCCTGAGGAAGTAACACAAGCAAAAAATGAAGGAAGCTGGTTTATGAATCATATAGAAACCAAGGGAAAAATTCTCTATGCAAACTGATTACAAACGGTGGATTGAGAAAGCCAAACGACATCTTACGACAGCACATCTCAATCACAATAACCATGGATTTGGAGATACGACGTGTTATTTTGCGCATCAAACCGCAGAATTGATGCTTAAAGCATATCTTATAGCCAACCACATAGATTTTCCAAAGGTGCATGCGTTGCCGCAGATGTTATCTCTTTGCATGACGGCTGATCCTGATTTCTCTCATGTAATGGACGATATGGCATTTTTGAACGGATTTTATATTGAAGCAAAATATCCTCTTGATATCACATTTGAACCTTCAATAAAGGATATCCAAAGAGCGCTTACTTGTGCCGGTCAGATCGTTGATTTCGTTGAGAAAAAACTTCAATAATCTTCCCTTGCATTTTATTAAACACCTGTGCATACTGGTAGAAGGAGTGTTCTATTTATGAAACAGTCCTCATGCTGCCCATCCGCAGGCCGGCGGACATTTTCCCGTCCCCGAGGCTTTACCCTCGTTGAAATCCTTATCACCATCATCATCATGGGCATCCTTGCGGTCCTGGGGATTTCCATGTTCCGGTCCACGCAAAAAAAAGGACGGGATTTCAACCGTAAAGCGGGTTTAAGTGCGCTTTCAAAAGCGCTTGAGAGTTATATGAACGACAAAGGAGTCTACCCGCCGTCTTTGGACGGAAAAATCCTCTGGTGCGGAACCGCTGAGCTTCCTGAATCTGCCTGCTCGTGGGGAGACCCGTTTACCGATGTTACTACTCCTGAAGATGAGAGAACCGTGTATATGACCTCACTTCCCAAAGACTCGCAGGGCTTAAGGTATTATTATGAAGCAGTGGAAATAGACGGACTGAGAAAAGGATACCGGCTTTATGCCCGGCTGGAAAATGAAGAAGATCCGGACATACCCACTGCTGGCGGAAATCCGTCGCACTATACAGTTGACTGCAGTTCTGATGCTACCGTACGATATTGTAACTATGTTTTAACCAGCGAAACAATTGCCAAGCCAACGCCATGAAGCAAAGATATGACTATGAGACGGATAGGACACGCAGGATAAAATTTTGTCGTATAGGTCTTATATGTCCTATACGTCCTATCAATAAAATGAGGATGGTATGGACAGACAAAAGCGGATGAAAAAGGGTTTTTCCTTCGGCGAACTTCTCATCGTTGTTGCGATTGTAGCGCTTATTGCTCTTGCTGTCCTCATGGCGTACCAGACCCAGGTGGCAAAAGCCCATGACGCGACGCGCAAGGAACACATGAAAAAATTCCGGATTATGTTTGAAGACTACTACAACGACCATAACTGTTATCCGACAGAGGCCCAGTGGGACGCGTGTACGTGCGGGAGCGCTTGTTTTTCTCCGTATATGGATCAGTTTTTGTGCGACCCGGTCACGAGACAGAAGTATTATTATTATCCTTTTACCAATGCAGACGGAGAGGTTGATACGTGTCTCGGATACCGGCTGTATGCAAAGTTTGAGAATAAAGGCGATCCTGACATTACCATGGTGGGGTGCAGTTGGGTCATGGGCTGCGGAACAGATACGAGGTCAGCGTACAATTACGGGATTACCATACCCGGACCCCTGACGGATGCGGATTTCAACCCGAACGCGACGCCGACTCCGACCGGGTATCAGTATGAGCCGGGGTGCGAGAGCGCGACCGGTCCGTGGGCATGCAATATTGCCGGGACCTGCAATAGTTTTGCGTCAGAAGATTTTTCAAACGGCCGATGCTCTTACGGGTTTACAACTGCGGATTGTTGCCATGCCAGCGTATGTCCTGCAATCACCTGGTGTGAGTGGTAGGATGGTATATATTATGAAGAGAGAGAAGTATGGACAGAAAGACAAAAAATCATCAACAGAACAATACCGGTTTTACACTTGTAGAGCTCCTCATTGTCATCGTGCTTTTGGGGTTTTTGTCGACCTTAGGTTTTTCGGTGTTCCAGGGATCGCAAAAAAGAGCCAGGGATATGCGGCGGAAAGGCGATCTTTCCCAGATTGCAAAAGTTCTGGAGATGTACGCAAATGACTATAACGGATATCCGGCATCAAAACTCACTACTACGGAAACCGGAAAAATCATCGGGTGTGGCAGTACGACGCCTGCAGCGTGTGAGTGGGGATCTGTATGGAGCAGGGGGAGTATCTACATGCAAAAGCTTCCGAAAGATCCCGGTAAAGAGTCATACTGTTATCAGAGGGATCCAAGTGCCGGTAAGTGGTACAAACTCTATGCAATACTCGAACGGACGGATGATCCGGATTATGACGCATCGCCACTCCTGACCTGCGGAAGCGGAAGTCCGCCAACAAAGTATACTTATGTTCTTTTGAGTTCGAATATCCCGCCGACACCGACACCGTGAAAAATAAGACGAATAAGACGGATAGGACATATAGGACAAGACTATTTGTCATATAAGTCTTATTACGTCCTATACGTCCCATGTTTAAAGGAGGAAACTATGGATAGAAAAAAGCAGATGAGAACCGGTTTTTCTCTTATTGAGCTTCTGGTGGCTATTGCCATTATGGCAGTCCTGATAGCGCTTGTTTTGCCAAACTACTTGGGAGCCCGTGAGCGGGCGCGGGATACCAAATTGAAAGCAGAGATGAACCAGCTCAAAAACGCCATGCGCATGTACTACAACGACTACCAGCGGTATCCAGCTCCTGAACTCGTTCAAGGGCAAGCGACTTTCTACGGATGCGGAGCAAATGGAACGTCACAGTGTATATACACGACTCCATATCCATGTCCCGATTTTTGGTTTGCAGCAGGCGGAACTGGCGGATGCGGTACTGTCTATATGAAAAAACCGCCGACGCTGAATAGCGGGAATGGCGGATTTCATTATTACCAACCGGATTCCGATAAATTTATGCTCTGTGTTGATTATCTGGAGAATCGTTCAGACCTTGATGCTGCTGTAAGCAGAGATCGGTGTGCAGGAATGGGAATATCGTTTATATCCACATCTACCCATTTCTGCGTGTGTTCGGATTGAGTTTTTGTTGTCCTATTCGTCTTATATGTCTTATCCGTCTTATCCCTCTTCTCGGGCATTTTTCCGGATTTTATAGAGCCTCTCTGTAAACCCTCCGTTTTTCACAAAATCCTCCTCCAGCCGCTGCAGCTGTTTATCGAGAAGATAGTTGGTCTGATGGATGAGACAGATGAGACAGTTTGCTGCAGTTTCCGGGTTCGTCATATACGTCATATAAGTCCTATGCGTCTTATCCGTTCTATATGACAATGCGCGGATAGCACGCACCTGAGGTGCATCTTTATTCCAGAGTGGTAATCCCCGCTGTCGCAGAAAATCTTCATAATCCCGTAGCAATTCCTCAAGACTCGATCTCGCAACTCCTACAAGTTCCAATTCTGTTTTTTTGGACGTGCCTGATGCTTGTGATCCTTCGGCGATATTCTGAACACCGCTTCTTCCTGCCTGAATCATCTGGTCATTTGTACGGCTTTTTGGATCGAGAAACTTTTTACAGAATATGACCGTGAGGTCGTATATGAGTGATGCCATCTGATAAGAGAGGAGCTTCCTATAGCCACCATGAGGAAGGATAAGAGGAGATTTTTGTGGACAGGACCTATAAGACGGATAGGACGTATACGACGGATTTGCCCCATTCGTCCTACTTGCCCGACGAAGTCCCGCTCTGCGGGACGAAGTAGGGTTTGTCCTATTAGTCTTATAGGTCATATTTGTCATAGAGTTAGTTTACTATCCACCAGTTGAATCTAATGTCTTGTGAGGACGCGTTGTCTATGGCTACGGTGAAACCCTCGTTTTCCTCTTTTTTCTTCACGTAGAGGACCTGGTTATTGGTCGAAGATTGGGGAGTCACGTAGATGAGGGAGGTATTGGTCACCTGCGTTGTGGCTATACTGACTTCTGTAGACCCTATGGGGATGATTGCGGTGCCGATGGTTGCCGATGAAGTAGCAATTTCACCTGATTGATGCGTCAATGGATGCAACAGGTTTGTTATCAGTCCCCATGACCAGAAGTTTGCCAAATGAAGACGAGGAAGCGGTTTTATTAAGAGAGATAGACACATCATCCAGAGACGGACGGATGTCAGATACTCCGAGCGTACCGCCAACAGTAATATCCCCAGTTACCGCAAGATTGCCATTGACCAACACATTACCAAACGGATCTATCACCATTGTGCCTCCCATGATGTCCACACTCCCCAGTTTTGCTTTTTGGATGTACAAGGGCTCTCCGATGGTCGCAATGCCGTTTTCTCCGATGAGAACCGTTGCGTCCACGAGCAAGGATCCGGCAATACTGGTTGCCCCAAGCGTCGTTGTCCCAAGAACGGAGAGGTTTTGCGATACGCGTACTCCGTCAATGCCCAGCGTTTTGCCGGAAAGGTCAATATCCGGAACCTCAAATCGGTCCATACTCTCCTCTAAGGAGGAAAGCTGGGCGGTAATGGTGGCCGGAATGTCCGGCGATACGATTATCGGCGGACCTTGTGCTGACATGGTTGCTATAAGATCCAGTGTGGACGAGATGGACGCTTCCATGGATCCGATTTTGGTATCCAAGTCCCCAAAGCTGGTTTTGATGCGATCCGCCGTCAAATCTCTCGTGACCACAGATTCAGCAGACACCGTTGCTTCGGTAACGATGTTACCGGATGCGTCAATGGAACCCATGGTTTCAATATTTCCCTGATTATCAATGGTTGTTTTCGGTATACCGTCAGGCGATCGGATGCGGAGTCTTTGGGTATCTGATAATTCTACGGTAATGCCTTCACTGTCCGATGATAGGGGAGTAATAACATCTGTTTTTATTGTCGGAGCTTGAAGGGTTTGTGCAGTGAATGTGCCGATAATATCTGCCGATCCATTTACAACAAGTCTGGATGCCCGGACGAGCCCTGCAGTGAGATTGGCTATCGAACTTTGGGAAAATACGCTGACATCCTCAATAACGGCTCCCGTTTGGTCGAGGAGTGAATATGATCCATTAGTAGATGGAATGATAGTGAATGATTCATTCGTTTCCGCATTGCCGGATGGAGTCAGAGGTACGGGGTCAGGCATATTGAGTACAAATCCTTGTCCGCCACTGTCTCTGGTATTTTTCCATTTTTCCGCATCAAACCGCGGTGCAGTCAGGCGGTAGGAAACGGTCGTACGGCGGGATGCATATATCGTCAGCGAGAGGCTGTCTTTATCGATACCGTACCACGCACGTGCATTACCAGATGGGGTGAGAAGGACGACCATCTGCTCAATGTGATTAGGAAGATCCGTAACTTTGCTAAACAGCCACAAGTCTGATGCTTTCGGCTGGTCAGTAAATGATATAACTGATCGGTAGCCAACACCCGAAACATAATCACTGGTCGTTACCGTGCCCGTAACCTCTTCGTTTTGTCCGACCATGGCTGGTACATACGTTGCGTACCGTTCGCCATTAATGGTGTAGGGAGGATCGAGTGTACCGACATTGAGTTTGGTAGCCCCGTCGCCGATCTGGACCATGTTGCCTGCACATGCGGCTCCTCCTCGATTTCCGCAAGGATCAAGAATAATATCCTGATTATTCGCGCTGATGATTTGTGCAGCAGCTCCCAACATGTATATTGAAGAACTATTGTTATTGGGTTGGTTGATAGTGAGCATTGAACTTGCGTCCGGATCCGTCGTCCCGATACCGACTTTTCCGGCAACGCGAAGAGAGGGGTCTCCGGCAGGATCGAGGTAATAATCGTTGTTTTCATAGTCTGCAAATTTTCTGGCTTTAATGAGTCCGGCTCCCACTTCAAATTCCTGGGTTCCGCTGTAGTACATTTTCACGGTTGTCCCGTTGTTATAGAGATTGCTTGATGTGGTGACCCATACCGAACCATCCCAGTACGGGGTGTCTCCTTCGGTATCTCCGGGTGTGAGGAGGCCGGTAGCTCCTGTGGGACCCGTGATTCCGCTAGCTCCCGTAGGTCCTGTCTGGCCGGTGTACCCGGTAGCGCCGGTTGGTCCTGTCTGCCCGGTTTTTCCTGTAGCTCCCGTAGGACCGGTCTGACCTGTATATCCTGTTGCGCCTGTGGGACCGGTCTGGCCGGTAGAGCCGGTAGCGCCGGTTGGACCGGTACCTCCACCAGTCGCTCCTGTGGGACCGGTACCTCCTGCACCGGAGGCTCCAGTGGGTCCTGTCTGGCCAGTTTTTCCTGTTGCTCCCGTAGGACCGGTATTTCCACTCGCACCAGTCGGTCCTGTTTGCCCGGTGTAGCCTGTCGCTCCCGTAGGTCCTGTATTCCCGCTTGCACCTGTTGGACCCGTCTGTCCTGTATACCCGGTTGCTCCTGTGGGACCCGTATTCCCGCTGGCTCCCGTGGGTCCTGTTTGTCCTGTATACCCAGTGGAACCAGTTGCTCCTGTCGGTCCTGTCTGACCTGTTTTCCCAGTTGCTCCCGTGGGACCAGTT
>Ga0075739_161_pt1 | contig 9491 bp, 8 predicted proteins | sample RifGroB1_FD_68431 | JGI IMG/M metagenome (GOLD analysis project Ga0075739, IMG submission 68431) | Microgenomates (Gottesmanbacteria) bacterium GW2011_GWB1_44_11c | reverse complement strand
ACGGCACCGTTAACTTCAAAATCAAACAGGGTACCAATTACGTCGAAGTCCTGCCAAGTAAGTAAAGTACATGGCCGACGTCATCGAACAACTCCCGATTGACCAGCTCCAGCCCAACCCCTTACAGCCTCGTGGTGTCATCACCCCCGAGTCTCTCGCCGAGCTGGTTGACTCCATCAAAACCCACGGCCTTATCCAACCTCTCGTCATCGCTCACACTCCGGCCGGCTACCAAATTATCGCCGGTGAACGCCGTTGGCGCGCCAGCCGTCTGGCCGGTCTGACCCACGTTCCGGTCAAAATCATCCAGACCTCGCCCCAGGGAATGCTTGAAATGGCGATCGTCGAAAATGTCCAGCGCAGCGATCTTAATCCAGTCGACCGGGCCAATTCCTTCGATCGCCTGATGCGCGAGTTCGGCCTAACCAATCTCGATATCGCCACCCGGACTAGCAAAAGTCCTTCCTATGTCAGCAACTCCCTTCGTCTTTTGGAACTTCCCGATGCCCTAAAAGACGGTCTGATTTCTGGTGTCATCAGCGAAGGTCACGCCCGCGCCCTGTCTGCCATTCCCGAAACCCAGGCGATGATCGAGGCTTACAAGATTATCCTTCGTGAAGGCGGCTCCGTCCGTCGCGCCGAGGAACTAGCCCGCCGCTTCAAAAAACAAATGGGCGGCAAAACCAAAGTGGCGACCAACGACATGGCCAGTAAATCGATTAATGATTTGATCGATCAACTATCGAGCCAGATCCAATCCTCAATCGGTAAAAATGCTCATGTCAAAATGAGGCGTTCCCGGATCGAGACCGCCATCAGTATCGTCCTCCGGGGAAAACCGGAAGAAACTGAGCAGCAGCTAAAGAAAATCTGTTCCGCCCTGACTGGAAGCGAATCCGTCAACGAGGTCAAAGACGAGCCGGTTAGCGAAAGTACTGTCGAAATCGCCGCCGTTGCCGCCACCCCGGCCTTCAGCAATCCTTTCGAGCCTATTCTTCCCATCGACTCTCCCAAAGACGAATTCGAGGATTATTGATTCTCCACCGGGTTAACGACCAAACCCACTTTATCCGCCGGCCAGTAGCGAAAAAATGCTTTCCCGACAATGTTTTGATAGGGGACCGGTCCCCAATCGGATCGACCCCTCCGGAATTGTATACTCAACTCCCTCCCGTAAAAATTGTCCCGCCGCAGTCGTGTACTCCGGCGGTAAATAAAACTCATCCAGGGGTTGGCCATTGACATAAACTTTGCCTCCGGAGATCATGATTCGGTCACCGGGAACGGCGATCACCCGCTTGATGAAGTCAAAATTTTCATTCACCGGTGCTCTGAAAACAATCACATCCCCCCATTTTGGATTCCTGGTTCGAAAAGTCACTTTGTCGGTCAGAACATACTCGCTATCATGAAAGGTGGGAAACATCGAACTGCCCTTCACCTGATGCGGCTGCATCAAAAAAAGGTAAACCACCACAAAAATCGAGGCCGAAACCACAAACACCTCCACCATTTCATACAACAAACCGAGAACCTTCTTAGCTATATGGGACACACCATTAAGCTTAAGGCTCTTGGTATAATAATTCAAGCCCAAAATGGACCCGTAGCGCAGTTGGTTAGCGCGGTCGCCTCAGGCGACAGGTCATTAACTTGGTCGCGTAGCGCAGTTGGTAGCGCACCTCATTCACATTGAGGGGGTCACTGGTTCGAGTCCAGTCGCGACCACACTTTTGGAGTCTCGCTCCCCTGCGGGAACAGTCGCCCCTGCCAGCAATGCCTTCGGCATAGCCGATGCAGGCGGGCCGCGCGGAGCTCCCGAGGGCGTACTCGGGATTTCGCATAGTACGAGCTCAAGATTCTCCAGGGCTTTTTGTATTCGATAATAATTTTTCCCTGGTCTAAAAGAAGGCAGAAAACGCAAAATTTCGAATTAAAATACTACAGGCCATTAGACCAACCTCTACACACCCATGAAAACCTATGAAATATAGGGCCTGACAGATGACCTTGATCGGTGTATATTTGCTTAACTTATGAAAAGTTGGTTTAAGTAAAGTATTGAGTGTCTAGAGTCGGCGATTTTTACCTTTTCCATGCGTCCCATATCTTCCTCAATTGTGGTTTTGTTTTTGTTCTGGTAAAGGCGAAATACCAGAAGAGAAACGAAACTTGTTGAGGTGTTTTCATCCCCCGGTGTTGTCCTAGCCGTTTCTTGATTTGAGAGTTGACTCCCTCCAGTGAGTTGTTGGTTGATGGGATTAGCGGCTTGTCGAGGTGGACGAAGAAGGGGTGCCAATCATCAGTCAGTAGTCTCCAGGCTCTCCTTAAGTTCCCGTGGGTATACCACCACTTCTTACCCGTCTCCGAATTGACCGTCTTTTCCTTGAGTCGGTGACCAAATACCCTTTCCCATTCAATCAAGTCAGCCAGCCAGCTTCTTTTCTCGTCCTTTGTTTTGATGTGGGGTAATTGTTTGGCGATTCTTCTCAAGACTTTTGTTTCCAAGAAGGAGCTGTTTTGTGGGAGAAGCCTCTTGGCTTCTCTGACCACGTGGGCCAGACAGCGTTGGTGGGGAACACGGGGAAGAAAGCCGGATACGACTCGCTACTCCAGTACGACCAGAAGATGTTTTCTTTGTGAGTGATGTCCCTGTAAATCATAACCACCCCGTTTCTCCTTAGCCACTTGCCGTCGATTCCCAGGACCCAGGGGTCGTTGGTTTTTGCCAGCGTTGGAGGGAGTACCCTTCACGCTTCGCCGGGAGAAACAAATCTGTCGAAAAATACCTTGAACTTTTTGCCAAGTGTTGGTCGGTTAATTTCTTTTGATTCCACCAATTGACTCCGATTGTTTTTTCCGACTATCAGTTTTTGAAACCCACTAAACTCTCCGAAAAAAGTGGGGGTGAGTTTTTGGTGGGAAAAAGATTTCCTACAAACTAGACAAAGATATTTCCTTTTATCGGACCTGTGGAAACCCAATTTCTTTGCCTGTCCGCCACAAAGTGGGCATCTTGTAATCCTACTTCTGGGGGTATGCTTAATTTCATTTTAGAAACTTAGCATACATTTAACTGCGATTCAACGGGGAAAAACCTTGATTTTAGACACTCGTTTTTTTACTTAAGCGGTATTCGATGACTTTACCAGGTGTGACCCGGAATAATTCTCCCAGGACACCAGTTAACGCTGTTTTTGCTGACAAGACAATACCATCATCGGGTTCACCTCCAGCCGCGAGAAACACGTCAGCATACCAGTCGGTTACCGTACCACCAGCGGGTCCTGAAATGTCTGGATCCTGTACTGGCCGATTCGTCCCTGGGGAATAATTAATAACCACGGTCATTGGCCTTCCCCCAATTTTCACATCTTTCTCCCAATCTCTCTGAAACCCCTTCGGTACAAAACCCTTCTCCCTCAGCCTATCGGGTTTCTTGAGGTTGTCGCCAATAACATCTTCGGTTAATCTCAACATAATCAAGTAAAACCGTATCGAGGAACTAGGCGCCACCTCATATTTGCCTTCGGCTTCTAAAGCTGTCATGAGCGTTATTATACCCCAACTGTATATAATCTCAAACAGTGGTCAATTTTAATTACAAAGTCGTCAGAAACCGGCGCCGGCGCTTTTCGTCCTCGATCTCCATCACTCCTGAGAGGGGAGTGGTGGTCAGCGTTCCCAAGTGGGTCTCGCTTGGTGCTATTGAAAAAATGGTCGAAGAGAAAGCGGCTTGGATCAGAAAAACTCTCGCCCGCATCGGCACCCAACCCCGCCCCAAAGCGAAACAATACGTTGATGGCGAAAAGCATTTATATTTCGGCGAGGAATATCCCCTCGCGGTCATCCCGGCCACGGGTATCGCCACCCCCAGATTACAATTTCTTTATAACCGCTTTGAAGCCAAAGTTCCCGCCCACCATCCCCCGCACAAGCAAAGAAAGGGTCTGGAGGAAGCAGTGCTCCGCTGGTATCTCGATAATGGTCAGCGGATCATCACCGAAAAGGTCAATTTTTTTACCAAACTCTTAAACATTTCATATAACCGTATTGTTTTGAAAAAGGTTTCCAGTATCTGGGGTAGCTGTTCGCGCAAAAACAACCTCAACTTTAACCGCAAACTGATCATGGCCCCCCACAAAATCGTCGATTACGTCGTCATTCACGAAGTTTGCCACCTGATCCATCATCATCACCGCCAAAGTTTCTGGGATCTAGTCAAAAGTCTCGACCCCGATTACAAGATGCACATCAAGTGGCTCAAGGCCAACCACCACCTTTTGACTATTTAAATCTTGGGGTTATAATCCGGGTATGGCAGACACACCTGAACTGAGAGAAAGATTTCGCAATTATGAAACCCGGGACGCAGCCATGCTCGATATCGCCCGTCTCTATATCGACGCGCTGGGGGTAGGCACGGACGAGATGATCCAGTTGTTTCACGACATTCCCTGTCTCAATGATCGAAAGCTAGCAGATATCAACGAAATTTTTCTTCGGGTTCGAGTTGCTAACGAACAGCTTCCCCAGGCAAGATATATTTTTTCGCTCTGCGCGAACTTTTACGAAGTACCAGAAAAGATTGAGGAACAAACCGACCCCGGGCCTGCCTTCGTCCTCTGCCACAACATCGTCTCCCAAGCCGAACAGTTAGCCGAGACTATGAATACTCCGGTTCGCGAAACCATCGCCGTCCTCGCCAGAATCGGAACCGAGGTGGCAATTCACTTTATTCTCACTAGCGAGAAACCGGAGGCAAAAAGAAGTGCCAAAGGAAACCTTATCTACTTCGCCCTGATTGAAATGCTGGCCCTGGGAACAAAAACCAATGCTTTTCAATACTGTTTCACCAATCCTGAAAAGACAACACCCGAGTTTTTCAGGCATCTGGACACCATTCGTCCGATCATCGCACTTCGACCGGGTGAGGACGTAAGAAAGTTTAAAGGCTCAATCGTTTTAGGCGAGACATCGGTCGAACACCTAGTCGTTCCCAAGAAAGGCAACGAGTTCTACTACATTGGTGGTGATGGAGAACCCTCTTCACCTAACCCCCAGGGCGGTGAGGAGTAAATAGCGGGCGGAAAGTGTCTTGTCTAGCGAGAGGTTCCGTTGTGATGTCCTAATTTCTTTTGCCTCAATGAACCGTTCGCTAAATAAAGTGTAGAAGGTCCCCGCGTAGTAGCTGGAACTATTTTTCAAGAGGCGGTCCGCTAAGGTTTTATATCTTTCGACCTGATTAATATTGGCATTCAGAACCACGGCTTTGGTTGTATTTCCGCTCCCGATTACACTTTCTGCCAGGTCATCAATATCCATCCAGACATCGATTATTGCTTCGATTTGATCCGGTCGGTTGTTTTTGTGGGCCTTAATTGCCAGTTTCGACAATAACTCTCTTAGTTGTCTTATGGCGATAATTCTTTTATGGAGCGATTGAGATCCTGATCTTGCGATTGCGAGCTTCTTCTTGTCCCAATTGGGAATTAAACCGTTTAGGCTGTTCACGTCCTCATCAAATGATCTTGCCTCCTCACCGGTACCGCCCGCTATCGTCATTTCGCCATCACTGACAACTGCGTAATTGTCAGTTTGGGTTGGAGATAATAAATTCCCCCTGACGTCATCCCAGTCTGCTCCCCCCTCGTCAATGTTGCCAACATCAAGACGGTAATGACCGGTTTCCCCATTTGCCTCGACAGAAACATTCAGGGGCTGGCCATCATATTCCGGTATAAAGAATAATTTTTCTGACGGCATATAAACACCCAAGCTCTCATTGCAGATACCAGTTTGATCGCAGACACGAAGAGTGCCCGGCGAACGGAGGAATGTCGTAAAAACTCTTCGGCAGGTATCGGCGATTGGAGTCGTCGACACCAAATCACTTTCCAATCCCAACTGGGTAAATATTTCTTCAAGCGGACTTTGATCGCCGATTATTCCGCCATGATCTGCGGGGAAGGTAGCTTGGTTGGAAAACAAATTCGTCGCGCTTGAGGCAAGAACCGCTCGATCGCCATCGTTCGTATTTTCAAACGGGGAATCAGCGATGGGTTTTCCATCCTCCCACAAACCAAAGGATCTGTCTAACCAATCTCTGTCCGTCACATTCACGAAGCGGATTGTTTGGTTGCCAGTGCCGCCGTTTGCCCACAACACACCATCGATCAACGCTTTGTCAGTATTCAATTCAATCAGCGTTTGGTTTCTCTGACTCAAGGAAGCTGATGGAACCAAAACACCATTCTTTTTCAGGAAATCGAAGGTTGGTAAGACATCCTTAAATCCTGGCGCTAGACGTCTAATTGTGTCAAGCTCATTTTCGCCAAGACGCTGGTTGGCCCTAGTCGTTAACCGCAAGGCGAAATTCTGACACACGTCACCGTTCCAAATCGTCGCCCCCTCCCAAATTCCATAGGCGTCAATCAGACCCTGGTGTGGACTGCCAGCCGTCACTATCTTGTCGATTTTCCCTGTTCCAGTTCTTTGGCCGTAGGTTCTGGCTACCAAACCACCATAGCTATGCGAGTCGATCAAGTTTTTGTAAAGCGTTACGAAAGAAGGAATCTGCCAATTTGTTCCTGCCGTCCCATTCAGGATTGCCCCAAAATCCCAACTCGCCCCAGATCCCGGCAGGATTATGACCGGCTTCAACGCCCCCGGATCTAACGAAGAAACTTTTATATAATCGATATCAAGCGCCGTCCTTGGGTTAGAGTTTCCGTAAGGATCACGGTCAGGGTTTCCAAACCATATGGCGTGGGGACGAAATAAAGAATGAGTTGATGTATAAATCATTGATTCGGCACCAGTACCTATTTGCAAACTCACAGAATAAATCGCACTTACATATCTTATCTTCAATATCATCCAATCATTAGGAACTCCGTCTGAGTAGACACGCCTCATGTTGACACAATTTTCATAGTTTTCGGTTGGACAATCATGGACCCATAACTGTAATTCATTAGCATTGGATTGCCCCCAGAGCCAAATAAAATACGCCTTTTTAAGATCATACGATCCACCAGGGATGTCGTTTTCTGGGGCTTGATATCCGATTACAATTCCATCACCCCATGGCGTATAAGAAGGAAAACGTAGTTTAACTTCTACCTCAAAATTATTGAGACCAAAAAAGGGATCAATTTTTGATCTAACGTATGGGAAAATCTGAGTAGTTCCAGAAGACAAACTCAATACTCCAGAGGAAGTTGATACACCGATAGCTTGACCATTAGAGTAAAAGTCCCATTTTGAAATATCTTTGTTGAAAAAATCATCAAAAAAATTTGCTGAAGCTACTACAGAGGGGGTAGCATTACTTATAAAAAAAAGAAAGAACATTAATATTAAGGAGAAACATAGGATCGTAAACCATCTCACCCATTAAGCATTACAATATTGGTTACAAATGTCAAGGAAGACAAAAGTGGCTGTTGTTCACAATCTAACGGGAGGAGGAGCCATTCGTGTGTTAGAAGAAACGAATAAAATTCTTTCAAAATATTATCAAGTCGAGATATTCACTCCCGAGAGATATCAAATGTCGGACAGCTCCGGTTTGTCAAAAATAACAAATTACCTTAAATACATTTACATGACGTTACCCAAGAACTACAGGAGAATCTCATATGATATTAATTCGTCTAAATTCAAAGCTGTGATAATACACCACGATTCCTATTTAAAGTCACCCACGAGCTTGTTTGATCTTGATTCGAAAAGTATTTATATACTACATGAACCACCTAGGGAGTTTTACGAACCCTCAAAATACCACGCCCCGCTATTGAAAGATAAATTGGTCAATTTTCTTAGACTACCGATTCTTTTCATTGACAAGAAGGCCGTTAAAAAGGCGACTCACGTAATAGTAAATTCCAGATTTTCAAAGTACGAGGTTGACAACATATACGGTATAAATTCGAAATTTATATATCCTGGGGTATCACCAAGGTTTCATCCCACTAAAAATATTGATAAAATCAACCAATGTATTTCAGTCGGAAGCCTATTGCCGTATAAAGGACACGAGATAACAATTTCAGCGATTGGCCGATTAAAGACCAAACCCAAACTAGTTATCATTGGAGAGGGAAGAGAAAGCGAAAAAAATAAAATATATTCTTACGCGATACGACAAAATGTCGAAGTTGAACTATACAATGACCTTTCGGACGAAGATCTAAATATCATGTACAACAGATCAAAGGTGTTTGTCAATGCAGCATTCCGTGAACCGTTTGGACTTTGCTCTCTCGAGGCTATCATTTCTGGAGATAGACTTGTCACGGTAAATGAATGTGGAACTGAGGAGTTAAAAGAATTTTTCCCCGATCGTGTTACTGTGACAAACAGAAATGCTGAAGATATTGCAAAAGGAATAAAATTCTCACTAGATAAATTCTCAGAACAAAATATAACAATCCCTGAAAGACTAACGTGGGGACACTATGTAAAAGAAATCACCAAACTAATCGAAAATGATTAAAATCGCGATAGTGAGGGGGGCGTTTTTGAACCCGTTCGAGCTGCAGAACTATTATCCACTCAAAAATAAATATGAACTGCGGGCGATTTCGTCGCTCCATCCAATTTCCGAGAATATAGAAATACCGCTCACCAAAACCTTCTCCTTCACCGACCTGCCAAATTTCCCTTTCAAGTACCAAATTTTAAACAGACTAACAGTTGATGCCCATTATCTTTTTGGTCTCGAACAACTACTACGCGGTTTTGATATCGTCCATGTTGCCGAAACCTACTATAACTACACCAGGCAAGCGGTAAACGCCAAGAAAAAGGGGGCCGTCAAAAAGGTCATCAGTACCGCTTGGGAGGTTATTCCCGGAAACAATGAGGGTATTTGGGGCAGGAAAAGATTCAAAAGAATTGCCCGCGAGGGAGTCGACCACTTCATCGCCGTCACCGAACTCGCAAAAAAAGCCCTTCTCGAGGAAGGCGTAGAAGAAGATAGGGTAACGGTAATCCCCGTGGGGGTTGACTTAAAGCGTTTCCGGCCCGGCCGCCGGGCTGATACGGGACCGGTGCGTATTTTGTGCGTGGCCAGGCTGGTGGTGGAGAAGGGGATCGGGGAGTTAGTCGAGGCTTTTAGCGCTTTACGGAAAAAATACCCCGATCTTGAGCTGGTCTTGGTGGGGGAGGGGCCGCTAAAGAATAAATATGCGCCTGTACCGGGAATAATTTTTCAGCCACTCCCCTATCAAAAAATTGAAAAAGCCTATCAGGAGGCGGACATTTTCTGTCTTCCTAGTAAAACGACCAAATATTGGCAGGAACAGTATGGCATGGCCCTGATTGAGGCCATGGCCTGCGGCCTACCCATTGTCACCACCCAAACCGGCGCTATCGGCGAGGTCTGTGGGGAAGCGGCCATCTACGCCAAACCCGGCGCCGCCAATGATCTACAATTGAAATTGGAGGGGCTCATCATCAACACCTCGGCCAGAATTACTCTG
>Ga0075739_183_pt1 | contig 9693 bp, 9 predicted proteins | sample RifGroB1_FD_68431 | JGI IMG/M metagenome (GOLD analysis project Ga0075739, IMG submission 68431) | Microgenomates (Gottesmanbacteria) bacterium GW2011_GWB1_44_11c | reverse complement strand
CAAGATCGACATTTTGAAACCAATCCGCTTGACCAAGCGCCCCAGGGGCCCAGCCAAGAGGAAGACCAAACCCCTCTCAATAACCAGGGATAAAATCAACACCCGAAAACCAAACGTCAATCCGCCGCTCTCAAAGCCCCACAAAAAGACATACGCCGGAAAGAAGATCGCCACCATCGACCCCGCCATCCCCCGCAACAGGTTATTTAAATAGAGCGCTCTCACCCCCGAAATCTTGACTACCTGATGAACGGCCTGCCTCTGCCAGTAGTGCTCCAAAATCATCTTCTTTCCAATTCTTTAACCGCTTTCTCGATCACCCCGTCGCTGATTTCTTTTTCCTCCGCCGTAAAATCAGACAGAACGTACTCGTCTCCCGGTACCCGCGCCTGCCCCGCCGGCCGGTTATCCACCCCCACCCTCAGCCGCCAAAAATTGGCCGTTCCCAGCCGCTCTTCCACCGAAGTCAGGCCATTATGGACCTTCGGGCCGACCCCCTTTTGGATTTTGTACTCCCCCAATCTGATATCCAGGTCATCGTGGACCACCATCAGGTCGTCAGTCGTAACTTTGTAAAAATTAGCGACCTTTGCGACTACCTCACCCGACCGGTTCATAAAAGTCTGCGGCTTTACCAACAAATAGTCCTTCGCCTTTAGTATCAGCGCTTCAAACTTCGACTCCCACTCCGCGCCCTCGCCCGCTAACCGATCAACCATCACAAAACCCACGTTATGGCGGTTATTCGCATGCGCTTCTCCCGGATTCCCCAAGCCCACTACGAGTTTCATAGATCTATTCTACCGCGTCTGCATTAGAATTAAACTAATGCGCTTGGCTTTTATTACCTCCAGCTTCCCTCCTTACATTAGCGGCGTAGCCGTAAACGCCGCCAATATTACCACCGGTTTAGCTAATCGGGGTCACCAGGTAGGTGTTTTTATTCCCGCCTACCCTGAACCAATCACCCCCGGATCTTCTTTAGCACATCCGAATCTCCATCTTTTTCATCTCCCATCCCTTATTAATCCGTTCAAGACGTCACATCGGCTGTTATCCCCTTTCCCGGCTTCGTTGCTTGCCCAACTTTCTGTTTTTAAGCCCGACATTATCCATTTCCAAGAACCCCAATTCTTTCTTTTCCCAGGCGTAAAAAATTACGCTCATACTAATCACCTCCCTATCGTTTGCGCCCACCATTTTCCGCCAGAGTTTATTACCAACCAACTGCCATCGTGGTTAAGGAAAAAAACAATTAACCGACTGATCATCAGGGTCGTGACCAACCTCTATAACCAGTCGAACCTGGTGATCACCCCCACCGAAACCATGAAAAAACTACTCATTGCTAATGGCCTAAAAACATCTGTGGCGGTAATCAGTAACGGAGTTGATCTAAATAAATACCTGCCCCCGCCCCAAAATCATCCCCGTTTTCAACCCAATATTCTTCTCTATCTTGGTCGTCTGGATTTTGACAAGAACGTCGATATCTTGATCCAAGCAGCCAATTACACCAAATCAAATTGTGCGATCTGGATTGCCGGCAGCGGATCAGCGGCTGACTTCCTCAAATCCCTCACCGCAAAACTTAATCTGGAAAAGCGCATCAAATTCTTAGGCTATCTACCGGAAGATAAAAAGATCGACCTCTACCGTCAAGCTGGTGTCTTTGTCCTGCCTAGCACCGCCGAAGCCCAAAGTATCGTTTCCCTGGAAGCAGCCGCCTGCGGTCTCCCCCTGATTTTAGCCAATGCCGCCGCCCTGCCCGAATTAATCAGCCCCGATCACCCCAATGGAGTTTTATTCCGTCCTAACGATCCAATCGATTTGGCCGCAAAAATAGATCTGCTGTTAGCTAGCCCCCGACAACTCACCAAGATGGGGAAAAACTCCCGTCGCCTCGCCCAGACTCACGATATAAATAAAGTAATCGGCAACTACGAACAGGCTTACAATGAAACAGTCTCCTTACCAAATTAATCTCGTTGGTTGGCAATCATGGTCGGACACCCGTCGCCCGACCGGATCTTACCCCCAACGCTATTTTTCTCCATTCCACCAGGACAACCTTATCAATTATCACCCCGTCCGCTCGAAACCCCAACGCAGGACCGCCCCCACCGGTTGGTGCTCCTGGCACTATTTCGGGACCCACATCACTGAACAAATCATTCTCAACCAGATAAAAGCGGCAGCGGAATTGGGCTTAGAGTTTATCCTGATCGATGACGGTTGGACCACTTGGGGTGACTGGTTATTCGCCGACAAAAACAAATTTCCTCACGGATTGAAATGGCTGGTCAAAAAAATAAAGTTAAATGGGCTGAAAGCCGGCCTGTGGTGGGCTCCCTTGCTGGCAAAGTCTTCCTCGGGATTATTTCACCAGCATCCCGATTGGTTTGTCCAAAATCTGGAAGGTACCCAAGTGTCCCCGCTTGATATTTTTATCCCCGATAAACGCCGGATATTGGATCTGGAAAACCCAGGCGTTATTGCCTACCTAAATCAGGTCTTAGACTATTTTTCTGACTCTGGCTTCGAACTGCTAAAATCAGATTTCCTCTACGCCGCCCACTTCAACCCAAAATTTACGTCGGGGGCTGTCCCCGACAATCTTCTTAAGCGACTACTTTCAACCGTTCACCGTCGGAGTTTTTACTCAATCGCCTGCGGCTGCCCTTTGGTTCCCGCCATTGGCGTGGTTGACGCTATCCGTATCTCTGACGATATCAATATTCCCCAACTTAATCACCTCTGGCCATTAAATCATATCGTCGTCTCCCAAAGAATTAGCCAACTTTCAGCGAATCTCGAGTCGCGCCTTCTCACCCAACCTCTCTGGCACCTGGACCCGGATGCTTTTATTTCGGACCCACTTTTGGGGATCAACCCCTCCCAATCCGAAAAACTCGTCCAGCTAATCCAAAAAAGTAACGGTGTCATCTTCCTCGGTGACGACCTGACATCACTCACATCGCCTCAATCCGACCTGATTGGCCGATTAATCAACTGATCAACCAAGGCTGATATAATTCATGCCCAGACATGACCACCCCCGCGCTTTCCATCATCATCCCTACCCTCAACGAGGAAAAATACCTGCCCACCCTTCTGACCGACCTTTCCCGGCATTCGAGGTTATCATTGTCGACGGCCATTCCGCTGACCGAACCGTGGCCAAGGCGAACCTCTTCGCCCACCGTCTGCCCCTTTTCAAAATCGTTGACAGTCCCATCCGCGACGTCTGCCGACAAAGAAATTTGGGCGCCGAAGAAGCCCAGGCCGAAACCCTTCTCTTTCTCGACGCCGATAACCGAATTGCACCCCACTTTCTCTTGGGACTTAAATACCGCCAGGAACAGTCAAGAACCGACTTTTTCACCACTTGGGTCAAGGCCGAAGAAAATAATCTCGCCTCGCAGGCCGCCGATACTCTAATCAATCTCTATATGGAAAGCCAGAAAAATACCCCTTCTCCTTTTGGTGTCGAAGCCGCTTTTGGCGCTACCCGAACTAAGTTCCTAAAACTGAAAGGTTTCGACCGCTCTCCTTACGAAGGCGCCCGCCTGCTCAAAAAAGCCGTTGCCAAAAAAATGACCTTTGCTGTTTTCAAAGACCCCACCTATAGCTACTCTCTCCGTCGGGTCCGAAAATTGGGAACCTTTAATGCCATCAGCCGTTACGCCGTTACCGAAATCTACCGGCTCTTGGACCTGGCGTTGCCAAAAAAGAAAGCCGCCTCTCTTTATCCCATGAACGGCGGCAACTTCTACGAAACTGAAGCAATGCGCCAAAGTTTCTTTGCTGACCTCCGCACCAAAATCAAATTCCAGGAACAAAAGGATCGCCTGACTGCCTTGGCCCGCTCCTTCCTCTTTGCCGAAGAAGATTCAAATACGAAGCATTAACTCCAGGCCCACAAAAACAAAGAATAGTCCAATCAAGATTAGACCCTCGAAGCGGTCTAGTCTCCGTTTGGTCGAGGTAAAAAGCCAAAACAAACCGAAAATAATCACGAAAGCCATATTGACTAGAGAATAGTTTGCTGTGTTGATGGTTTCAAACGGAGAAATCAATGCCAAAATACCAACAATTAAGGTCGCATTGGTCACGACACTCCCAAAGAGATTTCCCATAATCAAAGCCACCTCCTTTTTTAAAGCCGCTCCAATCGCCAGAGTTAATTCAGGCAACGTCGTCCCGAGTGAGACCACAATTAGCGATAGAACCACTGTCGAAATTCCCAAGGCCGGTGCCAGTTGAATTACTAGACGCACGATCATTTCCGCCGAAGAAATCAGCAGTCCGATCCCAAATAAGAGCATCACCATCGAGCCATCTTTTCTTTTTCTGTGCCAATCCTTTATCCGCGACAAGAGCCCCTTATGGCGAGCGACACTCGCCTCAGTCAAGCTATCTCTTTTGCCATCAATGACCACTCCTCGCAAATAGATTAGATAAATTACCACCAAGATCAACCCATCCAGCCGCGACAAGCCACCATCCATCAGAAGAAGGATCGGCGCTATCCCGGCAAAAAACATCGCCGCCAACTCCCAATGGAAATAATTACCCACTACCGGCAAGACGCCAGCCATTAACGTCGCTCCACCGACAATCAAACTTAGGTTTGTGACGTTAGCCCCCAACAGGTTCGCCAAGGAAATCTCCGGTCGGCGATCAATCCCTGAAATAATCGCGATTGACAGTTCAGGTAACGAAGTCGATAGGGCCACCAGTATTGCCGCTACTGCCACCTTCGCCCGATTTGTCATCCCTACCACAAACTTGTCAAACGCGGCAATCACCAGACTCGTCCCTACCGCCAAAGCCACAAAGAGCAAAACCAGTGCCAACAACTGTAATGACATAACTCAATTAAACCATAACGGTTCTAATCCCCGTTTCTAAAGAACAAGTGCTTTGTTATCTCAATAATGGCTATCAAAATCAGGCCTCCTATCACCAGGGGTAACCAGTCCGCGATTAACAAAGTCACCGTTTCAAAAATCATTTGCATTGTCGGCACATACATTGCCGCCAACTGTAAAATCAGACCTCCCAAGACACCCAAAATTAAAAGCGGGTTCTTGAATAGGTTATCTTCCCAAATTGGCCGGTTCAGTGTCCGACTGGAAAAGACATAAACCAAAGAATTAAGTCCCTGCATGGCGAACGCCATCGTCCGGGCATATTCGATTCCCTTCCCCCAAACGAAATAATAAAGAACAAAGATCACGCCGGTAACAATCGCCGTCGAAAGCGAGATCACTCCAATCAGGGCCAACCTCTTTTTGTCCAATATCGCCGCCTTTTTGGAAAGAGGCTTGCGCAATAACAGTCCTTTTTCTTTTGGTTCGACCGTCAGGGCCATATAGGGGAAACCGTCGCTGATTAAATTAATCCACAAAATTTGAGAGGCCAAAAGAGGTAGTGGCCACCCCGCAAGGATCGAAACAACAACCAAGATAACTGCCGCGAAAGCATCTGATAATAAATAAAGAACTACTTTCCGCAGGTTATCAAACATCCCCCGGCCTTCTTCAACCGCCGCCAGGATTGTGTCGAAGTTGTTGTCCAAAAGAATTAGGTCGGCCACCTCCCGAGCCAGGTCGCTAGCATCACTAACCACGATCCCGATATCCGCTCTTTTCAACGCCGGTACGTCGTTCACTCCATCCCCCATCATTGCCACCGCGCCGCCCAAGCCGTTTCTTTGTAGTCACCCGTAATTACTTTCAATTTCATCCCCGCCTCGCGCGCCTCGGCCAATGATTCTGCCACACCACCCCGAATCGGATCGCTAAAGAGCACCAGTCCCAGCCATGTCAGTCCGGCAATATCTTCATGTCTCATCTTTTTTTGTGAGAAACTGGTTTCTCTTTTCCGCATCGCCAAAGCCACCATCCGGTAACCGGCAATTCCCACCTCGACAAACCTCCCCTCCCACTTTTTTCTTAATTTTTCGTCTTTAAAAACCGACTTTCCCAAAACTACTTCCGGCGCACCACTAACAAAATCAATCACCATATCGTCTTCTCCTTTTTCGTTAGCCTTTACAACATGTCTTGTGGCTATGTATTTGGTTTCATGGGCAAAGGGTAATTCGCTCTTTCGGACAAACCGCGAGACGGCATCTTTGCCCAATATTTTTTCCATTCGCAGCACCGCCCAGTCCCGCATCGAAATCTCCAACGGATCGCGCTGGTCATTACATAAAAACGCCCCCTCGATTAACCATTTCATCGTCTCCTGGTCATGCTTGCCTTCATCCGCTACCTGCTCGTCACTACCTTCGTGGATATCGGTCACTGCTCCCACCGCTTCCATTTTTCCCTCGGTGATTGTTCCTGTCTTGTCCAAACAAATCACCGATACGCTTCCCAGGGTTTCCGCAGCGATAAGGCCTCGTACGATCGCTTTTCTTTTTAAGATCCTGTTCATCCCGACTGCCAGAATAACCGTCAAACCCACGACCAACCCTTCGGGAATGGCTGCTACCGCCAAGGCCACCGAGGTATTCAAAAAGGTCAGGAGGGATTGGTCGGTGGCCAATCCAAAAAGAAAGACTAACCCAGCCACCACCGTCACTAATATGGTCAGCTGTTTCGTCATCCGGTCTAGTCGTTTTTGCAGGGGGGTCCGTTCTCCACCTTGTTCCTTGACCACCTTCGCAATCGCCCCAATTCTGGTGCTCGCTCCCGTCCTGACCACCAGCATCTCCCCGACACCCTTCTCTACCACCGTTCCCATGAAGCCCTTAGAATCATTTCCAATTTTGTCAAAATAACCGTTCTCTAGAGTAAAATTGTCTTCCGGAACCCATGTCTTTTTCATCACGGGCATCGACTCTCCGGTAAGGATTGCCTCACCCAAATACATATCATCCTCAACAATTAAAAGGCCGTCCGCGGGTACTTTCCAGCCAATCGTCAGCTTCACCACCTCGCCGGGGACCAGTAGGGTCGCGTCAATCTCCTCCCACTCATCACCCCGTTTGACTCTTGCTCTGGGAGTTAACAGTTTGGACAGGGCCTCCATCGATTTTTCCGCCCGGTACTCCTGGAAAAAGCCAAAAACGGTATTGATCAGGACCGCCAAAAAAATTACCCCGGCATCAATCAGGTCACGCAGGACCAAAGATATGCCGCTGGCAATGAGTAAAACGTAAACTAGCGGTGACCTGATCTGGTTAATGAGAATCCGCAGTCCCACTCTCCCCTCATGAGCCCTCACCTCATTCCGACCGTAAACCGACAGTCTCTTGCTTGCTTCTTCTTCTGATAAACCCTTTCTCCACTCCATATAAATAATCCTACCCTATCCTCTCCCTATTCCAAAACCTCGAGCTATGTCTCCGGTTGAACTTTTGCAATTCTAAGTCTTGTAACTGGAATATCTTCGGGTATTAATACTTCAGGAAAAGCAAAATCGCTATCGTCATCTTCAGATCCGCTGTGCCCCTCAGCGAGATACTGCCGCAATGGCTTAACTTCCTGCCAATAGATTTTTGCCCATTCTCTTGCCGCATTTTCTCCCATATCTAGCCGTGAAGCTGCCTCGGTGTAATATTCCGCATTGGCAACCATCGCCGTTTCTGAATTAATCATCGCCTCTACCAAAATATCAGTTCTGGGGTCAAAACCCAATCTGTTGTGAATACTTTCAGGATTACGGGGGTATGCAAAGATACACCGAGTTCTCCCAACACCAACCCCAATCTTTCCGGCTTCTTCATCAAAAATCCTTTCCAATACTGGTTGTTTGCTCTTCATCGCGTTATTCTTGATCTTTATACCTTCCTTTCCATATTCATCTGCTTTCTCTCTGGGGACGGCTATAAAGACAGATACATATCCCCCAGGAACTTCCCTGAATTCTCGAGGCAAAGAGTCTGTCGACGCAGGCACTTCAGCCGAAGCTGGTTGTATAGTTATCCCCTCCTTACTCTCATCCATTATTCAAATTCTACTCCTCCTCGCCCTGTAGACTTCGATCGCCATCGGTACCACCGAAATTAGGACGATGGCAATAATCAAATACTCAAAGTTATGCTTCACCCAAGGCAGGTTGCCGAAAAAGTAGCCGCTAAAAAGAAACAGCGTCACCCAAAAAGCGCCGCCCATAATGTTGTAGTAAATAAACTGGGAATAATTCATCTTGCCAACCCCGGCGACGAAAGGGGCAAATGTCCGCACGATCGGCACGAAACGAGCCAGGACGATCGCCGCCCCGCCGTGTTTATCGTAAAAGGCCTGCGCTTTATGGAGATACTCCTTCTTCAACAATCGGTGGTTGCCCTCAAAAACCTTCGGACCGACAACATGACCGATCCAATAATTGACCGTGTCCCCGAGGACTGCCGCACCCACCAGCAAAATAAACAACCACAAGACCGAAAAAGCGTCGCTGGCCGCCAAAGCTCCGGCCGCAAAAATCAACGAGTCCCCCGGCAAAAACGGTGTTACCACTATGCCGGTTTCCAAAAAAATAACGGCAAAAAGAAGGGCGTAAGACCATACCCCGAAGTTGGCCACGATTGCCGCCAGGTTCTGGTCGATATTCAGAAATAAATCGGCGACTTGTTTTAGGATTTCTGCCATCTGACCATTCTACTACTTCCTAATTTCCTCCACCTCGGCGAGCGTTGTCACCCCGGCCAGATCTTTATCATCGCGAAACTTCACTAACCGAGGAAACCGGAGCGCCACCCCGGCGCTATGGACCGGGCTTTTGGTAATCTCATCGGCGGCAATTTCGACCACTACTTTCGGTTCCACCCAGACATCGGCGACAAGCGCCTTGTCCACCTCATATTCCTTTGGCATTTCGGCAACCACCAAACCATCCAGCCTTTTCTTCAAATCCCGAAACTGGTCGTCTGACAACCCGGTTCCGATCTTGGCGATCGTCACTACCTTGCCTTGCCCTTCCGTAGCTTTACGCGAAGGAGGGTCGTCTTTTCTTACCCCCACCAAAAATGCTCCCAGACCAAAAACAGTCCTTTTACCCCGGCCGCGGTAATAGCCCATCACCACCAGGTCGAGGGTATCCCCGGTACTGCCCTCTTTTTCCTTGATCTTCACCCAGTTCCACCCCTGCCGCCCGGGCAGGTAAGGACCGTCCCACTTTTTGATGACCGCCCCCTCAAACCCCTCGGCCAGATACTCCTCATGCCATTTATGAAGCTCGACTGGATCACTGGTTCGGTGCGTCTCATCAACCACCACCGTCTTATTTTCCTTAATTGCTTCCGCCAGGACCTTTCGTCTTTCAAAGTAAGGTTCGGCAAGTAGCGTTCTTCCGTCAAACGCCAAAATATCAAAGAGATAAAACCGTAAAGGGATCGCTTTCGCTGTTTCGCTAACCCCATGTTTCCTTTTTCGGGTGATGGTCACCTGAAAAGGCAAGATCTGGCCGGTTTTGATATCAATTCCCACCGCCTCCGAATCAAAGACTGCTTCGTCTCCCTTGACCCACTCACCCAGCCGTGAGAGCTCCGGAAACATCTGACTGTTCTCTTCCAAATTACGGGTATACGTCTTCACCGTAGCGCCATCGCCAAAACCCTTTCGTTTGAAATGGATCTGGACCCGCGTCCCGTCAAATTTTTGTTCGGCCGCCACCTCCCCCATTTTTTCGATAATCTCCGCCGCGTGGTTTAACCGCTGGCATAGGGCCGGCATCACC
>Ga0075739_148_pt1 | contig 11061 bp, 14 predicted proteins | sample RifGroB1_FD_68431 | JGI IMG/M metagenome (GOLD analysis project Ga0075739, IMG submission 68431) | Microgenomates (Gottesmanbacteria) bacterium GW2011_GWB1_44_11c | reverse complement strand
GGGAAAGCGTTTCGGCAACGGCTGAACCAAGACCGCCGGCAATTTGATGCTCTTCGACTGAAACTACGCAACCCGTTTTTTTTGCCGATTTAATTATGGTCTTTTCATCAATCGGTTTTATGGTATGACAATTAATTACTTCGCACTCTATGCCCTCTTTGGATAATTCTTCGGCGGCCAATAAAGCGTTATGAAGCAAAATCCCGCAGCCGATTATCGACACGTCTTTCCCCTCTCTTAAAATCAACGCCTCGCCGATTTCAAACGGACTATTTTCGGTGGTAATAACCGGCGACTTTTCGCGGCCGTATCTGATGTATGTCGGTTTCCCGTTTGAAGCGGCGGCTACCGTAGCTTTACGAGCTTCTATGACGTCGCAAGGGACTATTACAACCATATTCGGCAAGACTCTCATCAAGGCGATATCTTCCAGGGCTTGATGGGTCGCGCCGTCGGGACCGACGGAAACGCCGGCATGGTGTCCCGCAATTTTGACGGATACGTTATTTAAAGCGATGTTAGTCCTAATCTGCTCATTATTTCGCCCTGGGCTGAACGTCGCGTATGACGCGATAAACGGTATCTTTCCGTAGTTAGCCAGGCCTGACGCCACGAGAGCCATGTTCTGCTCGGCGACGCCCATTTCCAGAAATCTGTCCGAAAATTTATCGGCAAACTTGTCGCAACGCGTTGATTCTTTTAAGTCAGCACACAAGACTACGACTCTCTCGTCCTTCTCCCCCGCCTCGAACACTCCCGAACCAAAACCATCCCTCAAAGGGACCATCTCCGGATTATTTATATCGGATATAAGTTTGGCTTCGGGATTAATCATATATAAACTCTAAATCCTAAACCCTGCATTCAGGGTTCAGGCATCAGAGTTTAGGATTTCTGAACCGGGCAAGTGCCGCAGCATTCTTTGCCGCAACAGCAGCTACAACCTGACAATGCGAACAGACCGACCCCGAATACCACAACGTGTTCGAACCAGGCCGTGGCATCAAATCCAAACAAGGTCGTGTTCCACCAAACCGTATATAAGAAAACCAAACCGGCAATTACAGTTAGCCAGCCGATTGCTCTGCTCAAACCGTGATGACCGCATCCGCACCCTCTTGTTTTTCCTAACATATGACACCTCCTTTCATTGATGTTCTGACTTAATTTTGCCTCTTAACGTTCTTAATTCATGTAAAAATTCCTTTGCCTGTTCGGCCGTCGGCGGAATACCGTGCCACTTAAAATCGTTTTCAATTTGGTGGATTCCCTTTCCCGGTATAGTGTGAGCGATAATCAATGTTGGTTTTTCGTGTATTGCTTTGGCTTCTTCAACCGCGTCAATAAACTTCTCTATATTGTGCCCATCCGCTTCCAACACATGCCAACCGAATGATTCGTATTTCGCCCGCAGGGGCTCCAGAGGCATGACATTTTCCGTCGTGCCGTCAATCTGGATGTTGTTCCTGTCTATTACCACCGTCAGATTGCTAAGTCTGTATTTTCCGGCAAACATTACCGACTCCCATGTCGCCCCGGCATCCTGTTCACCGTCAGACATAAAACAATATATTCTAAATTTTTTCTTATCCATTCTCGCGCCAAAAGCGTAACCCGCCGCTTGGCCCAGACCGGAACCGAGCGGTCCCGATGTCGTTTCAACGCCCGACAATCTTTCTCTTTCGGGATGGCCCTGCAAACGCGTGCCGAGTTTTCGCAAAGTTTTTAATTCCCCAACCGGAAAATATCCGGCCATGGCCATTAAAACGTATCTGATCGGGGTAATATGGCCGTTAGAGAGAATTAATCTATCTCTTTCTTCCCAATCCGGCTTTGCCGGATTATGTTTTAAAACATGAAAATACATGGCCGTAAAAATATCGGCCATCCCCAGCGGCCCGGCCGTGTGTCCCGACCCTGAGCATCTCAATCAAAAGTTCCCGCGCTTCATTGGCTTTCATTTCCAACTCTTCGATTTTCTGTTCAGAAATATATTGAGACATCATTCTACCTAAAAAAATCTAATAAGGGATTTCCGCCAATAGAAATAGCTGTCCCCAGCCATGCAATACCAGAAATTATACTCAGAGTGATGTGAATCTTTCGCATCAAATTTTTCGTTAAGAGAACCTGAATCACGCTAATAATTAATAGCGGCAGCGGAAAATAAAACAATAATAATGCTAATTCATTCTGCAAAAATTATACTCTTGATTATGGATTTTGTCGTCAACAAAAGAAATGGATCTACGGCAACGGGATTTGAGGAGTATTTATTGACGGTTGTGGTTTTTGTCCCTTGTGTCTTATAAGAAAGATGGTAAGTGCCACTGATATTACTGCCGCTAATCCAAAAAACCAGAACAGCCAGTTGTTGGAAGGTATATCTTCAGTCGGAAATGGCGGAAAGGAGGCTGACGGCATGGGTGTGATTATCCTCGCATTCAGGCCGCTGACAATATTGATTGGAATTTCACTTAATTTTTGAGCGAGAAGTGTTTGCCCGTTTTTTGATATCCTAATTGAACTATTTGCGGCTTCAGCACTCACAGTCAGGGGCAGGAATATAAGTGCATCTTTACGGTTGCTTTGGGATTCGCCATATTGATCTCCAGCATCCCCGGAACGTTTCCCGATTACCTCCAGGTCGGCGGTATTGTCAGAAACTTCAAAAAATCCTCTGGAAACTACAGTACTCCCATCGATTAGACTCACTACGTAAGTCCCTTCTGTTGGTATGGGTAAATTGGCGTCATCAAAAATCTTTTGCGTTATGGAATTAATTTTAATATTTTCGTTTGTTATTGAAACGGAGAGAATCAGATAGTCTTTTTCTGAAGCCAAGACAAAGCTTGCCGATAGCAAAATAAAGAAAGTGGCGCTGAGTGCTACCATTATCCTCTTTTGTTTATTTGACGAATCCATATTCTTTTAACAGATTTATTTCCTTGCCGTATGCTGGGTTGTTTTTTGCTTCAGGGTAGTTGAATAAATCGCCAGCAAATACACGCGCCTGGGTTAGAGTTGCAACATGTTCATAATAATCATTATTTTTTAAATTTCTATAAACCCCCGATGCGCCGTATTGATATATAAATCCACAGCGCGGCTTCCTTAGGGAATCATTATCGCCGAACCAGTAAAATCTACCGTCCAATATTTTAACTGGGATGTATAGACAATAAGCAACTTCTGGGTCAGACAAGGTCTTAATTCTTGCTTGAAAACCACTGGGACGACTGGGTATTGGGAAGTATTTTCCTAAATTATAAAAATGAAGCTTATGGGCTGATTCGTGCAGTATGGTTTGTGATAACCAATCTAGGTCTGACAAATCCGCCTGCTGATAAATTATTGAATCGCCGGGCGATGCACAGCCCGCGGCCCTGAAACCTCTGCTAGCAGAGTCTCCGCAAAACCGAGTCTCAGCAAAATCATTCCATGCGTCAGCTTCAAATATATACGGTATTATAAAAAGTTTTTGATAACTCGGGTGATTGATAGTTAACAAGCCCTTATTTATCGCCTGGATAAGATTAGTAATGTTTGAATTCGGAGCTTTATCTGCCCAGTCACCGCCGAAAAATATGGGCTTATCTTTGTATAATCTTTGCAGATATTGAGTGCCGGTTATGGTGATTGTCACCGGATATTTAGATTGGCCATTGTAATCGGTAGCGATAATATTGGTGGTTCCCTCCTTGGCGAATGTCTTGACGACTATCTGGGCAATGAGCATCTTGCCGTTGTCGTAAGATTCGATTTTTCTGAATTCAATCGCCGGATCTCCAGCAAGATTGCCCTTATTGTCGCTGCTTAATACGCTTCCGGACAGATTTTTGCCCCTTATTGTCGCATAGCCGTAATAATATTTGTACAGAGCTTGGCCGTCAGGGGTAAAGTTGCTGAAAATCCCGGCCGGAAAATCTGAACTTTTTGTTCCGCTCCTAGTTTGGAGTCGGACTGGATTTTGAATCTTGGACAGCTCCTCTCAAAAGATCTTCCGCTTTTGAGCGATTATTAGAATCCCAATATAGAACGCCCAGAAGCAGAGGTCCTTTATGGATTTGCATCATATAGGTAGGTAATGGAGAGCCGGCGCCGACAACCCATAATGTTCCCCCATCGCCGATATTAATATCGGCGACTTTATCCATTTGGACATTATTCGGATTATCCGGCTTGGCGGCCGCACTGATCGCCGACGAATCAGAATTATAAATCACATAACTCGTTGCCAAATTGTCGCTTCTTGAAAGCGGGCCGCTGGAATCAAAAAATATTCGGCAATTAGCCGACTCCTTAGTTCCGGCCGGATTTATAGCCCCGGCTTTGATTAGAATCGTATAACTAATCTTTTTGCCGTAGATAGATTCAACTTGCGATTTGGGAAAATATTTTTCGGCCGGGCCGCAATCTTTGCCTGTTTCAGCTTCTTCGGCAGCAGCAGTTAATTGGATCATCAAAACCAACCCGAGAATAAAGGAACAAATCACCACCGAGATATTTATTTGTCGAGTCCTCATTAATTTACGGTATCTGCCTATTACTGAGCGTAATATCAGTTAGAAATTACCCTGGCATGGATGGATTTGCAGGCGGAGGGGGTGGAGGAAGATTTGAAAAACTTGATTTGTTTTTGGCAAACCAGAGCCAAGTTCCCAAACCAGCAATAATGGCTAGTATTAAAAGGGCTAAGGGCCAATTATCACTTAACCAGCCCATGAATCCGCCCGATGTTTCAGATTGATTCGCGATAGGCGTAACTGACATCGAAGGCGACGGATTTGGAGAAGTCACTATAAGGTTAAATGATAGCCCTTGGCCGAAGGGTTTATCCGAAGCAGGCGCGGTGCATTTAGATCCGTTCGGTTTAAGATATTCTCCTCCGCTGATATGAACCATCCGCAGGTCTATTGGATAAGTGCCGGGTTCTGTCGGCGCTAAAACTTTGAACGTCCAGCTTACCTGGCCGCTAGGGTCAACCGCATTGGGCAGGTGGCCATATGTCGGGCCAAGAGTGTTTTTGGGAGCTAAGTTAATTAACTTGTAATAGTTGCCGTCATACCACTTTGTAGCACCGGTATTGGTAGCGGTAATGGTCAATTGGGATTCTTGTTCTGGTTCGAGATTAATATTGTTAGGTGAATCCGGCGCTTGAACATCCGTACGATTCGACGCGATTAATTTGGCATCATCGATGCAGGTAGTTGCAAATGAACTGGTTTTAGGCGAAGGAGTTGGTGTTTTGGTTGTTGCCGGCGAAGGGGTGGCAGTTTTTGTCGGTGTCGGAGTCGGACAACGGGGAACCGTGAAATTGAGAGAACCAATATCTCCGGCCAGTGTATAGCTAACCTTTACAGTATAGGTGAGGCCCGGTTTTAAAACTAACGAGCTGTCGTCGCCATAATGAAGCTGGCCAGGGATCGGAACCGAGTAAGGCGACTGACCGGTAACGACCGCTCCTCTTTCAACGCCCCTTCCCCATTCAGTCCAGTCGCTTCGTTCGGGAGATTTAACATTGACCGCAAATCCGGCCGCGTTTGGCTGGGGATCATTCCAACTTACCGTGCCTGAATAGTTGACATCGGAGCAGGATGGAATGTTAACCCAAACATCTTGTGCCGCGCTTGCGTTAAATGGAACCAAAGATAACGCAGAAATGACGGCCAGACAAACCGCGAAAGCATAAAAAAGTTTTTTCATTCTTTAAACTAGTTGAGCAACTTTTAATATATGCTGAACTAAAGAATTGGTATATCCAAATTCGTTGTCATACCAGGAATAGACGGCGCAAAGGTCGCCGCCGGTAACGTGAGTTAAAGAAAGATCGGCGATGGCGGCATGGGGGTTGCCGATGATGTCGGTGGAAACAATCTGTTCGCGGGTTACGGTGAATATCCCCTGCCAGCGCGGCTCCCTGGCCGCTTCCTCCAAAATTTTATTTATTTCCTCGGGCGTGGTTTCTCTGGCCGCCAAAAAGACAATTGAAGAAAGCGAACCGGTGGAAACCGGCACCCTCATGGCCACGCCGTCAAACTTGCCCAGCAATTCATGGACTGCCCGTCCGACGGCAATGGCCGCGCCGGTTGTGGACGGAACAATATTTATCGCCGCGGCCCGGCCGCGGCGATAATCTTCCCCTTTAGTTGAGCTGTCAATCAGTGATTGAGTTGCCGTGTAGCCATGCGCAGTATTAAGAAACGCTTTTTGGATGCCTATTTTTTCGTTCAATATTTCCATAATCGGCGAAGCAGAATTGGTCGTGCAGGATCCGTTGGAAGAAACTGTGCAGGTTTTTAAAGCGTCCTCATTAACGCCCATCAAAACAGTCTGGCCCATTGGACCATCGTCATCTTTCGCCGGCGCCGTCAAAACCACCCTCTTGGCGCCAGCTTTCAAATGCACGCCCGCTTTTTCATAACTCTCAAACGCACCCGTCGATTCAACAACAATGTCAACGCCCAGCTCGCCCCACGGCAGCTTCGAGACGTCTTTCTCGCTCAAAAATTTGTACTCTTTGCCGTCAACTATCAACTTACCGTTCTCCGCGGCCACTTCCTTACCAAAATTTCCATAGACGGAATCATGTTTTAGGAGATAGGCCAAATTTTCAAGATCGCCTAAATCGTTTATGGCCACAATTTCAAGTTTTGACTCTTCCAGAGCCAGTTTAAAAAACGCCCGCCCGATTCTCCCAAATCCGTTAATCGCTATTTTTGCCATTTAATTATTGTATCAAATTAATATTCCAGCCGGAATGAGCGTCTGTGTATTTCGCAAGGACCCAAAGAAGCCAACTGGGTCTGGTGGTATTTCGTGCCATAGCCTTTGTGTCTTTCAAAACCGTAGCCCGGATATTTTTTCGCATAGCGAGACATCATTTTGTCGCGATAAACTTTGGCGATAATCGAGGCGCAGGCAATGGCAAAAACTTTACGGTCGCCTCTGACAATCGCCATCTGCTCCATATTTAAATCATTAATTTTTCTTGGCCCGTCGACCAGTACAATCGTTCTTAATTGGGCGAAGGGCGCTGTTGCGCACATTAGAACAGCGCGCTTCATTGCCTTTCTCGTCGCTTGATAAATATTTACTCTGTCTATGGTTTTCGGACGGCAATACGCGATTTTATACGTTAGCCCTTTTTCTTTTATGAGTTCTGACGCGAATTTTTCCCGCTGCTTGGGCAATAGTAGTTTTGACTCTCTCAACCGCCGTAATTCTTTGTGGGCCCGATTATAAAAAGAATTAGTGAAACCGACGGCGCAGACCAAAACCGGGCCGGCCAAACAACCCATGCCGACTTCGTCCACGGCGCAGATATATCCGTATTTCTGGCTGAATAATTTACGTTCCAGTGTTTTGTTAGGCAGTTTCATATTATCAACAATTGCATTACTACCAATAGATGATAAATTTATACCAGTTTTTTCGAGGCAAAGAAATGTCGGAGACATCAATAGTCTGGCAGAAAGGTGTTTACGGAGGTAATTTCATATGCGGCCGATGTCGAAGTAAAGAAAATGTAAGGCACAGCGGCAACGGCAAATGGGCTCTGTGTGATAGCTGCGCTGGTCAGGGTGTCATGGTCGTGAAAGTTAGCGACCATTATGAATACCGAAGTTCCGTGGGAACGTTCAGCAGTCCGAGACATATTCCACCGGAATCAGATGCCGATGATAATCATGCCGGCGGCCCCGTGTAGGGCCGTTTCTTTTTTTATTCCAAGTGCTATTATATTAAGGTAAAAATTTAACTAATAATCAAATGAACAACAAATATTTGGTTTGGTCAGCGACAGCAACTCTTATCATCCTCTCTATTTTCCTTTTGGCCAGCACGGCTTATGTATCGGACACGGCCACCAGCGCGAACACCGTATCTTTTAGCGGCCAGGGTAAAGTCATGGCTAAGCCGGATATCGCCGTTATAAACGCTTCGATTGTAACTCAAGCCGCGACTCCAAAGGCGGCCCAAAATGATAACTCCGCGAAATCAAAAAAGGTCGTTGAATTTTTGAAAAAACAAAACATTGATGAAAAAGATATAAAAACATCGAGCTATAATATATTCCCGCAATATCGATATCCCCAATTTGGCGGCCAGCCGACAATCACCGGCTATCAGGTCAACCAGTCGCTCGAAGTAAAAATCAGGGATTTAGATAAAGTCAGTGATGTCTTGGATGGATTGGTATCAGCCGGCGCTGAACAAGTCAATAATCTCGGTTTGCAAGTCGAAGATCCGGAAAAATTGAAAACCGAGGCCAGAAAAATGGCCATTGAAGACGCGAAAAATAAAGCTGACGAATTAAAGGATGAGGTCGGAATTCGCTTGGGCAAGATAGTCAATTTTATGGAAAACACCGGCGGATACCCTATCCCCCTCTACGCGTTTGACAAAGAAGGCCGAGGTATGGGCGGCGGAGGAGGACCAGACGTTCCAGCAGGAGAAAATGAAATTGTTGTCAGTGTCACGATAACTTATCAGATAAAATAAAGAAACGGCCCGCGTCTGCGGGCCGTTTTTAAATTCCAGCGAATTGTTTTTCGTGAATCTCAATATTATCCCGGTGCTGGCTCATATATTCATTGTGAGCCCGCATAATCTCGTCTTTAACTTTGTTAGGATGAGGAATCTGCTTGAAAACAAACTTCGGCTCGGTGCCAGCGGTTTGAATTTCTAAATTTCCGTAATCCAGAAATGTGGCAATGGGGCTGGAAACAATCACGGAAATGTCTTGAATTCTTGAAATGTTCAGCTCGGCAACCATACGGTGGAAAAAACCATGCTGTTCACTGTCGATGATTCTGTGATCTGTCACAATCCACGTATCCAGCAAATACATGGTTAATATGTAAAATAAACTATGCCACCAGATGAGAAGATATATGGAATAAAGAAACCAGAAAATATTTGTTAATCCATAGACATACGAACCGAGATTTAAATACAATGCAACCGGCATCACGAGCAAAATGGCCAAAGCTAAAATTTTTCCAAAGAGCACGAACCAATGGCGATAAAGAAGATGAATCACGTTTTCATAGGGCTTCTTGCCGTCGAATGTATATTTTGAAGATTTGAATATTGAAAATGAGTCAGCCATGTTAATAATTTATTAAATCAGGAAAAATTTTTGAAATTGAGCCCAGAGATAAGTCGGCATTTACGTAGAGACCGGCAACGAGCATGAACAATAATGCCGAACCCACAAAAAAAATAAGAGAAAATATCTTAGGTTTGGGGCCGATGCCGAAACGGATAAGATGATAAATAATAAAAAAGGCCTGAATCCAGTAAACTAAAACGAGAAGGGCCAGAAGTACAAGCCCGAATGGAAAATTTTGTATAAAATTGGCATCCACCCTTTTATTATATTCCTTCTTTAGAAATCAAAAAACCCCGAAGGGTTTCTTGTTATCAACTTCATACAGTAACCAGCCTAGATAAGTTTGTATTCGTTATCGGGAATTCCGATTTCGGCTTCGGACCAGCCATCTCGCAAAAAACGAGATATCGACTTCATTTTGCATTTATTTCCTTTCGTGCATCAAAAATTTTGATAGAAAGGAGGTGATCCAGCACCAGCTTCCGCTAGCGCTGCCTTGTTACGACTTAGCCTTTGTCATCGGTCCTGCCATGTCCCCACATATAAATATGGATCTTCAGGCATTACCGACTCCCCTGACTTGACGGGCAATTGTGTTCTGTGATTTCAGAATTGACGTTCCCATCGTACCTGCGGATTTCCCGCATACGACGAGCTCTAATGCATTTTAGCTTTAATTTTATAAAGATTCCTGAGACCGTCCAGAGTATGATGTTCTTTTTTTTTAAACCGTTCCATTAACTCACAGAAGATTTCGAAATCGTTCCTCTTGGAAACAAATTTCAATTTATTCTTCCTAAAAAACGGAATAATAATATTGTCTAAATCATTCCAATTGAATACTTCATATCTATAACAATGCTGATGATTCGGACGACTATCTTTTTGGAAGTATACGCTGCCACAACCAAAAAATTCTTTGAGCTTATATAATATATCCTTATCCTTTTCTATAAGCTTAATATAAAATCTGGGTTCAACACGTACCCTTCTCTTTTTTGTAGACGGCATGTCAGGATTTTGAATATAAGCAGTAAAACTGCCCTCTCCATCCACCATACCAACCACATATTCTGGATTTAACATTAGAGTAAGCCCTTCATTAGACACATGTGCCTAATTACTATAGCTTAGCTGACTTCTGACGCAGCGTCAAATCAAATTTGTTGATATCCGCGTCAGATCTCCCTGGGTCAGTTAATTTTCTTTTCCAAGCATCGACTAAACTCCGCATATAGCGCATTGAGTCTTCCCCATGCCCACTGCCCAACCATGGGTCGACTGAGTTTTGTTTTAGAAGCTGCCTTTTGCTTTCAGTTCCTTCGTCATAATTTTCGCAAATAATGACTAACTTTCAGCTACTCTTTTTTGAGATTGCGCTGCGTTCTGATCAGCGATTACTAGCGATTCCGGCTTCAAGGAGGCAAGTTGCAGCCTCCTATCCGAACTGGGGGCGCCTTTGATGGGATTAGCTCCACCTCGCGGTTTGGCAACCCATTGTAACGCCCATTGTATCATGTGTGTAGCCCAAGGCATCAGAGGGCCACGCTGACTTGACGTCATCCCCACCTTCCTCTTTCTTGCGAAAGCAGTTTCGTGTGACACGTATAACACACGATGGGGGTTGCGCTCGTTAATCCACTTAAGGAAACCATTCCTGTTTTTCTTTAATATACGAAAAACTTAGACTATACCTTCCTCCCATAGGGAGGCCAGCGTTTTATGATACCCCATCAGCATTTAGCCTCATCGAGTATCATCCAATCGATTAATTGATTGAGTCGTTAAGGGGTCATCCGGCAATTGCCGGAGACTTCCCTTGGGATTACCCGTTAGGGCTTCCCCAATATGAGCTGGTTGCACCCATATGTTGCCATATGGGGATGCGAATATTATTTCACATGACGAGCTGACGACAGCCGTGCAGCACCTGTCCAGCACCCTCG
>Ga0075739_174_pt1 | contig 11072 bp, 2 predicted proteins | sample RifGroB1_FD_68431 | JGI IMG/M metagenome (GOLD analysis project Ga0075739, IMG submission 68431) | Microgenomates (Gottesmanbacteria) bacterium GW2011_GWB1_44_11c | reverse complement strand
TGTTCCTCTCCGATACCTTGTGATGTAGTTCGACTTTGCTCACTATCAATGAGGGTTTGAGGCTGTATGAGAAGTTTTTGAACTGCCGCCTGATATCTCTGAACGTTTTGATCCTCTGATGTTAAAATGTACGCATCCGTCCCTTCCTGCCAAACATAATACGGTTTCAGGCTTCCAATATCCACCTCTCTCAATCCCAGACGCAAAAGATGCTGAATTCCGCGTTTGTCATAAGGGTTGAGATAGAAATTTGCTAAAAACAGCCAGCTTTGCAGCTCTGTAGTAGTATTTGAAACAAGAGCGTGAAGCTGGGACACGGTATCGTTCCAAAGCAGTGTGTCCAGTTGATTTTGAGCAACATTAAGGGCTAAAACATTTGATTCTTTTTCTCCCAAGGCAACGGAGAGCGGGACTCCCTCAACGGTCAAAAGTACGGGCGGATCCGTCTTCCGGTCCTGATAGCTAAGGACGTCGGTTCGGATACCGGAAACAAGTGTTTCCAAGGATTCCACACCCATCACATCTTTCGGTACCGCAAGGTAAAACTGCCCCGCCCGTCTCATGACAATGATAGGAAATCCCCGTTTCGCGAGGCTATCAGCGACTGCATAAAACTGGTCTGTGATTCCGGCATTTCCGAGTTCGTACCCGGATATGTTATCTGCCTTTGTTTTCCCCGGTGCATCCACACTCATAAATACATACTCCTGCCCGCTTTCCGAAAGCGCGTCAATCAAATCCAAACGATCTTTATACACGTGAATGATATTTGGAAAAAGCCCTTGGTATTTTTGCTGAAGAATGTTCTGTACTCCCGCAATTTCATCAACGATGAGCTTGTCATAAAACAAAGTTTCAATCATGAGAATCGCATCAATACGGTCCTCATCAGTAAGTTTCGTATCATCCAAACTGTCCAACAGTGTCGTAACAAGAGGGCTGGAAATAGTATCCGAGAGCGCCTGTTTTCTTTTTTCTATATCACCGGTGGAAAAACGCTGGGGAGTATATTCTGCTGCATGCGTAGGGCCTTCAATAATATGAATGCCAACCGGCCGGTAGACAACTGCATCTCCTTCTTTAAAAAGATTGCGTCTGGTCCCGACAGTTTGAATAACAGACAGGGCAAAATTATTCTTCTCCTCTTCGGTCAAACCGGCATCCCCGGTCTTTTTTTTCAGAATAAAATGCTCATCTCCGAATTCTCCGGCGCGCACGATGACAAAATCGCCTTTATCAGGCCTCTCTTGGATACCATCCAATACCCCCAGGCTGATAAGGCGAAGCTGCAGATCGCCAAAGACAGTGTTCACTGCATTGGCTGGTTTCATGCTTTCGGCGTCATACCGGACGACGACCTCATACCCGTTTGCCAAAAGCCACGGCAGGGAAAATCCGCTATAAACCGAAAGCGGAGCGGTATATGGAGTGAGATCGCTTTTCACCTGATCACGAGATACAGGATTTCCCTCTTCATCAACAATAGTTTCCGGTATGACAGTATCAGGAATCACGAGTTGTTTTTTGTATCCCGAATCACTGATCCTGTTTTTGATCTCCGTACGCACAACTTCCGGAAGACGGGATATGGCAAGGTTCCCCACCATCGCTTCTTCCTGCTGTGAAAAGATAGAGGGCGGTTGGATTTCCGTGTTGTGGGCAATGATGCCGCGGAATTGAAATGGAGAATGGAGAATTGATAATGGAGAAAGATTTTTTTCCGCTTCTTCGTCAATTTTCCATTTTCCATTTTCCATTTGTTTCATCATGTGTCCTGCCACGAAATTGTGCGTTCCCTCAACTTCAATGTCATAGACCTGTTCATATCCTACAAAATCAATGGAAGAAATTTTTATATAGTTGACATCGTTATTTTCCTGTGTGATATACTCATCCTCAATGGTAAGATCCGGGGAGAGCGAAACATAAGGAGTGATTGCGCCGTTGTTTACTCCTGCTGTTGGAATTTTCAAATTTTCTGCATCATTTATCGCTATAATTGGTTGCCTAATCTCATAGAAATTGGCAGTTTTCTTTACAGAAGAAAGGCGGGTATGAACACTATTACTTTTGTCTATGCGTGGGGTTTGATTTTGACCAGTGTGCTGGTTATTTATCTGTATATTTTTAAGTTGAGAAGGAAATAAATGATGAGCATCGAAACCATTGTGTATGGTCTGGCTGTTATTTTGGGGGCGGTTGCTGTGTATCTGGTATTCTTCAAAGCCCGGCATTAAGGTGTCATCCGCCACGGCGATTTCTCTCCCTTTTTCAAGATGAACGACTTCAGTCCATCCATTTTTGGTCAAATATGGATGGTTACCCGTTGTCCTGATCCTCCGTCCGTCTTCAGTCACCAGTTCATACACCGGTTTTTTACCCTGCGGGAGAAGTCCTTTAATTTGATGCGGCTCGATTGAAAATTATCTCATTGGAATTTGATTGAAAATTGGTAATTGAAAATTGATCATTTCCTGCCACGAGTGGCAGGACTGTGTCTCCCGTCACACAGCGGGAGGAAGACAACGGCTCGCCGGATACCATCTCCGGCTGTTCGGGAAGCACGGGTTCTCTCCGGATCCAGTTGATGACTCCCTGCCACACCTGGCTGGGTGATACTCCTTTCCCTTGAATAAGGGCTTCTGCATACCCGGTGATATACGTATAAGACCAATTCTCAAACCATTGCGCGGGACCCGAACCGATCAAACCGGATGGCCCTTTTACTTCATACTCAATTGTTTTTATTCTTGCCAATTTCGCTTTATCCGCAGGGTATATTCTTCCAAAAGAAAGAATTCGGGTTATACACTCCCATTCCAAAATGAAATTGAATATCTCTCAGGAGAACTGATTGGGAATTATATGCTATTCCGACAGCATCGACAAAACGTCCTTGTTTTCTAAATCTCTCAATCTGACTGTTCCTCTCCTTAATCCGTGCCTTCTCTCTGTCCCAATCAGTTGGCTCTTTTTGGGGTTCAGCAGGAACGGGTTTTACGGGAGCAGGCTGAACCGGCGCCTGGGTAGGCGCAGAAGGCGTGAGAGCCGCCATCTGCCGAATCCAATTCACTATTCCCCTCAATATCTGTGTGAACGATGCGCCCCCGCCCCGGGCAAGCGCTATTGGTTGCGGTTGCGAAATTGGCTGCTGAACAGCTGGTTGCGGCTGAACTGGGATAAACTCCGCAGGAGCCGGAGGGAGGTGTTCTCCTTCCGGGATTGTTTGTTCCGGTTTGACAGGTTCGGGACGTGTTACAGGAATCACTTTTTCCTCAAACTCTATTCTCCCTGTCCCCGCTTTCAGCTGAATGTCAAAGGAACGTCTGGATACCGATACCGGTGGAACACTCATATCCCATATCGCAACCTTTTGGTCAAATTCTTTTTTTGTAATCCCGCTTTCCCAGGAAGATTGGGCTGTCGGGGAGACGATCCGCCACACCCCTTTTTCCTTCACAAAGATCATGGACACCTCTCCCGGTTTTCCTTTTTCCCATACAATTGCCGGTGCATTATTCTTCCAGACCGTGATGGTATAGATAATCGGCTCTTTATTTTCTTTACCCTCTTTCTTTAGATCGCTCTCTATTTTTTTAATCTGGCGTCTGCTGAATCCCTCTGCCTGTACGCGTTCCGAAGTAGTGAGGGTAACCGGTGCTGGTTTTTGGAATTGCGGTATTACCAAAGACGTTGGCGGACCGGTTGATTGTTTCTGAATCATATCCGCCCAATCCTGTATCATACGGCGGACAAATCTCGTGAACACATTTATTTTTGTAAAAATTGATGCCTGGGATAGATACGCTTTGGAAATACCGGGCCACACTACTGCCAACCGTTTCTTAACAAATGTTATTGTTGCGTTCCCGAGTGTTTGTTCTCTTTGTTTTGCTGTCCATAAGCCTGGCAAAGTATTACCTAATGTAACAAACATCATCGTAAGCGGTGATGCATGTTTCAATGCTACGGATTTTCTTATCATCGTCATATCAATTTGTGAAATAGGCACGTCGCCGTTAAACAACATATCTGCGAAAGCGTATTTTTCAGGATCTAACTGTTGAAGCAGTGTCGGCGCAATACGGTACAATGTCATCACATCGCTGAAATCTTCATACTGTCTTTCTAAATAACTACTTACATCGATATTTGAATAGCTGTTTGCATAGTGTGTCACGGCATCTTCATTTGAATTGCCAACATAAAATACTCCCTGGAATGCTTTAAATAGGTCTGATGCGACAATTTTCCCATTTTCTGTCCGCTTTGATACTCCATGCATAATCTCATGGATAATGGCGCCAATTGCGGGATCTTCTGTGTATGCCGCGATAATCTCTGCGTCCGTAACAGACATTCCTTTATCCCTAAATGACCTTGCCAGTTCCTGTGGATTGAGATGTCCTCCTGTTTTATATTGATCCGTTAATGCAATGGTTGAAACAACAGAGCCGTCTGACTCCTGTTTGGTAGACAGCATTTTGCCGTAAATATTCTCACCAAGGCTGCCTACATCTCTTTTATCAATGGTGATTTGTGACGGAAGATAGGGAGCAAGAGGTGTACCGTTAAACAAATTCAGAGCCGTTTGCATATCTTGCTTCATTGCCAGATCGTCACAAACCACGACTGTCGAAACTGGAGCAACCGAGAGGGACGAAACCATATTTGCTTCAATCGCTATGATCGGATCGGTATACTGCCCCGTTCCTCCAGCCAAGGTATAGAGTTCTGAAGGAAAATCAAATGCCCATGAATATCCATCACGCACAATCTTTCCTGCTGGCTGACCCAGCCACTTGCCTCCTATCCACTCCTCATCAGCACTCATAGAGCCCACGATGACAGGTCCAATAGGTGTTCCGTCAGTTCGATAGAGCATAAAGACACGTCCGAAATCATTCGGTGAATGGGTAGCAATAACAGCGAGATATTTCCCTGTCGCAAGCATTTCTTCTACAGTCATTCCCGAAAATTCCCCTGGAGAAACAAAATAGGAGGAAAGAGGAGGCGTACCGTCCGTCATGTCAAATATCCTCCTCTGATTTTCGTTTAAGTTTTCTCTGGTTTTTGGCCCGACTCCGGCTTGATCTCTTAGATAGATCCATGCCTCGGACGCTCTCGTCTGAACCAACACATTACCAACTTTTCCTTTTAGTTCATCACGATACCCATAAAGTCCGCTTCCTATTAATGGAAATTCATTCCAATCGAGCATCTGCTTACGAAGCTCTCCGGCATGAGTTTCCAGGGCTTTTTCCAATGCTCCAGTACTTCCTGCATCGGACCCGATCCCAATAAACTCCTGTGGAGATGGAGCATAATATGCTTCCGCGAGTTTGCGCCACTGAAGTGAAAGCCAATCGATATCGCCCCATTTATCAGGAATCGGCGGTATCTGGAGAGACGGATCGATGCCGATCATTGGCGGATTTGCCAGAAGCGAACCGAAATCTACCGGTCCGACCGGCAGCTGTGCGCCGGCCTCTCCCCCTCCGAGTGCGCGGTGCAGTCTAAAATAGACTTTTTGTGACCCTTCTCCGGAGGAAAAAATATGTCCTCTTTCTTTTCCGAAGGAGGGAACTTTGTCTATCTGATATGTTTTCTTCCCTATGACAATGACGGTCTGACCTTCCGCATCAATGGTTACAATACCCTCTGTCTGTATAACATACCCATTTGCATCTGTATCGTAAAAAATCAATAGATCTCCTTTATGAAGAGATGGTGTGGATTGTAGCCACGTAAAAAAATCCACTGTATACCCATATTTCTTTTCTGGGACCAGTTCATATCCTGATTTGTCATCAAATGTGATTATTGATACATATTCTTGCTCTTGCACCACTTCTGCTGCTGGCGGTGTCTCTGTTTTTACCGGAGCCGGTTTTCCGATTTGCGGAACCCATTCCTGGAATTTCTCCCCCACTCCCTGCCGCCATTTGGTAAGCCACGACGGAGGTTTTTGAGTAATTCCCTGCGGCTCAACCGGCACCATCTGAGATACCCGAGTGATAGTGCCGGGGATAAACAGATTCAATGCAAGCGTGCCGACAATGAGTATCGGCCAGAGTATTTTCCATACAACAGTTCCTACTCTGCCCATAGTGAACGTCCAGAATTTTTTCGGGTGGAGAATGAAGCGGGATACATCATACAAAATTGAATAGCTTCCTGTCATTCCTGCGATAATTCCGCGTGAAATAATAAACCAAATTGGATGATTCCCCGGCGTCGCATTGAGAAGAATGGGAATTATATTCAGTAATTTGCTCACTTTCCCTGTGAAATAATCCGTTTTCCAGAATATCTTCCCGAATCCGGATTCAGCTGAAACAGAGATTGCAAGGTTGAGGACATAATACCCCAGAAGCGCCGGGATACCCATAGCCGGAAATGTCGCTTTTGCAACGACAACAGGAAGGAAAGGAAGCGCTATCCATTTCCCGATAAATTTTCCGATAGACTTCAGTACCGACCAAACGCCTTTCGCCCGTATTGCAAGCGTCGTGAGAATCCCCGCTCCTGCCACACCCGCCGTCCCTATCCCTACTATTCCCCACGGAAGGGATTTGAAAAAACCTATGACACTCTTTACTGCATTTCCGATTCCGGCCCCAAATGAGGCGAGAGCTGGTCCTATTCCCTGCAGGAAGGAAATGACAGCCGGACCGATTGCGGGGATGACAGAATGCGCTGCGACAAAAACCAGGTACGTGCGCTGCGACAAAAACCAGGTACGCAGCGATCCCCGCAATGCTTGCGGCAACGACGGGTCCTATCCAACCGGCATGTGATACTGTCGGCAGGGAAAGTTTCCGGAAGTACTGCCTAAATGCGAGTCCGGCGGATCCTGCCAATTTTCGCAATCCCTGTCCTTTGGTGCTTATCCACGGCAGGGCTTTGGTGTCCCACCACTGCCGAAGTGCACCAGGAGGTTTTGGTTTGGAAAGCTCTAATTCAACAAAATCAACCATTGCCTTTCTGGTCGGCTGGAATGTATCTGTATACCAAACTCCTGCAGTATTTAATTCACCTGTATCCGTCTCATCCATCTTCCAACCTTGATCTGTAAGCAACTGCTGGAGCGCAGATGTTGCGTATTCTTCAAGGTATTCTTCAAATATGGCATGCAGATTATTTTCTGTGGTCCTGTCAACAGTTAATTTTCTGTTGCCCTTGTCAATTTTGTCCTGTACTGCATCCTGTTTTTGTTTTTCCTGAATGTATTGTCTGTGCGTCTGTAAGCCTGTCTTATTTTTATTCGCAGAAATAGGTTTTTTGTCTGTCTTTACTATTTCAAAAAATCTATAGGAAAGATCTTTCTGTTCCTCCGGTGAAACCGCCTTTACCGGAACATCGTTTTCCCAAAACGCATCCAGACCGGTTATTATTTGTTTAACGAGCTGAGCATTATAACCCAAGCTGGCCAAGGCATCAGTAACATCCGAATATCGCATGACGCCGCTCGTAATCACAGGTTTCAATGTGTCTATGATTGCCGGAGCGCCGGAAACCGGACGCAATAGTTTTCTCAAATACGCAGTGCCCTCTTTCGGCGTAAACAGGACAGGAATAGGCTCATGCTTTTTTGTGCTACCGGACGTGACTGTGAGAGTAATGATGGTCGTATCCTCGTTCTTTATTGCCTCCAATGTATACGCAACCGGGTTGCCGGTATCATCCGGAAGCGTAATAATTTCCGATCTTCCTACTTTGGGCGTATGCCTGTCGGTGCCGAAAAGTATGCTGACATCTCCGTTTGATAAACGGTCCACCCACACACCGGGTGTGCGGAGTGTGCGGAAAGCTGTTGGCGGTGCTACCGGAGCAGGAGGCGGAACAGCAGGAGCAACTGGAGCAGGCGGTTGAACAAAAAATCCTGCTATCTTAAATTCTTCAATAACACTTTCAATATATTGACTAACTATAGGTTCAATAGCTGACGATTTTGCGTCAAATTTTTCTGGTGAATGTATGAGTATGTCCGACACAATATCTCCTAATACAGAACGGAAAGCTGTTTCATCATGAGAAGCAAATGCTGGATGAGCCAGTAACCGATCCCGTATGTCTGACTCATTATTTCTGATAATCTCGTCAACTCTTACGGTGAATACTGAACATGCCGCAGCATATACTTGTCGGATAATCCTGAGTGTAGATTGGGCACATGGTTTAATAAATTTCTCACGTCCTTTTTTAAGGATTTCACCTGTCTTTTTAGCAATTTCTGCAGTTATTTGCGACTGGATATTCGTAAATGGAGCAATGTCAACACCGTTTGATACCCCAATGCCAATCAGAGATTCTACCGCTTTATTGAGTTCCTGAAGCTGTGGAATTGTGGCTTGGGAAAGTACGTTTGCAGATAACCGGTCTTGAATCTTTGTTCTTAAAAGACTGACAAATTCAGAATCCGATTTCACACTTGCCATTTCATTTAATGGTATCTCTGTGCTCCCCATCGTTCTTATTGCAGTGTTTACTGCTTGAAATGCACCAGTGAGAGATGGCTGCTGTACCGGAACTGCCGGCGCGGGAGCTTGGGCTGGTTGTGGAGCAGGTGGAACCGGAGCAGCCGGAGCAACTCCGCCAGCTGCTTTCTGCTGCAACCGGAACAAGAGGTGGGAAGTTAGGTCTTTGGAGGTAATATTGTAATATTTCAAGGATTGTCTTATTTGTTTTTTGGAAATAATCTCGTCGAGGAGCTGTTGGTTGGTTTTCCCTGAAGGGTCATTGGATTTCTCTTTGAGGAATGCTGACTGAACAGAAGCATCAGTAACGTCTCCCGCGGGTGCACTGCCCCAGTTCCCTTTCTCCAAAGCCTCCAGCGCTTTCTGCATGTCGGTCAAAAACTGAGGCGCTTCCGGAATGTCAGTTGAAATTCCTTTGATAAGGACAGGTACGAGGAACCGGTAGCCGCCGAGGTTGTCAGCAGAATCCCGGAATACCTGGCTCACCTGATCCCACACCCCTGAAACAACGGTCCAGTTAGCCTTCACTTCACTCGTCAGCGCCCTCCCTATTTCGACTGTCGCCATAGTTGATGGATCAAGCGTACTTGCCGATCTCCACATGGTTATCCACTGATTTATCGCAGAAAGTCGTGCCTGAAGTCTATCAACAATAGACTGCTGTTTCTGCTCCTCATTCTTCAACACATCTAATTCCTGTTTTCCTTTATTTATCTCTCCTTTTACTCTTGTCACTTCCCGTGCAACATCTGCGGGTTGTACAAACGGAGCAGGTTGAGGTGTCACACCAATAGCAGAAGGTGCAATCGGAGATGGTGCAACTGCTTTTCCTTTCTCTCCGAAAGCTTTCTGGTAAATAACAGAGTCCGTATAATTTTTCAGGTAATCATATATATCCATGCTCCAGTTTCGGACAAACAACTGTGCCATTCTGGAAATATCGCCGGTCCGCGCCCAATACCACATTTCCATCTCTCCTGCCACCCGTTCCAGCTCCTTAAATACAGGAATCCAATTGACAACACTTGTGTATCCCATGTGCTCCTCGGCAACTTTATACTGGACATAGACGGCACCGAGTTCTTTATACAGTTGACCTTGTGGGCTGTCCTTCTGATCCTGGCCTACGTGCACCTGCTCATGGACGCTTATGGATGCAAGGCTCTCCGGAGACATTCCTCCCCGCAGAACGAGGAAGTATTTTTCTATCGAGGGCTTATAGAATCCGCCGTATTCCTCACCCCTTTCACCCTCTTCTAATCGTACAGTTAAATCTGACACCATTTGCGTTGAATCCCACGACATAGGTCTACGGAATACACCGGCCTGTACATCTTTTTGAGCAACCTTTCTATACAGATCCTCACTTCTTACTTGTGTCTCCTTGGGGAGTTTACTTATCACAGCAAACATTCTTTCAATACCTTTTATGATTTTTAAACGAGTGTTCGAATCGATATCGTATGGATTAAAAGTTATTCCTCTATATCGGAGTGCCCCTAGGGTTCTGGCATGCTTTATAAGTTCTGCTTCCAAATTACCTGCTTGCCTTGCTTGATTGAGAGCCTGAATAAACTTGTCTGCCTCTGCTTCCGCATTCTTGCTGATTTCAGGAGTAATCCCCCGTTGAGCCCTCTGTTGATTTTCCTGAAATAAAGCGTATTGGTCGTTCATCCATTGAGAAACAGCTTGTCTTGCTCCTTGGATGCGGGATTGCTGCTTCGGCAGCACCTGCACACTGGTTGCTATGCCGTTATCCTCAATAAAACGGAATTGAGGTTTACCGTCCGAAAAAAACTTCTCCAACCGGATGGCTATGTTATCTCCGAGCCGGATGACATCTCCTGTATGAATAATTGCAGATTGAGTAACATAGGTAAACGGTCCGCGGAATATTCCAATTCCCGTTTGAACGTATGTTCCATTTGTTGAACCAACATCCTCTACACGCACTTCATCTCTTCCAAACAGATCTTTTTTACCCGTACGGGTAATCCGAAGATGATCCCGGGATATATCCATAGACATAATTTGAACGTCAGAATCAGGATGTCTGCCGACAGTAAAGACAGTCGCTTCTTTTTTCGGTTGCTGCTGGAGTTTTTCTAGTTCAATAAGCCTTTTTTGTAACGCCTCTATCTCCTGTTCTTTCGCAATGCGGTTGTTCGTTACTATGTCCAAAGAAGATTCTTCTGCATCGAACTGTTTCTGGATGGTTTCACGGATTTTTTGTAACCGGGCTTCAATGGCATTTGCAGCGGCGGGTTGCGCAGCAACCGGTGAAGCAACAGGCTTTGGTTTCACTTCCGCCAGAATCGGATCAGTGAGAGCGGTAAGGAGCTGATCAGCGGTGATGGTAATCTTCTGATCGTCAGGAACGAGTCCGTTCCATACTTGTATAAAGTCCTTATCAAAGGTATTGATCTCGTTTGATAGTGTAGTACGTGCATTGATTACTTTTGCATCTGTTTCCGGATCTTTCGTCGGGTCAGCTTTTATCGCTCCCGCTACTGCCTGTTCATAGTCAACAAAAGCATTGACAAATTGATTATTAATATCAATTGGTTTAACTTCTACGCCCCCAAGAGCTGA
>Ga0075739_130_pt1 | contig 11341 bp, 8 predicted proteins | sample RifGroB1_FD_68431 | JGI IMG/M metagenome (GOLD analysis project Ga0075739, IMG submission 68431) | Microgenomates (Gottesmanbacteria) bacterium GW2011_GWB1_44_11c | reverse complement strand
AGGTATTTTCTGCGGTTGGCGAGGTGTTCGATGCCGGTTTTAGAGAAAATAATCTGACTGCCGTCGCGGGTAGAAAGATAATACAGGTAGGGGCTCTCGGAGGGATTTAAAGCGGCGGATATTGATTTAATGCCCGGATTCGATATCGGCCCGGACGGCAACCCTCTCCTCGTATATGTGTTATACGGCGAATCAATCTTTATTTCCCTGGCCACTCCGATTTGAGACACATCGCAAGTCGGAATTTTGGAATCTTTAAATTTTCTTAAACAAGCGCCGTAACTGACGGATGCGTCCAACTGCAAAAACATATTGCGGGATAACCTTTTGTAAATAATACCCGCGATAATTTTCATATCATTTTCCGAACGGGCTTCTTTTTCCAGCAAGGAAGCGACGATGACTGCTTCCCTTTTCTTTTTGTCGCTTAAATTTTTGAACGCTTCGGCGGTTTTGGAATCAAAATTGGATTCTAGTTTTCCGGCGATATTTTTAATAAAATAATCCCTGTTTACGGCATCAGTGATATCAGCCGAGGTCTTTGTTTTTTCGGGAAATGCGGCCATTTCCGCGGGCATGCTGTACGTGTCGGGAAACAGGTAGCCTTCGCGGATTAATAATTGCCTGGCGAATTCCCCTTTGACGGTAAAGCCCAGCTCCGACAATCTTCCGTCTATTTCCCACACATTAAATCCTTCGGGTATAAACACGGAAATGTCGTCCGGCAAAGCCCGTCCGTGGCTCATCATATATACGATTTGAGGCATGGTGATGGGCTGGGGAAAAGAGTACTTACCCGCCTGTATTTTTCTGTCGGCGTTAACTGCCCAAACATACAAAACAAATAAGCCCCGATTTCTGATAAGACCGGAGTCTTTTAATTGAGTTGATATTTCCGACAAGCCGGCTCCTTTGGGTATTTTAACGACCGCGTCTTTATCCGAGACTTTTACCGGCCAAACGATGATTAGAATCACCGCAGAAACGGACAAAGCCGCGATAAGAATCGCGGCCATTTGGGCCATGTTGAGATTAAAGCGGTTTTTGATCGGTAACCTTGCCAGGAACCGCCGGCTGGCCGCTTTTAAGCTGTGCCAATTTTTGTTTAACTGTTTCATTGTCCTTATTCGCTTCGTTGGAAAGTATTCTTTCTAATTGCTCAATCGCCGCCGGCATATCCTGCCTCTCCTCGTATATCAAAGCCAGATACCAGCGGGCATTGGCAAATTCCGGGGACAACACCACAGCTCTTTGCATCTGGGCCAGCGATTTGTCTTTCTGGCCGGCCCGATAGTACAAAAGACCAAGTTCGAAAGCCAGAGACGGCTGGTCGCTGTTAAACGGCGCAATTTTTTCAAGTTGCTTAATGGCTTCATTCAACTTGCCCTCCCGATCATATACTACTCCCAAATTGTATATCGCCAAGCCGTAATTGCTTGAGATTTCAATGGCTTTTTTGTAATACATCTCGGCTTTGGTTAAAGCATCCGCAGCATCTTGACGGAATTTAGCCGTGTTTTCTCCCCCGCTCTGGGCCATTTGCAGTGAAAAATTCGCCTTGACCAGATAAACTGAACCAATGCTGTTGAACACAGAAGCGTCATTGGGTCTTAATTCTTCGGCCTTCAAATACGAATCCTCGGCCAGTTTGTCAACGCCGTCAACCAGCCCGATTAAACTCTGGTACACTCCGCCCAAGTTTGACCAGTTGCTTGCCTCTCGCGGACTCAAATTCGCCGCTTGCTGGGCGTATTGAACGGCGTTTGCCAGGTGCTGTTGCACTCTGTTTGATTTTTGGTCATCCTTCGGATCGGCTTTGGCATTCAATTCCTGGGATAGCAGACCAAGCTCAACTTGAGACAATGCCCGTAGTAATCGGTCGTCTTTTCCGTTCCAATTGAAAGCCTCGCCGAGAAGATCGGCCGCGTTCTGATTAGTGGAAGCAGAAAACGCTTGAGCGTATCTCACGTCCGATATGTAATTAGAAAGCATGAAATATGCCCCGGCCAAAACAACAATCAAACCTGATATAAATCCCAGTGAGGCGACAAGGGACAGCCAAGCCTTTTCTTCAATGTTGTGAGTTTGCCGTGCATTTCCCCAAAGAGTTAACGCCGTCAACGACAGAAGCGCGAAGAAAACTAAGTTCAACGCCGTATTGAACGGATACAGGAAGAAAGCGGCGGAAGAAGCCGTCATGGCCGACAATATCGCCACAGTCATCCCTGAATCGTCATCGCTGATGGCGGTTCTTTTCTTAATGACCGCCGAAATCAAAGACCAAAACAGAAAAGCAACGGCGGCAACAGCCACCAATCCGCCATGGATTACCCAGCTAAAAAATTCCGATGTCCCGTCAAAAAAACGGATATTGGACAATGTCGTATCGGCCAAGCGGCCGGCCCCAAATTTGTCGAAGGCCAGAGAAAAATTTTCCGGTCCGTAGCCAAGTATCAATCTTTCCTTCAAAACCCCGGATGCCACGTCAGCCGACAAAGCGTATGAGGGAGCCACCTCCACGGGATAATTTTTTTTAAGGGCATCCACGCTGAAATTAACAATCATCAAAAAAACGGCAATGACAATCACCGTCATCGGCAAAATAAATCGGGACATTTTGAATTTCAACTGCCTTAAATTTTCAAATCCGATGGTGGCTACCATGCCGGCTATGGCAATGGCCCACAGAACCCACCAATTGAGAACAACCAATATGGCCAAAGCCAGCAGCAGTCCCAGGGCGTTTAAATATCCGGATATTTTTGATTCGATTTTCATCGCGAATAAAGGCAGAATGATTGCCGCCATCGCCCCCAAAGCATTAATTGAGCCGACGGTGTTGAATGCTCTTGAATTTGCTATCCCGTTGGAAACAAGATACCAGCTCATCATCTGTGAAAATCCGTAGGCCAAAGCGATTAGCACCGAGATTTTAAGGCAAGTCAATATCTGTTTGCCTTTGTCGTGATAGGAGTTAACGGCCAAATAAAATATTACAGCTAGCGCCGAAATCGAAATCAGAGAATTCGACGAACTTACGCTCATACCGAATAAGCTCTTAAATGGCGTTAAAGAAAATGCCGTCGCCAGCCCGGCCGCGACCGCAAGAGCCAAAATTCCCTTATCAATCGAATTCGATCTCCAGGAAAGCCTGCCCGATGAAACGATTGATAGTAGCCAGAGAATAAGACCGGCGCCGGCGGCCACCACCAAAAGTAACTGCTTGTTCATTTCCAAAGGATTTGTCGTCCAAGGCAGAACAAATAATGGGGCGAGAAAAACGGCGGCTAGCACGCACCATCGCACAGCTTGCTGATACATGCCGGCTGACTCGCCGGCCTCCGATCGAGCCATTGCCAATGTCGCCTCATAATCAGTCGAAACAGCCCCATCAGCAACAACCTGGACCGGCTCCACCGCCGGTCGCCTAAAAAAATTTAGACGCATTCAATTTGAGGAGTTGAGACCTTGGATATTTGAGCATTCAACCAAACATCTAAACCCTGAACTCCTTGTTATTTCTATGTTAATTTTAAGCAAAATCGTCGCGTATTACAACGATGCTTATCAACATTTGACGCAAAAAATTATTATCACCATTTTCTCTCCAAAATACGATAACCCTCCAGAGTCGCATCGCATATGAGGCCCGCCAACGGCAGCAGGTCGTTATTCATTTGAGCGGAATAAAGACGATTTTTGTATATAATTTTTTTGCTTTGATAAATTACCATAGGCGGAAAATTACGTTTCAGTGCCATTGCGTGCATTAACAATCTTCCGATGCGTCCATTGCCATCTCCAAACGGATGTATCTGCTCGAATCTGGCGTGAGTCGCAGCAATTTGGGTAAAAATGTCAGTTTCGTTTTTATTTATGTCCAAAATCAATTGTTTTATGAGATCGGGTATCTTAAGAAAGTTCGCGGTCGGTACGTCAGTTCCCAGAATTCTGACGCTATGTTTTCTATACGTTCCGGCATCGCTTCTTACGGCATTAAGAAGAATGGAATGCAATTTGAGTATGAATTGTTCATTTATTTCTCCATGCGAAATATGCTCAAATAGGTATATCAAAGCAGCTTGATGATTTTTCGCCTCAAGTTGTTCAGCTAAGCTCTTATTTTTCAAAGCAGCGTTTTCGAATAATATCTCGGCGGTTTCACCCTCGGTTAGAGAGCTCCCTTCAATCCGATTCGTGTTATATGTCAGAGACAAGTAAAATTGATCTTTGACATCGGGATTGGAAATTATTTCTCTGATTACGTCCGGATGAGCTTTTTGGACAATCAGGATATCCTTTTTTTTAGTCTCAATTTCAGCGTCTGAAACCCTGGTTTGCCCGGAATACTCCATGTACATCCGCTCTATTTTCTCCAGCATTTTGGCTCGCGGTTTTGATTTTTCATTAATCCATCGATTAAGAGAAGCAAAAGTCACCCCCAGTTTATGGGCCATTTCTTCTTGGGTTACTCCCGATATTTTTTGGATTAAAAGCAATTTTTCTTTAATATTCATACAATCATTATATCAAACTATATATAGTTTGTAAAAGTGTATATAGTTGTGGCAAAAAGCTCCCCCGTTTACACTCAGCATTATTGAGCTGGCGATTCGCTAACCTCGGGGTTTGGTGATGGCGATGGTGATTCTGACGGAGTTGGCGTCGGTTCAGGGGTTGACGTAGATTCTGGTGTCGTCGAAGGTGATGGAGTCACCGTAGATTCTGAGGAGTCGTCAGACGACGAAGGAGAAGGGGTCGGCTCTGGGGCTGACTCAGTAGTCGGTGTCGTCGTGGGTGACGAAGTTGGTGACAGAGTTGGCTCCGGTGATGGGGATTCCGACGGAATTGGGGTCGGTTCAGGGGTCGGCGTTACCGAAGGCAACGGAGTCGGTGTCGTCGAAGGTGACGGAGTCACCTTTGATCCTGAGTCGCTTGGCGACGAAAAAGAAGATGAAGATGTTGAACCGAATACGTCAGTTCCCTCAAATCCTTTTCGGCGGGCGATGACAAGCCAGTCGAAAGATGCGTTGCCGGGGCCGTTGATTGATTTGACGATAAAACCATAAGGTGTTTTAGCATCAATGTAGAGCTGACCCTGAACTGCGGTTGTCGGCGTGATAATGACGCGAATCGGCGCGGTTTCAGAAATGATTGACGTGAAAGAGAAGTCAAAATATATTCTGGCCTCCCCGCCTGATATTTCCGAAGAGCCGGTGAGCTGTATTTCCCCTCTTGTCGAGTCAACACCGTACGTGGCGAGATAGTTTCCATTCTCGGCCAAGTCAACTTTAGACTGGTCGGCGGCCTGGACATTGTTGCTTTGGAATATTGCCCTTTCACTGTCGGGAATATTAGGAGAAACCGCAATATCCCGGGTCAGCCAGTTACTTACCATGGTACCCATATCAAAAGACATGTCTCCAAACTGGGATTGAACCGTTTCAGCAAGGCTGAAATATGTTTTTTTGATGCCCTGAGCGATAATATCCCCGCTCGCCCAAATATTCTGAACGCGGGTCAGGACGGCATCGGCAAGAGCGACCAAAATGCCTGTCGGCGAGCCTGAAGAAGAAACAACGACTTGCGGACTGCCCGATGCGGTTCCATCATTTGCTGAACCCGCGATCGCATCGGCGCTCGGCGCCCAGTAAGAGAGGTCTACAAACGCCGGCACGCTCCCCGAAGCCGTACTCCCAAATTCAGCCAGAGCCAGGCCAATACTCTGACCCGCTTCGGTCATCTTCATGGCAAAACCTGGCATGGTGGCAGAGACGGTCAGGCGGTCCCCCACTTTGACCGGACCGTTTTCGGCGCTGACCTTGACCGAAGCCCGGCCGTTGAATTCATAGCTAACGCTGCCGTTTTCTCCAAAACCAATCATGACTCCGGCCGGTTGGTCGGCTGGCCCGGCCTTCACGATATTACCGCTTGGATCATAGGCGACTACGTCCGCTTGAACGGCCGGGCCGCCATTGGCGTAGGTATTATGGGCGAAAATATCATTGCCGATAAAATTATGGACGTCCTCGACTTCAATATCCCAGACCTCTTCCCGCCCGATCGGCTTAATCGACGCCACTTCATCCCACGAAAAACCGCCCTCGATATCCGGCACGGCGATTTTCATGCCGGCCGAAAGTTCCGAGATCTTTTTCCACGAAGCGTTATTCAGTTGTTTTAGTTTGTCTTGCATGGCGGTAGCTTTACGATGTTTTGGCGATTATGGATATTCACTTGACTTTCATATTGAGTTTGCTATACTGGTAATAGTTTACTGAACCGCAACCCCCGCAAGGGGGTTGCGGGTTTTTTATATCTTTTTAATTCGTCTCTTAATATCTTCTAAAAAGATAATCTCTACTCTTTCTAATTTCAATTCCCAGGCAATGGTTTTTCTTGATGAAATTATTGTTATACTTCGTCCTAAATTTTTTAATCTTTTAACAAGATAAGCAAAATCACTATCCCCACTAAAGATTATAACTCTATTTATGCCATCCGTTTCTAAAAGCATGTCTGCGGTCATTTCTACATCAAAATTAGCCTTGTAGATATAGCCATCTTTTGAGTGAGTAAACATTAAGTCATTTTTATCTAAAAGTATTTTCTTTAATGGTTTGGTAACCATGTTAACCCCACCTTGTTCAAATACCTCAAAAAACTTTTCATAGCTTCGTCATTATCTTTCAAGCCAGCGTAGTATTTAAATTCTAAAATATCATATGTGCCAATAAGATATTTTTTTATTTTTACCCAATCTATTAACCAGCCCAATTTCTTTTGGGCATGAAAGGTATTTGAACCATCTATGTAAATTTTGACTTTTTCTTTTTTCATTTTTATTTTTTCGGTTCGTACCATTTTTGCCATGATTTCGACAATCGAAATACTTTAGTTCTGGCGTCGTGGTAGCGTTTCACCAGATCATCAATCAAATCTCCCTCCAGCTTTGAACCGTACACGCCTTTGGCCTGCTCTAAGTATACCACCATCTTATTACAGCCGGACATGACTTTTTCCAACAAGCCCAAGCCAAGAGCATGGTCGTCGAATCTGACCGAATGGGCTTCGCTAATCCATAATGGTATTGAAATCGCGCCATTTGTTAAATTCTCCAAAAACGGATACTCAAGTTTGACCAGTTTTGGTTTTAAATCTTTCATAATAATCACGGATACCGCCAGCGTCTGCTGATACACGTCCAAATCCGTAAATTTGTGGACGAGTTTTTTCGGCGTGAATTTTTTAAATGTGTTATAAGTCATACGATTTTTACCTTTCTTCCCAAATCTTCATTCGGAATTTCGACCGAAGTCCCGCGGGCTTTCAAAAACACTTTTTTATTCTTAATGCGGTGAGTAATCTTTTTCACGACGTGCAAGGGATAAAATTCAAAATAATCCGTGCCGTCGAACCAGGCGCACTTAAACTCGAACAGGCGCAAACCCGTCAGCCGCGACAAGGCCAGCGCGTACCAGGTCAGCTGTTCGATTGGTCTTTCTTTGGCCGCGTTCGGTTTGAAATCCAAGATATGAATCTGGCCGTTTCTCACTTGAATTAAGTCAATGTGGCCGGTTAATAAAACTTGTCCAGCTTTGTTCTCATACTCGCCGATATCGAAATTCAATTCGTTTTCCATGTGTCCGATATCCTCGCCGCGGATATAGACCGGCACCTCGGTCGCCACGGTGACCGAATCATTGGCCAGCATGAACTTCTGCAAGGCCTCGTGGCGCTGTTTGTTGTCTTTGACCGCTTGGAGGACGAACTCCGCCAGCTGATTCGCGTAATTTTTCTTGGCCCGGACGATCATTTGGGCCTTACTGAATTTTGTCTTGATTTCCGACATGCGGCGGCCGTCTTGAAAATATTGGTGCGGCGTCTCGGTGAATACGGCTTCCAGATAGCTCTTAAGCGGTCCGAAATGGCGATGCTTGTATTCCTGCAACGTCAACGCCATTTTTGCCCGATGGAATCGGTAGCGGTAGAGTTGCCGGTGCGCCAAGGTTATTGTTTCTATCGTGTGCTCCGGCTTAAACATTTTTGTCGCGAATGGACGAAGCCTGGCATATCGGCAAAGTCCTGAATATTCTTTTTGCCAATCATTGAGAGTTGACGCCCCGATGCCGATATTGCCGGAGCGTTGAGCATCAGAGACCTTCCCTTTTTGCCCCAGCCTGTACCGTTCATTCACTAATCGGCAGGTTTCCTCCAGCCCGTAGCCGAGATTATAAATACTGATGGCATCAATAATCAGCTTGGTCGGGTAATGCTTGCCCTTAACGAACTGGGCCGTAAACGTCCGCTTGCAGTTCCGGCACAGATACAATTGTACAATCTCCAGCTTCTTTTTTCGGGTGCCGCGTTTCACAAAATCTTTGGAATTGCAGTAGGGGCAATAATCCGCCAATCTGCTCTCGCCTATATCACGGCTTGAACTGGTCGCCATCTCACGAGTTTCGGAAATTTCGGCCATGACACGGCTATCCGTGATATTTTTTTGGCTGATTTTGGACCAAATTTTTGATAAAATTTTGTTCATGAATTTAGAGTTAAGTACGGGTGCTTGGAAGTGGTTTTAATCTTCCTGCCGGACTTGGTGGTCAGCTCAAAGACCTCTTGGATTCCCATAAAGAGTAATGCTTTTACTTCGTGGAATTCAAGCGTCCCCATGCCGAAGTTGCCGTTTGTTGAATTCGTCCCGGGCCCGACATTGTCCTGCCGTCCCAATGACAGCACCTCATCCCCGACCTCAAGATCAGTAATACAAACTTCATCGTAAACATAGCTTCCGTCTTTTTTCCTTCGCCTGCGGCGCAATCTCGTGTCCCCCGTCACGCACTGTTCCCCCACCCCCGCCGGGCCGCTTAAAACCCCGTTAAAGGCCCCAAATTGGCTCTGTAGGGCCGTGAATTTGGTGTTGAGCTCCTGAACTCCTGCGGTCAATATCGCCTCAAACCCCGAAGGGTTGTACCAATAATACCCGTCTCCGCCTTGTTTCACGAACTCCGGTATGACCTGCATTATCTCCTGAGCTACGAAGCCGTACATCAAGTTATCCGTGGAACCCCCGTATAACTGCTGTCTGGTGTCATTCCATTTGAACTTGATGGGTCTTAACTGCATCAGAGTATCCAAAGCTGTTCCCTTAATCTCGCCTTGGACGTTCTTCAATCTGGCGTCAGAAAGGTCGGTCAGAAAGGTCGGCCCAAGCGGTGCCTCCAACTGTTTTTCCGGCAGAACCGGTCACTTGGAGTGTGTGGGAGCTGGGATTCGTCGTCCCGATGCCGACATTGCCGGAGATTGCTAAATCCCCATTTCCAGATGTCCCGAGTCCCCTTGTCCGAGAATCAAGCTCTTGGATACGGGATTCGTGGTCTTTAATCGCTGCAACAATTGGGACAACAAAGTGGGGGTATGCAACGCTTTCTGGTTCCCCCTGTTCGTTCAGGGCTGCATAAATTGGGTATCCGGTTTTATCTTTTGGACCAAGGCTCGCTACTTCTTCAGCTGTAAAGGAGGCAAATTGTCTACCTTCTGCTGCATCTGTTCGTTCTGAGATTTGTGGGGTAAGTTTTAGCAGCCAAGACCAATCTGTAATGGGTACAGGACGCAGCTTGTAGCGAGCAGAGGAGGTAGACCGCTTGACATAGCTATTCAGCATGTTCCCCTCGACACTTAGATCGGCCGCAGATCCAGTTGTCAGACCCGACACGCGCATTATGAGTCCATTCGAATCAAAACCTGCGATCGTTGCGCCTCCTCGAGCAAAAGCAGTCTGTCCGTTACTGACATCATTGAACATCCCTGCGTTAGTTGCTCCTGTAAAAGAAACCCGATGCCGACGTTGCCGGTTGATTTGATAAACATCCTGGTGTCAGTTGAAATATCGTAATTAGTATTCGTGGCATTGGCATTCGTGACAAAATACAGATCCGTCACGCCGTAAGCCTGCCCATCCGCCTTACTTAAAACAGCGGCCTTCTCCGGGCCCGAGCCATGCGCAAAATTTATTCCCATTGTGCCGGTATCATTCGTTGAGTTACGAAATTTCATCACCGGACTGGCGCCATATAACTCAACTAACTTCCCCGGTGCCGTCGTCCCGATGCCGACGTTGCCGTTCTCATCAATCCTGAATAATTCCGTGCCGCCGCTGTCTGCCGTCCGATTCGTGGCAACAACAAATCTCTCCGCTGTGCTGTTATTATTAGAATCAAGATTGAAGTATAACGAATCCGTCGTGTTTATATATCCATTCGTAACACCAGTGTTTCCAAGTGTAAGGACACCAGTTCCCGCCACATGGAGTAAAGACCCCGGTCCCGTCGTCCCAATGCCGACGGAGCCTGAAGTATTGATGGTCAAAAACGGGTTGGTCCCTGGAGTTGAGCCGTCCCCGATCTGGAAAGTATCGTCATCGTCAGATCCCGCGTCGTCTTGGACTCCGAGCCAGAAGTCAGTGTCGGTGGCAGTGGTGACATCAAAGACTATAGATGGATCGGCTTTGGTGGTAAATATGCTTCCGGTTCCCCCGGGATTAATGGAAATATTGGGGTTAGTTCCAGTGGCGGCAATGGTATTGTAGTTGCTTGCATCATAACCTAATCTCAATTGTTCGGTGGTCGCAAGAGAGTGGAGCTTTGCGCTCACCGTGGTCGTCCCGATGCCGACGTTGCCTGTACTTGTGATTCTCATTCGTTCAATCAGAGTGTCATCATCATCTGTTTCAAATGCTAAATAACCTCTCCTATTTCCATCGGTTGCATTTTCTTTTTTGCCTTGTATCCTTGCAAATGTTCTTATTTCAGTGGACGCAAAACCACCCAGAGAAAGTCGTCCCGATGCCGACGTTGCCGCCGACAATATTTAAGGTGTTGGCTGTCGCATTAGCATTAACGACTAAGGCATTGTTAGCTCCGGCAAGGAAGCCTTTAGCCACGGAGAGTGATCCGGCAAAAGATGATGAGCCGGTTCCTGAAAAAGTATTTGCGCCGTAGGTGGTAAGTGTACTGGAGATTGACGCTGTGCCGCCGACTTCAAACTGAGTATTTACCGTACCGCCTGAATTAATACCAACATTGCCGCCACCGGTGATAAATAAGCGATCTGTTCCCGCAGTTTGAAGGGCGAGGCTTCCAGTCGAGCCCGTGCCGACGGCAGAGGTTCCGAACGATAGTGAGGAACCGGAACCGAAAGTAATTTGGCCGAGGGTATAATTGGCGCCGGCGCCGGAGGTGCCTGTGGTGGAGGTGATGTTGAAGGAGCCGGGGCCGACGTTGACCGATTTCCAGCGGTAAGTTGAGTTGCCAAGCTGATATGTGTTATCCGTGCCGGG
>Ga0075739_173_pt1 | contig 11927 bp, 7 predicted proteins | sample RifGroB1_FD_68431 | JGI IMG/M metagenome (GOLD analysis project Ga0075739, IMG submission 68431) | Microgenomates (Gottesmanbacteria) bacterium GW2011_GWB1_44_11c | reverse complement strand
CAAGGCAGTAACTGAAAAGATGGCAAGTGCGGAATTTAGAACGCTTCGACCGAATCTAGTAGACCGAATTGACCTCACCCTCCGGCCTTTAACGGAGGAAGAAATACGCGCACATAAAGAAAGGTTTGGTTTATATAGATTAGAAGAAATCTCAAAACAAAGACCGGATTTAGAAATACTCGTCAATCCAAATTCAACGATGCGTGAGATATATATCCGAAGGCCAAAGAATGCTGTGAAAAAGCAATCCATGATCGTGGTGTTAGAACCAGTACAGCTTGGTTCAAGCTGGGGAGGATTCGAAGTTCCGTGTCAAGACATATTCCTTGAAGGTGAACACAATACATTTCTATCAGTACGATCGTTATTCCCAGATCCTGAAAATCTTGATATGCGTATTAGCTTGTCGTTCACAATTTCCAGTGAAAATATGAACAATTCCAACGATTTTACGGATAGATATGGGGTTCATTTTAGTTATGGCGCAAAAAATCATCTTCTTCATTTTTTTGAACCGGCAGGTAATGTCAGAGAATCTATTTTGGGTCATGAGGCAGGACACGCATGGGCACGAAAGCTTGGATTTGTAGAGGAGTTGGATCGAGTTGATCTGAATAATGAAGATGTGATTCAAAGAATTATGAGCCACGATCCTTTCGTTCTTACGCAAATTCAGAATGCACAAACAGATGAACGTATAGCAAGCTTTATCAGCAGAACTATATTGGGAGTGGTAAAAAAAGAGGGGTATGTATCGTTAGTAGAATCTTATGGCGTTTCAGATAGAGAGCTTCTTGAAGAAGCGCTTGAAAGCTATGATCACGGCAATGCATATGCATTGATGAGATATACGGATACATTTGGAATAGATCCAAAGACAGTATTTGCAGCAAGAATTGACAGAACTCAGGAAGGCATTTCGGAGATAAGAAAATCTTTATTGTTTGCCGGTTTGATAGATCAAATGGTAACTCCAATGGTAAAACACTTGATGGATAGCGGAATACTGCAACAAAAATATAACGATTGGAATGAACCATATGAGCGGGAATGGCGGTCTGAAACATCTCATCTGCATCTCTCTGTCCGTATAACGAAGTCGGGGCGATTGATTGATGTCGATCTGGTAAATGAGGACACGACGAATCCCTGGAGATTTTATTGGAGTCCTTTCTTTGGTGTGGAGTATAGCGATACCAAACAGACACTGAAAGCGATACCCGTGGCAGGGAAAGACAATAAAGATAAAGATCATAAGATGCTCCAGAAGAAAGCAGATGCTGTGAAACGCATTCTGGAATCGATCGGGAACAATACGACTCCAAATGGTGCTCTCATGGGAACTCCGTTACAATCACCATCCTTCCTTGACCGCGTGAAGGGGTGGGCTATCTCCGTTTGGACAAACATCAATGAATTTTTCATCCGATACCAGTGGACTGCTGTGCCTGCAGTCTTTAACGGAGCTCCGGCTGCCCTCCAGCAGGGGGTGGGGTGGATGATGGGGGTAGTAGGAGGAAGCGTGCAAGGTGACACCTTGCAGGAGGGACCGGTCAATGGACTGGAAGCTGCGGCACAGGAGATGGTTGAGGAAGCGGCGAAGAATCTGGATGAGCTGCGGAAGTCCTGCGGGGGAGACGCATTAGAAAATACAGGTTCACCCGCGCTTTCTTTTTTTGGAGGTGTTGGGTCGCCGGGAAGAATTATCCCCCGTTCTGAACATGAAAATAACCAGAAGAAGGACGGCAATCATGAGGAGAGCATAGGAAACGGAAACGCTGGTAAAAAACCTTTCGATGTTCATACGGACTCTTTCTTTTCCGTGAGCGCAAATGCGATCAGTAATCCTACTATAGCAAACGGAACATTGCGAAGCAATATGGATGGATATTGGCTTCTGGACAATTCAAACAGCCCCGGTGATATGAGGATGATACCAAGCCATCCCGAGGATAAATTGATAAATATTCCTGCGCACACTTCAAGCACTGCTTTTTTGGAAAAGAATTTCATCACTTCCTACGATACATCACGCTTCACTAGTCCGTCAAACAGCCTGCATATACCCTTCATTCAACACATTTATGCAGACGACGGAAGATCATCATCCGGCAGCCGGTCATTTGTCTGTTCAGCATTGGGCGTATATGCGCGTCTTCCTCTTTCCATGCGGACATCTTTTGAACAATTTTTTCTTCACCAGTCCTGGAAAATGCCGATTCGCGCGATTGTTGAACAGGTGGGAGAGTGGAAAGAGCGCATGTGGCTGCAGAATGCGTTTGATCACTTTTTAAGAGACAAAAATAAATCTAGCGTTTCAGCTCAAGATGTCGCGAAAGCATATTTACTCTATGAACCAACCCAATCCAAACGCAATCAGGAATTTCGACTTGTGCAACGCCTGCAGAATATTGTTAGATCCAGAATAGCGGGGGCAATTGATGAAGATGGATACGCCAATCAAAACTTACTTGAAAGATTGCCAAGAGACGAACAGGATACTATAAACGCTGTAATTGAACGGTTTTACCGATTACGTAAAGATAAGGATCAGACAACTCGTATGGATGAAATGACAGATGATGAACTCTTGATTCTTTCCGCAAGTATTCTTCGGTCGCTGCGGGCTCTCCAAAGACAGTATGGATCACTGGATGTGTATCGCGCAGAACTCGATAGAATATATGAAAAACGTGACAGTTTTATTCGAGATATAACTGGTTGGACGAGCTATGTCAGTCCAAGAATGACTTTATTACCATTGACAGACATGGATTATGAGCTTTTCAATTTGCCTTATTTTCTACACGGATATATTGCTGATAGCAATGCTGTATACGTACAGATCAATTTCGCCGATTCCTTTTATAACATGAGAATACCTCGTTTCTTACATAGGTTTCTGGGATTTAATTATTTACGGACTCTTCAACACGAAATGACGCATATTCCGCAAAGCACCGTTGTTCCGATTAGAGAATGGTCTTCCTCGGACAGAAAAACGTACCGTGAAGCAGTTGCTCAGGCTTTTGTCATAGACATGGAAGGATACAAGCGGGACACACAATACGATAAAGTAGCACTGATATTGCGTTCTCTTCGGGATCAATTGCTAGCCTTTGGTGCTGATGAACAGGAGGTTTGGCAGTCATACGGTGCGTCAGCGCTAACAGGACAGTTTGAAGGGACGATTGATCATCCGTATGGGGGTATCATGCTTCATGCCGAGGGATTTCAACAGTTGTATGATCGTCAATTTGGTGAAGGCGCATTCACTCACGCTATAAGCGACGGAGGTAGGTATGACGGGTGGTGGGGAAGCGACGCATGGTTTTATCATAGATTTACGTTTCTATTCAGTATTGAGACAATTAATGATGTTTTCTTTCGGATACAAACTATTCAGTATTGAGACAATTAATGATGTTTTCTTTCGGATACAAAGATTTTTCAGCCAATCCTTCCTCGACCGCGTCGGGTACCGGTCGATACCCGACCGCGTGAAGGGGTGGGCGATTCCCCTCTGGACACGCCTCACTGATTTTTTCAAAAGCGACCGGAGTCAGCGTGGGAGTTTGAACATTTCGTTGCCACAATTCAATGTAAATGAAAATGAATTTGTTACTCCAACTAAAGGAAAACAGATAGTGGTGCTTGGTGTTCAACATGAGATTCCAGAGATTGTAATCTATGTCCGTAAATCGTTAGGAAAATTAAAACAATTAGGATTTACGCATGTTGCTATAGAAACCATCGATAGCAGGGCTCAACAGTATATTGACGCACATGAAAAGAATGAATTAACGACCCAACAGTTACTCGATACATTAAAAGAGAAAAATTTGTTTATCGGAAGAAGCAAATTACCGGACGGTACGTATGAACAGCTTTCATTGACTACAGATGAGATTATTTGGATGGAGCAAGCGAAAGAATTGGGATTCAAAATAGTGGCAATGGATAATTCAGATATAGTAACCTACGATAAACAAGATCAAATCAACCAACCAGAATCGGATATAGGTATTCGAATAATTGAGAGTACGGATGTTGAGGGGCGCGAACTGACAATGACATCCACTATAGAGAAAATAGTTAAACAAAGCCAAAAAAATCGAATAGTTGTTATCGTAGGTAGCCATCATGCGCAAAATAGACCTGCGTATGGAGATATGCCGACCATACGGCAACAAATAGAATCGTTAGGATATTCCATCGTGGCAATAAATACCAATAATGTAGTCAAGTGGGATAGATAAGCCATCTTTACAACCTTCAAGCAGTGAATTATTTGAATATGAAGTTCGGATACCAAAAAATTATAAAACGCAACCGCAAACAGATTCTTTCCTTGATCGCGCGGTAGGCATTTTGAAACCTTTCTTATGGGGTGACTTTCCACCTCTTCGATCCTATTTTACTAGTGCGTTTGGGTTAGTAGGGTTTATTGTGGGAGGAATTGACGCAACATTTGGAATACAACAGATGACACGTGTAGAGTACGAAACGTTTCTTCAACAATTGACCCGTTGGATCGGGCCTATCACTACAATCGATCCGATGTTCTGGATGTGGCGATTTTCTGATTTTGCATTTGGCATGGCTATCGTCGGACTTGTTTCGATATTTATTTACAACTTAAAAAAGATTATGAACAGTTTTATTTCAAAGATTCAAAAACCCATAATTTTTATCATATCGATTGGTTTAGGAATATTAAGTGAGTATCTTAATAATAAATCATTGTCAGATATCTATGATCTTCTTGCGATTTCCGGCGGGGTAAGCGTGTATTTTATTGCGGAATGGATATTTCACCTGATACGGCACCGGAAATAAGAGCCGTGAAGAAATTTTGACAAATTGGTGCTTAAGCACCAAAAAGTCAAGGAATTGCCGAGCCGAAAAATTGCGAAGCTAAATTATAACCCCTTCTTTTTGCGGATAAACAAAACAGTTTCTTTACCGGTTTTTTCGTTTTTTCGGGGTATCGGAGGTTTTAAGTACAACGTACGCAAATAAAATGATCAACATTAAAAGGAGCGTATAAGCAATTGCTGTATTGGTGAGAAAATTGGAAATATTCATGGAAGTCATAGGTGTTTGCTCCTTTCGGATAACCAGAATGTTATTCCTAATGACACTATACCAAGCGGGAGGGTTTTCAACAAGAGTAGAGGAAAGTCACCAAGTGGAGTTTCGGTAAGTCCGGGGCTGACAAGTAAAATACCAAACCATGCGGAAGACAGATTGAGAGAAAGTCCTGACAATACTTAAAAAATTGTTTTTGATGAGGGAGTACTCATTACATTTTACGATACTCTATTGGCAACCGATTCGTCAAACCTTTCGTCGGTTAAACCTTGGTGGCGTAAGTTTCTAGCTTTGCTGTTCGCCAGCCGGCGGATTGCGAAGCTAGAAAACAGAGATGGATTTCACTTCGTCATTAACCCTTTTTGGATATAGCTCTTGATGAGGGATTGATAGGGGATCATAAGGCTGTTGGCTTCCTCTTTCACCCGAGCCAAAAGATACGATGGGATGCGGATTGAGATTGCCTGTGATGTTGGTTTGAGATTCGGAAACACCGCAGTTTCGAAATCATCCGGTTGGAAGTAGTCCGAAAGGTCTGTTTTTGACCAGAATTTCCGTTCTGCATCTTCATTTTTGAATGATGGGATATTAAGTTGTTTTTTCATAGAGATGAGCCTCCTTTTTATTTATTTTTCTTGCTGATACGATCCGAATGATATTGTTTCGAACGGTAAAAACGATGAAAAGAAGCATATTGTTTTTAGTTTTTCCCAATAAAATCCATCGTTTGAATGAAAAACATCTTTGGCTATTTTTTTCTTTTCATCAAAAAACGCTTCTTCGGCTTCCTCATTTTTTATACCATGTTTACTCCAGTTTTTATCGCTGTTTCCTTTATCCCATTCAAACACGATAGGTTTCTGGAATATCATATCTGTATATACTGTATTATACAACACGTCCGAAGAATGTCAAGAAGAAAAAGAGTCTTATTGCGGGCGGTATTTAATAAAAATCACTCCAGCAACAATAAGAAGCACCCCAGAGGCTATCATCAGCAGTATTTTCAATTTTGACGGTGTATAGGAGAATACAACTTTATATGTCCCGGGTTCCTCCAGCCGTACTCCGACAAAAGAAGGGAAGACGTTGATGGTTTTCACCTTTTTCCCGTTTACGGTTATGGATTCGACAGGCTCACCACGTTCATCATCAGATATTTTTCGGATGAACGCGCTCCAGCTCGGGTGATAGGTTTCTTTAAGAACCACGACGCACGTAGGGCATTGTTCCTTTACCTCAACTGTAGCCCTGAACACCATGTCCGTATCAGAGGATTGGGAGAGAATATTAATATAATTTGAAATTTTCTTATTTTTTGCCAGAGCGCCCGAATAAGTGGCGGAAGGGGAAGGAAGGTGGATTTGCGGGTATGCTTCCGGCCATTCCCACGGGGTCATATATTGGGGCGGTTGGGCAAAGAGAGAGTGGGTTTTACCATCAGGAGTTCTATATGTTGCCTCATCAACCATAGCGAAGTTCGGTATGGCAGAAAAATAGCTTCCAAAGGCCTGTCCTTGTGAAGCTGATTTTTTGCCAGTGAGGCGGAGTTCGGGGAATATTCCTTTTCCGGGATACGGGGATTGGATCCAGAGACGGATGACATTACCGAATGACAGCTTATCGGAGAATACGATGGATGGTGAAGAACCGGCGGAGATATATGAAAATGTTGATATTGAATATTGGAAATTGGAAATTGGATTATTGAGGTTAGAAGTTTGAAGTTGGACTCCATACAGCTTCCATGAGGGATTTTCTTTTACGAGTTTCCAGAATGGCTGTGGAGATTGGGAAGGAGGAGCCACCACGTAGCGGATGTTGTAGAGGCTGTAGTGGTCGGGGACATCTTCGGAGAAGTATTGTTCGGTGTCGGAGTTATTGGACCATGTTTCAGGAAGCCACAGAACCGTAGGAATACCATTAGCAGAGAGGTACATGAAGTACGCGGTTTCCGCTATTTGAAAATTTTTGCCCCACGAACCGCCCCTTCCCGCAAACACCCGTCCGGGATTGTCCTTCATCAGGCTTTTAAGCGTGGTTACCAAAAGCTCCGTATCGCTTTTCACTTTGAGGAAATTTCCATTGGCTTGTTCAATGAGTGTTTGATTATATGCCCCGTAGGAGAGAGTTTGGGGATAGATAAGATAGCAGAGATAAAGAGATAAAAAGATAAAGATACAGAGATAGAGCCAATTTGAAATTTGAAATTTGAAATTTGAAAAATTATTTGAAAATTGAAAATTTAAAATTAAAAATTTGTGGAGAATATTCGTTATGGACTGAGCTACGTATGTAATACCAATAGGAGCCAGAAACAGAGCTACGAGGTGCAGTCCCACGATAAACCGGTGCTGGTGGAACTGGTTCATTGCCGGAATGAGGTTTAGTATTCCACCCCATGTCGTTGAGCCGAAGTACAGGAGGAGGAAGAAGAGGAAAAGGAAAGGGAGAGGCGCGATATAACCGTATATACATGGGTCCTGCCACGAGCGTGTCCCGCAAACGTCCTCATCCCGCACACCGGAGACTCTCCGAGCTAGTCTTCTGACCACACTCATATTTCTAACTGTTTTATCAGGATTCTCGTTGCAGTTGCGGGACTCCGGTAGTTTGCAGGATCCCTCGCTCGTGTCACCCATGCTATTGGTATTTATGAACACTGCTGCGATTCCGACAAACACGAGTCCTGTAAAAATCGGCAGGCGTCCCCAGTCAAAAAGAAATCCGTTCCATAAGTTCACCAGTACCTCTTTGGCTCCGTAGGAATTAAATTTCCAGATGGGGTCCCAGAAAGAAACATTGTGGTATACATCTCCCAGCAGGGTGGGGATAATCCAATAGGATAAAAGAAGAATCGGCGGGAGAGCCAGAAGAATGGTTTTTACAAAAGCCGTTTTTGCCTCCCGCCACATATGCTTTATCGGTTCCTGGCGAAGAAAACTCATGATTGGTCGGGTAAACGCAATCACGGGGATAGCCAAAAACAGCATGAGCCCCAAGCCCAGGTGGCCCATGGTGGTGAGAGTGATGAAGAGGACAGATAACAGATATGAGGAATAAATTCGAAATTCGAAATTCGAAATTCGAAATAAATTCGAAAAATTAAATATTAAAAAAGAAAACGATTTTGAATTTTTTTCCTTTTCAATTTGGTATTGTTTCGGATTTCGTGCTTCGTGCTTCGAATTTTCTATTTCAGAAAAATATCTAATGGAATAGGCGATTGCAAGTGGCATAAAGATCATGGCGAATAATTGCGATGATAGTCCCCACCCGCGCCAGATAAATGACGGAGGATCCATACCGTAGAGGCCGTCTGTTGAGATGTGGGAGGATAGGAGGGCTCCTATTCCGGCAGTGAGCCAGGGGAGCTTTAGTATGCGGAGTGACAAAAAGACACTGAGAGGGAAGAAACAAAGCAAAAGATAGATAATGAGATGATAGTAAGTAAACAATGATAAATTTTCAATTTTCAATATTAAATTTTCAATGTTTGAAACATTTTTTGAAAATTGGGATTTGAAAATTGAGATTTTTGGAATTGACCGAATCGATCGCCACGTCCCGACAATTGCAATTTGAGGTATGTGGGAATAGTAATACGGTAAGTTGTACCCCTGGGCCCAGTTGGGGACCCAGTGGTCGGTGAGATAGGAAAGAGTGCAGAAAATGGAAAATGGAAACTGGAAACTGGAAAACTGAATTGTTGATTGTTGACACCTCGTCTCGGCCCAGTCCCAAATTTCGTTCGTCCTTTCGATAAGCCCATATTGGAAAGAATTGTCATTGGGATCAATACGAGCCGTGGGTTCGGCGCGGTAGAGCCAGAGGTTAAAGCCGATGGCGAATGTGACCATCAGTATCGACATGATACATTCAAGTTTTTTCATATAATATCAGCGAATGCTTATCAACGAATAACGAATAAATACTACGAATATACGAATAGCATCAGCGAATAGCGAATCAGTATGAATATGCGAATAATTCGTAAATTCGTAAAAAATTCGTTATTCGTTGATTTACGGCCAAAGCGTTGGCCGCAGCCAGTCCGCATGGTCGTCGTTGATGCCGTCACCACCGTCCTCAACAATGAGTGCGAATTTTTTCACTCCCGTTATATCAATATCAGCGTGTCTCGGATATTCAAAACGCTTCACCAGATCCGACTGGTAGAGGAGACGGTCGTCTCCGTAGATCTTAAATACGACGCTTCCTTGTGCGCCCGCTTCGGTATCTATCCCAATGTCGGCTGTGAACCGTTTAAACAAGCCATTCACATCATACACGATGAAACTATTGGCATGGGTGCCGATGCCTTTTTTGTAAAACGAGTACTGAACGGACAACCGGTTCCAGTTTTTAGACGGGCCCGCGGCATTCACCGGCATATCTGTTACCCTTGAGCCGAATCCCTGCTGGCTGGTGTGGGGAGTGAGCCTGGTCAGGGAAACCGGAGATTTTGTCAAAAGAGGGAGATTCATCATAAGACACGTTCCTCCGAAAAAGAGGATTGCAATGAGGAATGCGCCGAGTTTAATCGTACGCCTTGCTATATACAGGAAGAAAAAGAAGAATGAGATCTGCAGGATGGAAATGGGGATGGTGAAGCCCGGATTCCGCAGGAGAAGAAGTGCGGGAATACTGTTGTGCGGATAGTTGTACGACAGTGCAGTGTGGAGATTGAGGAAGAAAAGTATTGAGAATACTATGTATCCAATAATGAATATACGGAATGTCCTGGTTTTCCACCAGAAGGTACGCATTTTTTCGGTGTTTGTCCGGTGGACATAAAATATCCCCCAGATCAGCATGAAAACAGATACGGGAAATGCATACCGGTCATGGGATTCTGTTTGGAATAAAAAGAAGGAAAACGCAACGATGATAAGAGCGGTGAAGAAATGAAAAAGAATGTCGGAACGTTGCTGTTCGTAAAAGAAATTGTTTGACCCGTCATTTTTGTAGTTCGTATGTTGAATATCACGATCCGTTCCGCATCACTAGTATTCACGTCTTCTGACCACATAAACACCTTTTGTATGTTATATATAGTTCTTACTAGCACGTTGCGGGACTGCGGGTGCTCGACAGGGGTTCCCCTACGCGCGTTTACCCTGAGCGAACTTGTCCTGAGTTCTATCGAAGGAGTCGAAGGGTCACCCGTTTTATTTTCAAGGTAATAATTTTTTTCATCCGCTACGGTTCTTTTTACAAACATTTTTTTCATCGTTTCCTTCACCATCGTTACCCCTGCAAGGAGGTATCCGGAAGAAAAAAGGAGGAGTCCTGTGGTTTTGGCGTTGATGATTCCAATACTTAAAAGTTTGTCCGACATCTGCATACCGGCGCCTTTAGCTGCAATCCACCAGAGGTTGAATGCGTTGAGAGACATCATGGGGAAATAGTCATAATTGGACGTCAGGGATTCCATGACCGTACTCATGTTTTTTTTCAGCAGAAATTCCATATTGAGGAAAAAAAACGCACTGACGGCTCCGATGATTCCTCTGACAAGCCCCTGAAAAGCTCCCAGCTGCCACAGGAGGAGAAAAAATAACGGGCCGTAGATCATGTTTTGGAGCTTGGTCATCATGGAAAGCGTGTAGACTGCTCCTGCCAGAATGGGTTTATCTGATGCTGCCAATATGACTGCAGCCATGAATATGAGTACGCCCAGAGAATCTACCTGACCCCATAGCGCTCCGTCAATGAGGGAGACGGGGTTGAACAAATAGAGAATGGATAATAGAAAATAGAAATGGAAGGAAAGAGGCGGGAAGGATTGCGTCGTGCGTCTTCCCCCGTCCGACGTCCTCGTCCCGCGTTCCGCATCATTCCGCATCACTAGTATTCACGTCTTCTGACCACATAAACACCTTTTGTATGTTATATATAGTTCTTACTAGCACGTTGCGGGACTGCGGGTGCTCGACGGGGGTCCCCCAACGCACGACGTCCATATTTTTATTGACACGATGTCCTATGTAAAGCAATATTCCGGCAATGCCAAGGTCTGCCAGAATTGAGGGCAGTTTGGCAATGAGGAGAAACAAAACATTTCCGCTGTTCCAATAGGAATCAAAGATATGAGGATTGGCAAACAGCCGATAGAGGAACGCCAGAAATCCCAGCACGTAGGAAAACGGGGCAGGGTAGTTGTTGTTGGTGACTCCGATGCCCACGACTACGCCGTTGTCCAGAGCCGACAATCCCCAGGATTTCCAGAACGCGATATCAGCCTCAAATCCTCGGTTGGGGATGAGGAAGATGCGGAGAGCCAGAGCGGTAATAAACAAACTTAGGATGAGGTATAATCGGGCTTTATTTTGTGTACGAGGCATATATTCAATTTTAAATTTTAAACTTTAAATTTTAAATTTCTTCCATACCACCAGACACACACACAGGTTATGGGAATAGTGCTGATCATGAGCCGTTCGTATCCTCCGTATCCAACCATAACGGTTATGACAAGCTGTGCAATGCTTATACCCATAAGAAACGCAATGGTCATTGATTCCCGTGTCGGAGCGCGGATCACCTGATAGATGCTCCATGGGAACAGAATAAGAATGCTTATGGAAACGATGTTTATAGCGTATGCCAGTGTTTCCAGCACGTTTCCTATTTCCGTCTGAGAGATGCGGGACTCTTCCGGTTTCCATACCAGTGCTTCGGGAATGTCCAGCAGGGCAGAACGGATATATAACCCCGGAGAAGACACGAAGGAGCCAAGGACAAATCGGTGCAGGTCCTCCAGAGCTTTAAAATTCGGGTCAACGATGATCGAGGGATCAATGCTGTCTAAAAAATGAAAAGGCGGTTCC
>Ga0075739_159_pt1 | contig 12142 bp, 16 predicted proteins | sample RifGroB1_FD_68431 | JGI IMG/M metagenome (GOLD analysis project Ga0075739, IMG submission 68431) | Microgenomates (Gottesmanbacteria) bacterium GW2011_GWB1_44_11c | reverse complement strand
TGGTTCTGCCTCATAAATCCTTCTTTATCATGCTCACCTATCTAGCGAGTCGCGCAATGCTTTATACGCCTCAAGTCCTGACAATGGCCTTTTCGGCATTTCCTTACTAGAAAAAACGTGGTCCTGTAGTCTGCCTTCGCGCAACATATTTCTAATCTTTCTTTGTATCAGTTCAGAAAAAGCGGCTTTAAGTTCGTATCCTGAAAACCCAAAGACTTTTAAAAGAATCGGTCCTATTCCCATTTGTACTTGCCTTACTTCGCCGTTAACTTCAACGTCTACATCCACTCTCGTAATCAGGTTATCGCGTATATACGGATCGCTTATGTTTCTTATTTTCGAGTCTTGCAATACAACTGCCGGATGGAACGTACTCACCTTTGTAATATTATAAAACTCACCGGACGGCACTTTTTCAAGCACTAATTCCCGTCTAGTAAAGTAGCTTATTCCCCTATTGTCTTTATATTCAAAAATTATGTTTAATTCTGGCACAAATTCTTTAAACGGCCTCTCGTCCGAGATTTTATATTCAAGCTTTTTCGTGTCTCCTGGACGCATGACGAAGATATCTGGCGATCTCCACTCATACGCAAATCCGCGAATGCCCCACCTCACGTCAATAGCGACCTTCTCACCTATATTGATCGCATAGAAATGGACATAATGTCCTCCGGGTCCTCCAGTCCCTCCTACACCGGGGTCGATATCTAAAACAGGGATATTCCCAAATACAGGTAGGTATCTATACCTATAATCGCGCAAGTAAAATACTGTTTCGTCTATCAACTTTTCCCTTACCCACTCTTTCTGTTTTTCGTCTAGAAGTTCGCCTAGTCCTTGTAGAATTTGTCTTTTGTCAATCTCGCTCACTTTCTTTGCGGCTGATTCAAGCGCTTTGCTTAAAGACAGTCCAGTGTTTTCGGTTAATACCGTTTCGTTAATAGACCACTTGTTTTTGAGAAAAAACCACACATCAAATACATCGCGCATGGCAAACTTCCGACGTGTTAAAAGAGCAGATAACTTACCGGCGATCACATCTTCTGGCTTCATAACGAATGCAGTAACACCTAAGTAGCCTTTTGGTTCAAAGTCGCTCGCACCTTTACGTTTGGAAATTTCTACTTTGATCGTGTGTTTTTCCCTTTCATAACTAATAAGGAAAAACAAGGTATTTCTTTTTTCAACAGCCTGACGTAAGACTCCGTGTTGTTTAAGGAGGGATTTCATTTTCTCGAACACCAGTTCTTTTTTATCCGCGTCCAGCAAATTGAAGTCGAGATCAACCGACAACCGAGGCAGATCATAAAATAGCATCGCTGCCGTTCCCCCCTTGAATCCCAAAATCGTTCGCAGGGCAGGATCGCCGTAAATACTTTTCAGAATATCAATCAAAATAACTCGATGTTTCGTCTGGTCAAGCATGGTCTTCCTTATAAATCTTGTAATACTCCCCTACCCGCTTCGTAAATTCTTGGGTTTTGTAGAGGTTTTTAAACTCCATAATTTTATCCCAGTTAAGGGAGCTTAAGTTGTCAAAATGATACTCTTTGTACAGATATACAACATCTAAAAACGCCCGTTCTGGTGAGGCAATAACCACATTTCCCTGCTCTTCAATTCCCTGTTTGTTTAAAAGTATCTCTGTTCGTATTCTTCGATACTCAATCGTGTATGTGTCTATCCTTACGGTTCTTGAAACATATGTCATTGCAAAAATGCTTTCGTAATACTGAAACGTTACGCCGGCCTTCTGCAGCACCGTTTCTAAGCTGATATATGAAGGCGTATAGATTTTATTGGCCAATTCAAATGCGTCAAACTGATCTTTCGCATAGATTCCCCTGCGTAACTTCCTGACGGCACCGGATGCAGCAAAATAAGACATCCGTTTTTTAAGGTTGCCGTAGGGAATCTGCGGAAACAATAGAGCTATCTCCTGCAAGGTAAAAACAGTCTGTGGTTTCTTATAAAGAGAAAGAACAACGTTATTTTTCATACTTTAACTACAGGTACCTATATATCTCACTTCCAGTTTATATTATAACAATTTAAGTCACTATGCAAGCAGTTGTATAAGTCAAGGACATTTGCGACATTCCTCCATTGTAAACTGATCTCTATTGACACCCTTCAAACAATACATAAACTTTGCTATAGTGCTTAATCATATGAAACACTCGTTCCTGTCTCTCACTATTGCCATCCCTGCGTATAACGAAGAAGGCTCCATCGGTCGGGTTATTGAAAGAGCTATGAACGCAGGCCGATCCCTTGCATCCGACTACGAAATTCTCGTTGTAGATGACGGATCAACCGATGGAACTGAAAAAATCGCACGTCAGTTTGCCAAAAAAAATGCCCGAATCACCATCATCCGCCACAGACACAATCTGGGATTTTCCGGCGCCATAAAAAGCTGTTACTCTCATGCGTCAAAAGAGCTCATCTTCCTTCTTCCCGGAGACGGACAAATCGACGCACAAGATATCGCGATATTTTTACGTAAAGCCAAGGATGCCGATGTTGTCGTAGGGTACCGTATCAGCAATCCCGAACCGCTCACGAGACGAATCACCTCATACGTGTTTCATACGCTGTTCAGAGTTCTCTTCGGCGTTCCCCTAAAGGAGATTTCCACAAGTATCCTCTGGCACAAAAGCGTATTGGATAGAATCACCATCACTGCCGAAGGACGAAGCGCCCTTATAGAACCTGAAGTGGTGTACAAAGCGTGGGAATCGGGCTTCCGGTTTAGCCAAGTGCCTATCCCTTACTACCCAAGGGTAACCGGCAAACCCAAAGGAACCAATATCCTCATGATCCTCATGACACTGAAGGAACTCCTGCGTCTTTGGTGGACCCTGCGGATCCAAAAAAATCAGCCAAGAAACAGCTCGCGGATGAAATAATAACAAAACCATAACGCGGTGGGTACGGCGTATGACGTGCTTTGTCCGCCGATCCGGTCGCCTTCTCTGGTTGGAATCTCGACAATGGAAAAACGGCGCTTGAGAGCCCTGATACTCATCTGGAATTCAACCGCAAATCCTTCCGCATCAAGCCGGAGTGAGTGAAATCCGGATTTTGTCATTGCGCGGTACCCGTTGATGGAATCCGTCAGATGACCTCTCCATACAAAATTGACCAGCGCGGTAAATCCCTGATTTTGCCCATTTCCGGAATTTCAGGATCCTGTCATCCTCCTCATTCCGGCTGCCCTTCATAAACCGCGACGCTATCGCAAGGTCAGCCCCGTTTTTTACGGTGTAAACCAGTTTCGGGATATCAGCAGGATCTTCATTGCCGTCAGGAGAAAAAAAGACCAAATAGCGGCCTTTTGCGTGTTGTGCTCCGATCCGGAACGCTTCAGACCTCCCTTTTTTCTTTTGATGGATAACGGGTATGTCGTGCTTTTCAAAATACTCTACCGTCCCGTCGCTGGACTCGTAATCAACGCTAAAACACTCCGAATTGGGGATGGAAGGAAGGTTTTTTATGACTGATTTCACGTGCACTCTAGCATATTTGTATGAAAAAATGTATACCATGAATACGCCGAGTATGTCCAAAACACCAGACACAAAAACACTTTTCCACATTCTCATTATTATCTGTGTTGCCCTTGGAGCACGATTCCTGTATGGGCAGATTCAAAGAACGCCAGGAGTCCTCATGTATCCGGATTCATACGGGTATTACGGTCTGGGCACTCAGATGGTTGCCTCACCGAGGCTTTCAACAGTCATTACCCCGTACCGAACACCGCTCTACCCCCTGTTTGTCGGAGGAACTGCGTTCCTTTTGGGAAAAGCAGGAGCCGATGTGAGGTCGCCTGATTTCCAACGCGTCGGATCAACAATCATACTCCTTCAGGAACTCATCGCTATTGTGACCCTCATTCTTCTTTATAAAGGGCTCTCATACCTTGATCTAAACAAACGGCGCGCTCTTTTCATCACGTTGTTTTTTAGCGTTGACCCCATGCTCCTGGCGTTTGAACGGACTATGCTGACGGAAACCATGACCGTATTCTTTTCTGCTTTGGTAACATACGCGAGCGTTAGGATTCTGATGAAGCCAACGCATATGAATTTCCTCCTTTTCCTTGCAGCAAGCACTCTTGGATTTCTTACCCGGCCTGCGTTCCTTGCAATTCCGGTGGCGGCGGCCCCATTTCTCTTGTGGTTCTTTTTCAGAAAGAAAAACCGGTTGGCAATGGGATTCGTGATGCTGACTACTTTGTGCTACCTCCTGGTCCCCGTGTTGTACAGCTGGATCAACGAGCGGTATTACGGGTATAAAGGGATTCAGGAGGTCAGCGACATTGATATGCTGGGAAGAATTCTGGAGTTTCGCATCTCTCCTGATGCCGGGAAAGACATACGTTTTCTCTATACGGAGGTTCAAAAACAGCAGCGTTTCGGCGGACCGACCATGCCGTTTGAATTCATCAATTCTTTTGACCCAACGCTCTATGGCAATATGGAAAAAATGAACGGACTCCAGACGTTTGTCAGACGGGTAGTAAAAACAAACTTCGCACTCTATTGTCTGCATGCGTTTTCCTATAGCCCTCGAATGCTTTTTGATGTGAGTACCGCAACATTCATCCCCGATCAGGCACCTTCCAAAGAAAAAACGCTCTTCCAAATTCTATGGCATGTCTACCGGATCAGCCAGTATCCGTCTGTCTTGGTATTTTTCGTATTTCCTTTTCTTCTCTCACTTTTCTTTAAACACACGACCATACAAAGAACGGTGGCTGTTCTGTGCATCTCTATCGTAGTCACACAGGTGCTTCTGACTGTCTTTGTCGTCTATTATGAAGATTACGGCCGGCTTGCACTTATCTTTCGTCCCCAGCTGTACATCCTCTTTCTGTATGGCGCCCAGAATGTGTGTAAAAAAGGACTTGCTTTGCTTAAAAAAAATGTCAACGCGAGAGGTTATCTCGAAACTAAAACCAAACGGGTCATTCTGGCAAGTTCCGAGCTTGTCGAGGGACGCGTCCAGAATCAGATCCTGGATAAAACCATAGAGACGGACCAAAGTCTATTGTTTTGGAGCAGTGTATCACTCTGTATTCCTGACCCACAGATCCGTGTCATCAGGGTGTCTGGTAAAATGAGCCCAAATATAAGAAACGGTTTCCGGATCCAAAAACCGCATGTGATACTCCGTCAGGATGAGAAAGCGGATGGATGTATGGGATAGTGCCTCCAAAGAGCCGGGGTATCGGTTGCGTATGAGAGGAGGAACCTCTGGTATAAAATACCCGTAAGGAATCGGCTGGGACAATGGCCTGAAAAGAAGAACGGGGTACACCGCCGCATCAGAAGGAACGATGGCCCAGCGCTTTCTCATAATTGCTTCATCATAGGCAGCTGGATATGCTTTCGGCCGGGATATGTTTGCTGCAACGGAATAGTAGGAAACAAGCACAAAAAGAAAAAAAAGGAAAAGATGCAGAATCATTGCTGCTGCTTTGTATTTTTTGACACTGTGTGTTACCGCATCAATAAATACCGCTGCAAACAGAGCACAAATCCAATTGACCGTGAGGTAGTATTGGACAAAGAAGGATCTGAGCGTAAACAGGAAAAGATACTGCGCTCCGGCCATACCGATGCACACAAGTATGAAAAAGAGTTTTATTTTGGAGTGTCTCCATCTCATACTGCTGTACAACGCCCCGGTAAGAGCTCCTACCGGAAGGAGAATCGCGATGTACCAGGTCACCGGCTTTCCGCCAAGCCCATACATAACCGTATTGTAGGGCCAGTAAAAAAATCCAAACGGCGGCGGATTCCACAGACTGCTCTGCATGGCTCCCGAGTCAGCCAATACCTGCTGGAGCATCGGGAAAAAAGATCCCTGGATAAAGAAAAACAGGCAAAAAACTGCCGCTGATACCACCGTGCCAACTGCACAGAATCCATAGTGCCGTATATTTTTCTTTATCAGGCAATAGACAAAAAGCATCGAAAGAAGCACTCCAACGCTTGGAGCGATTTTCAATGATATAAGAGCTGATAATCCGATGAAAAATCCCGAAAAAAACCATGTCCATGGTGATTGTTTTATAAGAGCCGCAATCACAAAAAGCAGTGCGGCAGTAAAAACAAGAGTCATGAGATTGTCAGGCCGGATCTGCATCCCGCTGAATGTGGCAAACGGGTCCAGAAGCATGATGACCACAAACATCCATGCAGCAGTTTTTGAAAAGACTTTCGACACAAGGAGCCACCCTAGGCCAAGACGGATACTGTAAAGAACAATCATAAATATCCGCAGAGTCCGGAAGGATTCCAGGGTAAAGCCGGTAACGGAAAAAAGAGGGGTGCATGAATGGAAAAAAAATCCTTAAAAATTGTATACCCGGAAGACAAAAGATAGACCATGTGGACGTGCATCACCTCATCGCCCCAGTAGGTATACTGGTATCCGGAGTAGAAAACAGAAAGGGTGAGAATAACACCTATGACAGCGCTCACTACCATCCTTCTATCATAGCAAAATTTTCAAAAACCATCATGTTCCCGTAAATTGGGTAACTGTTCAGACTCCTGATACGATTTCGTCATTCCGAACCCAAGTGAGCAATCCCGTTGGGGATCTTGACAAAAATTAAGAAAAATTGTTAAATATTCTTATGACGACGATCACCATTTCCCTACCAGATCAAGTAGCAGACAAAATTGACGCAGCGGTACGCATTGGATTTGCCACGCGTTCGGAATTTTTCGTGACGTCCTAAGAAAATACTTTTCGCGCGAACTCACCTTTGAACCGTTCACAAAACAACCGCTTGAAGAGATTCAAAAAGATCTTGAAAAAACCGGAAAGTACAATAAGGCATTTATCAAATCTCTCATCAACGGATTAAAAAAAAACCTCTATCTATGCGTCTTAATCCTTTGAGAGCTGACCGGATCCTGTCTCTGAAACGCCGCGGACTTTTAAATAAATTCGAAAAACAAGCAAGGCTTTTTGAACGCAATCCCCAGCACCCCTCACTCCATACGGAACGCCTGCAGCCATTGTCACTGCGACTGTATTTATTTCGGATTGATCTGAAATATCGGGTTATATTTCTTTTGAAAACTCCCGGTGAAACAGAAATTGTGGATATAAACGATCACTATCAATAACAATCCCAAGGTCATCTATTTCTTATTTTCGCACGGACAAAGCACTGTCCGGTAAATGGGAACAAAAAAGCCTATCAGGCAAATCTATTCATCAAAACATGAAAAATGAGTTTCATGTATTCGGGGCCAAGGGAAAAAAGCCGGACTTTTGAGTGCCCTTTTTTTCTCCCCCGCCATGTTGTTGGTATATCAGTCATACGGGCATTGCGGGAAACTGCGCAAATCGTCAGCTGAAGCGAAAACTCGACACCTGATTCCGGTTTGACCGGCAGTATGCGTTGGAGAAATGCAGTGCGGTACAGCTTGAATGCGTTGGTAGCGTCCCTTGTGGAAACTCCGGCAACGCGAAAAAGAAACGCATTAACAAGGGTTGATAATATTCCCTGCAGGACGGGTCCGCCGATTTTTCTTCCGCCCCTCATATATCGGCACCCGACAACCATATCGAGGTGATTTTCCGTGGCTTCCGAAACCATGCGGTCAATGGCATGTAAATCATCGCACAGATCCGCCATGACAAAAACACTGTAGGGAGTCGTTGCTTTTTGTATGGCGCGCGCTAATGCCGGACCGAATCCGTCCCTGTCATATTTCTTTTTTATGGAAATAGAAACTGGAGTAGGTTGCTTCATCGCTTCAACTATCTCAATCGTCCTGTCCGACGGATCAATGGTGTCGTCAGCAATCATGATGATGTGGGGTGTATGGACGGTTTTTTCCACAAGCTCAATGGTCCCCCCGATCGTTTCCTCTTCCGACCGCACCGGGATAATGATCGTGAGAAGCTTACGCGTCATACAGTTCCCACATTGCTTTCAATCCTTCAAGAAGCGTTGTTTTGGGTTTCCAGCCGGTTGTTTTGGTTACGTATGAAATATCGCTTTGGTAAATCCGCTGGTCGCTCCCCCGCCATGGTTTTTTTGAAAAGGTCAACTTTTTTCCGGAAAAATTATCATCAATAAGGTTGATAAGTTCCAAAAGACTGGTATGAAATCCGTCTTTTATTCCGCCTCCCACGTTAAACGTTTTTCCGTTCACTTTCTCCATGTGCTCCACTTCATACATATACAAATCCGCCAAATCAGATGCATACAGAACGTCCCGCACCTGTTTTCCTGTTCCAAAAATGGTTAATTTCCCCCCGAATTTTTTTATCCGTAGAAAATGATCCACCCATCCTTGGTCCGCTACCCCTTTTTGATACAAGCCGTAAATGCAGCTCATTCTATTAATGACAATAGGTACGCCATAATGCTTCCAATATTCCCGGCTGTATTTTTCACACGCTAATTTTCCTGCTCCGTAGGGAGAATTCGTATACCCGTTGTGTCCTGAAACATCCGTATCCTCACAAAAACCCTTCCGCAGTTGTTTGTCTTTATACAGGTACCGCGTTTTCGTTTCGACAATGGGATATTCATTAATCGCATCGCTGTATGCTTTGTTTGACGAAGCAAATATCACCGGAATGTTCTTATGAATTTTTGCGAATTCCAATATATGCAAATGTCCCAGCACGTTGCAGTTAAAATCATAGATGGGTTCCTTGATAGAGAGGGGAATTGCCGGATTTGCCGCCAGGTTTATCATGCAGTCAATGCCTTTGGGGATACGGTTGAAATCTTCCACGCTCCGTACATCACCATGAAGAAACGTAAAATGTTTATGGGGAGCCAATACCGCAAGATTTTCTACAACCCCCGTCCGGGAAAGGTTATCACATGCGATAACCTGATATCCGCGCGAAAGAGCCGTTAAGCAAACATTGGTTCCGATAAACCCAACGCCTCCGAAAACCAGAAGTTTCATAATTTCGTCCTAGTCTACCACGAAAACATAACGAATACTACAAATCTCATACCGATCTGTATCAACGAATAACGAATCTGTACGAATAAACGAATGATATACAGAGGTCATCTCGAAGCAATTCAGATTGCTGAGAGATCCCGTCATTCCTCAAAAAAGCCTCGGAATGACAACTCTCAATTCGTATATTCGTTGTGTTTTATCCGTAATTCGTTGATTATCATTCATTTGTAGTATTTATGGCATTGGTCGGATTCATGTTTTTCTTGCTATCACCACCATATTATCCCCCATCGGGAGATAGAGCGGCAGTGACCCCAGATGCAATGCATCAATTATTTTTTCAAATACCGCGGCAACCCTGCTTTCTCCTGTGGTCTGAGCCAAATGGAGCATATAGGAGAGGGATAGCCACTTCCCGATACGGAAAAAGAGAATGGGTGCAAATCCGGCTTTGTCAAGTGTTTGTGTTATGGTTTTTTTGTTGAAAAAAAACAAATGCTGGGGCGGGACATAGAATGTCCAGCGCCGTTTGAGAACCTTTGCTGCCAGAGAATCCGTATCGCCGGTTGCGATAATGATAATCCCGTCGTCTTTCAGTAATTTATGCAAACGTTCTAAATCCACAACGGGATCTGCCAAATGTTCAAACACATCAAGCATCGAAATAACGTCAAACGATTGTTTTTTATAGGAAACTTCTGATACCGCATGTTGGGCAATCCGTTTGTGCAATACGGTAGGTACTTGGGACACTGCAAAGGCAGAAGGGTCAAAACCATACGCATCAAACCCGTTTGTGAGTGCCAGTTCCACAAAATACCCGTATGCACATCCTGCATCAAGAAGTGTTCCGGTTGGCTTTATGCGTTTTATCCTCTCTAGGATCACGCCCATGTTTTTTACGATATTCGGCTTGTCTTTAGCATAATTGGTATATGCTCCTGCTCCATCATCACCGGTAAAGTATCCCGTGGTATAAAAATCTTTCAGGAATTGGGTATACGGTTTTCCAAGATGTGTTTGCACGAGTCCGCACATTGAACAACGGAAGAGCCGGTAGCCGTTTTTGGTAAAAAAATATGTGAGTGGTCGCCGGCAAAAGTAGCACTTCATGGTTCGAATTGTGCCATTGTAGCAGGAGAAAACAAAAAATAAAAATTGAAAACGGTGTTCATGAAAATTCGAGTTATTTCCGGTATGAAGACCAGTAAATAAATATCCCCACAGCAATGGCAATGGTAAATGCGGCAATAGCCAGATGCGGGTTAACGCTTGACTGCATATACGACTCCTTTACCTTTTCAAGAAAAAAATCCAAATAATGAATAATGTAATACTGCTTACGATAGAAGCTAAAAATAATATGTTTGTTGCACTCCACTCAATCATACATTCAATCCTTTCATAAGGACAACGGACGCGCTCCCGAATATTCCTGTCATAACTATTCCAATGAGAAGTGAAGCCAAAACATCAATTCCAGATCCGCGTGATGTAAACATGGGTGCTATAACTCCGGCTGCAAACCACGCAACTGAAATATTTCCTAAAATCTCTGACATCCGCGATTTCTGGCTTCGACGTAACCTCTTCATTTGTAAGGATCATAATTTGAAACAATACTCCTGTCAATATCAAACTGGCGATTTCTGCTGGTATAATAACGGAATTTTTGTTGCCCTCTCAAACCATTGAGTTTCGGCCGATAAGCAGAAAATCGCCCCACGGGTTAAACGGAACGGAAATTTGCACGTTTTGGAACAACCGTTCAAACGGACGAAAGAACCACCGTAGTCCCGGTATATAATCACCGAGCCTCCGGAAGGCGTACCCTACGCTGTACGGACGGGAAAAATCCGGACGGGTCAGGGCGACTGTCAAACCGGCTGTTTCCATAAAACGTTGCAACGTGACAGGCGTAAAAAAGAACAGATGTTCCGGATGCTGATACCCAATCCACCGCACTCCCATAACTTTTTGCCACACCGTATCGTGGCTGGGGGTGGTGACAATACAGATGCCGTCAGGTTTCAAAACGCGAGCAACGGTCCGGAAAAAGGTCAACGGATCCCGCTCATGTTCAATCACCTGGCAGGCGGTCACGACATCAAATACATGATGCCATGTCTTCCGTGCGCTAACATCAGCAAGTGTTCCCTGATACGCAGTCAATCCGTGTTTGGTGCAATAGGAAACCGCATCATGGGACACATCCACGCCGACAGCACTCATCCCTTGTTCTTTGGCTGCTGAAAGAAGAATACCGGTTGCTGACCCTATGTCTAAGAGACAAAGAGATCGTTTCTTTGATGCTTTTTGAAGTACATAAGAGAGGAACTGTCTAAAATATGTCTGGTGAGCTGGCCGTTGGCTTTGGTAGGCAGAAAAGTGCTCCCAATCATGAAAATACAATGCACTGATTGCTTTTCTTGAAGGCATGGGGACCACCTGAACCAGTCCACACATCTGACACTTCTTGATCCTCCACCCATTCCTCTGCGTTTTAAGGAGAGTGAATGATGTTTGGCGACAACAGACACACCTGTTCATACGTGTTTCTCCAGTACAAACAGCATGGTTTCTCCGATAGGCAAAAATCTTGGCAACACGCCCACCGAGCGTAGTTCCCGGCAATCAAGGTGCAGTTTCCTGAAAACTTTTTTCCACCACAAAAGCGTGCGGACGTGATACGGAATGGGAACATGTTCTTTTTTCCAGAAATTCGTTGCAAAATCCAGACAGCGAAATCCTATTTTTTCGAAATGGTACCGCAAAACCGGTTCCACCATGATGATTCGGTGCCTACAAACCCGCGTACACTCGCCAAGGGAGGTAAACGGATCTTTAGTGTGGTGGAATACGTGGTAGGAAAACACCGCATCAAACGATTGGTTGCCAAACGGCAGACGGTCCCCCGCATACTGCCTGAATAGTAATCGTTTCATGTGCGGTTGTTTAAAAGGAACCACATCGACACCGGTGAGGTGAAGAAGCGGATTTTTTGAAAGAAGCAGATGATCTAAGGCCATATCCCCGCACCCGAAGTCTAAAACTCTGCAGTAAAAGGATAGGTACGGCTCAACAACACGCGCTTGATGGGATGGGTAGGAAGAAAAAAACATATACAGTGCAATTTATTGCAGTCCGGCAGGAATGAAATACACCGTCACATC
>Ga0075739_117_pt1 | contig 16585 bp, 16 predicted proteins | sample RifGroB1_FD_68431 | JGI IMG/M metagenome (GOLD analysis project Ga0075739, IMG submission 68431) | Microgenomates (Gottesmanbacteria) bacterium GW2011_GWB1_44_11c | reverse complement strand
GACATAAATCACGGCCCCAGTGAAGTTGTTGGCCCGAACCGTACCGGCCAAAATATCAATGGTTTGGGTGGCATTTAGGTCAATCACATAGTTGGTAGTGGCGTTGGGATATACCCAGAATTCAACTGTTTGAATGGTTGAGGAGACGTTGCCCACAGTGACATCGTCAGAAGCCCCATCAAAACTCAAAGCTGATTTGGAAGCACCGTAGCGCAAAGCACCGGTGGCAGTAGAGGGGGTTTCACCGGCGGCACAGGTGGTGGTGCCGTCGAAGGGACAGACCAGTAAGGCTTCTTTGGCGCCGATATCAAAAGCGTTATCCGTATTTGAGGGAGCGCTAGCTTGAGGATTGCCGAAGTATATATAATAGTATGTCGTGGTGCCGGAGCTGGCCAAAGATGCCTGAAGGTTGAAGTAAAGATCCGCAGGTACCGGCAGCGGGGTAGACCGGGTGGTGCGTCAGGACAGTGTTGGAAGAATCGGATGGCTGGTAAGCAATTCTTAAATCAGAACAGTCACTTTTTAGTTTTCCGGCGTTGATAAGAGCTTTGGTGTCTATGCTGACGGCAATGGTGGTATTGGCGGAAAGCGAAACCGAGCTTGAGTTGACGATATTTAACTGCTGGCGGTACGCCCACGCACCCAAAGTCGGACTCCAGATGGCCTGGACATCTTTGATACCAGTTTTAAAGACAAGAATTGCTATACCAACAGCAATCCCCAAAATCACTCCATAGCGGAAATACTCACGGAACCGGTCTTTTTGGAGAACACGGGAGGGAGAGAGAGGACTGGACCTATGAGTCGGATGGGGCGTATGAGTCTCATGAAAATATATACGCCGTATGCGTCGAATGAGTCGCATGTGTTTCATGAGCCTCATGAGTTTCATGTGACTCCTTTCTTCCGATACTCCATGCGTTTTCTAAAAAGTTTTTCCCGGAATCCACCCTCTTTCACAAAGCGATCATGTATTCCTGCCAAAAATCTGTCCATAAGGTATCCTTCTTTGGTACAGAGTGTGACCATGAGATTCGCAAAAGATTCTGCATCAGCGAAAGAAATTCCATGAGTCTCATGGGCATCATGAGTCACATGAGTCGCATGCGTGTCGATCCGCCAACTGCGGATCGACAGTGTCCGCGGGTCATTTTTCTCCCAGACCGGGAGTCCCCTTTTCCAAAGAAAATCCTTGTAGTCCTCCACGAGCTCGCCGTAGCTCGCCCGCGACACGCCGGAGAGCTTGAGGTTGCTTTCTGTAGAATTCTCCAGTGACCCCTCTACCAAATTTTGCTTACCAGAACGAGCTGCTTGCACCATCTGATCATACGTGCGCGTATGCCGATCTATATATCGCTCGCAAAAAATCTCATTCAGAGCTGAGATCTCTACAGCCAGCCAGTAGACGAGTGTGTTTTCTATACCACCAGTTTTCTGATGTGTAGTCATAGTTTTCAAAAGACGCATGGGTCGCATGAGACTCATGAGTCACATGGGTCTCATGGCGTCGCACTGGATGATGCGACGCTGTCAGAACTCGGAGTCGGCATGACTGTAGATGCTGAGGTCGGCGCGGGAGTCAGCGATGCCGACGGCGTCGCGGCCGAACCGGACTCCGTCTGGTGCCCGGCCATCACTTCCGACATGTATGTGGAACTCTTTGTCACAATGGGATTTTTCACTGATATCGCAACCCAATTGTACTCATAATCCCGCAGTGCCGCACGGTCACGAGGGGCGGTGCCTCGTAGGGCTGGCTAAAGAGTACCGACACCGTATCGGTGTACTGGGAGATAACTGCAATTCCCGCAGTATCCCCGCCGACCATCACATGGCCGTGGATGAAAACACTGCCAAGGAAATGTACCGGACTTTGGAAGAGCACGGACTGGGCAAAGACGACGGATTTTCTGAAGAGCGTGTAGCCGTCGATGACAAGGTCAGTAAGCCAGGTAGCAAGCGTTCTTGGCAGGTCATGACCTGAAAGAAATCCTGCGAAGCCGGGTACCGACTGGTACCCGGAAAGGGTCGCACCTGACAGAGAACCGGAGAAAGACGCCAAAGATACAATGTTGAAGACGCCAAAGATACAATGTTGAACTCCGGGGTGGATGTTGCTATAGAATAAGGACTTGACAGGTTCGGTTGCAATTCATCGGAGTTGCTGTCCAAAGAACTCTCCGCAGGGGGAGTTTTTTGTTGGGAATCACTTTCTGAAATCCAGCTTCGCAAGGCCCCTTCGACTTTGCTCAGGGTAAACTCTTGCAAAGCTAATTTTTGCTCCTGCTCCTGGATGGCGGAGGTCAGGAGCGGGATGAACTTGGTGTAGGATATGGATTTATATCCGGTTACCGGATCAGTATCGACTGCTTCAGGGAATGACTCCTCAACTTCCTGTGCAATAAACCCGACGAGAAGTCCCATCCTCTCCCCTGTCGGATCACTGATTGAGTTGTATGTGACAGGACGTAAACCCATCACGGTTCCCAGCCCCTTAGTTAATGTAAGGACATTGGTTTTAATCCGGGCATCAGATCCATTCGACCAGCTTCCGTCCGGATTGACATGCCCCTGGTTGCTCGCATCAACTTGTACCTGAAATGTATACCCCGGCTGAGTTGTCCCTATTCCAACATTCCCCTGAATAATCATGCCATTTGCCGGCGCCGTGGTCCCGATCCCTGCATATCCGCTGCCGACTTTCACGCCTCCTGAAACATCCAGCTTGTCCGTCGGAGCGGTTGTCCCAATCCCGACGTTGCCGTTCATGTATGTTGTACCCAGAACATCAAAGTCACCTTCAATTAGGAAATCGTCGTCTGAATTCATCCTGCTCGACGCTCCAGCATTAGTGTCACCTATAATGTTGTACGCAACATCTGTTCCGTTGCCACCTATGTTTAGAGTGGTTGTATTGGAAAAGAAAACATCACCACCACCAGCCGTAAGCGTCAAGTCACTAGAGCCACCGCTTGACATTCCCCCTGCTCCTATGAAATCCAATGAATTGATGTCCAGAATTGTCCCCTCAACTCTCAAACTACCAGTGTCAGCTGCGTTATGGCCCGCCGAAGTGACAACGAAGGAGGCCGTTGCCGATGAACCAACCTGCAAAAGTCCTGCCGGGGCAGTATTACCAATACCCACATTCCCTGTGTAATCCACCATGAATTTTGCAGCTCCGGAAGCGGAAGCAACGAGGATCGGCTGATTTTCGTACTGGTCAAAAGCAACGAGCGCCTTCCCAAGAACGGTTTGCCCGGAATTGGAAACCTGCAGGCGTGAGGTTGGCACAGTCGTCCCGATGCCCACTCTGCCGTAGTAATCCATGGTGAGATACGGCGTCGTCCCGATCGTTGTCCCTTTCCCGATCTGAAAGACATCATCATCATCTCCCCCCGCATCCTCGGTAATACCCATCCAAAAGTCGGTATCAGTAGCAGTTAATGTATCAAACACCATCGCAGGATCCGCGCTCTGCATGATAAAATTTCCTCCGATGTCGGCAAAGAGATCGCCCGTGCCGTAGGTTTTCAGGGTCAAATTGTTGTTTTCAAAACTTTCCCCCGACGTGATCTGCAACGGCCCCCAGCTGTTGATATTCGAGCTGGTTTGATTGGAAAAGATAAGGTCGTATGCCATGTCCACATCGCCTGCTGCAGAAAACTGCGCCGGCACGGAAAAATTTGCTTGCGCATCACTGAATGCCACAATGGTATTCCCCGTGTCGGACAAGGTCAGCGTACCGTCGGAGCCGACGGTGAACGACATGTAGTTGCTGGAGTCGTAGCCCAGGCGCAGCTGCTCGGTAGTCCCCAGTACATGGAGTCCGGCCGAAGGCCCGGTTGTCCCGATGCCGACGCGGTTGTTGGTGTCATCCCAGAAAAAGTTTGCCGCATCCTGCGTGATCTTGGTCCCGTCGCCGAACATGACTCCGCCTGATGTCACCGTCGTTCCGTCTATGAGATTTAATTCAGACGCCGTTGCGGTGACCTGCGTCCCAGCGATGTACAACCCTCCTACATACGCCGTGCCGTCAACTTCCAAGGCATCTTCAACATACAGGTCGCCGTCTGCTGACGCGTAATCAGCAGTTCCTCCGTCTCCGATCCGCACCTCATCGCCGGTAACCTGCAGCATGCCGGTCGGGTTGGTCGTGCCGATACCCACGGCCCCGGAATTTTTTATGACGAATTTCCCAACACCTGATGCGGATGCCGTCAAAATATCCTCGGAAAACGGCTGGTTGACGATAAACGAGGCTTTTCCGGACGAGTAAATCCCCGTATCGGGATTGATGTACAGTCCTGCGTTGAAGGAAAAAAGCCGGTTGATGCCGGACACGTCGCTTGCGTTCCACTTGAGCTGGGCATTCACCGCCGGACTTCCGCGTTCAAACGAGAGTGTCGAGCTCTGCCCGTCATCAGCCGCGTAATCGGTGTTGATGAGAAAATCTTCCGACGTCGTTCCGGCAATCGTGGTTGTAGACGAGGAAAAATTCGTGAAATTCGCATCATCTCCGTACACCGTTTTCCACCGCCGGTCCGACGAGCCGAGGTCGTACTGGGATCCGGTCGAGGGAATGATGTTTGACGCAACGCGGCTGGTAAATGCGACTGTATTGCTCGTCGAATTGCCTAAAACCAGATTTCCTGCGGAAGTAGTCTGAAAATACGTACTGGTGCCGGCATAATCTTTTATCGTAAAAATATCCGACGTGCCTCCGCTTGCCCCGCGCACGGAAAATCCAACGATGTCCGCAGTCGGCGTGACAACCTGCGCTGAAGAGGGATCAGCCACAAGACAATTCGTACACGCATCTCCCGAAATAGTTCCCCACGCCGGCACGCCTCCGGTTATCGTCAAAACCTGTCCGGCAGTCCCGATTCCTATTTTGGCAAGCGTGGTTCCCGCGGATGCATACAGCATGTCGCCTGCGGTATAGCTGGCAAGTCCCGTACCGCCCTCTGAAACGGTGAGGGGCGAGTTCATGTTGTTGGTGACCGTAATATATTTTCCGCTTGTGGAAAGCGTGATGCCGGTGCCGCTGACAAAATACAGGGTGTCTTTGCTTCCCGCGGTGATTGCCGTCCCGTCCACGTCAATGGTCTGAAACGCATTGACGCTTGTCGTGGTACTCGTGCTGGTCGTTGAACTGGCGCTGATCGTGGTGCCGTCAATGGTGATCCCGGACCCTGCAGTGAGGGTCACTGCTCCGGTTTTCCCGCCGACGGACAATACTCCCATGTTGGCAATCGTGGGCGTCGCGCCTGACGTGACGCTGATGCCTCCGCCTGCCGTCAGCCCGCTTAAAAAATCCGAAAGGTTCTCTGCAGTCACCACGCCTTCGATATCAACGTTCCCTTTGATGATGGAATCCCCCTCCACCGTCATGCCGGAGTAAAGCTGGGCCGGAATGTTGATTTTCATCACATACTCCCTGCTGTCGTCGCTGGCTGCCAAGACCGCTCCCTCGGGAATCCCGTCAAACAACCGCTGGGGGGATTCCGTTATGCCTAAAACGGACGTGTGCTCTTTTTTCACGGCAGATCCGATGCGGGACCCCAAAACTGCTGAACCGCTGATCAGGAGAAGAAGGCTAAAAAGACCGATGACGCTTTTTTGCATGAAGGAGAGGGAGGAGGAAAAACGGAAGGCGGAGTCTTGTAATCCCACCGTGTGAAAAGGGCTCAAAGAACTATCGGCTGCACCTTTCTTATTCTGAAACGCATGGATATCGGATACCAGGTACCGGCGCTGGTTGCCGGCGGTTCGCGTGGGGACCAGAACCCCTTTGGCTTCCCACCGCCGGAGCGTTTTGGTGGTGACGCCAAGGATGTCTGCGGCTTTCTGAATTGAAATAACGTCTGTGTCTCCTGGTGATTTCATGGCAGGGCGCGGGTCAGTGGAAAAACGTGGACAAAATTCAGATTCAATGTCCAACTTTTTCCAACTATATGTAGATAACCATATAATAATAATGGGTGTCAAGGGGAAATCCATCAACGAATAACGAATAAACACGACGAATATACGAATAATATACCCTTCACAATCTGAACTGTTGCCCTTAAAGATCCTATAACGTGATATGGATAGTTGTGTTCAAAGCAGAAGCAATTTTCTTCAGGAGAAAAAGAGAAGGGTTGGCATCCATGGTTTCAATGTGGCAAATAACGGATTGTGTTGTCTTTGCTTTTTTAGCAAGTTGCCGTTGCGACATCTTACGGGCTAATCTCTTTTCAATGAGTTGACAAGCCAGTTGGTATTCCACTTCACTGTCTTCCCAAACTTTTCTAAATTCAGGGTCTTTCAGACTTTCTTTCAGATGTTCCTCAAACGTGTAATATGTTCTCATAGGAGTATGATATGTTAAAACATATCATTTGTCAAGCCACTGTTTGTATCTTAGTGAGGCTAATCTCATTTCCCTCTCAGGTGTCTTTTGCTGCTTTTTGATAAAACCATGGAGGACTAAAATCTGATCATGTTTGACAGTACCATACATAATCCTGATATTATCGCTTCCCAGAATCCTAATTTCCCAAAAGGGAGTACCCGACAACTTTTTGACATGGGGAATGACGGAGGAAAGGCCATATGTTGAAAACAGTGTAAAGATGCGAAAAGCTTTAGATTTCTGTTTTTTGGAAAGCGATTCCAGAAAATCTTTTACCGGATTTTCGTTTTTAGGTGTCAAATAGTAAACAACTTTTGTCATACCGTAACTGGGACAAAAATCTATTCTACTTTTGAATTTTGCCTGCCCGCTGGAGCCTCGACGTAGGCGGGAATTTTTTCTTCCCCTCCAATTCCTATGTAAATATCAATCATGTTGCCTCCTCTGGCCCAGAGGAGGCCGCGGTCAAGGGTGCGGGTAAACGGTTCTTTGTCAGGGACGTGGACGGTGATGGATTCAAAGAGCGTGGTCACGAAATTCGCGTGCATGGGCAAAACGTCAAACAGTCCGACATGGTTTTTCCCCGACACAGCGGATGCCGAGCCTGAATAGACCACTCCCTCGCGGGTGTGGATAGTTACTTGTAATTTATCCATAAGTCAAAAGTCAAAATGCAAAAGTCAAAATTTCAATTCAAAATGCAAAAGTTCCGATACTTTTAACTTTTTACTTGCACTTTTGACTTTTAACTTTTGAATTTTGAATTAATTCCTCCTATATACCATAACGCTTCATCCGGTACATCATCATACGCTCCGCTCAAAATCCCCGCCACGTCTTTCACGGTTTGCTCCCGCTCCACATACACGCCTTTCCTGCCGGTTTGGGGTTCTGCGACAAAAAACGGCTGGGTCATGTACCATTTGAGCTTGCGGGCTCTCTTATAAATAGTCTGGTTCTCCTGCGATAGTTCAGACTCGCCGACCAAGGCTACCATCCGCTCCAGATTTTCACTTTTCTTGAGGATTGCGTGGGCCTCAATAGCGGTTTTATAGTGCAGATCCCCGACGACATCGGGGTTGAGGATGGACGAGGAGGTATGCAGGATGTCAACAGACGGCAGCCGTCCTTCCTGATAGACGGAGCGGGACAGGGTCAAAATGGAGTCAAGGTACGGAAACATCGCCTGCACGCCCTGGTCCATGAGGTCATCGCCGGGAACATAAATGGCTTCAATCGCGCTCACCACCCCTTTGTCCGTCGACACCAGGCGTTCATGGAACTGGGCCATTTCCGAGGTCAGCGTCGGCTGGTATCCGTCCTCGGAAGGAATGGCGTTGGTGAGCGTGGAAAGTTCATTGCCGGCCTGGGCAAACCGGAAGACGTTATCGATAAAAAACAGGACATCCCGCTTTTCCCTGTCGCGGAAATGCTCGGCAACTGTTACGGCCGCCATCGCTGTCGTGAACCGTACGGCCGCGTTTGCGCCCATAGCGCCAAACAGGAGCGCTGTTTTCCGGAGAACCTTTTTTTCAGAAAGTTCCGATAACAGCTCCTGACCCTCGCGCGACCGCTCGCCGACTCCGGCAAACACGGAAACCGTTTTTTCCTTGCCCTCCGACTTGTCCGCCGAAGCTTTAGCGAAGGGGGAAGCCCCGCTATGCGGGGCGAAGGATGGGAGCATCACGATGTTATGCATGATTTCGGTTAAAAGGATCGTCTTGCCCACCCCTGCTCCTCCGAACAACCCGATTTTGCCTCCGCGTACAAGCGGAGCGAAAAAATCAATGACTTTAATGCCGGTTTCCCAGACGGTCTTCGTGACAGAAATCGTGTCATAGGAAGGGGCAGGCAGATATACCGGCCTTTTTTTGCCGATCAGCTTTTTCCCTCCGTCCACCGGATTGCCGTACACGTCAAAGACCCGGCCGATGACCGCACGTCCCACGGGGACGGATAACAGGGTGCCGGTAGGAGAGAGCGCCATGCCGCGGGAGAGGTGCCTGAGTCCCGAAAGGATAAAGCAATAATAGGAAAAAGGTGATCCCGACGAGGCGTAAATATAGAGCATGATATCAGGTATCTCCCTGTGACGTACAATTTCCCCTATATCAGGCGTATAGCCGGTAAACAGGACGTTTGCAATCTGACCATTGATGGAAAGAACCGTACTTACGTTTGCCATATGAGCCTCCCGGATAACCGTGCCAGCTGCTTTTTATTTTCCATCCGCCTGGACATCCTGCGCTGTTGCCGCCCGATCATGTCCAACCGCTCATCAATGTGCTCAAGAGCGCGGTCCAGATGTATCATGCGGCTGGCAAATTTGGAAAAATTCGATTCATGGAGGATCTGCTCGATGACTGACGCGAGCACTTCTCCCTCAATGACCGTAGTAATCTCTGCTGTCGTCGGCTCAAACAAGTAAAAAAACGACGTTTTCTTCCAATCAGTTCCGAGAGCATGCGAAACGACGTTTTCTCCGGTGAGCGAACTTCTGAAGGGCACCTGGGAAACGAGGTTGAGAAATCGGCCATGAAACACTTCCACATGGTCAAAGGTCTGGGCGTAGCCAACGATCGCGACAATCTGATCTTTCGTGGGATGCGCGTCGTCGCAGGGAAAATACGTGATGGACCGTCCGGTGCGTGCCGATTCAATGATCCGCTTCCCGGCCTGCCCGACGACTGCCGCATCCGACTGCTCGCCTCTGATATACGCAAGGAATTCCCTGCCGGTCCTCTCGATAATATCTCCGTAAAGTCCGGTATTGGCAGAAAAAAAGAGTGCGGTTTTAGATATAGTTTTATTGGTATTTGATACAGATTTAGTGGTGTTTGAGCTCATACGCAGCCAAGGACGGACTTCCCGAACCAGAAGCGCCAGGCTCTCGTAATACTGGCGCGCGTTCAAAATCGCCTGTTTAACGCTCTGCATGCGCATGGCAGCGATCTCCTGGTAGACTTCAACCATGGCTTTCACATCCCCGACTTCCTGTTGTTCCTGATATATCAAACTATTCAGTTTCATATCAAAAGATAAAGTTAAAAGTCAAAATGCAAAAATTAAAAGTACAAGTAAAAATTCAAAAGTTTTTGCTTTTCAGTTTAATAACTCCAGTTGCCAGCATATTGGCAATTTCCGTAACTTCCTGGATTAAAGGGTCAATTTTTGATGATTCTACATACTTTGCATCTTTCAATAAGGAAAGCCAGTATTTTGTCTCATTGGCACTTTTCAGGGCTATCTCATAAAACTTCTTATATTCCAAACGGGAACTAGCAGCTCTCCCCTCAATAAGGTTTGCACCGATGGACATTGCTGATCGCAGTAGCTGATCTGAAATAATCCAAACAACTCTTTTATTTGGAAGAGAATCAATTAAAGCAATGTTTGCAAGGCTAAATTTGTAACATCTGCTTTTTAAGTCGGTTTTAAACATATTTTTAGTTTTAATTCAAAAGGCAAAAGTACAATTCAAAAGTTAAAAGCATTGAACTTTTGATTTTTAACTTGCAATTTTGACTTTTGACTTTTAACTTTTGACTTTGGTTTTTCCAATCAGCTCCTCCAATGTTTTGCTTTCACCAACCGCTGTCTCTATTTTTTTCCTGACATCAGCTTTTGTATGATATGCTTTGATCATTGTTTCTTTCGTCGTTTTTTCCCACTGTCCGCTGTACGCGCGGGCAATGAGTCCGTATTGGAGGGGTTTTGGGATAATGTCACCGGTTCCCTGGGAAAATACCTGCCACAGCGCCTCGCCTGTTGCCAACGTTTTTTTCAGCTCTTCTGACACGTCTGCGCCAAACCTAACAAAGCCAAGCGCTTTTTCATACCCTGAGAGCATTTTCACGACCGATCCGCTGATATCCCTGCCCAAGGGCGTCTGCGTTTGCCTCCCCACCCGGGTGACGGACAAAAACGGATTGACGGCAGGCCGAATCCCCCGGAAAAACAAATCGCTGTCGCAAAAGATATGGCCGTCCGTCATGGACATGAGATTGGTCTGGATATAGCCGGTCATATCAGATCCTATGGTTTCCGCAACAGGGAGAGCGGTAATGGCCGCCTCTCCTTTCCCGCACAGAAAGTTTCCCGCCCGCTCCAGAAGCTTTGCATGGATATGAAATATGTCGCCCGGGTATGAATCGCGTCCGGGAAACTGTTTGGACAGAAGAGACAGTTCCCTGTAGTACCGTGCGTGCGTCGTCAGGTCATCCAAAATAAGGAGGACGTCTCGGCCGAGGCCGTTACAATACTCTGCAATCATCATCGCAGTGTAAGGCGCGATAAAAATCTCGCCGGGTGAGGCAAAGGAGCTGGCAAAAACAATAATCGCATGCTCCAGGATGCCGCGCTCTTTCAGAAACGCTTCAATGAGCTTGACTTCGCCTTTCCGTTTGCCGATAGCAGCATAGATGCAGATCGTGCCGGCTTTGGCCTGCGTTTCGAGCACCGAGAGAAGTATCTGCGTTTTTCCGGTTTTCCTATCTCCAATGATAAGTTCGCGCTGACCAAAACCAATGGGAACCAGGCTGTCGATGAGGGCAATCCCGGTATCCATCTGGCGGGTGATTTTTCTTCTCACCGAAATCCCCGGCGGATCCGTAAATATCGGCTTTCCGTCTCCGGCGGCATGGGTACCCGTCGCGTTGGTGTACCGTTTGCCCAAAGCGTTGATGACAGCGCCGATGAGGTCGTCTCCGACGGACAGCATCATCTCTTTTCCCGTGCGGGCCACCCGCGTCCCGACTTTCAGAGGATCACGGGAAAAAACGATGACGGAAACAGTCTCCTCCCCTAAACTCCTGACCAGTCCCGTCTGTCCTGTCTCAAAGACGATCATCTCATCGCAGGAGGCTCCCGGCAATCCGTCAACCAATACGATCGTGCCGGACACAGCCGCGACATGGCCGATCTCTTTGGTTTCTTTGATAAGAGTGTCAAAGGTGGTCATAAAAGTAAAATGTTTGTCATCACTTTTCTATCTCATCTCCCAAAACAAACCGGAATAGTCTGCCGTTTATGTCAATACGTGCTCCGGCTGCTATGTCCTGTTCTCTCATAATCTCCAAAACACATGAGATGCCAAGCCCGTCGCTGCAGAGTTTCTGCCAACGGACAACTGCTTGGTCAGACGGCGTGAACGCGATAGTCAGCCGGACAACCGGTATGCGCTCCAGAGCGCGTATGCCTTCCTGCAAACTCAAACGTGTCGGATGTCCGGCAAAAAACGCGGAAACACGCTGCTCCAGTTTAAGATTTGATCCTCCCAATACCTCGGCAACCATCTGTTCTGACGGAATTTTTTCCAGACTCACAGCACAGAGGGAAAGGACTGCATCCCGCTCTTTGACCGTGGTCAGTTCAGGAATAATCTCTCTTGCGAATGGATTAGATACTGATGTCACTGACAGCCTCCTTGAGCGCCTGCTCCACTATTTTTTCATGGACCTCAAGCGGTAACCCGCGCGCAATACTCGTTTTTGCTGCAATTTTGATAACCTTCCGCACCTCACCGTCCAGCGTTTCTATTTTTTGTTTTTTGTACGCTCTGATATCCGCGTCGCTCTTTTTGAGCGCTTCTGCAACAGCTCCATCCACACGGGAAAAAACTGCGTTCATCTTTTCCGCCAACCGGGAATGCACCTCTTCTTCCATGCGTGTGGCATCTCTGGCAACCTGCATCTCAAACGCTGCCACCATTTTTTCCCGCGATGCGGCGAGCGCTTCATCCAACTCCCATTCCTGCTTGTCGGCCGTATCAACAATCATCTCCGCCTGCTTTTTCGTACGGGAGAGAATTCTGCCCTGATCGCTCGTCATTTTTTTGACAAAGCGGAGGAATGTACCGTACAGGATGCTGATGAGTATAAGACTGATGACTGAAATGAGTAATATAAAATCCATACGGTTCCTCCTTTTAGAGCCTATCTCAAAACCACACGGTTTATCTCGTCATTTCGAGCCAATCCGCCGGCTGGCGGAGCAGGCGAGAAATGACACAAAAAGGTTTTGAGATGAGTTATACATACTATCCCATGTCATTGCGAGGATCCCGACGTCACATCGGGAGACGAAGCAATCTTTATTATAAAGATCGCGTCGCTAACGCTCGCGATGACAAAAACATTCATTTCCTCCTCTTCTTAAAACACCAAAATAAAATACGATATGGTAACGCCTGCTCCCATAATGCCGATCGTCAAAAGGATATTAAACACAACGGACAATTGAATCATTTTGCCGGCCAAGGGGTTTCTCCCGATTGCCTCAACGCCTGATCGGGCAACTCTGCCGAAATAAATAAATCCAAGAATGACGGAAAGAAGCGTCGTTGCCGCAGCCAGAATAAACCGCAAGGCAGACAAGGGGCTGGTGTACGTCCCTTCCACTCCTTCACGGATGAGCTGCATGAGGTTGGATTTTGCATTCGTTGAAAAAAAAGCCGGCCGGATGCTGAGGGCTACCAAAATCTTTTTTTCCGCTTCTCCCGTCGCGAACGCCGCATCCTCCAAGGAAATGCCGATGATGTATCCGCTCTTTTCTACCTTTTGCCCCAAGCCGGGAGTTTCGGAACTGGTAATAAAATCGCCTTTTTTCACACCTCCCTCAATGCTCCTCACGCGGACATATGCTTTTCCCATAGAAATGACGGGCATCGTTGCTGAACCTGTGGCATCAATCCGCTCAAGGGACACGGCAGGAGAGAGGACCAGAACGCCGATAATAGTCGAATCATACGGTTTCCGGCATGGAATCGCGCCTTCGGGGGTGTTGCAGACAATATCCCCGTCAGAAACATCGGCCGTAGAAAACCGAAGGGACACGGCGACCCCGGAAGATGTCTGCTGTGCCTGAACGGAAAAAGGCAAAAAGAGAAAAATGCAACACAAGAATATATTCCTACTATACGAGATGTACGAGGTACGGCCTCTATAAAGAAAAAATAATTGCCTCATTCTCTTTACTATGAACGATGGCACCTGCCTTCGTCAATATGGACAAACTTGGACATTGTGAGACAGACAGAATGAAATTCGCCCTGTTTCGATCAAGAAAATTGTGCATGCGACTATTCTTTTAACCCGATATTTCGTATAGTCAAGTATGAAAATTATCTGATTGAGAAGCTCATTTTATTGCTTCGGAGCAGCAGAAGCAGTGGAGGTTGGTGCAATAAAGTTCATCAAGGGGACGCGGTCTTTGCCCAATATAACGAGAAAGTCAACGCCTGCCGGCGGACGGAACTCCCCTGCGGGAAGCTCTGACACTATCAGCCTCAGTTTATACGCAAGCGCGTGGGCTTCTTCTTTTTTATCTCCAACCACGTCCACAATGAGCGACCCGGGATAGCCGCTTCTGGAGGCGTTCTGGTTATCCACTACCACGCTGTTTGGCTCAATGTAGGTCAATTCCGCTTCAAACGTCTTCATGTCATAGGGCGTTCCCATGCCGTTTCGGAGAGCCACCACCGGATAGCCGTTTATCTGCTGATAGGATGTAGACGGAACGGCGTCAAGCGGCGCAAATGCGATCACTTCATTGGTAAGCGGCCGGAACAATACTGCTTTTGCATCTTCTTTGTACATCAGGAGCTTATCTCCGTTGTGGACATTGGCAAAAAACGGATGACTCCTCAGCGTATCTGCATTGTCAATAATCGCTACCGGTCCGGCCGGCCCATGGGATCCGTTCAGGTACGCAAACGGACTGTCTTCAAAGCTTGCGAAATTGGTCATACTGCTTAAGTAGATACTGTTCCCGCTTTCCAGAATCTGCCCATCCGGGGAGAGCATGCTGTCTGCTGATTCCGTCTTTTCAGACAAAAAAAACTGCACGCTGGAACCAGCTAGGTCACTGGAATCCGTGGCAGCAGCCAGCACCACATCCCGGAACGACAATAAGGGAAAGATTGATGATGGTTCCTCTATGGCAAAACCCAGGATGTTTTGATGCTGTTTAACCGTCTGTGGACGGATGTTGGCCGGAAAAAAAACGAAGAAAAGAAACACCGCGACTCCGGTAAACGGAAGGATTTTCCAAAGGTGCGACAAGACGGATTTCTTCCTCGGAGGAGGAGGCGGTCCGCCGGCCGGCGGAGGAGCCGTCGGAACAACGAGAGGCTTGGGGGCTGCGGGAAGAAGAAGGGTCTCATCACGGGAGGGAGATTCGACCGCTGGTATTTTCCCTTGCATCTTCAATTTCGGTTTCTTCGACACCACGCGGACAATGGAATGTTTTTCTTTAAGGCCGTTCAAATCCTCTTCTTTGTAATACCGGTACCCGGAGCGCGAAACGGTAAAAGGGAGAAGCTTTTTATCACCCCACCGCCTAAGAGTCCAGCGCGACACGCCGAGCGTTTTTGCAGCTTTGGCAGTGGTGATCTTTTTTTGCATACAAAAAGTGAGCAGTCACCCCGTATCGTCCCGCAAAGCGGGACTGATACTGGGGTAATCGGTGTACATAATCTATCACAACACGAAGGGGTGAAGATGTCAAGACCGGATACGAGAGAGCCAGATAAAAACGTAGCTTCGCAATCCGCCGGCCGGCGGACTCGCCTTGCGAAGCTAATTACTGGAGCTTCTGCAAATCCTCTGCTGCCTGCTGGAGCATCCGGTTGTCAGGAACGATTTTGAGTGCTTCCCCTACGTGGAAAAGCGCCTGTTTATAATCTTTTTTACTGTAATATATGCCCGCCAGGGCCTTATGGGATTGCCAGAGAGCGGGATTGAGAGAAAGGGCTTTCTGGTACATCAAGATCGCATCGCCGATTTCCCCCATAGATCGGTACGCTTCCCCAAGATTGTGGTAAGGATCTGCGTAGTTGGGATTGAGCCCAATAGCCCGCTCAAACATTTCCGCAGCCTTTATATTGTCGCCATGACGGCTGTAGACATCGCCCATGTTGTTCCAGGAATACGGATTTGACGGCGAAGTTTGTGCTGTAGCTATCCAGAGAGTGTCTTCATTCGTCCAATCGCGGTTACGTACTACCGTGCGGACGATGAGCGCGAGATAGATGAGAAGAATCGATGAGCACATGATGGTATGGAAAACATGATGAGCACGTGATGCGGAACCAGCGCGTTGAGTTACCCCTTTAAAGGTGACACCTTTAAAGGGTAGCTTGAATAAATGCAAGAGAGCGCGGGGAGCGGAAAAAAATTCTGTGGCTTCACTTGCTCTTAAGGATGGTATGAATGGAGAGAAAACGCCTGCAACTGAAGACACATGAATTTTTTTCTGCGACCTCAGCGCGTCAGAAGATGTATAGAGTCTAAAAATGACCCATTCAAACCAATACGCAATAAGTACAAATAGACCAATCACGCTCAGATAGGCGTACCGTTCTGCCACGATCCAGGCAATTTTCAGGGGCGTCAGCGTCGGGATAAGCGGGATAAGAAACCAGAAAAGCCAGAAACACAGTTTTTTGTTTTTGAAAGCAGTCACGGCAATACCTGCACAATAGCCAAAAAATATCAACAGCCGGATGATGTAGTTTGCCTGACTAAATATCACTTCCGAATGATACAGGGTAAGAGCGGCAGGCCAGACAATGAGCTCAAAATAGGAGGTAACGGCAATGGGAAGCTGAACTAAAGGGTTATACAATTCTATGTTGCTTGCTCCGCTCGTGTTAGCTACACCGACAACTCTTCCCGGAATCTGAACAATATAAAACACTATAAAACCAATACTTAACATAAAATACGGCAGTAATTTTTTCCAATGTTCTTTCAGATTTCCGAAACAGAACTCATAGAGAAGAAACAGGAGAAACAACACAGATGCTTTTTCGGAAAAAAGAAGAGAAAGGAGAAAAAAGATGAGAGACAGAAAATATGCTTGTCTTGTCATGCCGGACACCAATCCTTCATCCCGTTGGGCTTCTGAAACACGGCTGGGATCCCGGATCAAGTCCGGAATGACATAACGAATATATATCCAGAAACTCAACAAAAACAGCATCCCGTATTGAGCATAGATGCCTCCGGAGATCCATGTCACGGATTCGATGATAAGAGGGTGCACGGCAAAAAGCGAGGCAGCGAAAAACGCTATCATTCGCTGCCGAAGCCAGGTACCAGACGGTACCTGGTGAAGCCAGGTACCAGACGGTACCTGGTGAAGCCAGGTACCAGACGGTACCTGGTGAAGGCGGCTGGTAAGCCG
>Ga0075739_145_pt1 | contig 21971 bp, 20 predicted proteins | sample RifGroB1_FD_68431 | JGI IMG/M metagenome (GOLD analysis project Ga0075739, IMG submission 68431) | Microgenomates (Gottesmanbacteria) bacterium GW2011_GWB1_44_11c | reverse complement strand
GCCAAGCTCGTCTTTAACGGTTCGGTGGTCACTCCGACTTCGTACTCGAACGCCGGAGGAGGTTGGTGGCGGGTAACCTATACGGCGGCCGGATCAGCCAGCGCGGCTAATTATGGCATTGAGGTACAAGTGGGAAAGACCATTTATCTTGACGGCGTCCAGCTGGAAGAACAGGGGTCGGCTACCGGTTACACCGACGGCTCCCTGGGCACGGGCTATGCCTGGAGCGGGACAACCAATGATTCCACCTCGACCAGAACCGCAGGAGGCAGGGGCCAGAACCCCACTTCCGTATATCATTTTGACGAGGGATATGGCACCACAGCCAGCGATTCCTCTCCGAACCTAAATCATCTGACCCTTAGCGGAGCAACTTGGGTTTCTAATTATTTAAATTTCGACGGCAGCGACGACTCTTTGAGCCGCTCCTTTGACCAGGACTTTGATTTTGGGACGGGTAGTTTCACCCTGGCCGGCTCATTCAAACATCCTTCAACCGTTTCGGGAACCGACACGATCATTGCCCGCTACGGCTCGGCTGGCTTCAAAGTCTATATGAATTCTTCCGGCTACCTCTGTTTTGCCATTGATGATGATTCTTCCTGGGGGCCGGAGGACAGCGCCTGTTCTACTGTTTCATATGCCGACAGCAAGTGGCATAGCTTTTCAGCCGTTAAAAACGGAACAACCTCAATAACTTTGTATGTTGATGGGGTTCAAGTCGGTCAAGATACATCCCTCACTTCTACCGGCTCCCTCTCAAGCTCCTCTACTCTGTACGTTGGGGCTGATAGCGATGGAGCCAGCAATTACTGGGCAGGCTATTTGGATGAAATGGCCGTTTACCCGTATGACCGCTCATCCGATCAGGTGAAAATTGATAATCTGGGACAGCAGGTTTCGGTTATCTTGGGCGCCAGAGAGAATGACAATCTAACCGATGGGTTGGTGGGGTGGTGGAAACTTGACGAATCCGCTGGCGGAACAGCAGTTGATTCATCTAGTAATAGCAACTCCGGCACCTACACCAACGGCGCTACCAACGCTGCCGGAAAATTTGCCAACGGAGGAAGTTTTGATGGATCGAACGATAGTATCAATATTACAAACACCAACAATATTATTAATGCCCCACAAGGTTCCGTTTCTTTATGGGTGAAACCAAATTCTGGTTCTTCAGCAAACTATTTTGTTTTTTCACACCCAAAAATTTCTACCAACAGCCGCGTCTATATACAGACCAATTCAACCGGAACACTCCTCAAGGGGGTATTGGGGACTGATACACAAATGGGTACCGCAACCGTTACAGCATCCATTTGGCACCATGTGATAATTACATGGAACGGAACCCAATGCAAATTTTACGTTGACGGGGCCGATTATACTACATCGAGTACTTTTAGTGGACTGACCGATAATAATTCTTCGATCTATTTAGGTTCTTACAACGGCTCAAGTCAAAGCTTAAACGGTGTTGTAGATGACGCCCGTATCTACAACCGTGCCCTCACCCCGGCTGAAGTGGACCAGCTCTACAGCTGGGCGCCCTCTCCGATTGTGAAACTGGAAATGGATGAAGGAACCGGTACTACACTGTATGATTCCTCGGGCAATTCGAGAAACGGCACCCTCAACGGCAATCCCACATGGGACGCCGGCAAATACGGCAAGGGAGTCAAATTGGATGGAACGGGAGATTTTATACAAGTGGGAGATTTCTAACTATGAAACGACATATCAAAATGAAAAACTATACCATTCTAAAAAATCAAACGTATAAGAAATATAAACACATCAAGCCTGTCTATTGTCCATATCTAAAACAAAAAGTTGTTTTTACCGGCCGTGGTTTTTGGCACATGATTTATACAGGGAGAAATAGAAAGAGAGAAACCCGATCCCAGGTATTAAGATTTCAGCTTTTGCCTTTTGCCGTTAAGATTTTGTCTGTTACTTCCACATTGCAGGAAATAGAGGCCAACAGCAAAAGAAGAGTAACTTACTACGGTTTTATTGCCATTATTGATAATTGGAAAATTAAAGTAATTGTCAAGAAAAACGGGACCGGCCATCCGTTTTTTTGGAGCGTTATCCCCAATTGGGTTACTAACAAGAAGAGAGATAAACAATTATTCAAAGGTGATATGGAAAAAGACTAGAAAAGCCTGTCGTCGGTACTACACCATGGTGTGACCGACAGAGACCGAGGTCTAACAGGCAAAAGTATGCTAACAAAATTAACCAAAAATGTCAAGCAGATTTTTTCAAGGCCACCCCTTATGAAGTTCATTGTCATATTTTTGCTATTTGCAGCTTGGTTATTTCATGCCCCGCCTGTCCATGCAGCCGAGCTGTCCAACCAATTCACCCTGGAAATGTGGGTCAAACCGGAAACTTCGGCTGCCTCAAAGGCTATTTTAGGCAAGGCTGAAGAAGTACGAATGTTTACCGACGCTTCGGGCTATCCGGCCTGCCAATTCAAAACCACCACCTGGCAGACGGCCGCAACTTCCGGTACTGCTTTGTCATTAAACACCTGGGCCCATGTAGCCTGTGTGTACAACAAAACCACCTTAAAGCTGTATGTTGACGGGGTGGAAAAAGCGTCAACAGCCCTCACCTCGGCGGTTGACGATACGGCCAATGCATATAAACTGGGACAGGATGATTCTTCGGGCACAACCTATACTAATTTCATAGGCAGTGTGGATAGGTTTTTAGTCTACAACTATGCCAGATCGGGCAAGCAAATTGTCCAGGACATGAACGCCGGCCATCCGGCGGTGGGCTCGCCCGTTGGCTCAGCCTTAGCTTATTATAAATTCGACGAAGGCCAGGGCTCAACAGCCAATAACTCCGGTAACGGCGGTTCATCACTATCGGGCACGATCACCAGCGGGACGTGGAATAATACCGGCCGGTTTGGCAAAGCGCTGACATTCTCTGCCAGTTCTTCGGTGACAACCACCATTACCGACCCGGGTTATTCAAACACAGTTTCCGTCTGGGTCAACCCGTCTGCTTCCGTGGCCAGCAAAACCCTGGTCACGGCCAGCAAACTGACCACCAGCTCTTTATCCAAACCCGTCTACGGAGGCTGTACCGGCACGGCATTAACGCTAAATACCTGGACGCATATTGTCGCCGTCTCCGACGGTTCGGGAAGCTGTAAAATTTACCAAAACGGAGTACAAACGGCCAGCTCAACTACAGGCGTAACTTTTGGCACCAGCATCAATATCGGCGCCTCAAGTTTTGTCGGGGATGTTGATGACTTTAAATTTTACAATTACCCCCTTTCGGCTGAAGAAGTCAAGCTGGATTATAACCAGGGAGCAAGCATGGTGCTGGGAAGGTCAAGCGCCTCCTCAACCGCTGAAACAGCCATTTACTCCGATAACTTCGACCGGTCTGCTTCAAGCGGGTTGGGCGGAAGCTGGACCGGCTCCACCTGGAGCACTTCTTCCAACAAAGCCATCAATACACCTGTTACCTTGGGAAGCGAACTCACAACAAATGGGGACATGGAAACCGGTGATCCGCCAACAGGCTGGCTTAATAATGGCGTAACTGCTTTAACAGCCGACGCGGATTCTCATACCGGAAGCCAAGCGTTAAAAGTTACTTTAACTTCAGCTTATGGATACGCCGCTCGAAACATAACTGTTTCTCCAAATACCTGGTACTCTGCCGGCAGTTGGGCTAAACGTGTTTCCGGAACCAGTTATATAGTTAGCTGCCTTGATCCAAACGATGGGTGGTGGGCCTACGCTTACTCCGGCTATCAAACAGGTATCAGCTATACGAATCATACTGGCACTTTCCGTCCGGCGGGGACATCGATGAGCTACCGGCTGGGTGGAAAAGATAATGGTGATGTACTTTTATTTGATGACGTTTCCATTAAAGCATTGACTACTTCCGAACTGTTTTCTTCAATAACTACCTCCGATACAGATGTGATAGCTTCAACCGACATGGTTCTAATTTCATATACTCAAGGGGGGTTAGTTCTGAATCTCTTGATTCTAGCAGCTCCCCCCTAAATTATCTCTTAGCCTATCATGACGGAAATAGAGTCCACCTTGATAAGGTCGTTAACGGTACCTATACGTCGCTTATAAAGACCACTACCACCTACTCCGCAGAAGCCAAACTGCAGGTGATGACATACCATTCTGATGCTAATACTTTGAAAGTAAAAGTTTATTACAATGGAGCTTTGGTGGGGACAGAACAGACGGTCACGGATGCAGGAATTATCTCAAATACTCTGCATGGGCTGTTCTCCACCTATTCAGGCAATACCTTTGACAACTTCTCCCTTTCCTCCCAGCCCAAAAACTATGACTCCTGCATCCCGGGCGATACTTCTTATTGTGGGGCTCCTGTTGCTGAATGGAAGATGGATGAAGGGACCCTGTTGCTGAATGGAAGATGGATGAAGGGACGGGACAATATGCCTACGATACCAGTGGCAATTCCAATACCGGCACATTGGGCTCATCATCCTCATCCAACTCATCCGACCCAACCTGGGCTGCGGGAAAATATGGCAAGGGGTTGAAGTTTGATGGAACGGATGATTATGTAAGTTTTTCCGGAGTTACCCTTACCAATACACACACTGTCTCGATGTGGATATACCCTATTCCCTCCTCAGATACCTATGGCAACCTTTTCTCTTCAGGGACAACAGGTTTCCTATACCGAGGCAACTTAAAAAAAGTTACTTACTTCTATAGCGGTATTGATCATCTTAATGATACCGCTCTTACTGAAAACCAATGGCATCATGTTAATGTAGTCAGTAACAGTGGAAACGCAACTTTTTATATTGATGGTAAAGCCGATGGTACAGCAACTGGCGCTCTTGGCTATACTACTTCAAGAATGGGTGATGACACTTATTCTGAAAACTTCAAGGGTTTAATTGATCAGGTTAAAATCTACAACTACGCACGGACGGCGGCGCAGGTGGCGTGGGACTACAACCGCGGCGGGCCGGTGGGGTGGTACAAACTGGATGAGGCCGAAGGAACCACCGCGTATAGCGCAAGCGGGAGCTACAATGGTACGACCAGCGGAGCAACGGTAGCCCAAACCGGCAAAACAAACTATGCCTACACCTTTGACGGCTCAAACGACTTTGTCGACGTAGGCACCGGGCCGACGGTGGTCAACGCCGTATCATTCTGGGTCAAACCAACCACCACCACCGAGTATTTTGTCGACTTAAACGGCAGTGCCTATATCTCGTCATCAGGAGGAACACTGTCGGCCACCGGCTTCACCTCGCCAACTTATTATATCAACGGTGCCGCCACCGCTTCTCCAACTCTGTCGGCAGGCGTCTGGACTCATGTGACCGTCGTTACCTCAACATCCCTCAACGCCACCGATCTGGATCTCGGCCGGATTGAGGGCGTTGGCTATCTGGAAGGCAGTCTGGATGATGTCAGAGTCTATAACTACACCCTAACCTCGTTACAAGTTAAAGAAATATATACAGGTGGTGCTGTACAGTTTGGACAGTAACTATGAAAACATTTTTTATTAACCCGAAATTACAGGAATATATCTTTTCGTTTGAGAAACCAACTATCTCAAAATTCACTAGGCTTACCGATCTTTTGGAAACATTTGGTCAGAAATTGGGCATGCCTTATTCAAAACAAATAGAAACCAACCTCTACGAATTGAGGATCCGTGGCAAACAGGAAGTCCGTGTCTTTTATTGCTTTTATCAAAATACAATCGTTTTTGTCCATGCTAGTGTCAAAAAATCACAAAAAATTCCCCAGCAAGATATGAAAACAGCACTGTCCAGAATAAAGCTCTTGACAGGCGTATAACAGATATGTTATATTACCCTTATGGATAAAATACATCTGGTACCGTTTTCAGATTTTAAAAAACGAGCCCTCAAGGATCCTGAAATAAAAAAGGAGTATGACGCTCTGGAGGCAGAGTTCTCTCTCATCGAACAACTTATCCGCAAGCGGCTGGAAAAGGGTTTGACCCAAAAGGAGCTGGCGCAAAAACTCGGCACCAAACAATCAGCCATTTCCCGTCTGGAGGGCGGCAAGTTCAACCCCACGTTTTCCTTTTTAGGAAAAGTCGCAAAAGCCTTGGACACAAAGATAGAAGTGTCCTTAGGCTAAAAACCCCATGGTGGCGCGGAGCAGCTTGCCCGCCCATATCCTGAGCGTAGCCGAAGGAGAAGGATGGTGAAGTACGGAAACTATACCCGTAACAATTCAGATTGTGAAGGGTATAGCAAAAGAAAAAACCTACATTATCTCCCATGCACGTGCATACGAGATAATGTATATTTTAGGATTGCTTCGTCTATTCATTCTCCCTTCTTGCTTTTTTCTTTGATTTACGCTACAAATAGACCCACATGAAATTGCCGAAACTTCCAAAACTCTCTTTACCGCCGGCTGTTTGGATTGTCCTCATCGTTGCCCTTCTTACGGTATCCGTTGGCACCGGTATCTACTTTTACCGCCGGGCAATGACCGCGGAGGCGATCATCAAGGATCCGCAGAAGCTGGGAAAAGAGGATGCCAAACGGCTTGTGGAAAGCCTGCGGAAGCTCATGGAACTTCCGGCTGACGAGGAGCCGACGATTGCGACTGTGGCAGACGCCTCCAAACTCAAAGACCAGCCGTTTTTTGCCAATTCCCAAAACGGCGACCGCGTGATCGTCTACACCAAAGCGCGGAAAGCGATCCTGTACCGGCCGTCAACCAATAAAATCATTGATGTGGCGCCTGTGTCTTTGGGAGAAAACCAGGGTCAGTCCTCTGCCGAGGAAACGCCCGCGCCTCCTGCCCCTCCCGCGTTGCCCATGATGGAGGGGACGGTAGTGGTTCTCAACGGCACGGCTGTTGCCGGCATTACGAAAAAGGTAGAGGACGGGCTCAAAGCCGAAATGCCGGGTTTAACTTTTGGAGACAGGGACAATGCCGTGCGGAAAAATTATGAAAAGACGATCGTCATTGACGCCAAAGGCGGGAAGCAGGAGCTCGCCCGTGCTATAGCCCGCTCCCTGGTGGCCGGCCTCTCCGGGCTTCCGGAAGGGGAAGCAACCCCTAGTGCAGACATCGTCATCATCGTCGGAGAAGATAAAAAATAATTTTCAGAATCCAAACTCCGTGTGGTTGATGGTATAGGGGATCTATGTGCATTTTTCAAATCATAAACATACATTATTTCATATGCACGTGCACATGGAATAATGTATGTTGTGCATTGGGAGAAATGATCGGATTCATGATTGGAATACGCGATATGCTTCTTTTCCTAGGAAATATTCCGGTTCCAGCGCAAATGGGAGTTGCGGATCATCTGCAAGTATGGCGTGGTACGCTAATGACCGTTGGGTTATCGACGGATTTTTGAGTTTCGTATACCCATGGATAAAACGTTCATAGCGCTCGTTCAATTGTTCGTATCCATAGACACGCTTGATGAGCGTCTTTCGATCTTCATCTCCAATACTCCCATCTTTCCCAAGCTTTGATACGAGGATTGTTCCAGGGATACCATGATCTTCTATAAATTCATCGATAATACTCGTTGGATTGTACGGTGTCATCCAAAGGCTGTCCTGCAGTTTGCCACATCCGATTCGTTTGAGGTGCTCCCGCAGAAGATTGCGTTTCGTGTTAGATGAAATGGGAATATCGTAGGAGATGAGGTAGAGGTATCCATCCCAAGGGCGATGGGTTTTATAGGTTGGGATCATTTCATTGATGCGTTTGATGCCTTCTTGGGAGATGGTAATATTGCGTCCTATGGGAGTTTTATTTCGTTGGATGAGTTTTCGAGACACGAGGGTGTCAAGTGCTCTTCGTATGGTTTGGGCGTTATAGGTACAGAGAAGCACATCTGATTGATACTGGGCATACTCCATTTGCCTCATGTTCCGAACTCCCACAGAGAGCACAGTGTTGAAAGTGATGTAGAGAACTGCGTCAATGACGGTATCAATCATGCCGTTGGTGAGTGTAGAAATGTCCTCTTTAAATTTTGCCCGGTGTCCTACTTTCATTATTACTACATTATCTCATATGCACGTGCATGTCAATTAATGTAGGTTTATCGAAGCGAGGTCTATAGATGTTCGAAGATAGCGTTGAGGCTGTAGGGGATGAGAGTTCCTTTTTCATCCGAAAGAAGCAAAGAAAGGATTTCTTCGTTGGGAGAGAGGGTAAAAAGCGTTGTTTTTTCGTTCGGTTGGGCTATAACAGTCATTTCCCGCTTGCCGTTTGCAGTCCACAAAGATACATGGATGAGACCGGATAATCCTTCTCCTGCTATAACGTCCCCGTGTTTTCGGAGCCGGACTGTTGCCGTTTCATCATAGAATACCAATGGTATACTTTCCACTATCGGATGGGTATCAATCCTGATAGCAGCTGTATCTCCCTGTTGCGGATCTGGTGGAATAAGTGCTTCAATCCGTGAGTCCTGCCAATCGGAAATAGATGTCTCCTCAACAACGGCGCCTCCGACTGCAAGCCTTCTGTTTTTCGGATATACCCCGAAGTTTTTTCCTTCGATAATGATGACATCTCCGACCTTTCCTACCCACGGGTACACGCGCGTGATGGTCGGCGGATTGAGCGGCACGGGTCCCGTCATCGGGGTGGGCTCGCCTCGATTCGATAGAGTCGAAGCGGGTTTGACTATTTCCACAAGAGGAATGGTTTCCATTGCTTTTGTTGCAAGTCGTGTTTGCTGTCTGGCTATATATATCCATAAAGGGAGAACACACGCAATTGTCACACAGGAGGCGATAAAAAGGATAGTTGGGTAGGAAAGCCGGCTGAGTTTTTCAAAAAGTTTGGTCATAAATATTTTAATACACGTTTATTATACGGGTCCTGCCGCGGGCGTGTCCCGCAAACATCCTCATGACGCGGGAATGTCAGTTTGGTTTTTGTGACCCTCGGGATGGCCAACGGATGGAACGGTCCCAAACTATTTACCGTTGTACGCTACTACGGTTGTTTGCAGGATCCCTCGCCCGCGTCACCGGATCCCTCGCCCGCGTCACCCGTTATTATATAAAAAAATAATGTTTTTATTCGCTCCTCGCATTCTTTTATTTTCTCTATCTCTCTATCTCTTTATATCTTATTCACTTTCTAATCTCCATCACCTTATTTGTATGGTCAAAGACTATCGAGTATTGGTCAAAAACCCCTTTTCTCCCCAGAAGCGCCCGTGTCCCCTCGCTTTCGGTGAAAACGACAGGGAGATCGACATTCTCAGTCCCCAGCCGGACGGTCATATCGGACTGGTAGGCAAACGACAGCGTGTTGCCGAATCCTTTAAATGAGATCCGTTTGGCGTATGCCAGATCTTTCCCGATTTTTTCCGCCCAATTCCGAGGAAGCGAGGATATGACCGCTCCGCTGTCCAGGACAAACTCGGTATTTTCAAATCCAAGAAGCGTTTTAACCGGAATTTGCAGCACCGGTTCCATCACTGATCCTATGTCCGTCCACTGCCGGACCCCAAGCGGTATCCGAAGGACGAGGGACGGTTCAGCTAAAAGCTGGGACGATTGGGATGTTTGGGAGGCAAGAGCTAAAAATCCAAAAAAGGCCGACAACGGTAAACTCACGATGATGAGGAGCTTAAACATTCCCTGGATGAACACGCTTCGATTATCCATTATAAATTACTATAGCACAAAAAAAGGAAAAAGAGACATTGCTTGCAAAGAACGGGGAAATATGCATAAATGAGTATACGTATGATCGGGCCGATACCGTACGATATGATGCATACACCGATGTCCCAACCAACATCAGATGATGTGATACCACAGGAAGCCTTTCCCCACTTTTTGAAAAACCCATTTCGGAAGAAGCCGCTTTTGCCGTCTCTCCTTGCCGGTCTTTTCATGATCGCAGGGCTGATTTTCGGCGTATTTTCCCTATCCCAAAAGCAGGATATCCGCAAAAAAGCCGCAGCCAGCCCGTACGCCCTTACCAAAGAGTGCCGCACGACGAGCACTTCCGCGTACAGTTCCTGCTGGACAGATGAAAGCAGATCACCGTGTGCGTTGGTTGTGGACATGGAGACGAATGACGTGGACAAAGAGAACGCGTATTGCAACACCGGCGTGTTGTGCAAATTCAAAGGAACGCCCCTGTCATGTAAAAAAAGTTTAAACCCCATCCAGTCGGCGGTTGACATTTCTTCAGGGAAAAATCAGGCCATGCAGCCAAAAAAGATTCGCTACGAGGTGTTTTTGGAGCCCGGAGAATTTACTGTTGAACAGACCTGTACGGAATCAGACCTCGGCTGTTCCGGGTTTGCCCGGTCAATCAACGGGACACCGGTTGCCAATGGATTTGAGAGCGACCGGTTTGCGGTACAGGTTCCCTCCTATACCCAAATTACCGGTACGCTAAAAGATAACGCTCACGTATCCGTCTTCTTTATTCCGGAGCGCGTGTATGATGTGTGGGGCGGCTTCAAAGACACGATAGCAGGAGCCAAAGGCCAGGGAGTGACCGCGCTGTTTTCACTCACCAATGTGTACGGAGCTGTGGATACGACAAAAGAAGCTGAGGTAAAAAGCAAACTCTATGACCCTTCCGTGACTCCTCCCCCAGGACCGGTGCGCGATGTTGTTATCCAGAATATCCGCATGCTGGGCGTGGGCGGACCCGGAAGACTGGTTCAAAATGAGTCGGATGAAAAAGCCAAAAATCAATGGAAGCACCCGGGGTATTACTGTACCGAAAGCCCCTGTTTTTACCGGTATACCGCCATGATGGCCATAAACGCCAAACGCGTGAGCGGAGGCAACGTTAAAATACGCAATAACAGGATGGAGATGTTCGGAGAGAAATTTATGATGCTCGGGCATTTGTTTAACCTCAGCTCCGCTGTAGCAAGCGACCTGTTGCACGAAGGATTTGTCACCCAACTGCGCGTAGACGGAACACCGGATAGTCCGGTCCTTATAGCCAACAATACCATGGACGGAGCAATCGGCGCAGACGCTCTCATCGTCTGGGGGTCATACATTGATATCACCGGCAATACCATCAAAAACGGATTCAGCGACTGGTACGGCAATCAGATCGCGGTCTCCATCTACATGGACAGCCATCACATCAGGGCCGTGGGAAATACCTTGGATCACTGGCTCACCGGATTTAATCTGGAAGGCCCGATTGCTTTGGCTCCGGGCAAAGACTACACATGGTTGAAAAATTCAGACCGCGTGGCCCATGACAACACGGTTGAAAATAATACCCTCACCAACACCCTTGTCTGCATCGTTCCCCAGCGCCAGGTCAGAGCCGCCATTACCGGGAATACGTGCAGCAATGATAAAGCCAAATGGGAACATCTTTTGGATCCGTCGCTTTATGCTCCTCCGAAGAATGATTTTTTGCAAAGCCTTTTTGGGGGAACGCCGCCCACTCAAAAAGAAGCCCACGACATGTTCTGCGGCATCCCGGGATTTGGCATGCACATCAGGACCAGCCAGGACTCCTTTATTTCCGGCAACACATTCAATGACTATCCCAAAGGGTTTCTGATGGAGCCGGTGGATCACCTGAAAGCCGGGATGAAAAACATGACGTTTTCAAAAAACACGTTTTCCATCAGCAAAACAAGCCTGGATAGCTCCCATGCGTACGCTGGGGAAGTGAATTGTCCGGTTGACTATTTTTATGATATATACTGGTATCCGTCAGCCACAGCGGAGACACCGGCCGACATCCGTTTCTGTTCCAGCAACAAACTTATCTACGGCTGGGGAACGGCCCGTTTGACCAATAAGCCAAACCAGCCGGGACAAATCCTCAACGCGGTCTGCCAAGCTGATCCGACGGCGGTTCCTGTATCGACAGCCACGCCGACCCCGACACCCGCGGGGTGTCCGTCCGGCCAAACAAAACCCTATTATATAAAGCGGGCGGGTCAGCAGTGCGTATCGGTGGACTCCTGCGGCGTATCCACCTGCATGCCTTCATCCGCTGGCTGTCCTGTGGGCCAGACCAAACCCTTTTATCAGCAGTACGGGTTTTCGTGTGTCCCCGTGCGGAACCGCTGCGGCACATCCACCTGCAAACCTGAGTGAAAAAGATACGCGCGGATTGACAAGATACAGAAAATTAGATATTCTTACCCCGCGTCTCCGTTATGAAAATGAAAAAAGAACATATCCCCGTCATCATGTCCGGAATATTCCTTATTCTTTCTATGATCGGCATCGGAAGCGGGGTGTATTTCTACCGCCAATACAGGACAAGCGAGGAAAAACTCAAAAATCCTAACCAAGCAGCCAAACAGGAAAGCAAAGAACTGATGAAAAGGGTGGGGAAACTCATGATCCTTCCCTTTGAAGAAGCCCAGGTTGCTACCATTGCCGACGCGGAGACGCTGAAAAAGACCCAGGCCTTTTTCCAGGATGCCAAAGACAATGACAAGCTCCTCATCTTCCCGGATGCCAAAAAAGCCATTATTTACCGTCCGACCGCAAATGTGATTATCAACGTGGCTCCGTTTATCGATCAGGGGAATCCCGCTACAGGCGCAGGAGAGATGCAGTCTGCGCTTGGGCAGGGGCAGGAGCTGAAAATTGCTCTCCGAAACGGCAGCGGGGTAGTGGGAGTGACCAAAAAGCTGGAGGAGGATCTGAAAGCAAAAATGCAGAATATCACCATTACGGAGAAAGACAACGCCAAGCGTACGGATTACGAGAAAACAGTGGTTATCGGGCTTTCCGATACATTGAGTAAAACTTTTATTCAACAATTTGCGAATGAATTGTCAGCGACAGTATCTACACTTCCTCCCGAAGAACCCAAACCCGTTGCAGATCTCCTCATTATTGCGGGAAAAGACCGGAAATAAAAATTTACTTTCTCTCTCCGCTTCCAGAGGACATCATCACCTCAAATTCCCTGATGAAACTGGCAGACATAGTGGCCTGTTCTTCAAGGGACAGCTCGCGGGTTTGTTCCGTGAGAACCGGCGTCGGAACGGGTTTTTGAAAAAGTTGCGGAACTTCCTCTTTCATGGGTACAAGGAGAGATGCAAGGGAGGCAACAATCCCCAGTATGAGTGCGCTGATGTATGCAAAAAATGTTTGTAAACCCTGGATAGGCATAGACTTTTTAGACTTACGAGTAAAGATAGTATAGCACACGAACATTACGGCACGAGCGGAACCAGAGGCATGTCTATCGGAGGTTCTGGTGCGAGCGGTATGGCAGGTATGTCTACCGGTATTTCTGTGCAGTCCGTTGAGACCAGCGGTATTTCTGTTTTCAGGTTTGCCATCGGGTAGAGTATGAGGTCGACGGTAAATAGATTGTCAAACGTACCGTAAAATCCCAGATTCGGAAGTTGGAAGTTGACGCCCCGTCCGATAATGAAGAGTCCCTGGCTCACCGGTGTGTCTATGGCAAAAAATGATCCGCCCCGGGCCGGAAGTCTGAATGTGTGTTTGCCTTCGTAATTATGGACTCCTGCCCCGCCCTCAGCAGTTTATTATATGTATTTGTTCCTTCCCACGCATCATCAAAATAGCCGTATACATGGCTGTCAATCGTTGACGCGATCACGACGTTGGCTGTCCCTGATCCCACAGGAGACGCAGACCCGGAAATCGAGTAGTATCCTTTGCATGTGTTTTCCAGTTTAATCACATCAATCATCAGCGTATCCGAATCCGGTACACCGCTACACCGCTTACTGATTTTTTGTAATTACACGACTTACGCACTCTGTCATCGCGAGGATCCCGACGTCACGTCGGGAGACGAAGCGATCTCTATCATAAAGATTGCTTCGCCTAAGAATGGCTCGCAATGACAAGATGAATTGAATTATTCTGCGTAAGTCCAGTAATTATCAAAATCACGTCGCCGCAGGAGCCTCCGGTCTGTTTGGCAAAGCCGTTTGAGATAGGACAGTTTATCTTTCGCGCAGTCTTTCAGAGCACCTCCGTACCTGTTCATGCCGGCAGTATCACCTGCGTCCTGCGCTTGGCCGTATGCTTGGGTATAGGCAAAAATATATTCGTCCGTGCAGTGGCCGTTTGCTCCTGCCTGAATTGCTTGTCCTCTGCTTAAAATCCATCCATTCCTAAATATTGACCAATTCTGGTTAATTCAGTAGTATGGTATATAGTATGCAGCCGATTATTCCTCACTATGATAAAGTATGTGATGCCTTTCAAAAGTATGGGGTGTCATTTGCCGGCCTTTTTGGATCACGAGCATTTGGCGATAATACACCAAAAAGCGATTATGATATTGTCATCGAATTTACTCCCCGTTCAAACATATCCCTTCTTGGGATGATGGAGCTTCAACAGAAATTAGAGAAAATTTTAGGCGTTTCCGTTGATCTCGTGACGAAAGAGGATATTTCTCCGTATATCCGTGAGAGTGTCTTATCGTCAGTAATACCGTTTTATGGACAGAAAAACTGACCGCATGTATTTTCTCCATATTCGTGATGCGATTATTCTTCTGGAACAATGGACGAAGCATACGACATTATCTGATTTGAAATCAGATGAAAAGTTAGAAAGCGCAGTTATCCGTCAGCTGGAAATAATCGGAGAGGCTGCTCGTCATATCAGCAAAGAGAGTAAGTTGGAAACACCTGAAATACCATGGGAGCCGATTGTAGGCATACGGAATAGACTTATTCATGGATATTTTTCTATCAATCTTGAAAAAGTATGGCGTGTGATCAAAAAAGACATTCCTAAATTGAAAATTCAAATCTACTCACTTCTCGAAACTTTGGAAAAAGAGGAATAGGAAAGGAAGTGGTAAAAGTGCAAATCCAATCCACTCCAGGAGCAAAGGAAGGGAAATGTAAGTGAAAGCCAATTTTGAATTCTACAAAAAAAATTCTGCATTCTGCATTCTGCATTCTGAATTGTATATGCCCGCCACCCTTTATCAAAGGATTGGGAGAGGATGAGCGCGGTATTTTCCATTTTCCATTCTCCATTTTCCATTATCTTAATTTTGTAGTACGCCGGATTAGGATGGTCGACAGATGTTAGTGTGATAGAGCTGTCTGATCTCTGACTTCCGACCTCTGATTTCTGTATCTTCATTCCCACCATCTTTTCATACGGTATGGTATATACGCGGACAGAGGAGATATCGTTGATAGTAGTATCATTATCTACAGAAAGATTATCCATTGTGATCCGGTAGCCTATACCAAATTCATCCATAGGCGGAATGACAAAAAATGAATTTGTGAAGTCAGTAGCGCTTCTCTTATCTGTTACATAGCTTTCTAAAAATGTCTTTTTCGTCTGTTCATTGGTTATAGAGATGAAAAGTCGTCGTCCTTGAATATGACGTGATCGAACAACTACTATGTATCCATTTCGTTGAGACAGGTCCGGAATTCCGATATCTAAACAAGTACTTGCAGAAATACTTTCCAATCTCCTGTACCCGTTGTTTTGATTTTCCCATTGTGCATTTGTTTTTCCTTTGCGAGATGCGTCACAAGAAGAAATTAATTTCTTCAGGTCTTCCGTGTTAGAGCTGTTATACGCTTCTGTTCCATGTGTTATCGGCACTGTAACTGTGAAGGTAGGAATCGGATCTTTTTGGAAATCAAAAGTCGCACTGCCTGTAAGAGGGATTATTTTTGCTACTTCCTGATTTTCAAAATACGAGGGTATATAACCCGTAAATGTAAGAGCTTCGTTTGAGAGTTTGATTGAAAATTCCTTTTCATTCTGTTCGTGTCCGGTAAACAATGATCGGAATGGGTAGTATATATCGTAAAGTTCTTTGTCTGTTGTTATATATGGACCGAAATCAGTGTATGCCTGGTCGTTATCATTCCAGATGTATGATGGTCCGATATTTGGCACATTGGATTCCATTGTCACTGTTGAATTCGTTTGCTGTCCGACTGAATACAATCGGATTCTTCCATACGCTTCTTCCTTTTGAATGGACGAATTTGTTTGGAGAAGCGTATCAATTTGAGAAAGATACAGCGCTTTATCATTCGTCGGATGCATGATGTTTTCATCGATCATGATCCAGCGGATATCGTATTTTTTTACCAGCTGTGCAAATCGTTCAGCATTTTTTTCATAGATAGCTTGAGAAAATTCCCAATACACGTTTTCATTAAAATTACTCCATGGATCAAACGCTCGGTCAATAAGAGGCTGCCGTATACCAAACCACGTGAATCCTGATCCGATGACGCCCCATCGATACTGGGTCCAGCCCCAATACCACGGCATGGGAAGGACCAGAATACGTCCATCTGAAGGTTGTTTTTTGAAAAATGAAGACACCTGAAAATACTCTTGGGGTATATTTACACGAAGATTTTCATACAAAAAATTTCCCTGAAATGACGGAATAGTTGTTATCAAAAGCATGATCGTAGCAAGACAGATTGGTATGACAGACAGTATCTGTCGTTTTTTTATAATCCATGTAGTCAATTCTGACAACGCATAGGAAACAAGAATTGCAAAAGAGAATGCATACAGGAAAAAAAATTTCGTAAATACGAACCGGAAAATATCTGACACATAGGGGACATAGGTCCGTATCAGCCATGAAAACGAGGAGAAGATCGGTATATCATTTCCGATTGCCAAAAACGAAAAAAGAAATATGAGCGCATACGGTGCGACAGTCGTATCTCTTTTTTGGATAGCCAGAAAAAATCCAATGGCAGCAAGAGAAAAAAGAGATAAGAGGACCCCTTGTACAAGTGGAGCATCTATATGGTTTATCCACGGCTTCATTATATAATCATTGGTAAGTTTTTTATAATCGTAATAGATATATGTGAGGGCAAAACTTTTCATTTCTGCGGTATCTACAAATCCGCCAAATGCATGGTTTTTTTCAAAAATATCTTCTGTAGCTATCTGATTATTTTTTGAGCCGGTGATAATGGAAGAGCGTGCGATTGTGCTGTAGGTAAATGGAATTCCCCAGAATGCATTCATACAAAATGCTATTCCAACTACCAGGACAATGCGTTTCAGAGATGCTCCTTTTGACACTATCAATCCCCAGAGAAGGTACATACCGACAGCGAGTGCTGTTACGAGAAATACCGTCGGAACATGGGCTTGCGGAGTAGCCAATAGCATGACGAGGCCAAAGAGCATTGCGTCTCGTTTTTTTTCGTATGTAAGGAATTTGGAAAGCGTTAAAAATATCCATGGAAGAGAGGCAAACTGGATAAGAAACAACTCAAACGGGAGATAAAACATCTGTACCGTTGCAAAGCAATATTGGTAAAAAAGTGCGCTAAAAAGAGCGACTACGGGAACTATGTCATTCCGAGGCTTTTGCGAGGAATCCCGTTGGATATTGGATAGTAAGAAATACATTCCTATCCCGCCGATAAGATGCATTCCAAATACAAACACATAGCGTAACAGTTGCTGCGGTATGGCTAGAGATAGGATCCATAAGAGGAGGTAATGAATAAGATTCGCTGCATGTGACATGCCATCCTGATAGCCTAATCCCCGATATTCCTGCCAAGTTGCAAAGAGCGTTCGTTTGAGGTTTAATGCAAGGTCAAATTCCGGAAACATGTTATCCCAGCCGACCAGATATGTATGAGGCGTGAAATTGGCGCTAAAAAGTATCCCTTCAAAGAAGACGAGGAGGAATAGTGGCCAATAGAGCTGGATAAGTCGAATGATCTGTTTCATACATATGGTTAGCGTACCATACTGACTTGTTTTGTGTGCAATGTGTCTTTTAGCGATAGACGGGTGTGGATGAACTTTTTTTCAAGATTTTTTATAGCGCTTGGTATATCCCGTATGAACATATAAACAGGTACAATGATCCGTTCCGGCAATATTCCGATTATGAGCGACTGGATGACCATCAGGAAGATAGCCTGAAATGATATCCGGTAATTGAGATGTAAAACTGCATCAACTCTGATTTTTACGGAATTAATAAATTTTTCCTTAATATAGACAAGCGACGCATTGTTTCCATGGATGCGATAGGAGATTAGGCATTCAGGGAGATTAGCAAATGTTCCGACCTGCAGGAGTCTGAAAAAAGTATAGTAATCATCATTGACATCGTATCTCATTGCGTAAAGTTTCATCGGATTGGGGAGCATGGAACGCCGTATCATAACGGAAGGGTGAATTATCGGGTGGATTATTCCGTATGTTGTATAGATATCATTATGAGCGACAGGAACCGTTTTGATTCCGGTTTTTTCCCCTTTCGCATTAATGACTGTTGCCTGTGTTCCCAAAAGAAGAATCTCCTGATGGTCTTCCATATATCCCACTTGTTTTTCAATGCGTTTTGGATGAGAAATATCATCCGCATCCATACGGGCAATATACTTGCCTTTAGCAAACGTCAGTCCGAAGTTTGTTGCGCCGTTTCCTGCGGCGTTGGTTGTTTTTTCTGTTTGGACAGCAATGATTTTGTTCGGGTACTGTTTTTGGTAGGTTTTAATAATACCCCATGACCCGTCCGAACTCCCGTCATCCACAATAATAAATTCGATATTTTTGTATGTTTGTTTGAGTATGGACTCAACAGCAGGCACGAGAAACCTCCCGGCGTTATATACGGGCATGATGACCGACACGAGTGGAGCATTGTTTATTTTCATACACTCCTTTAAACTCCTTTAAATTCCTATAAACTCCTTTGTTTTCTTTTGTTTCATATTGTCTTTAAAGGCCTCGCCTTATGAAATTTTTATCAGGAACATCCTTTTGAGTTCTCTGAAAGGATGTTCCTGCAAAGAGTATTCCCGATTCTGTAAAAAATATCTGATTGTCTCAACTCAAAATCTCGCGTTTATCTCGTCTTCTTCATCTCGCGCTAATCTGTTTTGAATCAGGACAATCACATCACCAAGGTTCCTTTTTAGGGGAAAGTAACCTTACGGCTACTTTGGATGTTTAGATTGTCTTTTTGTCTGACGACTCGAGCGTTTGGCTCTGCGTTTAATTAACCCTCAACCTTCATACAAAGGATGCATGATCTAAAAGATCAGTGGCCCAGAGATGTGGGAAGGAGGCTTAAACGCGTTGCCTGACGCAAGAGTGGGATAATGAATCCCATCCGTCAGACTTTCGACCTTAGAGGTCGGGATTAGTCCAGCGAACGAATGTCATTTTGCATACGAGCCTTATCAGCACGCTTATTGATCCTTTCCAGATTGCTCCGGTGGACCAGCGTATTGCTGACAGGTGTCTTTGCGCGGTCTTAAAGACCGTTTTTTTGACATTGTCGCTAACCGTTTTTAGGCGGATCCCGACCTCTTGAGGTCAGTTGGGCGTCCATGGCTTAGGGCAGCTTCTCGAAAGAGAAACCGGTTGCCCAGGACTCGGCGCACTTTACGCCAATCCAGCTTTCGGCTGGGTTGGTGCCGAGGGTAGCAGAGATTTCAACCGACAAAAAATTCTGTCGATCAATAATCAGTAATCCCTGCTCCCATGGCTTAGCGCCATCGGTGTTCAGCCAAACCCGACACTCCGGTCCCGTAAAGCGGTAGTTTCCGGGTTGCAAAATCAATGCAACGTCATGGGCTTTCCGTTCGGGGCCGGTCGGGAGGCAAGGTTGCCACCACCAGCCTAGAGCTGGATGGTCTGGCGAACCGCCTTGCCGAGGATCGAAAACAACTGCGTATGGATCTTTATTTCCCTGGCGGAAATTAGACCAAAAGATCTGGCCATTCTCCGGGGGAGTTAGATTCGCACCACAGTTAACGACCCAAGGGCTGGGGATCGCGGTGAATGCGACGGTCGGCGGGACGGATGTCCACGTCGGTAGCGGGGTGTTGGTTGCAGATGCGACCGTGGGTGTCGCGGTTGGCGGAATGGGGGTCGTGGTTACCTCAATGATTTTGGTAACTTCTACGATCACCGTTTTTTCCACAACTTCGACTTTTGGAGTCGTAGTCGGGGTTTGCGTCGGGGTGGGGGTTTGAGTCCCACTCGGCGGCTGGGGTGGCGTGCCTGTGCAGGCAGCCAGAACCAGACTTACGAGTACGAGGACGTACATAATTTTCTTCATCGCTCCGCTCCTATTGCTTGAACCAGAAGGTTAGTCCGATCAAGATCGCGGTAATTACGATGCCTACGCAAAGTTGCCACGAAATTATCGGAATGACAAGAAATATGAAGCTGAGAACTGCAAGGATCAATGGTGCGACCCAGGCGTTCTTATTTTCGAACAGCTTCCCTCCTGCCCAATCGTCGGGCAAGGCTAACAATATAATCCAGGTCAAAGTCAACGTGACGATGACGTGGGCCACGCCAAACTGGTTAAACCAAATTATCCAGTTGACGAGAGTCTGATACCAAACATTTGGATCAAACATTTTTTCCTCCTTCAACTAATCTCCTTTAACGAATAAATTCGTCGGAGATCATCTATCTCGTACCCTTGCGGGTGGAGATAGGGAAATACCGTCTTTTTTATTAAGTAACCGATGAGGCTACTTCTATCTGGTGACGATAAACCAGTTATTTTTTTGGAAAACATCCACTATTTCGGATGAATCCATTCTGAAGAGAATTAATTCAAAAAATCGAAGCTAAATTACTCTATTTGACATGCACGTGCATGTGAATTTGAGTATTTTTCTCTTCACAATGGATCCATCCATAGGGATCGTTTGGAAATTCATTCATAGGAATTTCCAAATACGACCCTTTATGTCGCATCTTCATTGAGAATACAAATCAAATAATGAGTGAATGCGACCATCGTGATGTTTTTCCTTGGAGGGATAATGCACCCCACGCTGTTAACCGAAATCCCATTAAAACAATCTATTACATCCTTATAATCCTTGTCCGCCGAAGCTTTCTTCTCGCCTTACCTACTATTCGTAGCGTGGCTCGAAGGGCGCTTTAGGGCGGGACAAGTCTATGTAATCCATCTCGATCGGAATCGGGCTGGAAACATATCCTTGGTGATGTCTTTGTAAAAGAGCTAACTTTCCGGTCCGAAGAATTCTGCGCAATGCAGACCCTCAAACCTTCAAGCCCCAAATCCAATTTGTATTGGCTTCAGGAATATGAAGCGTTTTTCCGCCTCACCTTTCCAAAGTCAATTACTATATACACCTTGCAAGGTCGGACCTTGCAAGGGGATATCGAACTGTATCAATTTTTCGTTTGACAACCCATTTTTCACGATGTACAGTAGCGATATGGCAAAAGGTATACTCACAAAAATTGATATCGATTGGCTTATTGATTCCATGAAGGTTGTGTTTCCTACAAAAGAGGAAACAACGGTAAAATACGACAAGCTTATGGAAAAGCTAGACAAATTTGTCGGTGATATAAAAGACAAGCGCGAAGCGCAGGAACTTCATACAGGTGATCACCAACGTATTGATAAGCGCGTCACGCGTGTTGAATCACATCTCAACCTTCCACCATTCGCCGATTAAAATTTTCTTCTCAAAATCCTCGTGTGGACAACTGCCGGGAGGAAAAATGATTCCCTACAAACCCAGCGTTCCCTTTTTTCCCAACAATTATGTAAATGTGCGTTAGAAATCGTGAGTGATAATATATTCCTGTCCGAATAGTGATATTCAAATAGGTATATCTCACTTTAGATTTCCAAAACTCTCCGGTTCGAAAAATTTTGCGCATTGCAAAACCTTCAAACCTTCAAGCCCTAAATCCAATGTTTATTGGCTTTAGGAATATGGTACGCATGTATTTTGCGCCTTACATTTCCAAAGTCAATTACTATATACACCTTTCAAGGTGTCACCTTTAAAGGTACTATCGAACTATATCAATTCATCATTTTATTGTTCATCTCTTGACCATTTTTTTTTCACGCTGTATGGTATGAGTATGCTTACCAAGCGCGATATCGATTGGCTCAAAAGTGAACTTGTTCCTGCTCTTTCTGATCAGGTTAAAAAAG
>Ga0075739_105_pt1 | contig 22909 bp, 22 predicted proteins | sample RifGroB1_FD_68431 | JGI IMG/M metagenome (GOLD analysis project Ga0075739, IMG submission 68431) | Microgenomates (Gottesmanbacteria) bacterium GW2011_GWB1_44_11c | reverse complement strand
ATGAGTTGCCTAAAACAGGGATGATGAGTGTTGGAAGTACCGCGATATTAAAAGATGGCCAAACGGTGACTGTTGCGCATGATGAGACCTTTCCCCCAAGAGTTGGAGAACCAGTTATTGTCTATACCCGCGTAGTAAACCTAGTAAACCTAGATGAATGAAAGGAACAAGAGAAGTGCTTTTCTAAAGATCCCTTTCTAACCCAAGATCAATCTCCGCCATTCCATTTTTCCGATAAAAGGATATCGCACGGGTGTTTTTGAAATAACAGCTCACGTACATCTTTTGATACCCTTTTTCTTTTGCCCACTCAACCGCTTTCTGGATAAGGAGAGATCCGATGCCTTTAGATTGATATGCGGGTGTTACTCCCACATCGTTTATCTCCACACACCTGCTTTTCCGGTAGTCTATGAATCTCTCTGACAACACGATATACCCTACCAATACCCCCGTATCATCGGCGACAAAACATTGGGAATCCGGAGACCCGAAAATTTTAGTGAAATGCTCCCTGCCTTTATCGGACATCGCCCAATCCATGACCAAATCCGGGTCGTATTTCACATTATCCACAAACGCTTCCTGATTGAGCCGTTGGAGCTCTCCTATCTCGTCAATTCTGGCCGGCCGGATGATTATCTGAGAGTTATTTATCATACGCATCACCTCTGTTTATTCTACTCCTCGAAAATGCAGCATATGCTGCATTTTCGAGGAACGAACCACATCGAATAATCAGCTGAATTTCACGATCACGCCTTTGGTACGCGCCCTTTTAAATCCCCATGCAAAAAAAAGACATGCAAGGATGGTATAAACAAGATTAAGCCCGTTGGCAATGATAAGAGCGTTGACATTCAGCGTTCCTTGAGCAATAACCTCCCGCATGCTTTCAAACACATAGCTACTGGGGATAAACCAAGCGATATTCTGCATCCACGCAGGGAGCACGGATACGGGATAGAAAACTGCTGAAAACGGCATGATGACCATGATCATCGACCATGCAAGCGATTGCACCCGATAGCCGTACTGAATGACCAGTCCCATAACGAGAAATCCGGTCCAGAGACCTACAACCGTTAACGTAAGAATAAACGGCACAAGGTACCATCCAAACAGGAAGATGTTAAATCGGAAAAGAACCCAGCCCAATAGGGACATGTATACACCGGATATGATGAGTTTCAGGATCCCAACAGACATTGTCGCAATAAAATACTCGGTGATGGAAATGGGCGTGGAAAGGACTGCTAACAAATTTTTATCCCAGAATTCCCGTAGAAACAAAACGCCCATTTCCTGCTGGCTCCTGTAGACAAACATCCAAAAAATGATACCGCCGATAATAAATGACGTAATAAATGGAAGAGCCGTGGGCTGCTGCCTTTGAATATACACCGTCATCAAGCCCCATAAGAGCATGTCAAAACTCGGCCACCAGAACGCGTCCACCATAGCACCCAAATCCTTTGGCCACACGACTATGTGGCGGTACACAATGGCAAAGATGCGTTTCAAGGTTTTAGGCATGGCGCACCTCCCCGATAAAATAATCTTCCAGAGTCGGACTTTGAATCGAAATGGAAGCGTACTCTACACCCAGTTTTGCCAGATCGGAAAGAAATTCCGCAATTGCCTCTTCTTTTATCGATATAGTCACAGACCGTTCCTGCGCCTCAATCAGGAGATTATGTTTTTGGCAGTATGCTATGGTACGCTTTTGCCCGTCTTTCATGAGGAGCTTCACTTTTGTAATATCCATACGTTTCGCAAGCGCTTCAGGCGTATCTACTGCAATAATCTTCCCGTGGTTGACAAAAATAACCCGGTCGCACAGCTCCTCAATTTCCGCCATGTTGTGGGACGTGATAAGAACCGTTGTCTGGAATTTTCTCTGAGCCTGGGCAATATGTGTACGCACCTGATCGGCAATATCCGGATCCATAGAGCTGGTCGGCTCGTCCAGTAAAATAAGCTCAGGATTGTTGATAAAGGCCTTGCACAAATTGACGCGCGCCGTATTCCCTGAAGAAAGATCCTCCCCGATAGTACCCGCGTGCTCCTCTATCTGAAACGTCTTCAAAAGGGATCTGATTTTATCTTTCGGTTTGGCTACATCATAAAGAAGGCTAAACATGAAAAGATACTGCCATACAGTCAGTCGATACGGAATTTTGGTATACGCAGACGCATAATTGGTGCGCGCCAGAATTTCCTGCCTGTTTGTAGCAAATTCTTTTCCGAACACCTCAACTCTCCCTGCCGTAGGGAGGGTAAAACCCATAATCATGGAGATCGTCGTGGTTTTTCCTGCGCCGTTTGGCCCCAGAAGTCCGACGATCTCCCCTTTTGCCACGCGAAAAGAAATCCCGTCCACTGCGGTAAAATCTCCAAATTGTTTTGTCAGATGATCGACAACAAGAATATCTTCCATATTCACTCCCAATAGATATGATTGTACGGGATTTACGTAGCAAATAGAAGACAGGGAGATCATCGAACACTCTTTAGTTCGTTATCGGAATACTTTCTGTTTTTCTAGTGGGTGTAGGAGTATTGGTAGGACGTTTTGTGGGAGTTAAAATTTGTGTTGGCGATTTAGTCGGTACTGGAGAACTCTCTGGTTTTCTGGTGGGTGTGGGAGTCCTGGTAGGAACCGGCGTACCCGTTACTGCCATTGGTGTTACTGTTGAAACAGGGTTAAGTGTCACCCCTGCTTCTTTGCTGATCACGTTCATGGGAATACCGTTGGAACCAATGATCTGTAAAGCAGAGGCAGTAAATGCAATCGTCGTCGTTACATTCTGCGCAGTGGTGTTTGGAGCGAGGTGAAATTCTGCCAGTTGAAACGTTCCTGTCGGAGCATGTGCTTTGCGAGTTGGATCCAGCCCGACGGCAAGTGCAATTTCCCCTGTGGCATTGGCCTGGTTCATAGCGGTCATCATAATTTTCCGATTGAGGGATGGATGTATCCAGCTGACTTCTTGGGTGAGTTTGAGTGTTGCCGGATTGAATGCCAGCTCCATGCGGGTAAACGCAACCGGTTGATCAACAGTCAACCATAGCTGAAATACACCGTCTCCTAAAAGAACCCGCTGGCTTGGTTTTATGGAAATCATTGCCTGCCCTACTGCTGCTTTGGAGCGGAGTATTTGCGGGTTTTGTATCTCATAGCCAAGGAGAATATTAAACGAAACAAACAAGATAATGGCACCATACAGCCATGTTTTTTTGGGCAGACGTCTCAGGAGTTTCGTAATCCAGAACTCCGGAAGTCCGTGGACAATAACTGCATCTCCCTTCCCTGCGTGAGATGGATGTGTAGAAGACCCGTTGCTCTTTTGATTTGTCGAAGATTTAGGTTCCATAGTGTAAAAGCCACAGGACATAATCAATGCCGTCGACTTTCCCGTTTTTGTCAAAGTCTCCGTCACGCGCTCCGGCAGTCGTTGTACTGTTGAAGTGATCATACCAGATTGTATAGTCATCTTCATTCACTTTTCCGTCATGGTTTGCATCACCGATGGGAAAAGAAGGTGGTTGTGTGGGGGTAAGAGTACGGATTGGTGTTGGGGTTTTGGTCGGAATATGCGTAGGAGTTTTTGTCGGGGTTATCCTGAACGACGGAGTGGGTGTTTTTGTCAGACTGTCAGAAGGTGGCGTCGGAGTAGGAGTTTTTGTCGGCGTTGACAGAAGAGTTGGCGTCGGAGTCCGAGTAGGAGTTGAAGCCGATGTCATGGTGGGAGTAGGTATGTGGGTTGGAGTCGACGTCAGGATTGGAGTCGGCGTATGCGTGGGGGTTGACGTTGGGGTTGAAGTCGGAGTGTTTGAAGGAGTCAAAGTCGGAGTTGGAGTCGGAGTAATGGTCGGAGTTGGAGTCGGACACGGGAGGGTGGTAAACGTGAGATCCTCCGACCAGATGCCGGAGTTCTGGGTACCGGTAACTCCTGCTTTTACATGAACATAATACCCGGTAGCGCACGTCAATCCGCTGATATCTGAGTACAGTTGCGCAGTCCAGCCGTTGGTGGTGGGAATCCCGGTTACCCCGTCACTGCCCATACAGACTGTCCCGCTGCTTCCTGTCCCCAAGGTACACAGATACCCTCCATCGGTGATATTTTTTATAGTGCTTGAAGATGTTTGGAATAAATAGGCATCAGCTCCCGGGACACTCGTCCAGTTTATCCTGACAGAAAAGGATGTAAGATACCTATAGGTAGCAATCGGTTGGGCAAGAGGAACTGGAGTAGGAATTGGTGTGGGAAGCGCGGTCGGCGTTGGCGTCCATGTTGGTGTTGTCGTAGAAGGAGGAGTCGGTGTCGGCGTCAGGATTGGAGTCGGTGTCGGCGTGGGAGTCAAAGTGAGTATCGGAGTCGGCGTTAACGTAGGAGTGGGAGCAGGACAGTACGCACTCGCAGTACTTGAGAATTCAGAAACAGTAGCAAATGAAGGATCATTGGTCCAGGCCACCTTTGTATAGATCGTATGCCCGGGATCAGTATATGAAACAGCCGTACTCGGTCCGCCCATCCATCCGTTTTGATACCAGGTGGGAGTTGGCATCTCATTCCATGACTGCACCCAGTAGTCAGTTGCCCCTAGTTGACCGGTCCAGGTAAATGATTGTTTGTTATCCGTTGAACAGGCGCCGACTGGAGTATCCATCCGGGGAAGCACTGTAGGGGTGGGAATATCATTGAGCGTTAAGGATGCTGGGTAGGCCGTAACCGGCAACAGAGTTTGATCCATAGTGACAATTTGTATTCCATTTTGGACAAACGATAGTTGTGCAGTCTGATGAAGCTGCGGGGAAATCGTCTTAAAAGGAAACTGCATAATTTCAAAATCACCGGCCGGCGCATTATCCTTATCTTCGTTTGCGAGAGCTACAACTGCAATAAATTTACCGGTTATATTGGCTGAACTTGTAGCGGTGACATATATCAGCGTTTTTAACGGCGCGGGAGACGGATAGATAGCGTTTGAAGTCATCTGCAAAAGTGTCTGATCAAAAATAATCTCAACACGCGCAAAGGCGATGCTGTTGACTCCGGAATTTAACCTGACTGCCAACGTAACATCGGGTGGAAGAGAAGCTTGGGCAGGTTTCACATAGATGCTGTTGGGGATCTGGGCTTGGACTTTTGTTTGATAGGTCACGATACCTGTTTTACCAAAAACAAATAGGGAGCAAACAACAAAAAGGAACAGACATACCCCTCGAAGATTGTTGTAGAGTTCCCGCATCATATATTTAGAAATGAGCACATACTAAAGCATAGTTCTTTACAGAGTATAGTTATTTACCCATATGACGTAATCCATTCCGTCTACTGTCCCGTTATTGTTAAAATCCCCCTCCTGCGAACCCATAGTGGCTGGTTGGCCGTAATGGGAAAGCCAGATAGTATAATCCAGTCCGTCTGCCTTCCCGTCCATATTTGCGTCCCCGCTGATAAAAACCAACGGCAGGCTGTACCGGACGATGGAGACAGGAGGGGCGGTAACCGTCAGCGTGGCAGAATCGGATAACGGCTGATTAGTCTCTTCTCTTATTATAAAATCCTTATTGGTGAATTTCCCCTGTCCGTCGAGGGTTTTGACATCATAGGTGGCACCATGCTGGATACGGTACTGGGATTGATTGTTGAAATTAAGCTGAATCTCCTGAGAATTCGTATCTCTGTTGTACGCAAAAACATAAAGTTTTTGCCTGTCTTCTGATACCACAGGAAAAACATTTACCGGGTCAATTGAGTACCCGCCCGACATACAATCAGGGCTTTTTGGCGGGCATCGAAAAATTGTCGGTATAGGCGTTGGCTGGATGGAGCTATTGTTATGTACTGTTGCATCAGCCATTTCTCCGCCGGCAGCTACCGATGTGAGGGCAAAGCTTTGGCCCGACGGCCGAAACGTGTAACTGGTAGCATTTTGCTGTTTGAAGAAAGAACAGTTTTGCTTTTCAGCTCCTGCTTCAGTAATATCATGAAATACCGCCGAGGGTATACCAAGTTTCGCCATCTGGAAAATATTTTCTCCTATATAGAATGCTTCTTCTACCGAAAGAACGCTGTAATCACAAAGGGTGCTCCAGCAATTATTATGCCACTCTGTGATCTGCAATTGGGACGGATTAATGCCAAGCGCATCTGCGGTATATGTATAATGATCAGCATTCTCCTTTACCCCGTAGACAGCGTCTATCCCGGGGAAATTCTGCGGCATATCGTAGAGGTTAGAATTGTCAGAATAGAGTATGGTACGGGCAATATCAGCGTATTTCTCGTCATCAATGCCGTCAAAGGGAGTCAAAAATTTGCTAAACCCCGGATGCGGTCCGGAAAATCCGGGAGGACAAGAGAACGTATTATTTACCCTGTTGTAAGCACAGAAACGTTCGTACCCTTGGCTGCCATTATCCAGAAGAAACGTTTCCTGAAGCGTATAGCCCCATGTATTCTTCGCATAATTATTATAACACGTAGGACACGGTACATACGCTGAGGTAATCGATTGAGCTACTCCTTTTACAGCCGCCTGAAAAGCATTTGTTTCCAGCCAATCTCCGCAGTCTGATATGCTCCCATTGATAAATGTACAGGTTCTCTGGAAAAAAGAAGTGGTTCCGTTGACGAATGTTTCACGGATCCACTGGTGATTCTGGTTGTCTGCATACACCACTGCGTCATAGTCAGTGAAATCAAACATGTTTGTCCCGTTTTTTACGTAGTACAATGTATTTGTCATATCATGCCACGAAGAAGAGGAGCAATTGATGCCGGTTTGGGGATGTACGGGACAGTCCCGCTGGTAGACCTTGGGAGGAGAATCGTTGCTGATGAGAATTTCACGGAAATACTGTATTCCGTCTTTAAAATACGTATGGATACTTATTCCTTTGTATTTTTCGTTTCCGACCCCGCGGTAGTTCGTGAGATTGACTTCAGAGGGCGATGTGCAGTGCGTCCATTTGTAGCTATCGGTTCTCACAGAGTAGGGACACACGATATCGATTGCCTTCTGGAGCGTTGAATCAATAAATATTTGTCGACGGTACTGGATGAGCGGCATCAGAGTAGATAGTGAGAAGTCCGGGACGTGCGGATACGTGTACAGAGCGTTGGGATTTGGTGGATATTGGGTCGGAATAAGCCAATCATCCGGATTTGAATAGCCATGTCTTATATACGGATGGATACTTATGGAATCGTAGCATGGTATAGTGTGATTTGTGCCGCATGTGTCATTCTGAAACGCCTGTTTAATTCGCGGATTCCATGTATTAGTAAGTTGATCTAGAGTACTTGTTGTCAGTCCGACAAGAATAACATGAAGCGAGGGGTCGTGTTTTTTGATACTATCAGCAAATTCTTTGGCTACACCTGCGTAATCATCCACGGTATATGCTTCCCACGGTTCATTGCCAAGCTCCAGGATGCGTAATTGCGGATAGGTGTTCAGCACCCACTCCAAATCCGCTTTGAGGAATTCTTTCACTTTGGCCTCTTTTTGTTCCGGCGTCCACGATGGATCAAGCTGAGATTCTCCATACGCACTGCAAAAGCCTCCGGCCGTTCCCAGTCTTTTGTAATCGAGACTCACTTCAAATAAAATGTCTGCCCCGATTTCAGCAGAAAGAGATGCTACCTGATCCATAGACGGCATGTAAAATTTCGAAACGGTAGGCCCGCATCCTAATCTCCATTCCCCGACCAGCGGATTCCATGGTGTGTTATTGGGTTGTACAACCGTTGGGTATATATTCTGAATAGCCGTTGCATTTGTCAGCCAGCCTCCGGGATAACGGATGAGTTTTATCCCAAGATCGCGAAGCGATTGCCTGTTGTATAAATTCCAGCGATTGTAAAGTCCTTGCGCGGTGGAACTAACCGGATAGAAATTACCTCCCCAGAGGTTTTTGGAAACCGGTGTGGTTTTGGAAAGATCAATATCAACGGTAAACGCCGGTCCTGCTGCTGCTTCTGCTTTTTGAGGCCTTCTTTTAAACGAATCCTTTGAAGAGGGCACGATATAAAAAACAAGAAATACTAGTACCACACAGAAAAAACTAACACTATACATGATTTTTTTTGGAAAAAAGGTCATAGCAGTTCCGTCTCTTATCATCATCGTTTATGCAGCGTATGGTGTCAACGTATGCGGAGAAAAACGTATGTCAAATTACTGCAAGATGCCGTATTGTTTCCTGTATGCGGTTTTCATCTTTAAAGATATATGATGTGGAAACAATGCGTGTGGCACCGGCCTGGGCAATGGGTTTCACCGATTCCAAATTTATCCCGCCCTCTGCCTCAATCGGCAAATCCGGTAAATTTCGCGTGATTGTTTTTATTTTAGACAGCGTACTTTCCTCAAACAGCTGATCTCCCGCTCCAGCTCCTGCAGTCATGACCAGGACAAAATCCAGTTCCTCCAAAAACGGCTCCACTTCCTCAAGCGGCGTCTCTACATCAATGGCAAGCCCTGTTTCACACTCCCAGACCCGCGCTTCGGACAAAAATTCCCGCGGGTCCGTGCATTCAACGGGAGCGACGATCCGCTTACATCCCGAATCGATGAGGTGTTTGACATATGTCTCCGGTTTTTCGCTCATGATATGCGCTTCAAAAAAAGTATGTGCGTTCTTTTTCAGGAATGGAAAACGTGTCGGGGTTTTGAAAGATATGAGAGTATCATCGGCAACATCCATATGAATCCACTGGACAAACGGAGAAACGAGTTCGATTTTCCGCTCAATTTCATTTGGATCCTGTTGTTCAACAATACCGGGGATGACGTCCATACCAATATAAAAATATCAAAAATAAAACTGAAACACCATTATACGGTCTCCTTTGATGGTGGTTGTGTTGCGGGAGGCAGATCCTGGATTCCCCCAACCGAAGAAGCAGGCTGTTCGATACTTTGGGGAAGGCCGGCATCCGGATGCGAGATGGATTGATCTTCATCCATAACCTGTTCCGGCGGGACAAACTCCGGTACGGGTGTCGGACCGGTTGATGAGGGCGGCGGAGTTTTTTGGGATCGGGCCAATTTTTTCTGATACAGGATATACCCTCCAACTCCCAACGCTAAAAGGAGACTGAAAACGATAGCTGCAAACGGGAACTGGTATGCCCCAACGACGGTGAAGTTTTCGGTTTTAGTCATCTGTCCGCCTTTTTGCGTGCGTGCAATTATGGTCAGCTGTTTGGCGCCGTTGGGAAGCTTCTTAGGGACGGTATATTTCCAGTTACCCATGGAGTCCGCTATCACAATCGTCGTTATTCCGTCAGGAAAAATGCTGATATCAAGCTGGGCGTCAGGGTCACTGGTGCCTGACAGGGCAATCATGGGGTTGGTTTGCTTTTTTGTGTTGTAGAAAGGATCGATGGTAAGCATAGGGAGAGCGGTTTTATCCTCTAGTAATCCGACAGTCGGCAAAAATACCGGCGTCGGAGAAAGGGAGAGAATGTCAGCCAAAAGCATGAGAGGCGGGGTGGGAGTGGGAGTCGCTGTTCCCTGTCGTGTCGTGATAACCCATGCAGTCGGAGTCGGAATAAAATAAGAGTAGGGTGTCGGGGTGGGAGCTTCATAACCGGTCGGAGTGGGCTGGCTGGTCGGAGTGGGAGATGTGAGGGTCGTATAACAAAGACAGTCTTCTATGCCGTAGCACTGGGGGTTTCTGCATTTATTTCCGCTGGCTGTTTTTACGCAAATCATGGTTTCCCCGCACTGCTGATCAGTAAGGCATGTACTGTTGCAGGACGGCGTGGGAGTCGGACTGGCAGTTTTGTAACACCAGCAATCCTCCACCCCATAGCACTGAGCATTTCTGCATTTCCCTCCAGCTCCTTCCTGTGTACAGACCATTCCTTCTCCGCACGCTGCATCAGAGGTGCAACCGGTGTTGCAGCGGTCGATGATAGACTTCGTTGGCGTAGGGGTTGAGGTAGGAGTACGGGTAGAGGTCGGAGTGCGGGTAGGAATTTTACTATTCCCTGTTCCCTGCAGGGAATTAAGCAGACTAGCTGGATTTTGCCTTCCCTGCCCAATCCTCTTTAACCAATCAGCGGGTCCAACGCTTCCTGCCTGACTCCTGGTCTCCCCGACATTTTGTGTCTGATACATATAAATTCCCACGGGAATGACAAGAAGAAGGAAAAGAAGCACAATTCCCTGCTTGGGATTGAGTTTGCGGGAACGGGTGTCCATAATATATCTATTATGGACACAGATATCCGCTGTAAGTCAAGGAGTTATTCTGAATGGAACTATCTTGTCTGCTGCAGCGCTATCCCCAATGCGTCGTATTTCCCGTCGAGCGCCCGAAACGTTTCATCTGTCACCAGTCCTCTGCCCCACGCAACTGCCAGATGGGTTCGGACAACCGCGACCATACCGACTGCATCCAGAAGAATTTGCCTTCCGAATCTACGGTCCAGGCGCGAAAGGCCATCAGCAATTTTTGCAGAAAGTGTCGTCGCGCTCTCAAGCACCTGTTGGACAATTTCTTCTTCGGGATCTTCAAAATCTCCCTCCAATGCCTCATGGGTATCCATGAGCGCGACATACGCTTCCTGCCACAGTTTATGTTCGTGAAAAGACATAAAAAATTGTTACATTGTTACATTGTTACATTGTTACATTGTTTTGCGCTGTAACGATGCTACGATAATTGCGATGTAACGAAGTAACGTTGTGTTGCTGTCTAAGTCATTGTACCTTATTACCCCAAAATTCGCTATCCGCTAAATATATAAATAATACAGATGGGGAAAAAACTCAGCTTCACAAGGACAGGCCTTGTGAAGCTGATTATCTCTCTATGTTTTACGATTGTGCTAAAAGCCTTTTATACACTTTCACATATTCCCGTGCGCTTCGGTCCCATGAAAAATCTTCTCTCATCACGCGCCTGACCATCGCATGCCATTCCGTGGGTTCATCCTCCCGGAGGGTAATTGCTTTCCACATGGTTTTGCACAGATCCTCCACGTGGTACTCATCAAAAACAAACCCCGTTTTTCCGTCCTCCACCGAATCAGCAAGCCCCCCGGTTTTCCTGACCAGCGGAATCGCGCCGTACCGCATCGCGATCATCTGCGTTAATCCGCACGGTTCAAATCTGGAAGGGACCAGAAGCACATCGCTCCCTGCAAAAATACGCCTAGCCAACCGCTCATCAAATGTTGAGATGTAAGCAATGTGTGTTTGCTGACGGTCAATGGCTTCAAGTTCTTTGACCTGTTTGCTGTTGCCCGTCCCCAAAAGGACAATCTGAAAATTCTTTTTCGGCATCCGCTTGACTGCTTCAATAATAAGGTCAACGCCTTTCTGCTTCGGTTCAATCCGGCCGACAAATCCAAACAGAAGCTCATCGGTTGTGGGAAGCCGGACTGCCTTTTGCAGCCTCTTTTTATTTTCTTCCTTCCCGCGAAAGACAGTGCGGAACGTATAGTGTTTTGGAATAAACCGGTCGCTGCCCGGATTCCAGAGAGCCGTATCAATGCCGTTTAAGATGCCTATGACGGCATCGCTTCTTCTTCGCAGTACATCATAGACATGGGGGCCGAATGCGGGCATTAAAATTTCCCGCGCATACGAGGGGGATACGGTCGTTATAACATCCGCATACTCCAAGCCTTCTCGGAAAAGATTAACTTCGCGTTTCCCCGACAGTCCGATCAAAGGATGGACAACAGAGAGAGGAACGCCGATGTCTGAAAGGACATGGACCGGCACTGACCCCTGGTACAGAAGATTGTGGATGGTCATTATCGTTTTTCTCTCTCTCGCCTGAAGGGTATATTTCCCTTTCCGGATTTTATTTTCTTCCCCTAAAAGAACAGGAATGAGAGCCATGTGCCAGTCATTGCAGTGAAGAATATCAAATGATTCCCTGACCCCAATATAACTGGCAACACACCGGCAGAAAAAAAGAAAAGACGGTATCTCGTAGGCGGCAAGTCTCGGATGTCGGAACAGCAAAACGCGTACCTGTGATCCGGGGATTGTTGTCTGAAAAACAAATACCAGTTCCCGCTTCCCCCGATAATCAACTGCTAATGGGCCGATGCAGGAGATATTTTTCTTGATGCGAATTGCCTCGTAGTATGGAAGCGTCACTGTCATGGAAATGCCGAGTTTTGACAACGCCACGGGGAGAGCATAGCTCACATCTCCTAATCCCCCGAGTTTGTAAAACGGCACGCACTCGGACGTGGCAAATAATACCTTCATATATCTATATTACATGAGTTAAGAGGCATGAGGTAAGAGGGAGGAAAAAAAGAGACCTATATCCTAATAGTGATATATATTAACATCTGGACTTACGCAATACCTTGTTGATTACCTTGTCATTACGATCCACAGCCAGCGGATCCTCGCGATGACAGAGTGCATAACTCCTGTTAATTGTATAAAATTTAGCTTCAAAAGGAAGTTCCTTTTGAAGCTATTATTTTATTTCGCCGTTTTTCGGGGATTTTCCGAAAAGCTGCCGGTAAAAATTTTCGATAATGATGTCGTTATAGAGTAAGGACATCTGTGAAGCAACCGCTTCCCATCCGAAAAACCGCCTGGTCCTCTCTATGCCGTTTTCCCGCATATGTTTTCTCGTCGCGTAGTGCTCCAAAAGATACCCGATTTTTTCGGCAAATGCATGGACATTTTTGGGAGGGACCAGATAGCCGGTTTTTCCGTCTTTAATCGTCCATTGCATACCGCCGACTTTTGAGGCCACCACCGGCGTCCCGCACGCCATAGACTCCAGAGGCACCAACCCAAACGGTTCGTAATAGGAAGGGACAACCGTCACGTCGGCTGCTGCGTAATAGTACTGCAGATATTCCCGTTGTTCCCCTCCCACAAACCGCACGATATCCTTAATACCCAGCGTTTCCACTATTTTCATGAGGCGCTCGCGCTCCTTTCTCTCTGGCGTATCTTTTTCTTTTTTCCATTTCCTTCTTTTTTCTCCGCCGATAACGTACAACCGTAAAATTTTCCGCTTATCCTGCATGCGTTTGGCAAGTTCATCCATCGCAAAAAGGAGCGTCTCGATGCCTTTACGCTCCTCAAACCGTCCGATGTAAAGCACAATCAGGCGGTTTGTGTTAATGTTTTGGATGCGGCGGGCTAAAATCTGGGAAAGCGGCTGAAACCGCTTGAGATTGACTCCGCCCGGGATAACAGCAATCTTTTTCCCGTTTACCTCATAATATTTTTGGATCTCATCCTTCATCACCGGACTGGTAGCAACGATTCGGTCAGCTCCGTTCATCACTTCAAGCTCAACGGAAATCCGGTCTTTGGGCGAGGGATCTTTGGAGTTCAGAGCATTATGTTTCACAATCCCCAATGAATGGAACGTGGAAAGAGACGGAATCCGGAGCATTTTCCCGATGTGAACCGCAGCCCAGGAAGACAGATAATAATTGCCGTGAACCAGAAGGTACTCAAGTTTATTTTTTTCGCGGTATGCCAAAAAATTCTGGATATATGTGGGCATGTGCGGAAACAGTTTGTCTTTGCTGACAAATTCCAACGGGCCTGCGGCAAGCCTGATGACGCGTACGTTTTCTCCGATTTTGGCAATTTGCGCGGTTTTTGGGGAAGACCACCGCGTATAAATATCGATGGTCCAGCCAAAACGGGAAAGCGCGCGGCAAAGCTCGTTGACATAGACATTTTCTCCGCCGCTTTCAATACCGCCCAACGCTGCCAGCGGGTCTGCGTTATCAGTAAATACTGCAATGCGTTTCACCATATGTACATTTTATCATACCATATTTTGTCAATGCGCTCACCAGCCAAAAAATTATACTGTGCAAAAAAAACATCTGATAATAGTATATTCAAAGAGAAGAAATATCTTATGAAGACCGTTCTTTTAGGTCGCATCCGTTAATAACTTAATACGTGTTTTTATTGAGAATGCGACACTTATGGCCGTAATCGCAAATACCTATGAAATTATTTGCGAACGGCCCCTAAGGATTTTCTCGTAGATTGTTTCATAGCCTGTAGCCATTGTTTCTACAGTAAAATGTTCCTCAACGTGTTTTCGGCATGCCAGCCGGTCGATTTCTCCAATCCGACCCATGGCTTCCACAAGTCCATCAACTCCTTGTTTTTTTATCACCCATGTCCCCTTACCGGTCCGACCTGGAACCTGTCCGTCTGCTGACGGATCCGGATCAATGATAAACCCCGTGACACCATCTTTTATAATTTCAGGAACGCTCCCCCGGTTATAGGCAACGACCGGCGTCCCAGAGGACATTGCTTCAATCATGACGAGGCCAAACGGCTCTTCCCATTTGATGGGCATGAGAATTGCTTTTGTGCGCTGGTAGTAGGGGGGGAGATCGCCCCGATGAATAAAAGGCACGTAGCGGATATGCGAATCATCAATTTGAGGTAAAATATGTTTTTCCCAAAATGTTCTGTTTTCCTCAGTATCCCGTACCGCTTGGCCGATAATGGTTAATGGCGCTCCGACCCGTTTGCACGCTTCAATCGCATCATCCTGACCTTTAACCGGTATGATCCTCCCGAAAACGGAAAATCCATACGCCTCGCTTGCTGAAAAAGGAAACTTTCCCAGGTCCAGTCCGTGATACACCGTTCCTGCAAAATCCGCTTTGACGTCACTCCTTTGGCTGTTTGATATGCTGACAAAAAAACAGTTGGAGAGAGTGGAGAGTTCCAAAACCGCATCGCGTTTTTTCCCCGTCATCGGATCATGGAGCGTGATAAGAAACAAGCACTCTTTCGGTGCCCTTAAAATCAGCGGATACATGCGAAGAGCCTGATGAAGATGAAAAAGATGGATGTTCTTTTCTTTCCCAACTTCCATCATACGGTGAAAAAACACTGCTTCGTCATCCGCTTCTTTTTTCTGGTATGCATCTTTTGACAATGAGGATGCCGTGCGGATGGTCGGAGGCGTACTAAAATCATAAAGACTGGCCGTTGTTTTTGATCCTATGGGAGCAAAAAGAGAAACAACAAATCTGTTTCTCCGTGTCAATTCATCAGAAAGTGCTCCGACGATGTGCCATGGAGCTGCAATCGCCGGATCATCAGGCGGTACGGTGTGGTTTGGGGTAATAAACATCCCAAGATTCATACGCTGTTTTTCCCCGTACCGAATTTTTCCAGTACGCGTTGATATGCCTGAAGATATCCTTCTGCCATAATGGTACTCGTAAACCGTTCTTCAACGGCTTTTCGGCAGTCCAGCCGTTTAATCATGGGAATGTGAGAAACAAAGGAAGCAAGTTCCTCCGCCGTCGTTCCCAAAAATCCGGTTTTCCCCTGTTCAATAAGTTCGGGAAACGATCCTCTTTTGGTGCCGACAACCGGCGTCCCGCAAGCCATCGACTCAATGACATTTAGACCGAACGGTTCTTCCCATTGAATGGGTGCAAGGAGTGCATACGCGTTTTTGAGAAGGTCTGTTTTTTCTTCAAAGCTGATTTCACCCACAAATTGGATCTGTCTTCCATCAATTTCCGGCTTCACGCTTTCATAAAACTGCCGGTCGACAAAATCTATTTTTGCTGCAATTTTGAGGGGCATTCCTGTCATACGGGCTATCTTGATTGCTTCTTTCACTCCTTTTTCCGGAGAAAAACGGCCGAGGAGGCAAAGATAACCCCCTGCTTTTTCGGAAAATGGAAATTTGGAAACGTCAATACCGTTATAGACGGTTTGGACATACTGAAGAGTGGGATATGCTACACGCTGATTATCGGAAATGGAAATAAAGGCAAAATCCGGTGACGAAGAAAACACGACCTGCTGGTATACCTGATCCATCGGTCCATGGAGCGTGGTCACGATGGGCCGGCGGACACACGAAGAAACGGATAGGAATCTCCAGCCATTGTGGTTATGAATGATGTCAAACGGTTCGTTTGCTAACTTCCGAAGCACATTCCCGATCCCAACCCATTTGACCGCTTCCCGCGCTTTTTGGTCCGTATCAAACGGAGGAAGTGTACGGATAGACGCAGGAAAAATCGCTTCCAGCCGGCAGGGTACTTCGGCATCCCCTGTACCAAACAACGTCACATCATGCCCCATCTTTACCAGTTCCGTAATCAGATTGTATATAACCAGCTCCGTTCCGCCGTATTTTTTCGGCGGCACCGGTTCCTCAAACGGAGCAAGCATGGCAATACGCATACAGTCAATTATCTCGAATTTCACAGGGAAGCACAAGGCGTATTCTTGACAATGCCGGATTTTATGGAAAGATATGACCGGCTGCCTCACTGATTATGGCAGTTTTTTAATAAAATTTTAAAAAGAAAGGAATACTATTTATGGCTAATCAAGAAGCATGGAGGAATGTACTCCGATATTTGGATAACGTTCGACCAACTTTTATGGATCGTGGAAATAAAAAAGGCGTACCGCGGGGCTGGGTTATCGACGGAGAACAAGCAGACGCCCCGTGGTGGAACACTATTCAAGGAAATGTTATTCCTCTGAGGCCTAAATCGGGTTTCCTGGGATTAAAACCGAAAGAAGGAAAACAAGCGGAACGACATCTTCAAGACGCTGAAAAACGACTGGGTGGAAAGGTTACGGTACTCATGGTTCCGGACGGAGAATCAGAATCTGGATGGTTCGCCCGACCGGTCAGAACCGATGATCTTTCAAGAGATGCAGAAATATTAGATGTGGAATTGGATGAGGCGCAAATTCAAGAAGATTGGCTTCGTATGGAGTCACTCCGTTGTGCCTATATGGCGGTTACCGGATATAAAGACACACAATAAGAAGACAACGCTGTATTATTTGAAAGTGTGTGAACTTATTTTTTCTTCCTTAAAATAAGAAGGATAAACTGAAGAAGCGATAGCTGTCTCCTCCACCGCCACGGTTCCTTGAAAAGCCGCCAGAGCCATTCAAATCCAAACTGTTGAACAAGTTTTGGCGCCCGCGCAATTTTTCCCGCAAGCACATCAAACACTCCTCCCACCGCCATCACCACCAAATTACTATATATACCGTGCAAGGTCGGACCTTGCACGGTATAGGTAAGGGCATCTATCAAATACTCCTGTTTCGGGGCACCCAATCCGATAAAGACAATCCGAATGTTTCTGCTTCGTATCATCTGAACAAGGTGTTTTATTTCGGCGCTTCCGTTTGAGAAATAACTTGTTGAATCTTTTTTATATTTTTGAATTTGATATTTATTTGAAATTTGAAATTTGAAATTTGAAATTTGAAAAGATGGTCCATCTTCTGCAAAACCTTTGAGATCTGGATATTGCTTCCGCAAACTGGCGAGCGCTTTCCCTGCCGCTCCTCCTCTCCCTCCGTATAAAAGCACCCGAGAATTTTTATCTGCCGCTACCTTACAAAGTTCGATCATGAAATCAATGCCGGAAATGCGTTCAATCCAAGGCCCGGCCTTCGCCGCAGGCGCAACACAAGGCCGGGCCTTGTTCAATGCCCATACGAGTCCTGCCCCGTCAGGGAGTGCTATATCAGCGCTGTTGAGAATTTCCCGAAATTTTTCATTTTGTTGCGCCAGCACAATCTGTTCTGGATTGGGAGTGACTATCTGGAGAATGGAGAATGGAGAATGGAGAATGGAGAATTTTTTTACTATCCACGAAAGAATCTCCTCACGGGAAGACGTGGTAATGGAGACACCGAGGAGGGATTGTTTTGATAATGGCATAATCAGACCAATGTACCAATCAGACCAATGAATTATTCAATGTAATACATGTTGATATATTCTCGCATTCTATCATTCAGTCATTTATTGGTATTATTGGTCGGATTGGTCGGATTTTATCATTTTATTTTCTACTAACGCTTCGTTTATACAGTTCTATGTTCTCTATCGCGACCCCCGTCCCCCGGACCACGCACAGAAGCGGTTCTTCCGCAACATGGCAGACAACGCCGGTTTCTTTCGTCATCAGTTTATCGAAGTTAGTCAGTAAGGACGTTCCTCCGGCCATGACAATCCCTTTATCGATAATATCCGCGGCAAGCTCAGGCGGAGTATTTTCCAATACCTGCTTTACTGCAGTAATGATCTGCTGTAAAACCGGAGCAATTGCACCTGTCACCTCTTTTCGGGTAAGGGTGATCATGCGGGGGAGCCCCGAAATCGCATCCCTCCCGCGCACTTCCATGGAACTAGATGGGAAATGATCGATTGTAGAAAATGGTGGTTGAGGTTGGAAACTTGAGGGTAGATTTTTTTCTTCTATTTTCGATCCTCTATCTTCAACCCCTACCTTCAATGCTCTATCGTCCAGTTTCTCATCTCCCAACGCATCTCCGATCGTGATTTTAATCGTTTCTGCCATCCGCTCGCCGATAATCAGATTGTATTGGCGCTTTATATATTGAGCAATCGCCTCTTCAATTTTGTTGCCCGCCACCCGCGCGCTCCGGTGAACGACAACCCCGCCCAGAGAAATGACCGCCGCTTCCGTGGATCCGCCCCCGACATCCACAATCATATTGCCGGATGCCTGTGCAATGGGAATCTTTGCGCCAATCGAAGACGCCAGAGGTTCTTCAATAATATAGACGACTTTGGCTCCGGCCGAAAGCGTGGCATCCATCACGGCCCGGCGTTCTACCTGGGTGACCCCGGTCGGGACGCAGATCATCACTTCTGGTTTAAAGAAGCGGTTTTTCCCCACGGCCCGGTCAATAAAATACGAAAGCATGGCCTCGGTAATCCGGTAATCGGCAATGACCCCGTCCCGCATGGGACGGGTCGCGGTAATATTCCCCGGAGTTCTCCCCAGCATGTCTTTGGCTTCATTGCCTACCGCCACCACGCGGTTATCATCGACAGTCACGGCAACTACAGTCGGCTCGTTGAGGACAACCCCCGTCCCGGCAAGCCACACCAACGAGTTGGCAGTACCAAGATCAATACCGATACGCTTCGTTAATCCAAACATATATAAAACAGTTTATGGCGCAGTCCGCCATAAGACGCTCCGTGATCCCGCCGATGGCGGGAGAACGGCAAGTCTCGGCGGTCAAGCCACACGAGACTATTAGCTGTTCCAAGATCAATACCGATACGTTTGGTAAACATGGGTTAAAAATCAAAAATTAAATATCAAATATCAAATATCAAATTTACATATTAAATCGAAAAAAGACAAAAAACGGTTTTTCCATATTTGATTTTTAATATGTAAATTTCATTTTTTATTTTTTATCTTTGATATTGTTCCATTTTATCACACCTCGTCGTATAATATGGGTATGGCGATAAAAAATATTACCAGCACCGTTTTCTCCATCGCTACGGTTTTAGTCATTATCGGAGCTTCTCTTACCGTTATAGCCTATGGACGGGGATATCGCCTGGATTTCACCAATAAATCCTTCGGAACCACGGGGCTAGTGGCAGCCACATCCGACCCAACAGGCGCCCAGCTTTTTATTGACGGAAAACCAAAAAGCGCAACCAACACCAACCTCAATATTGCTCCCGGCTGGTACACGGTAACGGTCGTGAAAAACGGCTACCAGCCATGGGAAAAACGGATCCGCGTCCAGGGAGAAGTCCTGACCCGAGTCGACGCGATGCTTTTTTCCAGTAATCCGTCGCTGTTTGCCCTCACGACAAGCGGAGTGACGAATCCAGTCCTCTCCCCTGACGGCACAAAACTGGCCTATGTTGTTCCTGAAGTGCCGGAAGCAACAAACGGCGCACAGATGGTCAGTCGGGCCGGTGTCTGGGTATTAGACCTGCTGGACAAACCGCTGGGCTTGAATAGAGACGCCCGGCAGATTGTCAAACGCGAACAGCTCGACACCGACCAAGCGCTTCTTTTCTGGTCGCCGGACAGCAAACAGCTCCTTTTAACAACTAATACAAATGAAGCATATCTTCTGGAAAGCGATAAACTGAACGATATTCCGAAACCTCAGTTTGACATAACGATCCTCCAGAAAGACTGGGATGAGATGCGGGCTGCAAAAGAAAAAGAAAAACTTCTGTCCCTGAAAGACGAGGTGATGAATATCGCCACATCCAGTATGAGTATCCTGTCGTTTTCTCCTGATGAGACTAAAATTCTCTATGAAGCAAGTCACAGTACAACGATCCCCGTTATCATAAACCCGCCCCTCATCGGCACAAACCCGACAGAAGAGGTGCGCGAAATCAAACCCGGAAATCTGTATGTGTATGATGTGAAAGAAGACAGGAATTATTTTGTGGGAATGACAAAAGATCTCATCACACAACCATTACCCACTCCATCTATTCAACCTGAAACATTACTCCAGCCAATTTCAAATTTTAAATTTCAAATTTCAAATTCTGCAATTCAGTGGCTCCCCACATCCCGGCATCTGGTCATCACCAGTAAAGACAAAGTGGAGGTCATGGATTGCGACGGAACCAACAGAAAAACCGTCTATGCAGGGCCGTTTTGGGACGGATTTGTGGCACCATGGAGCAACGCCGGACGCCTGGTGATATTAACCAACCTCAACCCCAGCGCCCAAGCAATCGGCAACCTGTATGCGGTGAATATCAGGTAGGCTTTCCGGGAAAGAACATTATTTCAAGGAGGCGCTGAATTCCTCTACTAAATCTGGGAATGGGCATCCCATAAGGCCGATGGTAAGCAAACGCCTATTCGTATGATCGCCCGGATCAGCCTGAAGACGGGCTGCCGCTAGTCCAAGGTCGTCTCTGTACATTCTTGGATAATCTTTTACTGCATCAAATGTTATTGCCACTGCTCGAAGCGCTTCCTGATTTTCCTTCAGTACCGGACAACTCTGATCATCGTTCAACCACTGTTCCAGCTCTATAAGAGAAAACCGGCCACTAGAATGTTTTTCCTGATCAAAAGGATTCAGAAAAAAACTCATCGATGTATCCACCCAATCAAAAGACCATGTCCCAAAAGAGAACCCTCTCTTCCCGGCTTGTCTTAGCTGTTCTTTCAATAGGGCAAATTGTCGTATTTTTTCAAGGACACCATTCCGGAGAGGATCCTGGCCCTCCGGCAGGTCGGGTGGCTGGTGTTCGACAATGCGTCGGACCGCTCTAACGCCGTCATACCAAACATCTTTCCTTAATCCAAACATCGGTATATGGAAAATCAGAGGGAATCGGGCTATTGGATCATTAGGGCATCTCTTATCCTGTCGAAGGTCGGTCCATCCTCCTGATCCTAAACCTCCAAGAGCAAGAAGAGTATGTCCGGCACCCAACGCCAGATCCCGCACGTGTTCCTCTGAAACATGCGGGAGGCCGCTTCTATAGGTATAATCTTTCTGTCCATACCGTAAATAGGTATGAAGTTCCTCTTGAAAACGGGGACATTCTGGTACACCGGCCTCACCCTGTTCCTGTTCAAATTTCCGTTGCATACGTTTGCGATTCCTCTCAAGGGGCAGGTCAGGAGAAGGAAGTTCAATGAGAAAGCGTCAATTCAACACATAGTATACACCAATGGATATGGAATATTCAACATCGTATCATGAATTGTAACTATTCAGCATTTTCCAGTAGACAGTCATTTCGAAGCTACGAAGTAGGTGAGAAATCCCTGCCTGCCGCGGCTCGCCTCGATTCGACTCCGGCCGTGCGTCGCCAAAGGCTTTGCCGGCGGCACGCGAAGCGGGCAGACAGGGTTACTTAGCTCCGATTACAATCGACAAATCATTCATAACATATTCCACAAAAAAATTATTTTCCCGTTATTTTATTTTCTCTCATTGTGACAATCCGTATCCCCTCCCATTACACAAAATAAAGCATATGCGTTATTTTGTGTAATACTATTTTTTCCCACCCTCCTCTAAACAGCAGCATATGCTTGATTTTCGAGGAGCTTAATAAAATAGATGGTGATCTGCGTCAACGGGGCAGGCTGGCGACCTCCCCGCCTTGGCGGGGCGCGCTATTTACCCCGTATCGAAATCGCTTGTCGGGATGGAGAGACTCGAACTCTCGACCTTTCGGTCCCGAACCGAACGTTCTACCAACTGAACTACATCCCGATTTCTGATACGGGGCCAACTGCGCTATACCCCGATTGTTGGCGGACTGCCAACTGTCCTGCAGAGCCGGATCCTGCTTTGCCGGAAACTACATCCTGTGTTTCCTTCATATTGTACGGAAAGAGATGGTAGAATACAATCAGACATTGTCCCTGTAGCTCAACGGATAGAGCAGAGGTTTCCTAAACCTCCGATATAGGTTCGATTCCTATCGGGGACGCAAAGAAAACGAAGGCGGAAGGATAAAATGGGGGTTCCCCGCCTGCAGACGCTATCGCGCCAGCGATTGCGGGCAGGAATTCCTCTGGGGGAAACCCAAAAAAAATCAACAAGCAAAAGTTGCTCTTGGAAGTATCCGGATGGATTACTCAGTTTTAGAAAACACGTCTTCTGGTTCTCCTGCCTGTGGTGCAATCTTATCAAGAGCAAGAAGTAAAAAGTCTCTCGTTTGTTCCTCAGCCACACCAGCTAACCGAAGTCCCTCTATGGTTATTCCATAGTGAGTACCTTCTATACTGATATTCTGCTCTCCTTCTAGAATTCTCTTAACGTTATCTCCAAATGTTCCCAATAAAGGTTGAGTTTCCAAGTTTTGAACCAAATATATTGCATGTACTGCTCGTCCAATTTCATCTTCTCTTTTTCCCATAAAACGATTCACCTCCAATTTATAAACGATCTTTTTAAAAGAAATAAACGGGCAGAAGAAAAAGATACAATATGCTGACAAGAAGTATACCATAAAACAAGTTTTCTTGATACCGGCTGCAGGATTGACCGAACATTTCCCCATGGCAATCGCCTCAAATTTGCAGTATAATAGGCACATGAACTTATCCTTCCGGCCGCAGAATAT
>Ga0075739_114_pt1 | contig 23324 bp, 15 predicted proteins | sample RifGroB1_FD_68431 | JGI IMG/M metagenome (GOLD analysis project Ga0075739, IMG submission 68431) | Microgenomates (Gottesmanbacteria) bacterium GW2011_GWB1_44_11c | reverse complement strand
TACCGGAATGACGTTAAGAAGAGCGGTCGTGTCTTTCCATAACCCAGTTGATTTACACTCAACATGGCCTCCGCCCGGGCCTATAGCTACTGTTCCTTCCGGATACCCTCCGGGGCAGGTTGCGGACGGCTGACTAACCTTGGCAGGAGCAGCAGGAGCTGCACCAGTGGCAACCCCACCGGCTGGTGCTGCTTGTAACGCTTGTCCTTCTTTAGTCACTGCAGGACGATCGTCTGCTGTTGCGGTAGCTGAATCAAATTTTGCAAGAGCTTTCGGATCTTTATCTGGATCAAGGGTTTTAACGAGGTCCTTTAACTTAACGTCTTTCCCGGTAGCCGGATCTTTGACTGTTTTGTCTCCCCTGGCAAGACTTTGCGTTTTCCCTTTCCCTGCTTTCACGTTCAACTCTGACTGAAGCTTCATTGCTTTCATGTAATCATCACACGAGTCGTAACCTGTGCTTTGACAGTCGGTATCCTCCGCTCTGCTTCGGATATCTTCCGGCTGGTTTTTCTGCATGACCACCACCACTGTCGCGGTACTCAAAAGTATCGCGACCAGTAAAAACAAGGGAACAATCCTTCGGAGGGAATACTTTTTTGTCTGCGGAGGCTCAATCACCCATGGATCATTATGCATCAAACTATTAACTTCTGGTACATCAGGGACGAACAGTGAGGAAGCTTCCTTTATGAAGTTCTTTTTTTCTTCAGCTACTTTCCACGGATGTTGAAAAAATACCCGCATTCAGGTAGGGTCGGTAGCGCTTGCCCCAAACCACAGCAAAGCACCGTCATACCCTTTTTTTTTAGACGTTCGGGACGGGGTGATTTTCCCTCATTCGCCTCTTCATCAAACCTCTGTTTACACCTTAGAGTAAAGAGATAAATAAAGGATATTCCCCATATAATAATAATGCGGGTATTCTGTACCCAATGTCAAGGGCTTGACATTTCCCCGCAGACCTATCTCAAATTTTAGCTTCAAATAACACATAGGGAATTACACGCCTTACCAAAATTACCGATACCGTTGACAGCTGCAGTCTTTTGCGCGATACTACAGGAAGTATGAAACATAAAACAATTCTCAATTACCAAGCGGTTTTTCAGAAAGAACCAACAGGCGGATATGCCGTATGGATTCCTGAATTACCGGGATGTGCATCTCAAGGAAACACCCTCGACGAAGCAAAATCAAATATCGAAGAAGCTATTCAATTATATCTGGAAGATGCACCGGATGACGTAGTCCGGGAAGCACGGTCACCACGGGAACAATTTTTCGTCCGGGAATTCTCCGCCCTATCGGTATGACCGTTGACGAATTTCTTCACTGGCTGCGTCCATAGTAATTTTTCTTTAAAAAATCGCACTTGACAGACACTCTTCTTTTATGCAACGCTGTATGCATATGAAGAAAAAAACCGTGCGCAAAGCACACAGCGCTCATACGCGCCGCCGCACCCAGCCGAAGAAAAATTTCCTTTTTCTTCTCAAAAGCTGGATGTTTGTGGTCATGTTTGCCCTCATGCTGGGAGTAGGAGCCATCATCGGCACTTATATCAACCAGGAGATGAACATGTCTAATCCGCAAGTGGCAGGCGTAGAGATAGAAGCAGGGTACTAGACAGCACCCTGTTGAAGAGGGGTACTGACTAGTACCCCTAGAAGCGCAGTAACCAATTCCTTCAACCTTCAAGGCTAAGCCTTGATTTATTTTAGGGCTTCGTCATAGGATTTTTACATCCTATTCTAACCTTTTTTAAAGTGGACCGTGGGAGAATCCCTGCCCGCCATCTGCTATTGTCGAACCAGCCCGCATTGACAGCATCAAAGCGATGTCTGGCGGAGGCAAGTGTAGGCGGGGAACTCCCGTTTCCGCAATGCGAATGCAGCGCCTCAACTGCCACACTCACTGTGGCGCCGCGACTACGCGGCATCCACAGTTGGTAAACTCACTTCGTTCGTTAACCAACTGTGGACCTAGCCGGAATCGAACCGGCGACTCTATCATGCGAAGATAGCGGTATTCCACTTACCTATAGGCCCGAATGCGGTGCATTACCACTGTGCTAACGGCCCTGTTGAGTGGACCGGAAGAGATTCGAACTCTCAACCTCCTCGATGCCATCGAGGCGCGCTGCCATTGCGCCACCGGCCCAAAGATATAGCAGGATTACTTCGAAATTTGATAATCATGTGTGATTATACATGAGAAGATTTTATGTTTCTACTCTCTATCCCCTATGCGGAAAAACTGCAACGATCACCTTTTTCCTTAAAACTATTCGGTAATATGGTAGCAATCCTGTTATGACAGTGCTAATACCCACCATTAGCACTTCGGTAAACTGATTGCCAGATGCGTTTTGAGGCTAATTTTTCTCCATGATGCTCATTTAATATACGGAAGCGGATTGACCGCTATACCGCCATTCCGTACTTCAAAATGGAGGTGGGTGCCGGTAGAACGTCCGGTAGATCCCATTTTCCCGATGATTTGGCCTCGGGCCACGCGGTCTCCTGGTTTGACGTATATTGCCTGCAGATGGCCGTACAGGGTCGAAAGTCCATTACCGTGATCTACGATCACATGGAATCCATAGCCGTACCGAAAGTATTCAACGAGGATGACCGTCCCTCCGTCGGCAGCAGCCACGCCCGGAGCGGAGTTATCCGCAATATCCAGAGCCATGTGATACCACGACGGATACTGTGTGACCCCGCCGCTTGTTGGCCATAACAGCCGTCCGGTCCCTTGGCCAAGTGCAAACACCGGACCCCTGGGAACCACGATGGCCGGCGCCTCCGGCTGAATGCCGTCAGGCACAACCAAATCCTGACCGACATTGAGAGCAAATGTGTCCTGATCAGCAAAATCATTAAAGGGGAAGTTGACGATGCTTTGCGCTTCTGTCCGGTATTTCTTTGCAATCGTATAGATGGTATCCCCTTCCCGCACTTTGTGAACAATACCGGTAACCGGCGGGATCTTGAGTTGCTGTCTAATCGCAAGACTATCTCTTTTTATATCATTAGCCCATTTTACTGTATCAACCGATACACCCATGCTCTCTGCGATGCTGGAAATCGTATCCCCTTCTTTTACGGTATACAGCTCCATTTTATCCCGCGGTTTTTCGGAGATCTGCGTCTGGACGGTCTGGGAAAGATCAAGCGCAGAAAGGACCGCAGACGGCGGCGTCTCGCTTTTCAGGTCATTTGCGCTCCCCGGATACGCGCTGGCTACCATCGGAGCAGACAAAACGCCGGTGATAAGGAGAATAAGCAGGGAAAGATGGAGGAATGGCCATTGGTACGTTCCCCTGCGGGCAAGAAGAAAATCCACGATCATGTCTTTCTGCGCTTCAAACCGGATGCCGAACCGCACCAGGTGCCGCTCGATGTAGAGATACCACCCGCGGTACCAGGACCGGATATCAAAAAGGAATTCCTGCCAATCTTTTTGCATAGATGGAAAAAGAGTACCAGAAAATGGGGCGGGAAGCAAATTGAGAAGCAAGGGAAAAAGTTAGCTTCACAAGGACAGGCCTTATGAAGCTAAATAACTTGAATTACGAAATGAACGAGGCTATTCTATTGTCATCCCGCACTTGATGCGGGATCCAGGGAGTAAAACCTAGATTCCTGCTTTCCTGCCCGCAATCGCTAAAGCGATAGCTTCTGCAGGCGGGCGCAGGAATGACCAGTCAGAACAATCGAAATAGTCATTTTCTATTTCGTAACTCAGGTTAATTAATCTACGGGTGACGCGGGCGAGAGTTCCTGCAACCGCCCGCAGTAGCGTACTGCTGAAAGAAGACTTGTGAACACTATGTTCCTTGGTCATTCAGGAATTGAGGAAATTGGATACGCTTCCGCGTTCATGAGGACGGTTGCGGGACACGCCCGCGTCAGGACCCGTTTATCAAAATAATTTTCAATATAACTATAGGTTCTCCATTTTTAGTACTCTCTGTTTTTAAGAAAAATAAGGACAATCAAGATAATACACTGGTAATCTGCATGAATTACGCTGATAGAATAATCTAAATCTAAAAATAAATATTTATTTGAAAAAAACAACCTATAGCTTTTTTTACCAGTTTTTCCCGCTTTTTTTCCCCGCAAAAGCCTATAAGTTAGCCTCAAACCCTATTTTTATCACAAGGCTATTTGACACCCCGCACTCCTTCCTTTTTAATAAAAGTATGAGCAGTATTTTTGCTTCCAAAAGCCACCTAAAATTCAAACATAATTCCCGCTTTCTCTCTCACTGCATGCGTAAATGCGGGGATTTAATTAACGTATCATAATAATTACTATACTATGGACCAGCCAATATACTACACTATCGGCCAATCAGCAAAAAAACTCGGGGTCTCCAAAAGCACGATCCGTGCGTGGATTCAGAAAGGAAAACTGCAATTTAGCCTCGATCCTCATGGGACACACCTCATCCCGGAAGCAGCATTACATATTATCAAAACATATTTTAGTGTATCAAAACCAAATTTCCCAAAACCCAAAAATGTCTCAAAAAACATCAGAGTACCGCAGTACCCATTAGCCTTAGAGAAAGCTGCACAATTCCTCAACATCTCCAAAAACACCCTGCTCCGATGGGAAAAAGCAGGTATTATCAAAAGCACCCGTACCGCAGGAGGAGCCCGACGGTACTATCCTAAGGATCTGGTTGCTCTTTCTGCCTCCCGCACTCCTTACCAGCGGCTGCCAAAATACGAACCATCACTCCTTACTCCTCCGCCAAACACCCTCCTTCTGACTACGGAAGCTGTTGAGGCACTGCTTCCTGAAACAGCAAGCCCTGTTTCCCTTCTCCGGCCGGAGGCAAAAACGGTTATAGCAGGCATATTTCAACCGGAAGTACCAACATCCCCATTAGCAATTGACGTACCTCAAGTGCCAATTATGCCATCAAATCCTGATGGCATCATCATACCGCAGCAAACTGGAGCAACACATATTATTGATTCGGAAAAAATAAAACACCTGTTTCATTCTCCGCTTCTGCCTCTGGGTATCGCGCTTCTTCTCCTTTTTGTGGGATCTGGTTTGATCTTTGCTCAAATATTTGCTCTGGAAAAAGACAAGCACGTATCAACCCAGGCAAAAGCTGCAGGGACAAGCGCTGCTGTAAATCTCGGGATAGGGGCACAGGGATCTACCGCAACATCGCAGGCAATTTCCTGGTCATCAGGACTGATAGGGCCAACCGGAGAAATCGGAGAAACCGGTCCATCCGGAGAAGTCGGTGAAACCGGACCGACAGGTCCGGACGGCGATAGCGGTCCGACTGGTTCTATCGGCATCACAGGTCCAACCGGCCCGTCCGGAACCACCGGTTCATCCGGTCCCACAGGCCCTTCCGGCACAGGAGGTCCAACCGGCCCGTCGGGACCATCTGGTCCCACAGGGCCTTCCGGACCTACAGGCCCCTCCGGCCCGACCGGGCCTTCCGGACCTACAGGCCCGTCAGGCGAAACCGGACCAACTGGTGCTACCGGAGCTACTGGGATTACCGGTAGCACCGGCCAGACAGGTCCCACAGGAGCTACCGGAGCTACGGGCGTTACAGGCGCAACCGGTGAAACCGGTAAAACCGGCCCGACGGGCGCTACAGGTGCTACTGGCGCAACGGGCGCTACCGGAGACATAGGACAGACTGGTCCTACGGGAGCAACGGGAGCAACGGGAGCCACCGGAAGCACAGGTCAAACAGGACCGACCGGATCTACCGGCCAGGAAGGACCAACCGGTGCAACCGGTGCAACCGGAGCAACGGGAGCCACCGGAAGCACAGGTCAGGAGGGTCCAACCGGAACAACCGGAGCAACGGGAACAACCGGAGCTACCGGACAAACAGGGCCAACCGGAGCAACGGGAGCCACCGGAGCTACCGGACAAACAGGGCCAACCGGAGCAACGGGAACAACCGGAGCTACCGGATCCACCGGAAGCACAGGTCAGGAGGGTCCAACCGGATCTTCCGGCAGTAATGGCCCAACGGGTGCAACGGGGGCTACCGGAGCAACCGGACAATCCGGCCAAACCGGACCGACGGGCGCTAGCGGAGCCACGGGAGCAACGGGAGCCACGGGAAGCACCGGTCAGGAAGGACCAAGTGGCGCTACAGGCGCTACCGGAGCCACAGGCGCAACCGGTGCAACGGGAAAAACAGGACAGGAAGGGCCAACGGGTGCAACAGGCGCTACCGGTGCAACGGGAGTTACCGGCCAAACTGGCCAGACAGGGCCGACAGGTGCTACCGGCGCTACCGGTGCAACGGGAGCTACTGGAGCTACTGGAGATACCGGGCAAACAGGACCAACCGGAGCAACGGGAGCTACAGGCGCTACCGGAGTTACCGGCCAGACAGGGCCGACAGGTGCTACCGGCGCTACCGGAGTTACCGGCGCAACGGGAAATACGGGACAGACAGGGCCAACCGGAGCAACGGGAGCTACAGGAGCTACCGGGAATACCGGGCAAACAGGACCAACCGGAGCTTCCGGCAGTAACGGCCCCACAGGTTCAACTGGCGCTACCGGCGCTACGGGCGTTACAGGTGCAACGGGTGAAACTGGTCAAACCGGCCCGACGGGCGCTACAGGCGCTACCGGTGCTACAGGAGCTACCGGGAATACCGGGCAAACAGGACCAACCGGAGCTTCCGGCAGTAACGGCCCCACAGGTTCAACTGGAGCAACGGGCTCTACCGGATCAACTGGCGCTACCGGTGACAGCGGCCCAACCGGATCTACCGGCCTCATGGGCGCAAACGGCGAACCAATTATGACACAGGCAAATAATCTCCTCTTCCCCTATCCTGTTGTTGATAGGAGTATTGCTCTTGGAAGTACGGTTGGCCCGGGAGAATCGACAACCGCTACAACAAGCGCCCTTATATATCTTAACGGAAGTACCACAGGAAACAACGGATATTCATGGTTAAACAGTGGCAATGTCGGTATCGGAACAACCGCTCCAGATGCAAGATTGTCAGTACAAACAAGCGGAACAACGGATATTTTGAATTTATTTGAAACTGGCGGAACAGAAGTGTTTACTGTATTAGAGAGCGGCAAAGTCGGTATCGGGACGACGAATCCAACTGTTCCACTCACTGTTAATGGTCAAATAAACGGCACCATACTTAGTGCATCAAGTTATTTTATTACTGGTAGTATGGTTCTATCCAGTAACCAATTATACTGGTCTGGTAGTGAGAGAGGCACAATCGGTAAGGATACTTCTACCGCACTTGGAGCAACTCCCTGGATTATTGCCTCAGGCGATGCTGCAACCTATACAGACGGTTATATAGTTTTCAAAACTGCTGGAACAGAGAAAGTGAGAATTAATAGTAGCGGTTACGTCGGTATCGGGACGACGAATCCCACACACCTCATTGAACTTACAGGAGGAGCGTACTCTGACGGAACTGGTGATTGGGTTGCGGGATCGGACCTGGCTCTTAAAAAAGATATTGTACCGCTGGAAAAATATGGACTCAAGGAGGTATTGGAGCTCAATCCAGTCACATATATCCATAAACAGGATACAAACCAATCATACCGGAAGTCGTAGAAGGCACGGAGGGAAGCTACAGCATTGCGTACAGCAGGTTTGTGCCGGTATTAGTCAATGCCATCAAAGAACTCTCCTCTTCTGTAAGCAGTCAACAAACGCAGATTACATCTTTCTCAGAAAATCTTCAGAAAGTTTTAAAAGCAAATGTCATTTCCGCTAATAGAATATCCACAGACTCATTAACAATTGCCGGTATTAACATCCGTGATTACATTTCAGATGTTGTAAGAAGTGTCCAACCTCCTCTATCCCCCATTCCCGAAATTCCGGAACTGAAAACTGATGTCATCACCCCGTTAGGATCAGACAGTATTGATTTATTACTTACTGATAAAAACAATATTAATCCTGATAGTAATGATATTATCTCTCCCCTCCCCGCGGTACGAATTAAAAACAGCGATGAAGAAGTTGTCACATCATTTGACACATATGGAAACATATCCACCATGGGTAATTTCTCCACACCAGCTACCGTATCGGCCCAAACAGTTCTTACTACGAACATTAAAACAGACCGGATTCAGGCTGACTCTGTTGACGCTTCAACTATTCAAACTTATAATCTGAATGCCCAACAAATATCAACGGATGACCTGATAAGCCAGAATGCAACAATTGCAGGTACTCTCCGGGCAGACCGCATCAGAACCAGTTTCGGAGATTTGGATGAAACGCTCTCGGGTGTTGAGTCATCTATGTCATCTGTTATGATAAAACTGGGTGAAGTTGAATCGCAAACCAGAGCAAATCAACTCTTAGAAACACCAGCTCAGACTCCGCCTCCGGATCTTTATTCGGAACTTTCAGCTACCACAGCAGCCATTCTTGAATCTATTTTTGCATCTCCTCCTGAAACATCCGGAAAACAGCTGACGATTGATTCAGTGAAACTTTTCGGCAATATAACGGCATTGGGCGGGGCAACCCTTGGGGAAACGATGATTGCAGGGTCCCTCATGGTGGACGCAACCGTGCTAATAGATGTAAGCGGCATTCAGTCCCTCGGTATGCCCTTGGCATTCCAAAAATCCAAACTCTTCGGCATTGACTTTATGGACGGCTCCATGGTGATTGACGAAAAAGGCAATGTCACGATTGCCCAAGATCTTTTGGTACAAGGAGCGGTACACACAACTACCCTGTCGCCTCTTTCAGACGACTTGACTATTAATTTATCCCGCACCCAAATAACGGCAACGGATTCAGCAGGAGATGTTAGCTATCAAGAAGAAGCAACCGGATCTGCTTCTTCTTTTGGAAAACTCCTTGTGAAAGGCATCGACGGCCAAACCGTCGCTTCTTTTGACAGCGCCGGAGGCGCTACAGTTTCCGGCACGCTATCCGCCAAAGATTTGCTAACCCAAAAACTATCCGTTGTGAGGGATTTCGGTACCGAAGAACCGACAGAAAACACCGCGTCAGTGGGTGAAAGCATTCTCCCTCGGGGGAAACTCTCTGTTATGATCCCGACGTCCCAGGTTACCGGCAATTCACTGATTTTCATTACCCCGACTACGCCGACGGACAACATACTCTCTGTCACGGAAACCCAAGACGGCCTGTTTACCGTTTCCGTCACCACCCCCTCCCTCACCGACATCACGTTTAACTGGTGGGTCATCAATTAGAAAAATGTGCCTGCGTAAAACCTAGCTTCGCAAGGCCAGGCCTTGCGAAGCTAACTATTTTCTATATACTCAAAAGTATGCCTGCCAAGCATCGACTGAAAATCTACGAAGAAAATGCGTATTATCATCTCTATAACCGCGGAGTAAATAAACAGCTTATATTTCAGGATGATCAGGACTTCGGCGTATTTCTCTCCTATTTAAAAAACTACCTTGAAATGAAAGATGAAAAAGCGCTTCAGCGTGTCATAGCTAACCCAACAGCATCTTGGAGAGAAAAAGATCAGGCAATAAAACTTCTCCGGCTCAATAACTTTTTCGGCACAATCACTCTTGTCTCGCACTGTCTCATGCCAAATCATTTTCATTTTCTGATTCGACAAACAGACGCTGATGCGATCGACCGATTCATGAATTCTCTCTGCACCCGCTATACTATGTATTTCAATAAAAAATACAAACGCATAGGTCCCCTTTTTCAAAGTGTCTATAAAGCGGTTATGGTTACGACGGACGAACAGCTTAAGCATCTGACGCGATATATTCATCGCAATCCAATACATAAAGGTTCATATAAAGAAATCCCGTCACGGATACTCGCGACATATCAATATTCTTCATATCCGGAATTCCTCGGTCTTCGAACCACAGAATGGATCCATGCAGAAAAGATACTTGCTTATTTTGGAAATAACACACAGTCATATCAGTCGTTTGTTGAAGATATGGATATTGAAGAGGACACAATTCTCTTTACTCGCTCATTAGTTCTTGATTGACAATCTAGCTTCGCAAGGCCTGGCCTTGCGAAGCTAACCCTGGTTGAGGCTTTCCACAAATTCCGCATTGGATGCGGTTTTGGAGAGACGCTCGATCATCATCGCGGTCTGCTCGTCGTCAGAAAGCAAAGCAAGCATATGCCGGAGCGTGACGATCTTTTTCATTGCTTCCTCTCCGATCATAAGCTCATCATGGCGGGTGCCGGACGTGGCAATATCAATGGCCGGAAAAATTCTCCGCTCCTGGAGTTTGCGGGACAGATGGAGCTCCATATTGCCGGTGCCTTTAAACTCTTCATAAATAAGGTCATCCATGCGGCTTCCGGTATCAATAAGACACGTACCAATGACGGTCAAAGATCCATTGGTTTTGGGTAATCCTGAGCCCGTCGAAGGACTTTCTCCAGCTTCCAGCGTTGCCTCGATACACCGGGCTGCTCCTAAAAATTTCTTCGCCGGATACAAGGCTGCCGGATCAAATCCGCCGGAGAGGGTCCTCCCTGAAGGATTCACAACGAGGTTGTACGCCCGTGCCAGCCTGGTGATAGAATCCAGAAGTATCACAACATCTTTCCCGATTTCCACCAGCCGTTTGGCGCGGTCCAATGCTACTTCCGCTACCCGCACCTGCTCGGACGGCGACTGGTCAAAGTTGCTGGACAGGACTTCTCCTTTGATATTGCGGGTAAGATCCGTTACCTCTTCCGGCCGCTCACCGATGAGAGCTGCCATGAGGTGGACGTTTGGGTAATTGGCAGAGATGCCGGAGGCAATTTCCTTAAGAATCGTAGTTTTCCCTGCTTTCGGAGGAGAAACAATGAGCCCCCTCTGCCCAAACCCGATCGGAGAAAGGAGGTCGATGATCCTTGTCGAAAGCGGCAGCTGCCCCGTCTCGAGTTTCAGGTGAACACTGGGATATATAGGGATGAGGTCATCAAATCGCGGACGGTCCGTCATGCCTTCCGCCTCAAGCCCGTTAATTTTTTCAACTTTGAGAAGCCCCCAGTACCGTTCGTTGTCTTTCGGAGGCCTTGCTTGTCCTGTCACCTCATCCCCGTTTCTCAGAAGAAATCTCCGGATTTGTGATTGGGATATGTACACATCCCGGTCTGACGGAGTAAATTTAGGACGCAAAAATCCGTGTCCCTCCGGCATGATATCCAGAATCCCTTTCACGGTTTCGGTTGGTACGGCGATGTCCTGCACTACGCCGTTTTCCCCTTGGGAAAAATCCCGTTGAGGACGTCTATACCCTCGGTCATACCCGCTTCCGTATCCCCGTACCGGTCCCCGGTATCCGCCCGGGCTTCCATCCTGGTATCCGCTTGGTCTGGTGTACCGCTGATAACTGCGGGGTCCATATCCTTGATCTCGCGGTTCTGAATAGGAAAAAGACGGTGTTGGTGAGGGAGATGCTGGAGGTGTTGGGGTGATTTCCGGTCTTTGAATCATGGGTTCAACCTTTTTTTCAGGAGGCAACACGGAGCCGGATGAAACTGGCCCGCCGATCAAAGCATCAACGGACAATTCCTCTGCCTTTGTCGGAGGTACTTCAATAATTGGCCCGCCTAGACCCGGGGAGGCAGGCCCCGATTGAATCGGGGATGATTTCTTTTCTTCTGTTGTTTTCGTTGACTTTTCAGCTGATGGCGTCCCTGATTTCACAGAAGCCGATCGTTTTGTCGTAGCTCTGTAGGCCATATATGAGTTATGCTTGCCCTTCGTATCCGCCAGATGGCGGAGAAGAATGGAATTATGAATTTTCTCTGGCGTTCCAATTGAATCCGTTATGTGATGTGCATCATCCTATCCAAAAAAACATAGCGTTAAATGATGGAAAGTATCATGGAATCATCAAGTTTCAAACGAGGAAACGCAAGGTATGGCTTATATTGTACGTACCTTCCCTCTTGTTTGTCAATAGCCAACTTCGGAACTCCTTCCGACCTCATACACGACCGTATCCCCGGATCGGAATGCAACGGTTCCCAGAGATGTCATGCGCTCTTCATTCAACTGTGTATATTTTTCCCGTTCCAGTTTGCCTACAACGATGTAGCGGACATTATACGTTTCCAGAATCGACCGCACCTCATCTAAATCAGGAGACTCGTACACTTTTGCGACCTCTTCCCGCCGAGGTGCCACCACGTCATAGCTTCCCCGCCACAGCCACTCGTGGACTGCCCACCCGACAATCGTAGGCACGCCGGAAAATGCGGAAATATGGTTGTAATCCGTATAACTCTCCCCATCCGCTTCGACAATGGAAAAATTCTGAATTCTGAATTCTGAATTCTGAATTCGATTACGAAGCCACATAATTGCTTCGTAATCATAAGGGTACTCTTCTTCCAGCCACTTCAATCCGTAAATACTCTGGTATGTCCGTAATTCTCCGAAATATGATCTGACGGAAAACCATGGATAGATGGAAACAAGAAAAAGCTGAGGAATAAGTAAAATGAAAAAAAGTATTCTGACTTTTTTATATTTGATATGTATATTGAATATTTTATTTTTTATATTTAATATTGGATTATCTCGTTGAAAAATGAAATGGACAATAACATATGCGGAAATTATGGACCAAAGGATAAACGCCTCATATCCCAGCTTAAACATCGTGTTTGAGCGGAAGTGCGCCGGATAGATATCTTTGACATAAAAAAATTCAGGAATGACGATAAGTACCAAACCATAGAGAAAGAACACTTTCAGTATTCGGTGAATAATCCCATTATACTGCTCTTTTTTCCATATTTGTCTGATAAACAGCCATGCACCGGTATACCAAAAAAATCCCCAGAGAAGCTCCATCATCCAGAGGGGTGATTTCTGGCATTTGTCCACTCCTTCAAAAATGAACGGCCCGATTTTTGTGTTGGCAAGAAATCCCGGCGGACAATTAACCCCGATTCCCGCAGCAAACGAGTTGAAATGCCATAAAAACGGCAAGGCGGTTACACATAGCGTGCTTATAACAACAATGATTGGGATAAAAATAGTTGAAAACGCTCGACGTGCTTTTTGGTCATTAAAAATTGAGTTTTGATTGAAAATTCCTTTTGTTGTAACGAGCAATGCGAGGAACAACAAAAGGTATATCGGCCCATCCAAAGCGTTGGTCATAAGAAGGATTCCGAGAAGAAAGCCGTAGAAGACAATATGAAATTGAGAATTGAGAATTGAGAATTGAGAATGTATTTGATATTTTCCATTTTCCTGCCGCGACTGGCAAAACAACGTAATGAGTAACCCTATGGCCAACAAAACAAATGGGATAGAAAGGACGTGTCCATGCACATCAGAGACCACAAATGAGTAGCTGGGAAATTCATGAATGGTAAACGGAATAAAGCGGGTGGCATTCGCATACCAATATATAAGCATCCCCTCCCTAACCTTAGAAAAAAATTCTGTCCGATTCCATAGAATAGTCCAAAACGGCACGACATTATCTCCTAAATACCCTTTTGTGAATGCATAGATAGTCTGCATGTTTCCGGCCAAGGTGACAAGAAAGGCAGTCAAAAGACCACCGATAAGCGTCTTTATATGTCCTATCCGTCCTATGTGTCCTATCCTAACAATCTGCACACCAATGCTGAACGACATCGTAAGCGTCAGTGCAAACAGTGTCGCCAGCATGAGGTTAAACGTAACGGATAAATCCAACCCTGAAAGCTTTGTAAGAACCGCAGTAACCAGGTGTCCGAAAAAGTAATAGTTAATCGATCCTCCTTGCCACCACATGTCAGGAGCCGGAAAGTATGTGCTATTAAACAATGACTGCATAAACCCGTAGTCCATAAATTTCTCCAGTCCCCGGATACTCGGTTCATGCGCCTTCACCCAGCTCCAAAAAAGGAGCGCCCCGAAAAAGACAACCTCCTCCAACAAGATGCATAAAATTAGCTTCGCAAGGCCTCGCCTTGCGAAGCTAAAAAATATATTCCCCGTCTTACCTGTCCGCCGAAGCTTTAGCGAAGGCGGATTCGTCCTATCCGTCCAATGTGTCCTATCAGACAATAGAATCCCTAATACAAACAGAATAATCATCGCTTCTATAACGTTAAAAAAGGTGAAAGGTAACACGTGGAGCGTCCCGAACAGAAAAACTATATAGGACACCACCGCCATCCCGACAGCTTTACTAAAGAAGTACCCACGATCAAACCAGCCCCGCCTCGACGTCTCCGGCGAGGCGGGCCATCCGCTGGCCGGCGGACTAAATAATTTTTTTGTCAGTGGAAATGCAGCTGCACCGACCAAAAACAGCGCTGACCACCATTGGAGGACAAGCTGTATATCTCCTATTGGCATATATGAGCTATTCTAACATCCCTGCGTTTTTTCCATAAGATGTACGTAATGAAAAATTGAAGAACCAATAAATAACTCGGCGTGTTACTCTGTTTGAAGAGAAAGTTGTGTAGCTATAAAAAAAGCAGTAAGGGCTTCCACAGCATCCGCACCCAAATCTTCAGCGATATGATTGATCGCACGTAATTTTGGTAAAAATTCTTCCGGTGGTGTGTTTTGTTAAAATGATGCGGAGAAAGCCCGAAATCCGTCCTGAAAAGTTGGATTATTTACCACTGCCGCTACCCGTTGGACAGCTCGTCTTTCTCCCTCCGGATCATTACCAAACATCAATCCTCCAGGCTGCAATTCTTGAACATACTTCTGAATGGCCTCAAGTGGTACTTCCTTCGGAAGCTCTCCGTTACTCATATAGCCAGTATCCTATATTATTTGAGCGGAAAAATCAATAGTTCAGCCCATTGCGATAATACAAATCAAAATTATCACATCACGTCTGCTTTCAAACACATCTGATCTCTCATCAGACATACATTGATCTGATACAATAAATTCGTTCTATGAAGAAACAAAAACTTTCTCTCTATAGCATAATTGCTTTCGCACTACTCGTTCTTTTTGCACTCTCGTTCTCTTCATGGCTCATGTTCCATACCTTCTCCTACGATCAAAACTCCCAATCCATAGAAATTGCCGCCAAATGCTGGAGTGATTTCGGCGCGCACATCCCCCTCATCCGCTCATTTTCCATGGGCGGAAATTTTGACCGTATCATCCATTTCAAACTTCCCGAATATCCGATTTTCCCGGGCGAACCCATCCGATACCATTTCATTTTTTATATGATCGTGGGGCTTGTGGAAAAAATGGGAATACGCATTGACTGGGCGCTCAACATTCCTTCCATTATTGGTTTTGCTTCTCTTCTTATGTGTATTTTTTATGTTGCTGTGGTGCTATTCAACAATAGAACGATTTCGCGATTTCGCGATTATGCTATAGGGCTGTTAAGCATTCTCTTTTTCCTTTTCAACGGCACTCTCTCGTTCCTCCCGTTTTTCCATAAACATCCGATTTCCGATTTCACACCGCTTGATATTGTGTTCAACAAAACGTTCCCTTCCTTCGGCCCATGGGACGGTGGACTCGTATCTGCATTCTGGAACCTCAATATCTACACCAATCAACGGCATCTGTCTGCAGGATTTGGCTTGGGCCTGGGATTCATCGCGCTTCTTCTCTATCTGGAAAAAAAACCGTTGAAGCACCAACTGCCATATCTTTTCATCTCGGTTCCCTTACTTTCCATCCTGCCGTACTTTCACCAACCCATGCTTCTTATTCTTGGAATTTTTATGATATGGTATTTTTTGGTATTTGCCAACCTCCGGATTTTTTTACTGCTCACCGGACTTCTTGCGGAAGCTCCCATCATTCTCCAGCTTTTTTCCTATACAAAAGATGCGTCCTCTGTTGCCTGGTACCCGGGCTACCTCATCCACGGCAACCTAACCCCCCTCTCATTTCTGACGTACTGGTTCCACAACCTAGGAGTCCACCTGATTCTCATCCCCATCGGCTTCCTGATAGCGCCGTTGAAAGTAAAAAAAATCGTATTCCCGGTCTTCATCCTCTTTGTGGCCGCGAACCTTTTCAAATTTTCCGTTGAAATTGCCGCTAATCACAAATTTTTCAACTTCTTCATGATTTTCGGAAATATGCTATCGGCATATGTCATTATGCGATTATGGACGGTGGTACCAAAAATGGAACAGTCGCGCGTAGGGGGACCCCCGTCGAGCGCCTGCAGTCCCGCAGTGTGCAACGATGTCACGGATAAAAATAATACAGATAGTAATGTGGTCGAAAGACTGATGAAATCTATTTTTGGCTATGCGGGACGAGGACGTCGGACGGGGGAAGACGCGCGACATAAACGTGCGAGCAGCGGAGCAAGAAAATTTTATCACCCCGTGCGATATTTTCTACAATGCATGGCGATAACCATCATCTTCTCCCTCACCCTCTCGGGCATCATCGACTTTTTTCCCGTGTTCAATGACCGGAAGATCCCGATTGTGGATATCCCGCGAAATGAAATCGCTTTGTGGATTGCCCAAAATACTCCCAACGACGCGGTATTCCTCAATACCCGCTATCTCTATGATCCCGCGTCCATCGCCGGACGGAGCATATTCCTCGGCTGGCCGTATTTCCCATGGTCAGCAGGCTACAAGGAAAACAGGATACTGATTATGAAAAAAATGTATGAAAGCAAAAATCCGAACGTCTTTTGTCCGCTCCTGAAAAAATACCGCATCTCCTATATCACGGTTGAGGCGGTGTCTGATAATCCGGATATGCCGACTATTGATCCTTTGTATTTCCGCTCTCTCGCCACCCCGCAATACGAAAATGCGGGTCATACGTACCTGATTTTCTCAACTTCTTCCGTATGCAAAAAAACAGAATAAAAACCGTACTCTCTGTCATACTTGCCGTATGTTGCCTGGCTGCGGTATCCGTTGATGTATATCAGCAATCCGTCAGTCTCCGGACGCTCGGTGCATGGATAGTATTACTGGGTTCATTTTTTTTCATTACGCGTGGCTTACTGCATAAACAACCCGCATCTCATCATGTTTCATGTGTTACAAAAAAAGAAAAAATTATTCTCCTTTTATTGGGAATTGAAACGCTCGTCAGCCTTTGGTGGTTCGGCATTCAACCCACCCATTTCCATTATGATGAATTCATTACCGCTACCACCTCCTATACGCTCCCGATATTCCAAAAAATAAACTGGTTTGGCGTATTTCCGAATATTGACGAGTGGGTATGCCAATTCCCGATTCTTTTCCATATCCTGCAGTATCCGTTTATACGCGTATTTCCGACGGTCATGGGTGTACGGATGTCTACGTGGCCGTATACGGTGGGCACGGTATGTATCGTCTATCTGATGACCCGTCATATCACAAAAAGGAAAGTTCTGGCATTCTTTGCTGCAAATGCTTTTATCTTCATTGCCCCGCAGCAATACATCGGAAGTTTGGGATTACACTTTCATGCAGGCATATTCTTTTTTATGCTCAGTATCTACAGCTTCATGAAGATCTCGGATGAGCAACGCCCCCTAGACGTATTTGTACTGGGGATATCCGCCGCATGCTGTTATTTAGGGTATACCGCAGCCTATATTATCGCTCCGCTTCTCATAATGATGGGAGTAATCAGGATGCTCCTGAAACCGAAAAAAAAACTCCTCATAGCGTACGCAATTGCTTCCATAATCGCACTATTTGCAGTAACACCATGGATTATCTATGCAGTACGGTATAACAATTTCTTTCTTCAACGGATTAATCAAATAAACGTATTTACCGGCACCTGGATAGAATCCCAAAATAAAGTGACGATACAAAACATCACTACATTGCTCCCGACAAGAATTCTCACCATACTCTCCTCGTTTCTCCGGGACAATAAATCCGGCGTCGGCGAATATTTTTTCGGATCCATGGCTCTCCTTGATCCGTTTTCAGTCATTCTTTTGTGCAGCGGAGTGGTATATTTTATGATTCTCATCGTTAGGAAAAAATTCAATGCATTCGTACTGGTAACCAGCATGGTGCTCCTTTTTATAACCAGCACGGTACTGACGCAAAACCCTACCCCGTTTCATCGATTAAGCATAGATTTTCCGTTTGTCGGTATCTGTATCGGATGCGGTATGGGAACCATGTATATCCTTTGGAGTAAATATTCCACATTGCGGACAGTCGGATATGCCATAAGCATACTTTTACTCATAGCATATATTTTTGTAAATACATATAGGGCGGGTATAATGGTAGAGAATGATAAAACATTGCGAAATATGGAAAGTCTTTCAATAGCATGGTATGTGAAGGCCTACACACATCCCGGCGATAGCGTACAGATTATCGCATTTCCTCAATATCATCTTGGAAAAGAGCTATTTTTCCGTACAAACGGTACAATACGCTATATCACTGATCGCACTATTGAGGTTATGGATATGCCCGAACCTCAACTTATTATTGTGCAGTATCCTAACAATGAAACACTGTCAGCCGTTAAAAAACGGTATCCGAATGCTGCCCGGTTATACGATCCATTTACATTACACAATCATGCCGTATTTATTAATCAATAATATCTTTTATTTATTTGTTGCTATATATTTATGAACATCGCTGTCATCTTGCTTCACTTCGCGAATCGAAGCGGGCGGCGGCGGGCTTGCCTCGCCGGATACCGGCTGGTATCCTGCCTCGCCGAAGAATTAAGTATCTGTTTTTCTGCTAATACGTAATTAACTCCAATGCACGTGCATCGTTGACATTACGCATAAAATATCGCTATTCAAACACAAAACAACCGCGTGATACAATCCGGGTATGAACATTGCTATCATCGGAGGCGGGCTCACCGGTCTGACTGCCGCATATGAACTGCTCAAATATGGACACCAGGTAACAGTGTTTGAAAAAGAAAAAACCCTTGGAGGCCTGGCTGGAGGCTTCAAACCCGCCTCGCGTCGAGGAGCGGACGCGAGCTCGCCTCGCGTCGAAGCGGGTCGAGGCGGGATGCCAAACTGGACGTGGTCGTTGGAATTGTTTTACCACCATTTTTTTACCAATGATTCCGCGCTTATTTCCTTAGCAAAAGAATTAGGGTTGGAAAAAGACATGCTGATCCTGCGGCCGATCACCTCAACGCTCTGTCAGAAGACTGAAGACAGGAAACAGAAGGCGGAAGACGGAAAAGATGATTTCAAACAAATGAGTGGCGTGCGTTTGGGGATCCCCGTCGAGCGCCCGCAGTCCCGCAACCTGCTACGACAATCGTTATATAACCTCGGCAAGGTATTTATGTGGTCAGAAGACAAAGAAAACACCTTTGAGGAACGCGGGGCGAGGACGTCGGACGGGGAAAGGCGCACGACAGCCCGCCTGCCGACGAGGCAGGAACCCGCTTGTATTCAATACCAACTTGACTCCCCAATGAACCTCCTCACCTTCCCCCTCCTTTCCCCCTTCGACAAGCTCAGGACTGCTGCGCTTCTTGCATTTTGCAAAATAAATCCGTTTTGGCAGCCGTTGGAAAAAATCACCGCGGAGCGGTTTTTCAAAATAATCGGTGGATCCCGTGCATGGAATATACTATGGCAACCTTTAATGGAAGGAAAATTCGGCACGTATGCCAACGGCGTTCCGGCTTCCTGGCTTTGGGCTCGGTTCCACAAGCGGACGATGAGATTGGGGTATTTCCGCGAAGGGTTCCAGACATTTATTGACCGTCTCGCAGAAGCAATTAAAAAACGAGGAGGGACAATCTTAACAAAATATCAAATATCAAATATCAAATATCAAAAAAATTTCAAATTTCAAATTTCAAATTTCAAATTCGACCACGTATTGATTACCACTCCCTCCTCAACCGCGATAAAACTCATACAATTTCCCAAGCTATATGAGCAAAAACTCAAAGCCATCCCCCATCTGTTGGCCCAGACCCTCATCCTTGAAACAGACAAGCCAATCTTGGAAAAAACGTATTGGCTCAATATAGCCGACTCCTCATTCCCTTTTGTAGCTGTCGTTGCGCACACCAACATGGTTGATAAAAAATATTACGGAAACCGCCACATCACCTATATCGGCAATTACCTTCCCGATCGCCATCCGTATCTCTCCCTGACCAAACACCAACTCCTGAAGGTATTTACTCCATATATTCAAATTCTAAATTCTTCATTTAATTCTGAATTCAAAATTCTGAATTCTGAATTATTTTCCGCTCCCAACGCCCAGCCCGTCCACACCCTCAATTATTCCCAAAAAGCACCGGGGATAAAAACACCAATTGACGGAATATATCTTGCCAACCTTGACTCTATTTTTCCGTGGGATAGAGGCACAAACTACGCAGTGGAACTGGGAAAAAGAGCTGCATCTCTCATTGCGCAAAATCTAGCTTCGCAAGGGGACGCCTTGCGAAGCTAAAATGCTCGGAGTATACTCATCATATATGCAGGGCATATCTCATATTGAAAATGAACATCCTCTTCCTCCGGGCGCATACGTATTTGAGCCAGAAAAACCAGATCCTACTGCTGTTGATAGACTGTTCGAAGAATTAAGTTGGATTGCAGATCCACAGACACTTTCAGTTGTTTGGGTTGCCCGGGAACGCCATGCTATAGAGCATGGTCTCCCCTTTCGGGCGCCACAACAATCGTTTATCTCACGGTTATTTAAAGCTCTTTCTTTTGAGATGTAGTCGTGATTCCTGAAACTTTTTGCATAACTATTTTTATGACGTCACCAGACCTCCTCCGTATCGGTTGTCATGATAAAGCAGGGTGTCCCCCGGTTGTAATCTGTATAATCGAAATAATGACATGCCCGAATGTGATTCTCTTCCCGATAGCTCTTCCCCTACGATTCCCCCCGAAGATCAATCCCGTCAAGGAAAACCGCCGGGTACCGATAATATAAAAAGACAAAGACCAATAGGAGAACCTACAGCTATTCGAGGTACCGGTACAATTCGGATGTAAGAAGTAAAAAACCGCACGTCGTGTTTTTGCATAACTATTTGATTTTTCCTGCCTGCCCGCTTCGCCGGAAACGTCAAATCGAGGCGAGCCGGCGAGGCAGGGATATATACTATATAATTTTACTTATATAGGTCCCCTGCTATTTGACAACTCCTTAATCCAGCGTTACAATCTGTTGACTATAAGTTTAAATTAAAAATGATATGCCAAAATGTAAAGACTGTCTGCATTGTTACGACCCCAACTCACAACTCACCTACTGTATGAGTTTGAAGCCGGACAGACCAAATTTCCCGATTAGACCGAATCAATCTCCTCTTGAAAACATAAAAAGAGTTCGTCCGGATTTAGTACTGGTATATGAAACTCAACCAGACGTTTGTGGATTTGTTCCGCGAGTTACGGTAATCCCGCCAGAACAAATATAGCGGGATATTTATATATGGGAAAAATAACAGCTGAAACAAAATGTGGAGAGTGCTTCCACTGTATGACAGTTGGGGACATAAATTTAAATGCACCTGACAGAACTGGTTTTATGTGTGTTTCCGAATTTGGACCTAATGGAGCTGTAGACCCGGCACTAACCCCCGCAGAAAATTTTCGAAGTGATTGGCAATTTACTTTGGCTGAAAAAATTGAAAATGGAGAGCATTCTTGTGGTTTCAGAACTCCGGAAGAACAACAACGATGGAGAAGTAGCGGATTTAAGGCTTGAGATATTTAAATTGCGAGTGTGTGACTTTTCTGGGGGATAATTTGTTGCCCCAGTACAACACTTCCTTTCTCGCGAGGTTTACATCCTCGCCTCGAAAGAGCGTGTGTACGGGGTAAAGGCAGGTTTATAAATAAAAATTGCGTCGGGTGTGATTTTTCTGGGGAATAGTTTGTTGGGCAGGCGAACTATTTCCCATTGAGATCATTTCAGACGCAATTTTTGCGTATACCGCTTGACAATAGAAATAGATGGGTATTAAATAGGTACCATATGAGTACATCCATGACACTCGACAAAACAGACTTTATCAAATTCAACGTCTCTCCCACGTTTAAAAAACTCGTGGCAAAACAGGCAAAAAAGGCCGGACTGACGCTTTCTGAACTCGGCCGCATGTTGTTTGGCTGGTATGCTCACGGCCTCATCCATAAGCCAACGCTCGAAGAACTTGCAAAAGAAGCCAAACGCGACTATGAAGAAGGACGCGGCGTCACACTATCTTCAGCAAAAGACATAAAAAAATATTTCAACTCGCTATAACACCTGATATTCATGCCCAAAATCTATCTTAATCCGAAATTTCACGGAACGTGTAAACAATTTGTTCGAAGAAACAGTGCGCGAAAACGTCACGTATATAAAACTCTTCTCTGTTTTAGAAACAACCCGTCTTATCCGTCACTTCACATAGAAAAACTTTCACATTCTGATATCTGGACTATCCGACTGGATAAGGGGAATCGATTATTCTTTTTTTGGAATAAAACGAAAGACACAGCCATATTCTTCTTTGTAGGTCATCACGACGCGTATAAAACAATCGGGAAGAAATGACATATGTTCTTCATGAAAAACGATGCCTGCCCGCCGATAATGCGCCTCGCGACGTGTACGCCTGTCCGCCTCTGGCGGAAATAGTACTGACCTGCCTGCCGGTAGGCAGGAAAGCCACGAGGCAAATAAAGGTGGGTGGAATAATGAAGATATAATCCGCTAAAGAAGATGTTTCAGCTTCAAAAAAAAATTTGACAGACTATTCACGTCATTGCTATTGTTACCACTAAGGTATTTGCACCCGCTTGATGGGTACGATACTCAAAAGAAAAAGCATTACTATACGTAGCGATCCCAAACCAACACATGCTAGCGGTAGTGATGCTTTTTTAATGCAGCATTTAACGAGTCTTCGAGTTTTAATGCTGCATATCCCGCAAATACGCTCTTGTGAGGCACGGCTGTAAGCCCTGCGAGCAAGTAAGTATTGTGGGATAATGGCAAGATCTACACGCTATTATTCTTTGCAATACTTCTCTCTCTCCTCCCACCCTTTCCTGAATTTTCCCTGAAATTTACAAAGTAAACACCGGAATGCTCAGCCCTTTCTTTTTCAAGGACTGAAACTGCGCTTTTGCTTCGTCCTCAAAGCGCAATCGCTCTCGGGTCATGGGAGATATCCGCTTGATTCGGACGTCTCCCGCGTCGTTTCCGCCGGTTGGCGGATGTCCCAAACCAATTTTTGCCAGCAGTAGTTGTAATCCCATGATTCTATTTAAAAGACTTTTTTTGGTCTTGTCAAGTCCTATAGCATTTTGCTACTACATTATAGGATTATCTTATAGTTATTTAGGCTCATTTTCCCTCATAAAATCGCTCTATTTCGATTTT
>Ga0075739_113_pt1 | contig 29042 bp, 34 predicted proteins | sample RifGroB1_FD_68431 | JGI IMG/M metagenome (GOLD analysis project Ga0075739, IMG submission 68431) | Microgenomates (Gottesmanbacteria) bacterium GW2011_GWB1_44_11c | reverse complement strand
AGGGACATGCGATGATAAGAACCGCAATCATATTAGTTAAACCTTGGACAAAAACGTTGTTGAATCCGCCGACTGGCGGACCGAGGTCAAACCACAGAACAAACGTGCCGACGGCAAGCATAAGAACAATCGGGACAAAATATCCGGATACGCTGTCAGCCAACCGTTGAATCGGCGCCCTCGTGCTTTGGGCCTCTGTCACCATTTTGACGATTTGGGAAAGCATGGTTTCACTCCCCACCTTAGTTGCAGTCATCACAAACGTTCCTGTTTTATTCATCGTTGCGCCAATCACCGGATCACCGTCTTTCTTGTCAACCGGCATGGATTCACCGGTAATCATGGATTCATCAATACTGGATGATCCTTCAACGATGGTTCCGTCTACCGGGATTTTTTCTCCGGGACGGACACGGATAACGTCGCCGACGATAACCTGATCAATGGGAATATCTGTTTCATCATAATTATTATATGAAGCGTATGCGCGAGGTTTTCTTGTGTCCGATGGGGGTCCCTCTCCGTCAGCTGACGGAGAGGGACGGCTCGAGTTTTTACGCAAAACTCTCGCCGTTTTAGCCTGAAGATGCAGGAGTTTTTTGATCGCATCTCCTGTATGGGCTTTCGCTTTTGCCTCCAAGTATCGTCCAAGAAGGATAAGTGTGATAATAATGCTTGATGTATCAAAATACATGATGAGCGGAAATCCAAAGCGAGAAAGTTCTTTTCCAAAAAGCGTGGTTGCGGCGGAGAATCCGTACGCGGCACTGGTCCCGATGGCAATGAGCGTGTCCATACTTGCCGTTCTGTTCTTGAGTCCTGACCAGGCGGCCTGGTAAAATCCCCATCCGGCCCAAAATTGGACAGGGGTAGCCAAAAGAAACAGGACGACAGGGCGCGTTAACAGTTCATAAAAAGATGAGAGTGACAAGAAAGAAAAGAATTCTTTGAACCATTCGGGAAAGCTACCCAAAAATACGAAAGTGCTTATGATAACTGATAGAACAACGAGTGTTTTTAAATGCGCTAACTCTTTGCGCTTCGCCTCCTCTTTGAGATTCTGCGGGGTTTTTGTTGTATCTCCTTCAAGAATAGCCTGATAGCCGATATCATTGATTGCTTTGCCCAGAGTTTGAAGATGTGTGATTTTCGGATCAAAATTGACTGTTGCCTCTTCACTGCCGTAGTTGACAGTTGCAGTTTCCACTCCTGAGATGGAGCGGAGTTTGTTTTCAATGTTTTTCGCACACGAGCTGCAGTGCATGCCGACAATGGGAAATGATACTTTGCTCATACGATCCGTATTCTTCCATGGAACATATTCATACCGCAGTAAAATCCCGAAACGCCTTTCTTTTTTGGGGGAAGAGTAATGGTGATCGGAATATTAAGCGGAAGATATTCTTTTATTTTATAATCCGGAAATATAATCTCCTCGAGACACCTGTTGCTGTCGGTCCTGATAAAGGTGAGTGTTGCCGGTTTTCCTTGATTGATCGTAATTGTGTTTGGTTTATATCCACCTTCCGCTAAGCCTCCGGCTGTAACAATAATTTTATCCATAGTATGATGATAGCATTTTTTCAACACCTTGTTGCCAATGGGAACTGACTTCTTTACAATGACACATATGCCAGGAAGTAGAATTTCGATGCGTTTTTACCTTTGCCTTGAATGACTTCCTGAATAATGAGACATACTATTATATTTTGAAAGGAGATTGAAATTTCAAAAAACGCAAATAGGCAAAGATCGAAATTTCACTTCCTGGTATGCCAAATTTGATTGTTATTTTCCTTACAGGACTTCTTACAGGCGGGATTACATGTGCCGCCGTACAAGGCGGGTTGTTGATGGCCGTTTTGGCTAATGCTGATGCGACGAATCCAGTAAATTTAGCTAATCCTACCAATAAAATTCGATTAAGAATGATTACCATCGTTTTTGTTTTTGTTTTAGCTAAACTCATCAGTCACACGATATTAGGATTCTTTTTAGGATTTATGGGAGAAAAACTTCAGTTTTCCGTACAGTTTACTGCCATTATGTTGGGAATTGCGTCCGTTTTTATGATCGGAATGGGGCTCAATATGCTTTCGGTACACCCCGTTTTCCGCAGATTCGCGGTGACTACACCTAAATTTTTCCGTACCCTTGTATGGAAACAAAGCAAGCGAACGGATTTTTTGGCGCCTGTTATTCTGGGGGCGCTTACCATATTTATTCCCTGCGGTACGACGCAGGCCATGATGGCCCAGGCAATTGCTTCCGGCCAGCCAATAACAGGAGCCCTTATCCTTTTTTCGTTTATCCTCGGGACTGCACCGCTTTTTATTCTTTTAGGACTTGCTATTACCACTCTGACCCAAACCTATAAACAATGGTTTGAAAAAGTTGCCGCCATCATAATCATCGGTATGGCCGTATGGAATCTTTATAACGCGTCTACCATATTTGGTGTAGACAGATTCGTCAAACAATTTATACAGCCAATAGCCTGTCAGATCGTGTACTGCGATTCCTCCATCGATTCCGGGAATCTCAAGAGCGATCAAAGGCAAACGACAAAGACGCCGATCATTACTGTCCGGCAAACGGAATATGAAGTGGATAACCCATATATACGTTCAGGAGATGAAATCAGACTTACAGTTGTCAATAAGGATGGATACGGGTGTATCCAGTACTTTACGATTCCGAAACTCGGTATTCAAAAAGCCATACCTGTCGGGAAGACGGAAACGATCGTGTTTACCGCTCCATCGGAAAAAGGAGAGCTTTTGTTTACGTGCAGTATGGGGATGTATAGGGGGAAATTCATTGTACAATGATACATGACTTATGCAGTCTGTTTATTATAGAGATTGCTTCGTCTCCCGACGTAACGTCGGGATCCTCGCAATGACAACCTGTATGATTACTGTTTGCGTACATCTTGGATGAGAATATTGAGAGTGTAGTATACTTGTCGTATATGGCTTATGTGGATGAAGAGAGGTTTGTTGCAGGTCCATTATTAGAAGAGGGTGTAGAAGTATGGAGGTGGTGTGAAAATTGTTCAGAGATAAACTACGGAAGATACTTGCAAAACGAAAATAGCCCGCGCATAAATGAATTACAGAGGGAAGCGCGAGAACACGGAAAAAAGCCGGGCCACACGGCTCATTTCCAAGTAAAAAGAGAGGGAGTTTATGACACAACGCGCTATAGAAGAGAAGACTAATTGAGTGGGCAAACATCGTATGACCAAAAAACGGCTTTTTTTATCAGGACTTCACTGTACGAGCTGCGTCATGCTTATCGAGGGGGAACTTATGGACATCGGTGTAACCGCAGTTTGCAATTATACAAAAGGACACGTGGATGTTGCGTTTGATGAGGAAAAAATAAGAGAGAAAGAGATTGCTGGTGTCATTGAACGGTTAGGATATACAGTAGACCGGATACGCTGACGTATTAGCGTGTTAACATGTTAACACGCTAATACAATACATTATGTTGTTCTGAAATTTGCCTCCATATTGAAATTTTTGTAGAGCAGAGGAGCGGATTATGTTGTTACGCCCATCACTCGATCAATTCATAAAAGTTGGTCAGATTACCACTCGTTTTTGGGAGATCGGCACCGCGGGAACTCCTCTTATTCTTATTCATGGTGCCGGAGGATTCATTGAGAATTGGAGTTTTAATATTGATGCGTTAGCGACCCGGAATCGTGTTTACGCGCTTGACTTAGTTGGGTTCGGTCGTTCTGACAAACCCATACTTCATTACTCCACGATACAATTGGCTGGTTTTGTAAAGAATTTCATGGATACTCTCAATATTGACCATGCCACTCTCATTGGCAATTCCACAGGGGGTGCTGTCGCTTTATATACTGCATTTCATATTCCTGAAAGAATTAGGAAGCTCGTGCTCGTTGATAGTGCAGGTTTCGGAAAGAAGGCATCACTAACTTTGCGTTTGCTTACTTTACCATTATTTGGGGAGTTATTAGTTCGCCCCAATCGACTAGGTGTAAGATATTTTCTTAGGGAGATCTTATATAATCGGGAGCGAATAACTCCTGAATTCGTTGAACTTTGTTATGAATTGTTTTCCCTTCCAGGTTCACAAAGGGCTTACTTAGACACATTGCGATCGATGGGAACTGTTCGTGGTGCAAAGGACTCGTTTATTAACCCTATCTTAGATAAATTACCCCAATTAACTATCCCAGTGTTCATTATTTGGGGCAAGCAAGATCAGCAGCTTCCAGTCGAACAAGCGTACATAGCACATAGTAAAATTAGGAATTCGTGCTTAAAAATTATTGAACATTGTGGACATTTTGCTCAATACGATAAGCCATCAGAGTTCAATGAGTCTGTTATTAATTTTCTCATCAGTTAGATGAAAATAGTATTTTATTGCGGGTGGCGGAGGGAGGAAAGATAGTCGGTGAGTTGGTTGACTGCGTCATCTTCGGTTTCAAATATAATTTCTTTTTTGACAGCTGGATTGCCTTTCAGCATCCGCGACACGACATCTCCTTTTTCGTACATGATAATAACCGGAAGATTGATTGATTTGGCATATTCAATTTCTTCCCCTGTACCGATGGAATTTTCTCCGACGTAGGCGATCATGAGATCAGATTTTGCAATCTGTTCCGTATCCCGGCGGTATACTTCTTGGGCTGATACTTTAGGGTTTTTAATGGGATCGGTGCCCGATAGGAACGCCCAGAACGGTTCATGACCGAGCTGTTTGGCAAGAGCCGCAAGTTTGATATAAAATGCCTTGACTTTATCGGGATTTTCTAAATTTGTAAGTGGTCCAGTGATATAGTTTGCAATGTTGTCAGAGAAAAAAGGCATGGTATACTTGGGAAGCGGTATTTGTTAAATCGTTAAATGGTTACATCGAAAATAATATTGATTAGCCCACCACATCTTACCTCACAACTTTTCAGTACTATTTGTACACGTTGTGAGGAGCGATTGTTGGTGGGTCCAAGAAACACTAAACTCTCCTTTAACAAACTTAGGATCGTTAAGTGTTTCTAGGAGAGGAGTATTATGGACATCGTTTTAACTGACAAAAATTTTGATGTAGAGGTACTTAAAGCTGATAAGCCGGTGCTAGTGGATTTTTGGGCGCCGTGGTGCGGGCCGTGCAGGATGCAGGGGCCGATTGTTGAGGAGGTAGCCCGCCAGCTGGCGGGAAAATTCAAAGTAGGAAAAGTAAACGTCGATGAGAATCCGAAGATGGCTCAAAAATATACTATCATGTCGATTCCGACACTGATGATTTTTAAATCCGGAAAGTTGGTGAAACAGTTTACGGGAGTACAGGGCAAGGAAACACTGGTGGGAGAGCTGAATAAGTTTGTTAAATAAGCAAATCCGACAAATCTACAAATAAACAAATGAATATATAAATTATTACAATGATTTAATTATTGATTTGTAGATTTGAAATTTGTAGATTTGCATATTCATCATATGTATGATGTCATTATCATCGGTTCCGGACCTGCGGGTTACACTGCTGCGATTTATACATCGCGGGCGTTTTTGAAAACACTTGTTATTGCCGGGCCGCATTTGGCAGTGGGATGGTGACAGACGTGGTTAATTCTGTCATTTCGACCCCGATTCAATCGGGGGAGAAATCCCTGCCTCGCCGGCAGGCAGGCCAACGGGATCCCTCGTCCGTTAGCCAACGGACTCGGGATGACAAGCAGAGGGGAAACACGTTCCTTATTCGAGGACAAGACAAAACATATGAGGCGCGGACAGTCATCATCGCAACCGGAGCGAGTGCAAAGACGTTGGGAATTCCGAGCGAGGAAAAATTCCGAGGGAAAGGAGTGAGCTACTGTGCAACCTGTGACGGATTTTTTTTCAAAGGGAAACACGTGGCGGTGCTGGGAGGCGGGGATACAGCGATGGAAGAAGCAACATTTCTTACGCGGTTTGCCGACAAAGTGACAATCATCCACAGAAGAGAAGAGTTTCGGGCATCGCCTATTATGGTTGAAGAAGCAAAAAAAGATTCGAAAATCAGATTTCTTCTGAATAAAGAAGTGGTGGAGTTTTACGGAGATGGTGTGCTGCGGGGAGTTCGTCTGCGAGATAAGACGAATGGGACGAATATGACCAATACGACGGAAGACGTAGAGCTTGACGGGGTATTTGTGGCGATCGGCCACGTACCGGCGACAGAATTTCTGAAAGGTTTCGTGGAGATGGATGAGAAAGGATACATCAGATTTCAGAATTCAGAATCTAGAATTCAGAATTCTAACAACGCGTCGACCGCTACCTCAATTCCGGGTATTTTCGCTGCGGGAGATTGTATGGACAGCAGGTATAGGCAAGCCATTGTTGCTGCGGGTATGGGCTGTATGGCTGGGATGGATGTAGAGAAATATTTATCTTAATAATCCTGTAATTTATAGAAAATACAGGATATTATTCCTGTAAATTTGACAAAATACAGGAAATATGATACTCTGTGTTCCTATGGAGATTAAACGTATCATTGAAAAACAGCTGGTTCAGCACATTTTAAAACAGAATCCCCCCATTCTTATTCTTTACGGACCGCGACGGGTCGGAAAAACGACCTTAACCGAAATAATTGTCTCACAACTAAAATTCCGTACGAAGATGGTTTACGGGGACGATCCGGATGTTCAACGGGAACTTGCGGGTATTGGACTCACCGGTATACAACAGTATGTTGCACAATATGATTTGGTTGTTTTTGATGAAGCACAATATATTCCAAATATCGGTGGCATCCTTAAATTGATTGCAGATCATGTGAAGGGTAAAAAAATTCTCGTGACAGGTTCATCGAGTCTGGATATCGCCAAAACAGTGTTAGAACCGTTAACAGGGCGAAAAAAGGTGTGGTATCTGTACCCCATAGCGGACGAAGAAGTGCGGGATACCACAATCCAGATACCAGAAACGACACTTTCTTCCTATTTGCGGTTTGGCATGTATCCCGTGGTATTAACTACCTTCGGAGAAGAAGAAAAAGGAGCATATTTACGGCAACTGTTGGAAGATTATGTATATAAAGATGCACTGAGGATCGTTGGGGAGAGAAATCGCGAACCGGTCAGGCGACTTCTGATTGCATTGGCGTACCAAGTCGGGCAGGAAGTCTCCTACACAGAGCTGTCTCGTACGGTTGGACTTGATTATAAAACAGTCATGAAATATCTCGATATTCTGGAGGAATGTTTTGTCCTCCTCCGTTTGCCTGCGTTTTCCAGAAATATGCGGACTGAACTCCGGAAATCACGGAAAATATATTTTGTCGACGTCGGAATACGCAATGCGCTTGTGGATTATTTTGTCCCGTTTGACAAACGCAACGACAGGGGGAGTCTCTGGGAAAATTGGGTAATCATGGAGAGGACAAAACACGATCACTACGCTCAACGGTCAGTCAAACGATATTTTTGGCGGACGCATGATCAGAAAGAAGTTGATTTAATAGAAGAAGAAGCGGGTCAGTTAACGGCAGTTGAAATTAAATGGAACCGCACAAGTCAAACGGTCGGTCAACATACATTTTGTACGCAGTATCCCGGAAGCAATGCGCTGTTTATTGATAGAGAGTCGTATCGGGGGAAGGAAGACTAAAAGAGATATTTGCAGTCGGGGACTGTGTGGATCTACACTATCGCCAGTGGACGCAGCTGCCGAGATGAGCTGTATGGCGGGGATGGATGTGGAGAAATATCTGGCTACACACCTAAATCCCGCCTAAATTCCTCATTGGCCCGTGGTCCTTTGCGGATAAGACTTCTAAAAAAGAGAGGGTTGCCAGATCCAATAATAACTTTCTCTTGATAATACACTTCGGGAACAGAAGTCTGGTATATGAAAGTCATCAATTTTCCACATTGAGTACCTTCAATTTGCTCCTCTTTCAATGTAATCGGTTGAGCAGTGCCGCCAAAAGTTCCATATTGTCTTGTGGCTTCCACAACCAGTTCATCAGAAAAAAGAGTAATCTCCGCTTGGTCAAACGGACCTAATTGACGTGTCTCTAATTCGTTCAGTTTGGAAAGTGTATCCATTCTAAGGTTTTGTAATAATTGTTCATGTTGGTTCATATGGCCCATAATACTCTCTCTCTCAAGAAGTCAACTTTTTGGGCTTTCCGTAAGAGTTCAGACTCCTGATACGATTTCGTCATTTCGAGCGCAAGCGAGAAACCCCGATTGGATCTCTCAGCTACTTCGTAGCCTCGAGATGACCATAGTTCTATCAGAAGACTGAACAGTTACGGCTTTCCGCTTGCCGGGAGTGCCAAACTGGCTCTTGACAATACCATTCATACTATAGTATGATTTATACTATATGGATACTATTGTTACTACCAATTTACGAATACCTCAATCTGCTTATTTTCAAGTAAAGGCGTTGGCTGGTGAATTGGGGATGAGCGTCAATGAATATATGACCTTTCTTATCAAATACACCACCCGCACACGGATGGCTGCGAAGGATGGTTCACTGTCTGTCGAAAAGAAACGTCAGGAACTCTGGGAAGCTATGGAGCGTATTTCTCAAATACAGAATAAGCCAATGGGATGGTCAGAAGAAGATGAAGCTATTTATTCCATATGACACGTGTATTTATAGACTCTAGTTTTTTTAAAGCGTTTGTTGATCCAAAAGATGACTTTCATACACGAGCGAAGGGTTTGTGGAAAAAATTTGTTTTTCATGGTCAATCACTTGTAACAAGCAATTATATCCTTGATGAAACGTATACCCTTATTCGTTGTAAATTACATCTCCAAAAAGCACTCCAGCTTCGCGGGATTCTTTCTCATGATGCCCTCAATCTCGATGTCATTCGCGTCACGGTTGATGATGATGCTTGCGCATGGGGATGGTTTGAGAAAAATTGGAGCAAACTTTCATTTACTGATTGCGTGAGCTTTGCAGTCATGAAGCGAATAGGGCTTACAGATGTTGCTACATTTGATACGCATTTTAAACGGGCAGGATTTACTATTGTCAATACTACACGTCTTCGTGCTGTATAATACAGTCATGGCATTACCCAAACCACGGCAATATACAGGGAGTATAACGAAGAAACTTCAGCTTACAAAAACTGTGTTTCAGTTTTTTATTCAAAACCAACAACCTAACCCCCTCCTTTTTACTCCCGGACAATATGCGACGTTCATCATTGATCCTCAAACGCGCAGGCAGTACACGTTTTGCAGTGCTCCGAACCCGTCATCATTTGAACTGATTGTTGACGTTTCTCCCATGGGGGTTGGGTCAAGATATTTTCTTGAGAGAAAGGAAGGGGATAGAGTAGAGTTTTTGGCACCTTTTGGAAATTTTACGCTGTCCGAAAATCCGCTGAAGAAAGTTTTTGTGGCAACCGGCACCGGGATAGCACCTTTCCGTTCAATGCTATTAAACGGAAAGGAAATTTCAAATTGTTCGCGGGACTTCGGCGGGCGAGGGAGAAAACCTTCAAAATAGCGAGTTTTACCTTTGCGGGAATAATGCGATGATTACTGAGATGAAAAACAGGCTATCGGCCAAAAATGTTAGAAATGAACGGATTAAAATAGACTTATTTTATTAAAATTAACCGTATTAATGGATATTAATAATACTCAATAAAATACCAACCTATAATTTAAGAGATATGTGGAGGTCCAAACTCCAGATAAACATTTTTTCTCAAATCATCTTGTTGTTGAGTGAGTAAATGAGGATTTTTTAATGTCGGTGGCGCGGTGCCGGAAACAAGGTCAAGAAGCTGAGAGACACTAGGAACTTTATCTTTTTCTAATATACTTTGAAGTATTTGTTGTCTAATCTCACTAGTTCCTCCAGTACGGAGATATGCAAATCGGCTGTTGGATTCAGCAAGTTGTTGATTTAATTTCTCCTCTGTTTCATGAGGGTTTTTTTCAGGTTCAACAGGTTTCATATAGCTTGTATTATAAATCTAAACGTGTATACAATCAATACATAAAAAGACATATTGTCCTTTGAGGGAAGGAATGGTAGTATTAAAATTCATTACTCTATGAGAAGCTCCGGCATTATAAACAATCCATTTACCAACGCGACGACTCAGCTGCGAAAAGCAGGAAAGATAGTGAGAGATAAAGATACAAAGACACCCGCTTCGCGCCCGCTCCGGCGGGGCGAGGCGAGTCGAGGAGCGAACGCGAGTCGAGGCGGGCAAAGAGAAACGATTGATTCTTCTTTAAAACTTCTTGAACAGTCACAGAGGATAATAAGCGTCACAATCCCTGTTGAAATGGATAACGGATACGTACGGATTTTTCAAGGCTATCGAGTACAGCACAACAACTTTCTAGGCCCCTACAAAGGCGGAATACGGTTCCATCCTCACGTGTCTCTGGATGAAGTCAAAGCGCTTTCTTTCTGGATGATGATAAAGTGTGCGGTTGCGGATCTTCCTATGGGGGGCGGGAAGGGCGGGGTGATTGTGGATCCGAAAACGCTCTCCGAAGGAGAATTGGAGAGATTAAGCAGGGGGTATGTGCGGGCGATTGCAGATTGCATCGGGCCTGATAAGGATGTACCGGCGCCGGATGTGAATACCAATGGGATTATCATGGGGTGGATGGTAGATGAATACATCAGAATTCAGAATTCAGAATTCAGAATTCAGAATGAAAAGGAAAAGAAAAAGGAATACTTATCATCAACCTTTACCGGAAAGCTCATCAAAGACGGAGGAAGCGAAGGGAGGGATGAGGCGACGGGGTTGGGGGGGCTGTATGTTTTGCGAGCAATACTTGCAAAACAACAATTCAGAATTCAGAATTCAGAATTTAGAATGAAAAAACCATTGACGGTTGCGGTGCAGGGTTTCGGGAACGTTGGATATAACATAGCCAAATTTCTTCATGACAACAACTTTACGATTATTGCGGTGTCGGACAGCAAAGGCGGGGTGTATGTACCTGAAGGGTTGGATCCTGTTCAAACACTAGCCTGCAAGAAGAAAACCGGAAATCTCGCCGGATGTTATTGCAAAGGATCGGTGTGTGACGTGCGGTACGGGAAGCCGATTACGAACGAAGCGCTGCTGGAGCTTCCTGTGGATATCCTGGTTCCTTCGGCCCTGGAAAGCGTGATCACCAAAGACAATGCGCAAAAAATAAAGGCGAAGATTATTCTTGAAATGGCCAACGGCCCCACGACTCCGGAAGCGGATGAGATTCTTTTTGCGCGCGGTATACCGGTCATCCCTGATATTTTGAGCAACTCCGGAGGGGTCACGGTTTCCTGTTTTGAGTGGGAGCAGAATAGGAAGGGAGAACATTGGAGCAAGGAAAAAGTAAATGGAAAATTGAAAATGAAAATGGAAAAAGCAACAAGTGATGTGTTGGATACCTCGCAGAAGCTCGGTACCAGCCTTCGGACCGCTGCGTTTGTGGTAGCACTTCAAAGAATATTGAAGAAAATCCAAGTATAGCTTTTTTGTGTACACAGTATGGTGTATGATAAAACCACATGGCGTCTCCATCAGTTGCTCAATCAGCGAAAACCAAGAACGTTCCAATTGAGCCCAGCCAGATGATACCTCCGAAACAACCATTTCCGGTATGGGTCATTTTTCTTCTCCTTTTTCTTGTATCCATCATTGTGGGAATGGGGACATACATCGGATTTCAGCAGGGGATGTTTCGGAAAAAAACCACGATTGTCACTCCGACGAATTCGCCAACACCGATATCTACTACCATGATAACTCCGGGGGCGGATTGGAAAACGTTCCGCGATGAGAAAGCAGGATTGACCCTGAAATATCCTCCAACAGTTTTGCTCAATGGTGACGGAAAAGGTAGAGCGCAGCCGATCCTTTCCGTTTCTGTTGAATCAGTAGACAGTATCCCCGAAGAACTCCCCCTTAGTAAGGGGCGAAAGGAGGCTTTAGCTGATAAGGAAGCTTTAGAAAAAGGTGTTGCCCAAACAATCGGTGATTTTGCAGCCTCGGATGCCTTGGTGCGTATCGGCAACACGTATAACGGACGTTTAACGAGCACGCTATCCCGATTTGAGGTGTGCAGTGTTATTTTTTCCCGATCGCTCGTTTTTTACCCGGATACTTATCGGGTTATTATTGGTTTAAGCGGGAACAATGAACATATCATGTCGGACATGCCGGAGTTTTTTACGACTGACACGGCAAATTGCTCTGATCAAAACGTATGGAATCGGGATATGATGGGAACGTTTATCCCAACTCTTGCCAAAGGTCAGGGGAAAGGAGCAGGGCAGGAGTGGTACGATACGTTTACGGCAATTGTCAAAACAATTACGTTGAACTCGCCAATACAGAATACCGCTTCAAGTTCACCAAGCACTACGCCATCCTCTCTGTGTGAAGTGTCCGACAGCGCATTTTGCAATGCATTAACGGATATTAAAAGTGCAATGGAAGGAAAGAATTACACCGGAATTAACACATACGAGACCATAACCAGCGTTATCTGTGATCCCGAAGGTATGGCTATTGCCATCTGTGAGGGTTCAGCCAAAGGGGTCGTAAAAGAAGGCTACAGCATGGGGTATAACCAAAGCGAGGGGACTATACAGACCAAAGATCAGCATCTTGCATCGATTGCTTCCTATGTTACCCAGAATGGGCCCTTTATCTATAAAGGAAGCTTGCAGTCAGGGGATAAAGGTATGATTGTGTCCCTGACCGCAGATGCCTCAAAGTTGTTTGTTTTATATATGAAGCGCATTGACAGCTCCTGGCGTATTACGACGGTCCTGGTTGGGGGCGCGTGGGGAGATGAGGAGTTCATTAACCTCAAACCAACACTTCTTGATAGAGTGCAGTAGAATTAGCTTCACAAGGCCTGTCCTTGTGAAGCTGGATTTTTTCCATAGCCCATAGTTGACAAATCTCTCTCTCTTTTATAATTCCTCTTTAATAGATAAAAAAAGGAGGGGATATGGGAGGAAAGAAAAAAGAAATTCAAGAAAATGGCAATATGCCGGATCTCGGAGTTAACTGGACTGCCATACGGGCGCTGGAACACAATATTGATCCTCAGCAAGAAGGGGAAAGCAATGCCGATTTCCGCCTGCGGGTTTCCGGAGAGCTTCGAGGGAAAAGACGTATTATTGAAGCACATGAAGCATATCAGAACGCACTCTTCGATTCCGGTAATGAGATGCTGGAATACGGTCTTTTGGGCGCAGTTTCTCAATTGCTTGGCGGGGAACAATATTCACGAGATCCTGTTGAACAGGTCGGCGATGATATTACAGTAGGCATATTTTCACAAGCGCCGCAACATAAAGACCCCTTTGCCGCCATTCTTCTTCTTTCTTTAATGGGTAAGTAAGAAGATACAGCTACAGCCTTTGTTTTACTGGATTTTTTCCTCTTGACAACATACGACATACAACATACAATTATCTTGTATGATACGGACACAGGTCTATTTACCGGATGAGCTGCATCATCAATTGGTCTTTGCGGCTCAGCAAAGAGGGGTGCGGTATGCCGAATTGATCCGTGAAGGCGTTGCGCGTGTCCTTTCGAATGACCAATACAGCCCTGACAAAAAAGCAAAAAAAATGAGCTTCATAGGTGCAGGGGCAAAAGGGGGAGATGCAAAACTTTCTTCGCACATTGATGCAATCATATATGAATAAGCCGCTGCGTTTTTTGATGGATTCTGATTTTCTGATTGCTCTATATAAGCCGGATGACGGTAATCATGAAAAGGCAAAATCCATATTTACCCGCCTTATGGAAATGGACGTTTCAGTATATCTTTCATCTGTTGTGCTTGCAGAATCGACAACTGTCATAAGTTATAAACTCGGCATGCCCGAAGCGAAGCGGTTTTACACAATGGTCCGGGACATGGCAGACGGAATTGTTTTTGTTGATGAAAAAGCATCAGAGCGGGGTTGGCGCGTATTTTTTTCTCAAAAAAAGAAAGGCACATCGTATGTGGATTGCGTCAACATCGCGCTTGCAGAGCTTTATGCATTTGCCGGCATTCTTTCTTTTGATACGTTTTATCCGTCGGCATTCCGGCGATACATGGAAGATGCACGGAAAATTTGACAAATGCAGGAATAGTCGCGTAAAATAGCCCTAACTTATGCCGCGGACACGAAAAGACCCAACGGTTTCAGAAAAAAATACCAAGACGGATATCCTTTCTGCGTACCATGCGCTCCTGTCGGAAATCAATGCAGGATCCGATGAACCGTTCCATACTCCGGAAGAAGATGCGGTGATTGACACAGCAACGAAAGAAACCGTCGAAAAGCTGACGTCGGATTTATCCAACCTCAAACTAACCCTTAATAAAACCATTACCGATTTGACAGAACGGTTGACCGGTGAGGCGGAACGTTTTGCGACGATCCAAAGAGCGATAGATATCGCTCAAAAAGATGTGTTACATATTCAGAAGATAAAGATTACCGCAGTGACACTCCAGCGGATGATAGAGCTTCAAAAAGAGAAAGAAGCATTGTTTGAAAAAGAGATGGCGGAAAAACAAAGGACATGGGACGAAGAACAGCGGATCTATGAGGAATCAGCAAAACGCGGCCGGACGCGGGGAGAAGAGGAATACCGGTATGAGCAGGAGCTTTTGAAAAAACGGGACGCGGACGAGCGGACAGAGGAAAAACTGGAACGGGAACGGCAGAATGCCCAGGAAAAAGAGGCAAAAATGCAGATGATAAAAGAATTGGAGGATCTGCGTAAAAAAACCGTCGGGTTTCCGGTTGAGACAGAAAAAGCGGTGAAAGAAGCTGTCGGCAAAGCATTAACGGAAACAAGAAAAGATTTTGAAACAGAAAAGCAGTTTACTGCGTCCCAGCATGAGTCAGGGATGACGGTTGCCAAACTGAAAATCGATACATTGGAACAAACCGTAAAATCGCAATTAGCGGAAATTACCAGACTCCGAACTCAGTTTGAGGAAGCCACGCGCCAGGTCAAAGACATCGCAGTGGCGGTGATTGAAGGCAAAAAAGAACCGGCTCCCCAAAAGACTGCAAATTAGCTTCGTGAGTCCGTCGGCTGGCGGACGGGCCGTGTGAAGCTAAAAAAACCTAAGAGGTTTATCCGTGATATGTATCCGTAATACCATATTTTGACAAAATGGTGCTTAAGCACCAAAAAGTCAAGGAGCCCTTTTTTCAATCTTAGTGTAAATCAATCGATTCATTTACACTAAACCCTGGAGCCGGCCGGATGCGCCGGAAGCCTTTTGAAGGTATCCCATAGGCGTATTGTGTCACGAATAATTGTAACGGAACTAGGCATAGTTGACAAATCTCTCTCTTATAATCCCTCGTATTATTATAGCCTCTATATACAAGGAGGGATTATGTTGGGGAAATTAAAGGAATTCCTTGGCGGGTGTGGGCAGAAAGGCAAAGAGCCCATTGAAACCATTCTACAAGATTCACAATTGATCGTGGAAGAAATAATTAAAATTTCGCGTGATGCTTATGCATCAAGCGTTGCCGAGAGAGAAAGATATATGAAGGCAACCGCACGACTCGGGGTTGCAGATAAGATTATTCCTTTACCTGGAGTCTCAGAGTGGGGAAATGTTGGGACTAAAATTTTACTTAACGAAAGCGAGAGGGCTGACTTTTTTAAGGAAGTCTGTGCAATTGAAGATGAAGAAGGGGTGTAGTTTTTTACTCCTTTACATATTTACACACCTTGATGCTTTGATATACCCTTCACAATCTGAATTGTTACGGGTATACCAGCATCACGGCTTCTTTTTTGAAAAAAAAGGTCTACACGTCTCCCGGCTTTTTGTTTTCTTATCAGGGGAAGGGTAGCGACTCCATCAGTTTTTTAACCGGAGTTTTTTAGATTAGAAGACGAAAGGTTGCGCGATTTCCGGAGATGCAGTATAGTAGGAACACTATGAAACGATCTGCATCCGTATCCGTATATGAATATCACGTCCCGATTTCCGTTACCTCTCTTTCCGATGGCGGTTTTCTCGCTCGGTGTACAAAACTTCAGGGGTGTTTAGCAGAAGGAGCATCTCTCTCCGATGCGGTATCAAATTGTTTGAATGTGGCAAAACATTTAATTGATCTCCGGCGGGAAGAAGGGATGACAATACCGCTTTCAAAAAAAGCGTATACCGGCAGTATGCGTACTTTTGTATTTTCTCTTCCGCTTCCGTACCAATTTTCCTGAAATCCGGAGTTTTTATGCCGAAACAGCCAGTTCTTACATTTCGTGAACTGGTGCATATACTGAAAGCACATGGTTTTCTTTTTCGCCGGCAGGCAAAAGGAAGTCATGAAATCTGGTTTTGTCCGCAATCACAACGGTTTGTCACTATTCCTCATCATAGCGGGAAGACGATAAAAAAGGGCACACTTCACGCTATCATGAAAGACTCGGGGCTTTCGAAGGATGTATTTAGAGGAAGATAAAGATGTAATAGATAGTAAATTGAAAATGTCCTCCGGGCGCGCCGGAATCCTTTCGAAGGTATCCCATAGTTGACAAATCTCTCTCTCTCTCTCTTATAATCACCCGTATTATTGTTATCTGTTAATAACAAAGGGGGATATGCTTGTGAAATTAAAGGAATTATTTTCCAGAAGTCAACATAGGGGATTGGCTGGTGCACATAAGGGAGCCGAACCCCTTTCACCGTGGCAAATACATGAGCAGTTTTCCTGCATACAACACGATGCTGATATTAGCAGGGAAGAGTTGCTTCGAATAAGGAACGGGCTTCATGTTCATGATTCGTCATAAGTAGTAAATTTATTATTAGATATAGATGAATGCCCGCACCGCGTCCAGAGTCCTTATAGAGGCAGTTTTGGTGATCAGACCTTGTTTGATTGCAGTCATCCTGACAGAAAAGCTGTTAATGCGCAGTATGGTTCGTGTGATGTGTTAGATACAGTTTGTCCTCCGGTGCAAAATGATGGGGCAGAAGCGATTCTGCCGGAGCATAAATCTTAAAGAACCTATACGCAGAAAGGAGACAGTATGGTGAACATAGAAAATAAACCAATAATGATGGAGTTGCCAAAGGAGTTAAAAGATCAGTTTCCAAATGAAGTATTAGTGTAAACCCATCCAAACACGCCGGAAGGGTATCGATTTTTGACGAACATTGGTCCTGGCGGAGAGCAGTATCTTGAAAACTACCGTGCTTGCCCCGATAGATTTGTCATACTAGGAGAAGCATTCGATGATAAAGGAAGGATTATTGAAGGCGATGTTGCTGTTTTTGTCCGAAAAAGCTAAGGCCTGCCTGCCCTCCTAACGGCGGGTAAACCGGCAGGCAGGTTTGTGATCGTAGATGGAGCGTTAGGAAGCTTTGGGAAAAATTTAGTTTTTATTCCTTTACGAATTTTGAGGCGAGGGTGACGGCCTGATTTTTGAAAAATTCTTGAAGTTGCTCAAGGCTGAGTTTTTTCTTCATAATAGGCAGGGCATCAATTTCTGTTATCCTGTAAAGCAGCGAGGAAAGATACAGAGGCTCTAGCTCGATTTTGAACTTATGTTCAACTCCGTGCATTAAATCCCAGAATGTGTATTTTTTTAGAATAAAATAGAGATCGACATAATCTTTCGCGGCACAACGCTGACTGATAGAGAGCAGTTTATTGACAGCAATATCAGTAAAGCTGTCTACCTGTAATCCATTGATACTATTGGGGTTTTCCAATTGATCAAAGTCATAAAAAACGTAATCTATCTTCAGCGGTTTTTGATGAGGGATACTGATTTCATACGTAATCCTATCCTGTACGCGTGCGTGTGTTGATGACGCGTGGAATTTTTTGATAACTGAAGCCATTATAGACAATAGACGTTGCTCATCAAGCTGACGCCGTGAAAAAAGATCAATATCTTCGGACAGGCGATGATCGAGGTAACAGGCAGAAAGGGCGGTACCGCCGGTCAGGTAGAATTGCTGTAGAAAATCAGGATACCCCCTGAGGGCATCAAGAAATTTCAGTTGTTCTTTTGTAAAGAAGTGTTTAACTATTTGCCCCATAGTAGGTATTGAAAAAGGCGCCTCCGCAAGGGGTCAAGATCAAGGGAACTCCAGTATTTTTTTACGAGCGATAGGGAAATCTTTTTTCTTCCCGGGCCGTAATTTATCATGTGCTCCACGAGATGTTTTCGCCCCCAGGCGGATTTTTTCAGGTCTTTTTCGCGGTAGTCCCAGAGATGCATGACCCTTATTCTACCCGCACTTGACAGGGTTTGCAAACTTCCTGTACAATGGCTTCTAGCTCCAAGCGGGAGCACTCTTTTTTGTTCGTTTGTTGATCCCTCGCAACATACGTTGCCCGGGATCCATCTTTCTAAGCTATTCCGAGATGACTCGGAATAAGCAAGAGATCCGGAGTTTCCAGAAGAAACGAGCAAAGAATACCCATTCATGAAAACACAGTACCAATATACTCAAAACGCCTTAGGCGATATTTTGCGTGTTTGGAAATGACTGTGATTCATGGGTGTGTGCCCCGCGCAAGCGGGGTTTTTTGATGGCGACTTGCTGATCCGCCTCAGGGCGGAGAAGCTAGACGCCGATCAATCCTCCGGAGCGCTCTTTGCGCCGTCTACGAAAAGTAGGGAACAGGCGCAAAGGAAGCGAAAGGAGGATGATAGCATGAGCAAGGGAAGTGTTTTTCGGGATGATGAGCAGTTTTGCACATTTTTATAAGACGTAGAGGACTTATACGACCAAAAAAGGAGAAGTTGGGCCCGAAGTTTACCTGGTTGAACGCTTCAGGCGTTTAGCCCGCAAGGGCCGTTAGCTTAGCTGGAAGAGCGCAGCATTTGCAATGCTGAGGTCGGGAGTTCGAATCTCCCACGGTCCACTAAAGAACGGCCTCATGCGGGCCAATGAAGACCCGCCAGAGGCGGGCAGGGTCCGGGTCGACTCCCCCCGGGTCCACATGCACTTGCTGAGCCGAAGGCGAAGCTTAGTGCTGTGGATGCCGCGTAGTCGCGGCGCCACCATCACAAATGATGTATGATTTAAGATTTATGATTTACGAATACGAGATCATAATTCCTAAATCGTATACTTGCATTGCTCTTTAACATCACCAATAGTGTCTCCATTTATATAGGAAAACATGGAGACACGGGTTTTTTGATGACTGCTTAACGATCCGCCAGCTGGCGGAGAGTTTAGCAGTCGATCAATCCTCCGAATCCGTCAGCTGACGGAGAAGGAGGATGAATGAGTAGTTGCATCGTAAGGGGTAATCCACCCTACGCTCCGCTAATGGCGGAGCTTCGGGTGGCAAGTCCACGTTTCTATTAGAAAGAAATGTGGATGCCATTTGAACGTAGGGTGTCCCTCGAAGTCCCGCGGCGCCTTTAGCGAAGTGGGACGAAGTGGGGCGCTTCCTCTTATGAAGCACAATTCGTTGGGTAATAAATGCTGTTAAAAAGAACAGGGGAAACTAAACATATCGTTTAGATCCTTTGTTCTCCGCAAGAATTAAAGCTGATAATGGATGCCTAGGGCATGTTTGCCGAGGAAGGACGCATATGGTAGCGATATTCGTCGGGGAGGAGCCATACTCCGTATGATCCGGCGGTTTCCGAATGGAGAAATCCCTTTATCCTAAAGATAAAGACTGTATTATAAATACGGTTCGCACCATGATTATAAAATTTATAACTGTTATAAAAATTATAATTAGGGTGCGGACTGGAATAGTAATACAGAGGGCACCACCTGAACTGAAACATCTCAGTAGGGTGAGGAAAATAAATCAATTGAGATTCCGCAAGTAGCGGCGAGCGAAAACGGAAAAGTCTAAACTTGTGCATAGCACAAGAAAATTCGAAATTCGAATATCGAAATCCGAAACAAATTCAAATGTTTAAATATTAAAATTTTTTGAATTTATATATTGTTTCTGATTTCGTATTTCGTGCTTAGGATTTTCTCATGCTGTGCATGAGTGTTGCAGGGCTTCTGATATGGGATGTGAACTTATGATAAAAGAACGCCTTGGAATAGGCGGCCAAAGAACGTGAAAGCCGTGTATTTGAAATTATAGTTCCCCCTAAGGAGTTCCTAAGTACCATGGGACACGAAGGTCCTGTGGGAATCCGGGTCCACCACGATCCAAGACTAAATACAACCATGCACCGATAGTGAACGAGTACCGTGAGGGAAAGGTGAAAAGCACCCCGGAAGGGGAATGAAATAGTACCTGAAATTATCAGCTAACAAACAGCGAGAGCTTGTGCGTGGCACAAGAATTTTCAATTTTAAATTTTCAATTTTCAATAGTTCCGCCTGTGGCGGAATTAAGTTTGAGATTTCAAATTTGTAGTTTCTTTGAAAATTGTGATTTGATATTTGGAATTTCTCGTGCTGCGCATGAGTAATCGCGTGCCTATTGAAGAATGAACCGGTGAGTTACCGTGCAAAGCAAGCCTAATCACGTTTCAACGTGTGGAGGCGCAGTGAAAGCGAGGCCTAATCGGCCGACATAGTTTTGAACGGTAGACCCGAAACCAGGTGAGCTAACCATGAGCAGGGTGAACCCCGATGAAAATCGGGGGAAGGCCCGAACTCGTCAATGTTGCAAAATTGTGAGATGACTTGTGGTTAGGGGTAATATGCCTATCGAACCTGGAGATAGCTGGTTCTCCCCGAAATATATTTTGGTATAGCGGTGAGTCATGCGGCGAAGGGGTAGAGCACTGAATGATTTGCGTTTCCTTACGGGAATTCTTATCAATCAAACTCCGAATACTTTCGTCGTTATCTCACTAGTCAGACGTGCGGGGCTAAGCTCGTGCGTCAAAAGGGAAACAACCCAGACTCTCATCTAAGGTCTCTAAACAATACTCAGTGGTTAAGGAAGTCGTGATTTTAAGACACCCAGGAAGTTGGCTCAGAAGCAGCCATCTTTTAAAGAACGCGTAACAGCGCACTGGATGAAAGTCGCGGCGCCGAAAATGAACGAGGCTCAAGTATTGTACCGAAGATAGAGGGGGGTACCGTCCGGTACCCCCGGTAGGGGAGCGTTCTTATTGCGGTGAAGGTCACCTCGTAAGGGGGGCTGGAGCGATAAGAAGTGAGAATGCCGGTATGAGTAGCGTTTGGAAGTGAGAATCTTCCATGCCGAATGCGCAAGGTTTCCGAAGCAACGTTCGTCGACTTCGGGTTAGTCGGATCTAAGGCGAGGCCGTCAATTGGCGGCGTAGCTCGATGTATAAACGGTTTATATTCCGTTACTATAATGTGTCGATTAAGACTCAAAGGGGTGACAATGGAGGATTTGTCTGTGCCCCGCAACCGCGGGGTCTAAGCGTCAAGACAGTGAAGATTGGGAAATCCGTTTTCATGTTTAATCGAGGCGTAGGGAAGTCCAAGGGGAAACCTGCGGGCAATACAGATCGTTTTCTATTCGAGAAAAGTCTCGTTGAGGAGCACATGATATCCGTACCGCAAACCGACACTGGTGCGCTGGTAGAGAATACTAAGGCAAGCGGGCGACAGCAGTTTAAGGAACTCGGCAACAAAAACTAGGCGTAACCTTTGGGAGATGCCTTGCCCCGACGTAACGTCGGGGTCTCAGTAAACGACACTATGCAACTGTTTAACTAAAACACAGGTCTCTGCGAAGCCGAAAGGCAACGTATAGGGGCTGACACCTGCCCAGTGCCGGTAAGTTAAAAATGGTTGGTGACCTTCGAAAGTTGGAAGCTAGCTTTTTAAGCTCCGGTGAACGGCAGCAGTAACTATAACTGTCGACTATAGGGCAGTTACAAAATTTGGCCATATGCTGGAATATCTGTTCTGAAAAAGATAGAGTATCTCACACTAGATGTGTTTGATAGAATAATAATATGAACATATCTGACAATGTGTTGAGTGCAGACAATCAGCAGGAAAGATTGAGATGTATGAATGAAAAAGATAATGATGGTTTGATACGAAAATGGGGATTTGGCGTTCTTAAACGATACGCTACTGATCCTTTAGGAATTTCGAATGATGAATTGGCAGAAATAGGAGGATCAACCGGTTGGTATAAAGATTCAGTATTAAGGTTGATGCAGTCCAGTAATTTGTTAATAGAAGATGTTAGAAAAGCTCTTCAATCAAGTGAAGGAAGTCATGCAAAGGAAATATTAGAAGCCATTCAGGATCTTTAATCATAATACATATCAAAATCCTCAGAGACTATACGCCAAACTCCGATTTAATCGGGGATGATATAGTCCGAACTTTGATGCGAATCAAAGAGTCTGCTTTTTATATAAAGCAGGAATAACAGAAAAGTCTATGGTAGCGAAATTCCTTGTCGGGCAAGTTCCGACCCGCACGAAAGGTAGAATGACATAGTGACTGTCTTAAACTGCTACCCGGCGAAATTGAAATGGCTGTGAAGATGCGGCCTACTCACACATGGACAAAAAGACCCCGTGAAGCTTTACTGCAACTTGGCACTGAGGACTTTATTTTAACTGTCGAGCATAGGTGGGAGCGGTCTCGGGGGGAATTCTTTCTATAAATCATGTGCTAATCATGGTATTCATCACGTGCTCATCAGCTTCTCTGATAAACACATGAGAACTTACATGATGAGCACATGAATTTGTGGACAGGACTCTCTCCGGGATCACAACAGTGAAATACCACTCTTTACCATGAAGGAATCTTACTTACCCCGACATAAAAATCTCGGGGGAGGACACTGTCTGGTGGGCAGTTTAACTGGGGAGGTTGCCTCCTAAATTGCAACGGAGGCGTACAAAGGTCAGCTAACTCTGAATGGAAACCAGAGCCTGTCGTGCAAACGCGAGAAGCTGGCTTGACTGCGAGACGTACAGGTCGAGCAGATACGAAAGTAGGTGTTAGTGATCCTCGGTTCCCTCGTGGGAGGGACCGGGCTTAACGGATAAAAGCTACTCCGGGGATAACAGGCTGATCGCTTCCGAGAGTCCATATCGACGAGGCGGTTTGGCACCTCGATGTCGGCTCCCCGCAAAGTGCGGGGTGGGCCCCTTACTTAAGTAATTGGTAAGGAAAATTTAGCTCATAACGGTGGAACCCTCGTACATAGTCTTTCTCTAGTATACTTTGATATACTTTATGTATGGGCAATACCGTGGGAAGTCGAGGAGTTTTAACGCAAAGACAAAAGGAAATTCTTATCGGTACAGTATTAGGAGACGCATATCTTGAAAAGAACGGAAGATATACCCGTGTTCGGATCGATCATTATGACAAACACAAAACGTATATTTTCTGGTTAGCACAAGAATTTTTACCGTTTTCTTTGAAACCTCGGCACATTGTCGAGACGGATAAGAGAAACGGTAAACAGTATTCTCGATGGTATTTTTCGACAAAAAGTTTGCCGATATTTGATGAATTTCGAGAACTATTTTATCGAAACGGAAAGAAGATTATCTCTCCATTACTGGTCAAGATTTTATCTCCTTTGTCTTTAGCGATTTGGTATATGGATGACGGTTTTCGAAGACAAGATTCTAAAGGTTTTTATCTTTGCACGTCGTCTTTTACCGAGGAAGAACAAAAGGCATTACAGGAAATTTTACAAGCAAGGTTTTCGTTGACAACGAGAATTCATCACCAGCATGAGTTGGGGAGAATTTTTATACCGTCCGCTTATGCGGATAGATTCAATGAAATTATTAAACCTTTCATTCTTCCGGAATTTCAGTATAAACTCCTTTGACCCCGTAACGACTTTTCATCCCGATTGGATCGGGATTGAAGGATCCCGACGAACGTCGGGATAACACGCTAAGCCCCAGTCATTATGTCGCTATCGCGACACCGACTGGGTGATGGTATAGTCTAGCCCTCATGGAAACATGAGATACGGTTGCATCCTATCCTGGGGGTGGAGAAGCTCCCAAGGGTCCGGCTGTTCGCCGGTTAAAAGGGTACGCGAGCTGGGTTCAGAACGTCGTGAGACAGTAGACCTTAACGGTTTGACGCCGTTATAACGAGCTGTCCGCTTTCAGATGTTCATTTTGAACTGCATCGAGATACGAATAACTGTTATATATTAAAAGCACCCAGCCCCTCGCGAGGAGCTGGGTAAATCTGACTAAATGCTGGAAACTCCGAGCATCGTGTGATACTATAGATTATAGAGATAGATTAATCTCTATAATTATGAGTGACAATTCATCACGTGCGGACAATCAGCAGGTAAGCAGGAATGTTCATGATGACTATTTTTCTGGTTTTGTTGATGGAGAAGGATGTTTTTATGTAGGGTTTGGTAAACGAAGTGATTTACCGTTAGGATGGCAAATTATAACGGAATTTCATGTCAGCCAAAATCCTGGAAGCAAAAGTGTCTTAGAAATGCTGCAAAAGCGGTTAGGATGCGGATATTTGAAACCAAATCACGCCGCGAGTAGGAGCGACAAGACATGGATTTTGATCGTAAAAGAAAGAAAAGATCTTATATCAAAGGTCATTCCGTTTTTTGATCATTATCCGCTACAAACAACAAAACATACTGATTACCGTATATTTAAAAAGGTAATCGAAATGATTGAGAAAAAGCGTCATCTGAAAAAAGAGGGATTTCGAGATATCGTCAATTTGGTTTTTTCAAATAAGAGAGAAACAAACAAGCGATATACAAAGAAAATGCTTCTTCATTTTTGACACCTCAGAGACTATATGTCAGACCCAGATATCATGTCCCGCTGCGGGACACCATCCGGGAAGATATAGTCCGAACTCATAGGCGACTATGAGACTACAACAGAAATGTTTGTGGACCGTTTTATTTATAAACGGGTTAACATAATTGTCGGTCTCTATCCTGTGTGAGCGTTTTGATTCTTGAGGGGAGCTCTCTCCAGTACGAGAGGACCGAGAGGGACAGATCCCTGGTGTGCCTGTTGTCAGCCTGAGCGCTGGCATCGCAGGGTAGCTAGATCTGGAAGGGATAAGTGCTGAAAGCATCTCAAGTACCAAGCCCACCCCAAGATGAAGAATCAGTGTGAGGTCCGTTGTAGATTACAACGTTGATAGGCGAGGAGTGTACGCACCGCAAGGTGTTTAGCTTACTCGTACTAATAGACCCATCCTGCGGAGAACAAAGGATGAAAAACGAATTGTGTAGAAAACGTTTATTAGCAAGTCCGGCAAGGCCGGCAACTCGCGTTCAATTCAATCCTGAATTGCCCGAGCCGCTTGAATTGCTAATAGACCGCATGCCTTGGCATGCTCGTGGATTATCCCTTACGTGCAATTACTTCATTAAAAAAACCCAAAGAAAAAAACAGAATTGTTCCGGTGATTTGAGCGATATGGACCCACCTGATCCCATTCCGAACTCAGAAGTGAAACGTATCAGCGCCAACAATACTTGACTCTAAAGGGTCCGGGAAGATAGGTCATTGCCGGGGCAATTCTGTTTTTTTATTCCGAACGAGGAAGCTTGCCCCGAAACACCGCTCCCCGACGGAAGCATCGGGGTAAGGTTGGTTCTGGGGTGAAACGATTCAGCGGCGCATCAAACGCGCCAGCCGAGTTAGACTCGGCGGAGACAATATCCTTCGACTTCGCTCAGGACGAGCTTGACTCTCAAGGGCCCGGCCCGCCCTTCGCATAAAGCTCCGGCGGGTAAAGAAGACCCTCCTTCGCTAAAGCTTCGGCAGGGCACAGTAGATCATTGCCGGGGCAATAGTATTTTCAAATTTTAGCTTCGCAAGGCCAGGCCTTGCGAAGCTATTTTTCGGGTAACCACACCATTCGTCGCATCCAACTCTATTTTTTCTCCATCCATAATAATGTCGCGTGCATTCCGGGTTCCCATAATAGTAGGAATCTTTAATGCTTTTGCATACAGTACTGCATGTGAAGTAATGGAATCCTCATCAACGATTAAACCATTGATTCTATATAGACAGGATAAATAATCCGGAGTAGTCTGTGATGTGATGAGAATATCGCCTTTTTGAACCTTCGGAAAATCACTTACGTCACGGACAACGACAGCTCTTCCGGTTATTTTACCTGCATAAATTCCTTTTCCGTGTATTTGTTTTACCTTTGCATCGGTTATGGTCGTTTCAATCATTCGTACAACACCGGAGTGCGCGTCAAGCTCAACAATATCATTATCTTTGAGAGTACTTGTTGCGTGACCGGTTGCTATTAGACAGGGGACATTCATTTCCCGGCTTACTATAGCCGCGTGGCACGTCACACCACCTTCGTCGGTTACAATACCCCCGCATCTACTCATCGCAACGACAAAATCCGGCGTTGTCATTTTAGTCACCAATATATCTCCTTTTTCAATTTTTCCCAGTTCCGAGATTTTATGGATGATTTTGACTCTACCTACAATTTTACCGCGACAGGCGATCGTTCCCTGAATGAGCTTTGCCCTTGCTTTTTGAGGCTGGACGATACGGTATTGTTCCATTGCTTTGAGGATTTTTGCTGTACAGGTAATCTCACTGATTTTTTCTTGCCATACGAGAACCGCCCAACCGGATTGCCGTGCTTTTGCACGTTTTTTTAATTCATTATGACTTTTCTGACCGGATAACCCATGAAGAATTTCTTCATACGTGAGAAATTTAATGTCGAAGCGGCATATGGTAGTAATGCGATTGACAGATGATATTTTTTCGGAATGTCCGCAGGGTGATATATTTCTGGAGGAAATAGACCTGCTGTTTGAGAGTTGTCCGCGCATTCATTTCCTGCAGCGTATTTTTGAGCATCTGTTGTCTTTTTTTGTCTTCGTTTTTTAGTTTATTTGCTTCTTCTTCCGAGTTTGGAATTTTTTCCAGTATGTTTTTAGCTTCATTCAGGAAATAGTCGCGCGGTAGAGGATTGGCGTTTATCGAAAACATAGTTAACCAACAGTATGTTTGCCAATGATCCGTTAGTTTTTTTTCAAATTCAGCATCCATCCCGTGTTGTTTTATGTGCGATGCGAGATTAAGAACATCTATCATTTCCTGATCAACGGTGGAAATTGGGGAAAGGAGAGTTTCCAACTGCCGTTCGTCAGATACCCGCTCCCGTATTTTTTGTTCGAAATACCGTTCAATAGCAAATGGTGAGGTTAAAAAGGGGAACAACATCATGTACATTCTGTAGAATTTTTCGAGAATTGATTTGAGTTCGGAATTATTAAGCTTTGTAAGATTGAGATTTGGGATACGTTTAGCTTCCTGAAGAAGGGTATTACAGAGTTTGGTACATAAGGCGATATCTTTTTGGGCAAACGTACTATCCCGCTCAAGTTTTTGTGCAATATTCATGCCGAGCGAATTCAATTCAGAGCTATTGTAATAAAGACCATGCGTGAGACTGTTATACCAATACGTGGGCATAGATGTGTTATACAGTTTTTTTAATTGGTCTCTATTTGATAGACATACTGTCATGCTAAATGCATATGCACCCTCCCGGTTAATGACTTTTATCCAATTGAAGCTTGTATCAGGAGGAAGATACTGTTTGACTTCCATGCCGGCTTTTTTTGAAATACGGTAGAATTTTTTATTTCCAACAGATGTGGAAGTAATAAGCTGATCTTTTGTCAATTTTTTAAGGGCAGTCTGGATGGAATTCGGATATCGGCCGGTTATCCGGATAAGTTCATTGATGTAAAAGTCCTCATTTGGTCTGGAGGAGAGGAGAGAAAGAATTTCCTGTCGTGCTGAGATAAAATCATTCTTCACTAAAAATATTATACAATATATTGTATAAATAAATCAAGCCTGTCTGCCGGCAGGCAGGGCTGCCTGTCCTCCATAGTCCCGAGTTTATCGAGAGACGAAGGAGGAGGAAACACCGGAGCGGTTTTTTGATGGCAATTTAACGAATGAGGGAAACACCGGAGCGGTTTTTTGATGGCAATTTAACGAATGAGTTTTGATGAATGAGTTTAATTGCCGATCAATCCTCCGAAAATGCTCTTCGTGCCGCGCTACGAATAGTAGGTAAGGCATGAAGGAATGAAGGAGGATGGTGATGAAGTTAATTTACCTTATTTGTCGGTTTGCTTTTGAGGAAATTTTCGAGGTTGGAGATGAAAATATTTTGTTTCAGATTAGTTGCCTCTTTTGTCGTATATGCAATGGGCGGGTAGAGGATACGGTTAGGGAATTTTGATAGACGTTTGGCAACTGCCGGATCCAGCTCGTCGGAATGATCCAAAATAAACGTTATATCACCTTTTTTGAGACGTTTTTCCAAGGCTGTGATATTAACGAGTTCCATCGGAGCGGTGTTTATAATAATTGCTTTGGGTTTAATAAGCTGAATCCGTTTTTCGTTCAAAAAGCCTTTTGTTTCGGGATTAAAGGACATGTGAAGCGAGAGAACATCCGATATTTTAAGGAGTGTATCAAGCTCTGTGTATTTAATACCTGATTTTTCCGCATCTTTCTTCTGTTTGCGCGACCAATACAGTACGTTTGCTCCAAATCCTTTTGAAGCAATCTCAGCAACACGCTCTCCGATTCGGCCAAGTCCGATGACACCAAACGTTTTTCCCTTAATTTGCGTACCGGTATAGCTTGCCTCTGAGTAGTCACCAGAGAGTACCTGAGTTTTTGCGCGGGTTATTTCCCGTAGGTGCTCAAGAAGTGCAGCAAATACGAATTCAGCGACTCCTTCGGTAGCATATCCTGCGATATTGCACACCGTAATACCTTTCTTTTTAGCGTAGGCTGCATCGATCCGTCCGTATCCTGTACCATACATACCGATATATTTCAAATTCGGCATGCTGTCAATAAGAGCTCTATCTGCGCCCATACCGAGTTTGAGAAGCAGACAATCAGCAGTAACTAAATGAGTTTTGACTTTCGGTGAATCAGCTTTGATGAGGATTTTTTCTTTAGAAATTTTATCAATCCGGAGCCAGTATTCGGGTTTGAGATTTGATTTCTCGAAGTTTAAAAGAAGTAATTTATGAAACATACTCATCCGCATACTACTCCCCATATAATTG
>Ga0075739_115_pt1 | contig 34881 bp, 31 predicted proteins | sample RifGroB1_FD_68431 | JGI IMG/M metagenome (GOLD analysis project Ga0075739, IMG submission 68431) | Microgenomates (Gottesmanbacteria) bacterium GW2011_GWB1_44_11c | reverse complement strand
CCCCCAAGCGATATCTGCGCATAGAGCGCGATCATATCATATCGCGTGCTTCGCCTGAAGGCGAGGGGTTTCAACCATCCCCGAAAGAGACACTAATTCCAATTCCACTCTTGCTTTTTTTTCCTAGCATGGTACGCTGATATTAGGAATAATTTTAACCTACTCTATGAACCGTTTTTTGAAAATCATTCTCCTGGTACTCGTACTTATTCCCGCGTTGTTTCTGATCATAACCAGTCAATCATCAAAAAATATGTTTGACTGGAAAGCAAGTGCGTATGATTTGACTGGTGGTGGAACCCCCAATCCCGATACGCCTCCCGGATGCCCCTATCCCTGTTATTATTTAGATCCCACTAACCCTGCTAATGAATGTGCCGGTGGACAACCAAACTGTGATGCTAACGTCGGTGGTCAGGATGGGGAGTTTTATCAAGATGAAAACGGTGATTATTGGTTCTCACCAAATGATGATGATGATGATGAAGGAGGAGGAGGAGGATACAATCCTCCTAATATTCCCACTCCCCCCACTCCGCCTCCGCCAAGCACAGGCACTATTCAAGTATACACAGTCACTGCTGATACTACCAGTTACCTCATGAATTGTGACCAACTTCCTCTTGTAAAAACCTGCATTGACACTCCTGGAGCTCCGGGATGCGATACAATACCCGGTAATAAAAGCTACCTCATTGGTACTGTCACCTACCTGAACGGAATTTATCAAGATACGCAAACCGACACAACAGGATCGAGATTTATTAATGCGCCTTCTAATTACATATACAGAATAGCCAATTCAAAACCAGGTTTCTCCTCATATGGAGTCTGCCATCAACAAACTCCACCTGAAACCACCACATGGATTGAAGGAAACAGTGACTATCTCTACCCCACTAAGACAATCACGTTTATTGTGGGTATGGGGCCAATTCTCCCTTGGTTTCAAATACAGTTAGGAGGCAATTCTTATGGCGATTCTGTTTTCTCCCTCATGCCATTATTTAGTACCCAATCGCTACTCTTTGACCAAACGTCGGCTCCAACTTCACCGGGTATTCTATCTAGTTTTACAGGATTTGACTTATCAGAAAGTCAAGCATCCGTAGGGTTAATAAACATCTCCTCAACTAATTGGAGCACCAATAACGCCATGACGGCAAAAGACTGGTATGTGCTTTTCTCCCACCGGTTAGCCCAGGCTGCTCTGGTCCCGTACGGGGAATTCGGAGGGAAACCGGATCAGGTTGTGGGTGCTCGTTACACTTCTCCCATACACGACCTCACCATTAACCAGCCATGGGTGGTGGCAGACGGAGAGAAGCTTATCGTTATTGTTGACGGTACTCTGGATATCCGAAGTACAATCACTATCCAAGGAAACGGGTTTGTCGCCTTTGTGGTAAAAAATGATATTACAGTCAATGCAGCCGTAGGGACGACATGGGACAGCACTACTCCGTTAGTGGAAGGTATGTATATAGCAGGAGGAACCTTCAAAACCGGAACGTCTACAGATCCTTCTACGGAACGGTTTGTGGGCAAAGGAACGTTTGCAGCCCAGACCATCCTTCTTGAGAGAAATCTGTCAGCGACCGACCACAACAAAGATACCAGCGCTGACCTGTTTTACTACAACCCCTCATTCCTCATCCTGATGCCGGATATCCTCAAAGATCTCTCTTACACATGGGAGGAAGTGGCGCCGTAGTTTCTCCATATATGTATTCGAGATATATAGGTACCTGCAGTTAAAATATGAAAGGAATAGCTTGTTGCTCGTTAGAGTTGTCGAGGGTAAGCGTCCCTCCCTAAACGTTCAATTATGAGGCAACAGGTGGAATTTTCGTGTGTTTCTCCAATCGTTCAACACGGTAATCAATATCTTCAATCTGATCTTTATACCCGGTAACTATGGCAACATCTTCCCGGAGACCTTTAATTTCATGAAGAATCACATCTTTAAAATTAACAAGATCAGCTTTGGTAGCAAACTTTTTCTCTAATTTAGTTACGTCTGCATCTGTGATCATATATGAGTAATGTAACTTGTATTTATGAGTAAGTCAAGAATAACATTAGAAGCACAAAATCGCAGCTATCGTTACATCAAAAATTTACAGCCTGTGTTCGTTGTCTTCGGGATATAATAACGGGTCCTACCACGAGCGTGTCCCGTAAACATCCTCATAGACATGAAAATGCTGATAAATTTTCTTGTTCCCGGATGGCCAACGGATATCGTATTCCTACACTTTTGACCGTTGTACGCTACTGCGGGTGTTTGCGGGATGCCCTCGCTCGTGTCACCCGCCACGATGATGCACACTGATCCGGGCTTCCATTTTTTTCTACAGAGCCGGAGGAGATGAGGGTGTTGCAAGTCTGATATCCAGAATATCAATAACGGAGAATCGTCCATCCGATGGACATGGTTCTGTATGGCACATCGGCTTTCCCCAATCGCTTCTCCATTGTGCGGTGAAAACAATATCCTGATCGACGTATTTATCGAGGGGATACACACTGGAACCAATAGAACTACACAGCCTTTCTCCTGTCTTTAACTTATGACATAAGCCATAATCATAAGGTGTCTTTTCTATTATATATTGAGAATAAGCATCATCTAGTGGAAAATACGTTTTTGGAGGTAGTGAATCTCTCCAACTTGTCCAGGCGAGAAACCAAGAAAAAAAGAGAAAACAAAAACCAATAATGATAAATTTATTCCGTTTTACAAGTAAAAGTAACAATCCAATGATGACAATCAAAGAGAGAACTCCATACCAATAGAAAAATGAATTACCGAGGAATGACTGCTGAAATATGGATTGATGAGGCCACGTCCAAATGGATAGAAAGAATAATAGCTGGATGAGACATGCCAAGAGAAAACGTTTTAACATATGTGTAGTATAGCAAAAAAATAGGGGGAAATGTAACAAGCTTATGGTAAACACTGGCATTCAGTGTCACATTTCCCCCATTCGGGTCACTTACCAGCTACCGCCGCCTCCGCCACCATACCCGCTACCGGCACATCCTCCTGGCAAAATTACATACCATCTGCCTGTATCGTACCATGAGTATGGATGATAGACGACGAACGTTGTGCTGATGTAATAATCGATATAGTTCTCCGCATAGCTGCGACCAGCCTCATCGAGGTACTGCCAAGCACCGTCAAAGTATATTTGCACCATATTTTTATTTGACGGTGACGTGTACACCCTCAGGAAGTGGGTATGTTCCTGTAGGTTGGTATTGCCTCGAATGCTGATCGAAAGCCGGCAGGATTCTGCTCTTGCGCTATCCGTTCCAGCTACTAGGAGCGCGCACAAAACCAGAATTGCCATCAGTATTCTTACGCTCTTATTCATGGCTGCCTCCGCTTATCCAATCGTAAATGTTAATGTGCCAGTGTCTGATGTGATTTTATCATAACGTTTGTTGATTTTCTATGGAGTTGGGGTCGGAAAAGACGTTGGAGAAGATGTGGGTTGGGACGTAGGCTTCGGAGTACTTGTCGGAATCGGGGTAGGACGTGGGGTCGGACTGGCATTCGGGCCGGGAGCACCAGTCCTTTGGACTGGGAAAAAAGGGTCTGACACAGCAGGAGTTGTCGGTACATTCGGCGTAACAGACGCATCATCTATGTATATTGGCTGCATACTCCCGGCATACGAAACCGGATACGAGGCAAGTTTTGCAAGAACTCCCAGCTCTTTTTGGGAAAACGGCTCCAGGGGGTCGGAGGCTTTTCCCAGTGTTGCGGGAAACGGCAGGTAAAAAAATTCTAATGTGATTTTTGCAGTAATGAGGGTAGATTTTGGGAGTGAGGTTATTTCCATATTTTTGACCCGCATAAGCCTCCGGACGCGTACGCAGTCGGACAAAAAATTCCGAAGCTGGATCAATTCGCCCTGGAGGGTAATCGTTTCCGATAAACTATTTCCTTCCGGCTGTGTCGGCTGAGTCCCCGACCCGGTCGCGAGAGTCCCGATACCCTCAAGACTCATATCGGAAATATACAGATTATTTTTTCCGGCCAGGGCTTCAACAGTAGAAAGAAGTGTTGAAACGGATTTATCCGCCGGTACTGCCGAGAGGACATCATGAGCGCTTTTCTCCAGACCCCCCTCGTCCAATAGCGAAAGCGTGGTTACTTTTTTTTGAATGCTGCCGATCTCTTTGTTCATGGTCTGTAAATCTCTCACCAGCATGATGCTTTTTTGAACGGAGGGGACAAGAGCGGTAAAAAGCCCGATAACCCCGATAAAAAGAAGAATTGAATGAGCAACAAGTGGTTTATGCAAGCGGATAAAGCGCCGGATTTTTGGTATCATAAAGTTTATTAAAGAATAACGGTATAGGAAAGCCCGATTTGGATTTTATTCCCGTCCATGGAGAAAGACTGCAAAACCGGATTTCCTATTTCTTTCTGCTGTTCCATTTCCATGAGCGTGGACAATACGGCTACTGCTTCTTCAAGGGTGGCAACATGTACAGAAATACTCACGGAATTTTTCTGGCCCATGGAAAATGAGGAAAGGGGAAACGATTGGATGATTTTCATGGTCGTCGTGATAAACGGCGCAAAGGAAACCTGTGTTCCCATAATCGTGTCAACTGATACAAGTCTTTTTCGTACCATCACGAGGAGACTCTCCTTGGCAACATTGTCTTTCACCTGTTGGATGAGCTGCTGTTTTTCTTTCTCCATGCTGTCCCTCTTTTGGCCAAACACCAGAAATGCTATCCCCGCCATGACCGTACCGGAAAACACGATCGTCAATACAATAATCGAAGCAATCCTAATATACTCTTCAATCGAACCAAAAAACGGCTGAAGCGTTGTTTTAGTCTGGAATAAATTGATGTTTTGTGATGGCATACCTTCTCTATTCCCTGAGAGCCAACCCGATAGCTACGGCAAATAACGGTCCTTCGGCATTTAAGACCGCAAACCGCGGATCTTTCGCAATACCGACCCAGGGATTGCCCTGCTGTACTTCAATACCTGTGTGTTCGGCAAGGTACGGTATCAGTCCGGGAAGCTTGGCATTCCCTCCGGTCAAAAGGATGACGCCGATGTGCTCATTTTTATATGTTTCTTCAAAAAATCCGATAGCCCGCTTCATCTCCGAAACAATCGTATCCATAACCGGCTTGACCACGGCCACTATTTTTCCCTCCAGAATATTCCGTTCCAATCCGTATGTTTTTTTATACGCTTCCGCTTGGAGAAGCGTAAAATCCAGAGATTCAGACAACGTCCGGGTTAGGGCATCCCCGCCGGCAGCTATGGAACGGGTAAACATCAGAATTCCTTTTCTGAGAATGGCAATGTCGGTCGTTTGAGCGCCGAGTGAAAGAATCATGACATTGGCAACTGTCGGCACGGACCGGACGAGCGACCGCGAGAGAGCAATAATTTCGGTTTCCGCAGCAAGGGGAGTCAGCTCGGTGAGTTCCATAATCTGCATATACCGCTCGGTCAGAGCTTTCGGAGCAGCGACCAATAATATCTTCATTTTTCCGTTTGCAGTGTCTTTCCCGTCAGATAAAACCGTATAATCCATATTGACCTGATCTAAAGGAAGAGGAATATACTGTTCTGATTCCCATTTGATCGCTGAGGTAAGCTCCCGGGTTGAGAGGCTAGGCATTTCTATGACGCGCGTAAACACCTGGGCCTCAGGAAGGGAGATATTCACATCCGTTGACCGGGCACCGGTTCCTTTGATAAGTTCCCGTATGAGGTGCGCAAGCGCCTGCTGATCCACTCCCAGATTTGAAGACAGGGTTTTGGGAGGAGTCGGCATACTACCGGCAGCAAGAAGTGTGACACCGTTTGAATTTTTCAAAAGCTCGATGAGCTTTACATTATGAGACCCGATATCCAGTCCGAGAATTGACATAAGGCAGGTGAAAAAATCGAAACAAAATCGATATGGCTAGTACGCCTCGTTGGCAATCGTTGTGTTTGCATACAGGACATAATCAAATATCGAAGCCGGGGCATCGTAATTTTTCTTCACGACTATTTTCCTTGTCACTCCGGAATCGGTCGTACCGGTCGAAGACACTTCAAAACCCTGAGGAGGGAGGGTTCTATCTGATAACGGAGTTACGGTAAATGTCGTTTCATTATAATACGGCCGCAACCGGAGGGCCAAGGGGCGTTCCGGAGCTGCGGGAAGCGTGAGCGTTGCCGTATACACACCTGATTTTCCGCATGCCGTACCTGCTGCCCCTGCCCGGGTAAAGTTATTGCCCGTCCGTACCGTATCCGGATCATACGCAAGACGCTGGATGTCATATGCTCCGGCGGCATTTTTATAGAGTATCCCAATCTCAACAGCCGGTATGTCCGTTGGAGTGACGGGTTGTTCCCAGCACAGGTCGATCGTGCATGCGCCGGCTTCCTTGCAGTAATACTCCGCTCCCGACTCATCCAGAGAATTATCTGCATTGTGAGGAACAAGCCAAAGAGTAGCGACATCTCCTTTCTGGGTACTGTTCGGATAGGTATACACAGCGGATGATCCTGCGATGGTGGTATATGTCGTAGCAAATGTTGCTGACCCGTTTCCGCTCTGAATGGTAGCGCTTGTCCCTGAAGCCCGCTTGAGGACATCTTCAATCCCTGCTTCTGCTGCGCTGAAAGCGCGCGCTGACTCTTCAAGCTGTCCGGTGGTTTTGACATCCGTTGCGGTCCTTCGAATGAGAGACAACGCAACGGTTAATGCAATCGTCAAAATAAGGACCGTGATAAGAACGGTCTGACCCCGATAGTTCTTTGTGCTCATATATTTTACTGTATCATCCCAATTTTCCGATGTAAAGAGACAGATCCCTGGAATTATTTATTCCGCAGGGTTACTGTGGTTTGGAACGTATCGGATGCCTTGCCTTCGACAGATTCGGAGCTGTCTTTCTGGCGGAGGGTGAATGAAACCGTGATATAGGACGGAACGCCGGCTACAGCTGCACAGGTGAAAGCAAGAGCGTGATTGGTGCACGTATTGGTAAGGGCAACCGGGTCAACGAGCGATACGGAAGAATCGGTAAGATATATGGTTTGAGTGGCTGATACGGATGCGATGCGGGCTGCCCCATCTACGTCAATGCACTGAAGTATGGTTTGGGTTTCGTCGGCGTTTGTCAGTCTCACCTCATCAAGCGTATCTCCAACAGGAGCGGTGTATTCAGGACAGGATACGGGAAGCTGGATAAGGGATGCACGCTGCACCAGTCTGGTCAATATCTCAATAGCCCGATCGCCGTTCTCTTTGACGCTCCGGACTGTTTCCGTCTTGCTGTTGGTCCGCATAGTGCTAAAAAACACCTGGGTAATGATAATGGACAGAAACATCATGATGACAGCTGTGACGAGAAGCTCTAAAAGGGTAAACCCAAAGGAAAACCTTTTTTTATGACACTGTTTCATTATCGCATCCTCCAATTGGTAATATAGCTCGTGAGGGTGACGGAACGCTCTTCTTTTTCCATCCACGAAACTGTTATGGTCACCTTCCTGCAATCAGGAGCAACGCACGTTGTCCCGTCATCGGAAAAATTAATTGTTCGGGAAAACATGGCATCAATAGGATCCATCGGACAACCGCCGAGAGTCCGTGCTCCTTTGGCAAGACAATATGTTGCTGTCGTTTGAGGAATATCATCCCAATTTGTATCCCTGATAATCCTGATAATTTCCATTCCTTCCTTGGCATACTGTAACGCCTGCGTGCGGTCCTTCGACATTTGGCCAAACCGCAAGGTCGATGTCGTAGCTGCTATCAGTCCCGTAATAAGAAGAATCACTATACCAACAGCCACCACTGCTTCCACCAAAGATTGACCAACATTCCATCGTTTCCCATAGGTAGTATCCATAACTACACCCAAATCTTCCCTACGGCAATTCTCTACAGCAACAGTATTGATATAAAGAACAACCATGTTCACCTGGTCCACTCACAATAAACTCCGGAGCAGTGCAGGCAGACTGATTTTTGCAGGCACCGTTCACTCCATAAATTGAGCTACAATACGCGTTGCAAGCGATTGGTTCTGTTGTGGGCGTTGGAGTAGACGTTGCAGTCGGTGTGGCTGTCACTGTCGGTGTGGCTGTCACTGTGGAAACCGGTGTAGGTGTCGCTGTCGGAGCCGGTCCGGGGGTTATGTCAAGTGCCAACGTCACAGAATAGACTCCGTTTGTTACCGTGACGTGACTTGGCCCTGCAGACACTCCCCACGTAAGGGGATAATACATAAAAGTCTGAGGAGTCGGAACCGGTGAAAATGAAATCCCGACAGGAAGGGTGACTTCAATTTCCTCCCCAATAATTTCTCCGGAACTGCTGCACCGGGGGACTATCGTATAGGAAGATGCGGTAAATGAAACTTTGTACCCCTCAAGGGTCTCTCCTGTACAGGATACCGGCTTGTTTCCTGATGAAGCGTTGGTCCTGGCCATCTGAAGATTTGACTTGAGGGTAGTGGCTGCCTGTTTTACCTTTTGCTTGTCGTTATAAGAAGTATAACTGACCAGCGTTAAACCCAAAAGAAGCATCATGATAACAACAACAATAATAAGTTCTATGAGAGTAAATCCCCGTTTCATGGATTTTTCACGCCGTAGGTATAGATACCCGTAATAATGCTCGGGAGTGCCGCGGTTATCGGACATGAGAATTTTATACGGATGGGTCGCATTATCTTTCGGATCCGCCGGCAGCGATGCGATGTAACCGCCGTCAAGAAGCGCTTGTCCGGGATTCGTACCTGAAGAAAGAGCGGTAAACTCCGTTGTTGGTCCGTTATCAGGATAATACCCGGTATCGGCCCGATACATCTCAAGAGCCGACCGCAGTTGTTCTACGTCGCTTTTCCGTTTGGCATTGCGGGCATTTGCACTTGCATATCCGTAAGAAACAAAACCCAAGGTTCCCAAAATCATGACGATCGTTATGACTACCAGAAGTTCAATAAGCGTAAATCCCTGTTGTTTCTTTTTCATATGCTTTGTAGATCACGCTCTCTTAATTAAGCGTCTGTCTGTTTTTGACGCAATAATAGGCTTCGTTATCTGCAAATGTGCAGGCTGTATCGGATGCATTTCCTTTTGTCAAAATTTCCAAAGAATTCGTACAGATGCAATACGCCTGCGCTACTGAGCAATCCCACACATAGTCTAGATCTGTATCAGGGTCTTTCGGATGTTTCGCTGTGGCAATGGATGCAACAAGTGAATCATAGCACGCATCTGGGGTTGAACCGACCGGATAACTGGAATTAATCTGATAGTACATCTCAAACTCCTTCTGAAGAGTCTGGAGATCATCTTTCCGTTTGGCATCCCGGGCTTGTTTCCCTACCTGTATATAGGATACTGTCCCGATTGCTGTCAGTGTTGCAATGATAGTTACAACAACAAGAATTTCGATAAAGGTAAAGCCTTTCTCTTTCATTGTAGGTTTGTAATGCAGAAATCAGTCAAATCTGCACATCCAGCTCCAGTTACTCCGCTGCAGGGTGTTGAACAGGCAAACGTTCCAGTTCCTTCTAAATCAGCATCCGCTGCAGGGTGTTGAACAGGCAAACGTTCCAGTTCCTTCTAAATCAGCACATATGCTGTATCCAGTGGTATCACCCAACGTTTGTTTATAATAACACTTTGTTTTTGGATCAGATGGGGGACCGCCGGGTAAATACGTTGTCGTGAGAGTACTATAGTCCGTTGCTGGATACGCGGCATAGTCAGCATAATATTGCTCCAACGCATTCTGAACTGCCTTTAAGTCTCCCATACGTCTGCTGTCTCTGGATTTTTTCTGGATTGTTGTGTAGGAAGTCACGGAAATTGCGATAAGAATACCGATAAGCCCGATCACGATAAGAAGCTCAAGCAATGTAAAGCCCCTGTGTTTTACCATAATAGCCTCCATATCTGGAGAATCTGTTCTCCCCACATAATCGTTATACCGTACCCTATGATAAGAAACGGCCCGAACGGAATATGCGCTTTCAAGGATTTTTTCCTTCTAAGAATCAGTATGATACCGACCATTGCCCCTGTCAAGAACGCAGCGTACAGGGCAATAACAATATCCGGAAATCCTAACAAAAACCCGATAAGGGTAGCTAGAAAAACCATAAGGAAAAGAAAAAAAGACCGGCGCTAAAACCGGAAAAAATAACATTTATAACGGTTATAAAATTTATAAACGTTATACCGTGATATATGAGCGCGGTGATAAAGCCGACAATAATCATTTCAATAGGAATAATTTCGTATTTGAGATCGGAGATGAAAATGACAGTAAAAGAGGAGAGAAGTACGAAGTACGACGTAATTCGTACGATATTCAACAACGATTGGATGTCCATCTGAAAGCTGACCCCGATTATATCGGGGCTGACGGCTGCCTGTCCGCCGTAGCCTTGGCGAAGGAGGAAGGACTGAAAGCTATAAACACCGGTTGCCAGTTCACTCAATGGATATTGAAGTGATAACTGTTTTTTACAGCACCTGCTTTTTCCCTGTTGGATAAAAAATGACAAAAGGGGAATCAATTCATACCACCGGAGTTTGTGCCTGCAAAAATCGCAATGGGATCGCCCGCGTATGACATCTTCCCCTTTAGGCAGCCGATCGGCCAAAACATTAAGAAACGACCCGACACAAAGTCCAAGGACAAAAAGCAACAGGAGTATCATGTAAATAGCATACAGGAAATCAATAACACGAAGCAAACATCTGACCCTTTAAAGGTGACACCTTTCAAGGTGTATATAGTAATTCATTCATCGTCATCTTCCAACGTGATTGACCCGTCTAAATACCATTCGATAGGTGTTTCCTTTTTATGCTCGTATTCAACGAACCTCTGATAACTATTAATGTGTTTTAGAAATGGAAGCTTTCCGGGTTGAAAGAACGAAAGAATAAGAGCGGGTTTTATCCATTCAGTTTTTCGGATCCCTAAATACTCACCATAGGATGAATACGCATTCCTAAGGTTTTCCGTGTATTTTAACGGATTTCTATGAATATAGCGGGAAAGATGAAGAAGATATAGCTCATCAGAAATAAGTGATGCTTTATATGCGTTTTGAAACAACGCACCAACTCGTTTATATTTCTTATTGAAATAGATAACGTAGCGGGTACAGACAGACTGAAGAAATTGATGCATACTTCGTTCCTCAAGTTGTTTCAGCAAAACATGGAAGTGATTGGGCATGAGGCAATATGCAAGAAGTTCAATTTTTCCATAAAAATTCTTAGGTGGTTTCATAACCCCTTTAAAGGTGACACCTTTAAAGGATACAGTCTTTTTAGTTTTGGTTAGCTCTAATGGGGAAAGAAGAGCTTCCTTTAAAATATTGAGGAAAACTCGATAGTCTTGTTCGTCGAGGAAAATATTTCGTTTTTCCACTCCACGGTTATAAACATGATAATAACCATCTTTAACATAAATCTTGACAACATTTCGCGCAGGCATGTATTTAATATACCTTTAAAGGTGACACCTTGCAAGGTGTATATAGTAATTTTCGACTTTCGACCTTTAAAGGTGACACCTTGCAAGGTGTATATAGTAATTTTCGACTTTCGAGCAAAACCGGAATTTGGTATTATTAACCGTATAAGTTTCAAAAGAAAGCCAATATATGAAACAAGAAATTAAAAAAATCCTGACAGAAGCACTTGCTGACATGGGTGTCGTTGACCTAGACCCTGTTGTAGAGATTTCGGATATGCCTGGACACGGCGACTATACGACCAATGTTGCCATGCACCTCACCAAAATCCTTAGAAAGTCTCCGATGGCGATTGCGGAGGAGATTGTTGAACAACTGGAAAAAGACAATAGAACTAAAAAAGGGGAAATAGAAAGAATTGAGGCTGTCAAACCAGGGTTTATCAATTTTTTCTTATCTGATGAAATACTCATCACGCATCCAAACCTCAATAACAAAATCATAAGATCCCGGATCAAGTCCGGGATGACAGAAACACTCGGGATGACAGAAAAAAAGTCCGGGAATGAAAATGCTACAGATGAGGCCATACGTTCCAAACGGGATCCCTCTCCGCTGGCTGGCGGGCTCGGAATGACAAAAAAAAAGAAACGGGTGATGATTGAATACACCGACCCGAATCCGTTTAAAGAACTTCATGTCGGACACCTCTACTCAAACGCAGTGGGGGAGTCTCTTGCCCGTCTTCTTACCTATACCGGAAATGAAGTAAAACGGTCTGATTATTTTGGAGATGTCGGCATGCATGTGGCAAAATCTCTCTGGGGATTACTGAAGAAAATGTCTGACGAAAAAACGAGTCTATCGAATCTTGCCGAACTTTCACTTGTTGACCGTATTCATTATTTAGGCCAAGCCTACGCAGTCGGCGCTGCAGCCTATGATGATACAACGGAAAAAGGAAAACGAGTACAAGAGGAGATGAAAGATATTAATTACCTTATCTATGTATCTGCTCAAGAGTATATGAAAAAGCAATTCGGATGGCACCCTCAGGTGGATTACGCGAAATACATCACAACAAGCGCCTATTCGCTTCCGGAAATCGCAAAATTATATCAAACCGGCAGGGGCTGGAGCATGGAATATTTTGAATCCGTGTTCAAACGCTTAGGGACTACATTCGATTATTATTATCCGGAATCGATAGCCGGCGAATACGGTGCTCAAATTGTTAAAAAGTATGTCGGTTCGGTCTTTGAAAAATCCGAGGGCGCAATTGTTTTCCGCGGTGAAAAATACGGCCTCCATACCCGGGTTTTTATCAACTCCCTCGGGCTTCCGACGTATGAAGCCAAAGAGCTGGGGCTGGCCATTGCCAAACATAAAGATTTCAAATTCGATCTCTGCGTAAACGTCACGGGAAACGAAATAGATGAATATTTTCGGGTAGTATTAACGGCTCTTCAAAAGGTAGAACCGGAACTGGCAGCAAAAATAAAACATATAGGGCACGGGATGGTTCGCTTGCCGGAAGGAAAAATGAGCAGCAGAACGGGAAATGTGATGACCGGCGAATGGCTGATAGAGGAAGTGAAAAATAAAATATATCAAATATTGAATACCAGCAAACTCATAAGCCAAGACCTGGATAAAGATGATGTAGCAGAAAAAGAGACAATTGCCGCCATCAAGTATTCATTTCTCAAAGTTGCGCTGCCCTCTGATATCACCTTTGATTTGGATAAATCCGTATCGTTTGAAGGGGATTCCGGACCGTATCTTCTGTACGCCTATGCCCGATGCAGGAGTGTGATGGGGAAATGGACAATGGACAATGGACAATGGACAATGGACAATGGAAAACAGAAGAGGGAAAATACAGAAGAACGAAACCTTTCTATCTTTTGGGAATTGAGACAGTGGAACGCATGTGATGGTTATATGAAATTATTTCTCCGGCTTCTTCCTATTCTTATTCTCACCGCGCTTGTCACAGGGTTTTTTCTCCCTCTTTTCTTTCCTGTCCCGCAGATTTTTATTTCGCCGGATTCGACTCTTTCTGATATTCTCCATTTTTTTTATCCTACAAAATTCCTTCTTTCCGAATCGCTGAAAGAAAACAAACTTCCTCTCTGGACCGATCTTGTTGGCACCGGTTTTCCCCTTATCGCTGAAAGTCAGATCAACGCATTGTCGTTTATCAACCTTGTGCTTTTTAAATTTTTTCCGCTCATCACGGCATTTAATCTCCAATACGTCATTATCTTTCTCGGGCTTTCCATCGGCATGTATGTGGTGGCCAGGGAATTCGGATGGTCAAAACGTACCGGGCTCTACTGCGCGATCATCTATGCTTTTTCCGGACTCCACATCGTAAAAATTCCCCACCTGAACTGTCTGCAGGCGCTCTCCTATGTTCCGTTTATATTCTGGATAATTCTGCGGATGCAGAAAAATAAACAATCGAAATTGTGGCTTGTCCTCCCGATTCTTTTAAGCCAGCAAATTCTCCAGGGACACTATCAGTATGTGTTTATGACATACCTTTTCTTGGGAGTATATTTTTATCTTTCCTGGTGGAGAAACCAAAAAAAAGATCATCCGTGGCTTATGAAAAAAATACTCACTATTGGACTGATGAGTGTTGGGTTATCTATGGCTCAGCTGGTCCCGTCTCTTGAGTATTTTTTGAAATCCGGCGGGCGCGTCGGCCTCGGGGATACTGCTATAGGATCGTTTCATGTCCATCATCTGCTCCAGTTTTTTTATCCGTACGCTCTTGGAGACAATCGTGTCGGTACCTACCCTGCCCCTGCCTACGGATTGGCTTTTTTGGAAACATTTTCCTATATCGGGCTTATCCCTCTTCTTCTCAGCCTCGCGTCCGTCTGGTTTCTGAAAAAAGATATATGGATTCGAAACTGCTGGATCATCGTTGCACTATTTTTCCTTTTCGTCTTTGAAAAAAATTCTCCGATGTATGTCCTCTTCTTGGTGCCTCCCTTCTCATGGTTCCGGGTTCACAGCAGATTTTTAGCATTCATTACGTTCATCCTCGTTCTCCTTTCCGGATATGTATTTGAGCGCATAGGGAGGAAATGTTTTGATACCTTTTTTGTCCTTTTTCTTTTTCTTGTCAGTATTTTTGATGTCATATCTTTTGCGTCATCCTACCAGCCAATGCTTCCTGTTTCCCGCGTTGAAACAATACCGGATTCACTCAAACTGTATACACATCACTCTCGTATGGCAGCGGTTCCGTATAATACGTTTTCCTGGTCGGGCCGTATGTACACCAACGGATGGAAAAATCCTCAAGATTATCTGTATTTAGTAAATGAGGGAAAACCCAATTATACTATTCTTTCCAAAATACCGAATCTCTCCATCTACGCAGGATATCTTCCTCTTAAACAAATGAAGATGCTCTCAACCGCCCTAACAACATCAGAGCGTGATGAAAAAGAAAAAACTGCAACGCTCTCTGCAGCAACCATTACGACACTCCGACTCCAAAATACCGGTTTTCTCATCTCCCCATATACGTTATCCAATCCAGAGCTAACCTTTGTGACCCGGATTCAAACAAAAAATAGCCAACTGGATCCATTTAATCTATATGAACTTTCTGACGTCAAGCCCCCGTATTACCTGACAGATACCTATAAAACAATCCGGTTCGTGGAACAGTATGATGAAGAAGTACAAAAACCCGGCGCGCTCACCTCATATGACGCGTTTCTCACGACCGGCCGTACGCTTGTCTCATCCGGAAACCAGGGAACCTTTGCGGTCGTTTCTGACGCGGCAACACAAAAAATATTTTCAGTCTCCGCCCCGACGGATATGTTTTTTGTCGCATCCGTGTATCTCTATCCCGGGTGGGAAGCCGTATTGGATAACACAAAAACACCGTTGGTTCCGGCAAATCTTTCCGGCATGGCGGTGTTTATTTCCAAAGGAAAACACACGCTCATGCTCCAGTTCATCCCAAAAAGCCTGTATCTGGGTATCGGAATAAGCATTGTCACAGCGGTTCTCTATGGGGTCGTTATTATTCGATCGGTTTTGAAAATTTCCTCATAAAATCCTGATATGCCTCTTCTTGCAATCTCAACCTATCCTGCAATGCTCTGCATTTTTCATAAAGAGCATGGTACAATCCGACTACGTCCTTTGTCTGCATGATATGCCGTTCTGCCTTTTGAGCCATCTCATACGCTTCTTCGCACTTTTTCTGTTCAACCAAAAGATTGATAAAGGGAAAATACACTTCAGAGCGGTTAGGGTATAGCCGGATGGCTTCATTCATCTCGCGCTCTGCCTGATCCATTTTTCCGTACAAAAGAAACGCTTGAGCAAGCGTTAACCGTTTATCCGCATAATACCTGAGTACATCTGTCATCATCAGGTGCTTATAGGTCCCCAATGATCCCTGAAACGGATCCTGAAATCTTTGCCATAAAGCAACATTTTTTTCCAATATCTGACCGCGGTCAGGTATGTCTGAAAGCGTCGGGTAATACATGACCAGAAGCCCGCGGGGCACCCAATGCTCCGGAACGGATACGTCAACCCGCTCGGACAACAGAGGCCGATCAGGATAGTTGGCACGGAGAAATTTCTGAAGATACTCCTTATAAACGAGTTTTGTAGGTGTTTCAGGAATCCGCACATCGGGAAAATTATGCCTCATCCATGAAGGATAATAAGAAAACTGCAGCATGGGAAAGGACATGTAACGGATATCCTGGCGCTTTTTTAGCACATAATAGGAATAATCGACTGCAAATGCCGATGTATCATCCTGAAGGTTGAGTATTCCCCCTTGAGGAACAGAGGTAAAAATGTCATCCGCGAGTTTTTCAAGCGTCCGGTCGTTGGTAAGGAGTATTAATTTTGGATAATTAATTCGGAATTGGCGGATAAAAAATGTACCTGCAACGCTGACAATTAAGACCTGTATAATCCAAAAGGGGACATGAAGCTCGGGTGTGTGATTTTTCCATAAGGTTTTTAGGAAGGATAGTACACACCATACGCCAACTCCTGTAAGTAGTGCGATCGTCTGATACGGGACAATGAAAAACCGTTCAATCGTACCCAAAGAAAAATCTGAATTTACCGGAAAACCCGCATAAAAGAAAAAAAAGAGAAGAAGAGTTACGTATACTGAAAAGAAAAAAAAGATAAAACGTTTTTTCTTCCCCAGACCGTATAATCCAATGAAAAACAATCCAATGCTTATGATGCCTAGATCCTTAAGCGTATATTGGAAAAACGTGAGGAGGTTGAGGCCGCGGTCCAAAAAAGACTGTCCCGTCCCATAACTTGCCTTAAATGTCCCGAATGATGCTCTTGTAATAAGCCGGAAAAACCCTATCGGACTTGCCGGATGCTCCCAGTCAAACGGAGGATACCGAGAAGAAACAATCGGAGCATACAGATAAAATGAAAACCCAAAAAAGAATAATGCAAGGATGGTCAATACATACGGTTTTAAAGATAGAACCAATGATTTTTTTTGAAAAAATAGCGTTATCCCGATTGATAATAGAAGAAGTATAATTAGATGGTGATGGGTGAGGGACAAACCGGAAAGAAACGCAAGAAGAAAAAACCATTGTCTTTTTTTTGTTTCTACATAACGAAGAAATACATAGACAATAAGCAAAGAAAACAAAGAAAATAGCCCGAATACTTCAGGCACCATGGCATAAAGCCACACGGGATAAAGAAGACCATACAGAATGCTTCCGATACTCGCGCTCATTTTTGATTTCGTAATAAAAAAAATTGTTTTCCAGAGGATATAAACAGAGAGTGCCATGGAGAGAGAAGAAAGGAGCCCCATGCGCCATGCAACGGTATGAAAAGGCACTGTATGGGTAAGTATTCCTCCCAAAAGCATATAGAAGGGATACCCGGGGGGATGGGCAATGCTCCACGTATAGGCTGCAGCAACCAATTTTCCGCTGTCGCCTGCCCAGATAGACACGGTCTGCATGGAAACATAGAGAATAGAAAAACCTAAGGAAATAAGAAAGGGTAGCATATAACCAAACAAGCCGCTTTGTGGGCGGCTTGTAGAGATATTCATTGTAAATCCATTGCTTACCGTACACACCAATAACACGCAGTTGCGTCTGTTGTTCCGCACCCCGTTCCGGCTCCACCATCAACAAGATACTTCGTATTGACATCGCTTCTGAATGACTTCGATCCTGGTTTATAACACACCGATACATCTGTTTCCGTACCGGTGACAAATATTTTTCCGAGTTCTCCTGCGTTTATCGTCGTAAAGTTCGTCTTCAGTTCACCGGTCAGCGTTATCATGCTGAGAGCCGAAACCATCGGGGCTGACAGCAATGCCGCTCCGCTTGGATTGTCACAGGTAAGTGCGTCCGTACACCACGGCATAAAGCCTTTCAGGGCGTAGAAACGAATAACTGAGGCGTGAATTTCCGATACTGAATTTCTCGTCCCCGTATCCGTGCCTTTTTTGAGCTGTTCAAACGGATCCAAGGCTCCGATAAGTCCGATAGCCAAAGCTCCTAAAAGCGCAATAACGATGAGAAGCTCGACTAATGTAAACCCATTCGACAAGTTCAGGGTTATACCTTTTTTTATCATTTTTTTCATACTTCTCACCACCCTTCTTACAAACACTTAACGAATGAAATGAGTTTTAGTGTTTGTAGCCCTCCAGCAAACGCTCTTCGAGCCGCAGTTCGAATGAACTAAGGCGAGAAGGAAGTTGCGGAGGGTAGAAACTAATCTCAATTTTTATAATTTTTTTTCCTCCTCTCTCTGGTGTATCAAGTATTTTTGTTTCTGTCAACCTACTTAAACTGCGCTGTCAGATTATAAATCGGCGTGATGACGGATATCACGATAAAGCCGACCCCGACTCCTAAAAATACCATAATAATCGGTTCTATCGCAGTTGTGAGGCCTTTCACCAGATTTTCGGTCTCTGACTGGAAATACACGGACAACTTGAGAAGCGTATCGTCCATTTTCCCCGTTTCCTCTCCGACTTTCATCATCTGGGCTACAATTGCAGGAAATTCCTTGTGCGCCTGAAACGTATCACCCAGGGTAAACCCTTTTTCCACTTTTTTCCCGATATCATCAATAGCATCCCGGTAAAGAACATTCCCCAGGGAATTTTTCAAAATTTTTAAGGCATCCAGGATGTGAATGCCTGCTGAAAGAAGCATGGAGAGCGTCCGGGTAAACTCCACCAGGATTACTTTTTTCTGGAGATTCCCGAGGACCGGAATTTTCAGCATATACGTATCAATGATCCGCTCGCCGGAGCTCGTTTTTTTCCACTTTTGTATTCCTGCCACCGCTCCACCTGCTCCCAAGATGATAAGCCACCAAAAGTGTATGATAAAATTGGAAACGGCAATAAGTATCCGCGTCGTCAAGGGAAGTGATATGCCAAAATCTTTATAGAGTTCCGTCAGCTTCGGGATAACAACCACCATCATAACGCCTGCTACTACGATCATGCCGACGATAATGATACTGGGATAGATCATCGCGCCTTGTACTTTCGCTCTAAACTCGCGCTGTGATTCCATGGTCTCGGCAAGACGGGTGAGGACCTTATCCATAAGCCCTGATGATTCACCGGCCCGGATAAGTGATATATAAATAGAAGAAAAATGAGAAGGGTACTTTGAGAGAGCGTCTGCTAAAGTACCGCCGCCGACGATCTGATGCTCAATATCTGACAAAATTTTGGCAAATTCCTGATTTGTCGTCTGCTCCCGAAGAATAGTCAATGCTTGAGGAAGGGAAAGTCCTGCGGTAATCATCGTTGAAAGCTGCCGGGTAAAATTCACAATATCGGAAAAGCCAATCCGCTGTAATTTGGTTACGACTCCGGAAAAAGGCGACTCTCCGGTATGCGTAAGGGAGATAACCACGAATTGCTTCTCCTTCAAAATCCTCACCGCCTGATCTTCACTCGGCCCTTCCACAATGCCCCGGGTTTCCTTGCCCTCCGGTGTAAATGCTTTGTATGAGTAAAATGGCATAGGTTAAATCCGTTTAATCATTTTCCCTAAATCCTCCGGACGCAGTGCATAGGAAGAGGCCACTTCTATGCTGATTTTGCCTTCCGTGACTGCTTTTGCCAGAGACATCTCCAGGGTCATCATGCTGTACTCGGACGATGTAAGGATGACATTATCCAGCTGGTTTGTTTTCCCGTCCCGGATTATGGAGCGGACTGCAGGAATGCCGGTCATCACCTCACAAATTGCCATTCTTCCGCCTGAAAGGGCAGGTACAAGCCGCTGGGAAACAACTCCTTCCAGGGTATTGGCCAGTTGGAATCGGATCTGCTGTTGCTGCCCCTCAGGGAATACATCGATGATCCGGTCGACAGTTTGGGATGCGGAATTGGTATGAAGGGTCGCAAACACCACGTGGCCGGTCTCTGCAACCGTCAGAGCTGCTGCAATCGTTTCATAATCCCGCATTTCTCCGACTAACACGACGTCCGGATCTTCCCGAAGAACGCTCCGTAAAGCCACTGCCCAGGAATGGGAATCTTGGTGCATCTCACGCTGGGAAATAAGGGACAGGCCAGGTGGATACACGTATTCAATCGGATCTTCAATGGTAATCACATGAAGGCCCCGTGTTTCGTTAATGTGCTGGATCATGGCAGCTAGCGTTGTGGATTTCCCCTCACCCGTGGGTCCGGTCACCAGCACAAATCCCTGTCGGAGTTTGGTAAATTCATACAGAATGGAGGGCAATCCCAACGATTCAATCGTTCGGATGGTAGACGGAATGTGCCGAAATGCTCCGGCAACAGTACCTTTCTGGTGATACAGATTCACCCGAAACCTGCCATGGGGCGTACTTATGGAAAAATCAAGCTCTTTATTTGCCAAAAAAAGTTCTTTCTGCTGCGGCGTGCAGAGAGAAATGATAATGTCTTCAGTCTGGGAAGGAGACAGTATGGATGTTCCTGCAATCGGGGAGAGTTTATCCGAAATCCGCAACGTTGGCGGAAACCCTGCAATGATATGCAGATCTGATGCATCCAGCCGTGCAGTTTCAGCAAGTAGTTCCTGAATGGACATACGTTAACAAATTTCAAATCCAAAATCTCAATGTCCAACCAAATCTTAATTTCAAAATTACAAATTTCAAACGTTTTGAATTTGAAAAATTTGAATTTGTTTGTGATTTGGTCATTGTGATTTGAGTTTTCATTCCTCCTAGTCTTCCGCCACCCGTAATACCTCCTCAATCGATGTGGTGCCTTCAAGTGCTTTCAGATATCCGTCCTGTTTTAAGGTTATCATACCTTCTTGTATTGCCTGATTTTCTATGTCTTTCATAGGGGACCGGGAAAGGGTCAGACGGCTGATGGGATCCGTCATGGTAAACACTTCAAAAATCCCGATTCGTCCGAGGTACCCGGTTCCCTGACAGCTAGAGCACGGATCATTGTTTGCTGTTCCTTTACCGCGGTATAACGAAATTTCCTTGTCTTTCTCCAAAAGATTTCCCAGCACCTCCCGTACACTTTTGGCCACTGCTTCATCCGGTTTATATTCTTCCTTGCATGTAGGACAGATTTTGCGCGCGATACGCTGTCCAACGACAGCGTTGAGCGCTGATACGACAAGAAACGGTTCTGCGCCAAGATCAATAAGCCTTGGGATTGCTCCTGCCGCGTTATTGGTGTGGAGTGTGGAAAAAACCAGGTGTCCGGTAAGAGCAGCTTGGATTGCCAGTTCCGTGGTTTCCCGATCCCGGATCTCTCCGACCAGCATAATGTTCGGGTCTTGTCTTAGGAATGACCTCAAGCCCGTAGCAAATGTTAATCCCGCTACGGGATTAATCTGTACCTGATTGACTCCTGCTATCTGATATTCCACCGGATCCTCAAGCGTGAGAATGTTGACTTTGGCATTATTGAGTTTCGTGAGGACCGCATAGAGAGTCGTCGTTTTCCCGCTGCCGGTCGGTCCGGTCACAAGGATAATTCCGTGAGGCCGTAAAATGTTTGCCTCCAAATTTTTTAATCCCAGTCCCCGAAGTCCCAACTCGGGAAGTGTGGGGACTCCGCCTGACTTTTTCAAAAGCCGCATGACGATTTTTTCCCCGTGAACCGTCGGGAGAGAGGATACCCGAAGGTCAACCTCCGCATCTCCCATTTTGAAATTAAACCGGCCGTCCTGGGGAATCCGTCTCTCATCTATTTTCATGTCTCCCAATATTTTTATCCGGGAGATGACCGCATCATGAAGCCTATTGGGTAAAAGAAGTCTTTCCTGCAAAACCCCGTCGACCCGGTAGCGGACGCGCGTATCTAATTCCTGCGGTTCGATGTGAACGTCTGAAGCGCGCAGCCGCATGGCCTGTTCCAAAATAGCCGATACGATTTGGGCAATGGGCGCTTCCCGGATAACTTCTCCCAGGTGCCCGGCTTCATACGTTTTAATTTCCTTCGTACTGGTTTCTTTGAGAGCCGCTGAAACGTCTGCTCCAATTGTCTGGGTATACGCATTATTCATGGCAGCAAGAATATCGTCTTTCAGCCCCATGTACGGCGCAATGGTTTTCCCCGTCTTCTTTTCAAGAAAATCTATAACCTGAAAATCCAGAGCGTCAACCATTGCCACAGATATCGTGTTTTGTTTCTCGTCATATTGGAACGGCATCAGAATATACTTTCTGGCAACAGATTCGGGAATCATCGAAATGACGTCCGGAGAAAAAGCCTGTGTTGCTAGCGATATAAAAGGAATATGAAACAATTTTGCTTTTGCCTGAAGAATCGCTTCTTCTGTCGTTATGTGTTTTCGAAGAAGGATTGTTTCCGGTTCCTCCCCGCTGTGTAGGGATTCCGATTGAACAGCATCAGCTATCTCTTTTGTGATGCTCCCCAGTTCAACAAGTGTTGTGAGTATCTGTTGGGCAGTTACGGCCATACCTATTCAATTTTAAATTTAAAATTTGAAATTTAAAATTACCTATGTTTATTATTGTCGGTTTTCTGATATATTGCAAGATGATCTTGCATCAAATCAAGTTTTTTAAATTTACAATTTTAAATTTAAAATTGTTCATATGCATGCCTATTGTATCACCGGAGGAACGAACGAAGATCGGATGAACAAAGAAAAAAGCTTGTGCCAAGAGTGGAAGGTGCAGCCGTTTGATATCCTCAGAATACACGCACCTGAGGAAAAACAGTCCGTCGGTATAGCTGAAATCCGGATGCTCACTCATAATCTCTCGCTGTCTCCCCGCCAATCGCCGTTTGTTGTGGGCATCATTGACCAATCAGAATGCCTAACCCCGGAAGCCCAAAACGCTCTGTTAAAAACTCTTGAAGAACCTCCGCCGAGAGCCCGGATTATTCTGGAAACCCATCATACATCTCTTCTTCTTCCTACGGTTATATCCAGGTGTCACATTATTCAGTTGTCAAATCAACCATCAGTCTCTCAGGATGACAAAGAAAAAATTCGTCATACTATTCAATCCTTGTCCGGAAAAAAACCGGGAGAACTCTGTCATGCAGTTGATCAGTTGTTTACTCATAAGGAAGAAAAAATAGGATTTCTGAATACGTTTCTTCACATCCTTCACACGCAACTGACGCATGTACCCAAAAAAGAGAAAAACCGTGAAGAAATAAAGGATATCCATGAGATATCATGCAATATTCGAGCCGTTATAAAGGCCCAAAAACAATTATCCGCACATGTTCATTCTGCGCTCGTTTTTGATGCTTTTTTTCTCACAATCACGCTTTACAAGCCCCAATCTCTCGTGTACAATTGATCTATAAACGAGCTCCATATCTGAGCTCCTTTTTCATTACATGCAGTTGCAATTTTCTTAAAGTGTTTACTGCATGTTGTCCGCCGAATCCGCCAGCTGGCGGAGAAGGCGGGTAATCCTTTTTTTCCATGAAAAAAAATTCCTATACCGGTGAACAAATTGTCGTTTTGGAAGGTCTGGAACCGGTCCGAAAACGGCCTGCCATGTATATCGGCACCACATCTCTTGCAGGAGTCCATCATTGTCTCAACGAAATAATTGATAATTCCATAGATGAGGCTCTTGCCGGATACGCGAACACTGTCTGGGTAACCATCCAAAAAGATGGTTGTGTCGTCGTACGGGATGACGGCAGGGGAATCCCTGTTGATATAATCCCAAAATATAAAACATCCGCTCTTGAAATCGTCATGACCAAACTCCATGCCGGAGGAAAATTCGAAGGAAAGGCATATAAAGTTTCCGGAGGACTTCACGGAGTGGGAGCATCAGTTGTCAACGCCCTTTCAACGTCAATGACCGTACAGGTTCACAGGGACGGAAAAATGTACGAGCAAACATATAAGCGGGGCGTACCGACAGGATCCGTAAAAACTCTCGGAAAAACCCGAAAAACAGGAACTGTCGTTACGTTCCTGCCGGACCCGGAAATATTTAAAGAGGGTATCCAGCTGGATTTCGACACAGTAAAAAAACAGGTTCGGGACCGGGCGTATCTGGTAGCGAAACTTGCGTTCCATCTGGAGGACGAACGGTCAAACCAAGAAGCACATTATTATTTTGAAGGAGGCATCCTGTCTCTGGTCAAAGCCCTCAACAGAAACAAAGAAACCCTTCATAAATCGATTTTTATCACCAAAACAACGGATAACGGGGAACAAACGGTCGAAGCGGCCATCCAATACACAGACACCTTTTCTGAAACCGTTGAATCCTACGTCAATGTTATCCCTACTCCTGAGGGAGGCACGCATCTTACCGGATTTCGGATGGCCCTCACGCGGGCAATTAATGACTATGCCAAAAAAATCGGGGTGACCAAAAACGGCCAAGACAACATTATCGGAGAAGATACGAGGGAAGGGTTGACCGCCGTGGTCTACATGAAAATGTCCTCTCAAAATCTCCAATTTGAAGGCCAAACCAAAGGAAAACTGGGAAATGCAGAAGTACAGCCCTTTGTCCAGTCCGCTGTCAAGGAAGGATTGGATACGTTTTTTGAGGAAAATCCGGCTGATGCCAAGTCTATATTGGAAAAAGTCTTTCTGGCTTCCAAGGCCCGGCTTGCGGCAAAAGCGGCAAAAGACGCGATTATCCGAAAAGGAGCTTTGGAAGGAGCATCGCTCCCGGGAAAACTTGCGGATTGTCAAAGTAAAGATGCATCCCAATCGGAACTTTTCATTGTAGAGGGAGATTCCGCAGGAGGAAGCGCCAAGCAGGGGAGAGACCGAAAATTCCAGGCGATCCTCCCGTTACGGGGAAAGGTGTTAAACACCGAACGGGCCAGACTGGATAAAATCATTGAATTTGAAGAACTTAAAGCTCTGGTCATTGCACTCGGCATGGGAATAGCCGACAGTCTCAATCCGGATAAATTGCGCTACCACCGCGTTATCATCATGACTGACGCAGACGTAGACGGAGAACACATCATGACGCTCCTTCTCACGTTTTTTTACCGGCATGTGCCGTATGTCGTGGAACACGGACACCTCTATATCGCTCAACCGCCGCTGTATAAAATCACGGCGGGAAAAAATACCTGGTATGCGTATTCGGATCTGGAACGCGATGATCTTCTGAAAGCTCATAAACAAGACATGAAGGGAATTCCCAATATCCAGCGGTATAAGGGTTTGGGAGAAATGAACCCGGAGCAATTGTGGGATACCACCATGAATCCGCAAAACCGGATCATACGGCAGGTGACTGTCGCCGATACGGCGATTGCCGATCAGGTCTTTACCACGCTTATGGGTGAAGAGGTAGCATCACGGAAACGGTTTATCCAAACGCACGCCAAGTCAGCAACCTTAGATATATAGATAAAAGCTGACGCGGTCCCGAGTAATCGAAGGACGAAATCCGAATATCGAAATTCGAAACAATATATAAATTCAAATTTTTAATATTTTAATATTTTAATTTGTTTCGATTTTCGTGCTTCGTGCTTCGGATTTCTTAAAAAATAGTATATAATGTTCAAATTAAATACAACTGCCTAAAAAATTTTATTTAAAGGAGGACACACATGGACATCCAACTCATCGCACTCTTTACCGCACCTATCACGTCTCTTCTTGCCCTCGGATACGGCATTTACCGCATAAAAGACGTCCTTTCACAACCTGAAGGAAATGCGGAACTGAAATCCATTGCAAAAGCAGTATCAGACGGAGCGATGGCGTACCTGGCACGGCAATTTAAAGTAATCCTGCCCTTTACGATCATCCTTGCTGTCCTCATTGCCCTTACTCTCGGAGTTGGCATTGCTACGACATTTCTTTTGGGAGCCATATTTTCTGCCATCATCGGATACGTCGGTATGTGGGTGGCAGTCAAAGCAAACGTACGGACTGCCAATGCAGCTCTCAAAGGCCTGAATCCGGCGCTCCGCGTTTCCTTTGGCGCAGGTACGGTAAACGGCATGTTAGTCGTCGGTCTTGGACTTCTGGGTATATCCATTATATATATGTGGGCGTACTTTAGTTTTTCGAAAGTTGGCGCTGACATGGTAGCACGGGAGGCAACAACGGTACTTACCGGTTATGGATTCGGAGCTGCTCTTATTGCACTGTTTATGCGGGTCGGAGGCGGTATTTTTACCAAAGCAGCAGATGTGGGAGCGGATCTAGTCGGTAAGATTGAAAAAGGCATACCGGAGGATGACAAAAGAAATCCTGCAACGATTGCTGATAATGTCGGGGACAATGTCGGGGACTGCGCTGGAATGGCTGCTGATGTTTTTGAATCATACGCCCTTACCATCATTGCAGCCATGATTCTGGGGGGCACGATGTTTGGACTGAAAGGCGTTGTATTTCCCCTCCTTGCCAGATCTGGAGCTATTCTTACATCGATATTAGGGACATTCTTTGTCAAAGCAAAAAATGATAAAGAGGATGCGATTAAACCGCTTATCCGCGGATTTATCGTCTCGGCCGGATCTTCTATTCTCATTTTCTTGGGGCTATCCTATTATCTTTTAGGAGATATACGGGCCGGGTATGCAGCAGTTTCCGGAATTGTTGCTATGCTTGGACTTCTTTATATAACGAAATATTACACGGGTCCCGGGGAAAAACCGATTGTCGGGATCGCTACTGCCAGTAGGACCGGGGCCGGAACCAATCTCATTGCCGGGCTTTCCTATGGTATGGAATCGACATTTTTCTCGGTTCTTGTTGTTGCCTCGGCAATCATGGCAGGATATAGTTTCTTAGGATTTTACGGCATATCGTTGGTTGGTATGGGGATGCTTGCCACAACCGGCATCATCATGGCCCTGGACACGTTTGGCCCGATTTCGGATAATGCCCAAGGCATGGTAGAAATGGCAGGACTCAAAGGAAAGGCACCCATCGTAACCGGAGGACTGGATGCAGTGGGAAATACGACCAAAGCTCTTACAAAAGGATTTGCGGTGGGGTCTGCGGCCGTAGCAGCCAGTTCCCTGTTTGCAACCTATTTTGAAGTCACGGGGCTAACTTCGATTGATATGGCAAGTCCGAAAGTGTTTGTGGGCATTCTTTTGGGCGGTTCGCTCCCGTTTTTATTCAGCTCGCGCCTCATCGGATCCGTAGGGCGGGCGGCGTTTGATGTTGTTGAAGAGGTTCGACGCCAGTTTAGGGAAATAAAAGGAATTATGGAAGGGAAACAGCTTCCAAATTATGCCCGGGCGGTTGAAATTGTCACACAGGCGGCTCAAAGGGAACTGGTCGTGCCAGCTCTTATCGTCGTTGCCTCACCACTCCTGGCAGCGCTTTTAGGTGCAGAAGCTCTCGGTGGGTTTTTAGGAGGAGTCGTGGTCGTCGGACTCATGCTGGCTTTTTTTATGTGCAACACCGGAGGAGCATGGGACAATGCAAAAAAATATATCGAGGACGGACATTTTGGCGGAAAAGGAGGAGATACGCATAAAGCTGCGGTGGTGGGCGACACGGTCGGGGATCCACTGAAGGATACGTCCGGACGTCGGGGATCCACTGAAGGATACGTCCGGACCGGCTCTCAACCCAATGATGAAAATTGTACAAATTGTGGCAATCCTGATTGCTCCGTTTGTCATACAGCTAGTAGGAAAATAATACGTATAAAATAGACCAGATGACGTGAACGAAGGGATTACATTCGATAAAGCGCGCGGGGAGTGTAAAAAATTTTCTTCGGCTTCACTTCCTCTTTAGGATGAAGTATATGGAGAAATAAACGCTTGGAACTGAAGTCCGAAAAAATTTTTTATACGACCTCAGCGCGCACATAACATCAACATGAATATCGGTAAAGGGTAAAGTCACTCCATCTGAAATTACATCGGAAATGCAGAAAGCGTATCTTGACTACGCGATGTCCGTCATCGTGTCCCGCGCTCTTCCTGATGTCAAAGACGGCCTGAAACCCGTCCACAGAAGAATCCTCTATGCCATGCACAAGATCGGACTGGTACACAATGCCAAATACAGGAAAAGCGCATCCGTTGTGGGAGAAGTTTTAGGAAAGTACCATCCGCACGGCGACGCATCCGTCTATGAGGCGCTCGTTCGTCTGGCACAGGACTTCTCCATGCGGTATCCCCTGGTTGACGGACAGGGAAACTTCGGCTCGATTGACGGAGACCCGCCTGCTGCCATGCGGTATACGGAATGCCGGCTTTCAGCAATTGCATCCGAAATGCTTTTAGAAATTGATAAGAATACCGTAAATTTTTTACCGAATTTTGATAATACCATTGAGGAGCCTATGTACCTTCCGGCCAAACTTCCCAATCTCCTTCTCATGGGATCGGAAGGAATTGCCGTGGGTATGGCCACCAAAATCCCTCCGCACAATTTAGGGGAAGTGGTGGACGCACTGGTATATATGATAGGGAAGCTTTCGGTTACAGGTGAAAAACCAAACGATTCACTATCAAGGGAAGATAACGCAAACCGGTTCCACATATCCCACAAAGCGCAAATCACGTTCGATGTTACCCTTGAGGAACTCATGCAGTTTGTCCAGGGACCGGATTTCCCCACAGCCGGAGCTATATATGACATTGAACAGATCCGCTCTGCCTACGGTACGGGTAAAGGAAAAATCGTCATGAGAGGGAAAGCGGAAATTGAAGACATCGGGCAGGGAAAATCCGCAATTGCCATTACCGAACTCCCGTATCAGGTCAATAAAGCACATCTGGTTGCTAAAATTGCGGATCTTGTCAAAGAGAAAAAAGTAGAGGGAATTTCGGATCTTCGGGACGAATCCGACCGGCACGGAATCCGGATATGCGTGGAGCTGAAACGCGATGCCAGACCCAAACAGGTTCTGAACAATCTCTATAAATACACGGATCTTCAGACTACATTTCCTGCCAACATTGTAGCTTTGGTTGATAATACGCCGCAAACGTGCACACTCAAACTCATTTTAGAAGAATATCTCAAACACCGCCATGAAGTCATCCGGAGAAGAAGTGAATTTGAACTTGAAGAAGCAAAAAGCCGGGAGCATATTCTGGAAGGGTTGAAAATCGCCGTGGACCACATCGATGAAGTGATTTCCATAATCAAAAAAAGCAAAGATGCGGACGAGGCAAAAATCCGGTTGATGAAACGGTTCAGTTTAACCGATATCCAAACAACAGCAATTTTGGATATGCAGCTGAGAAGACTGGCTGCTTTAGAACGGGAAAAAATCGAGGACGAACTTGCCATGGTCAGAGAAACCATACAGTACCTGAATGATTTGTTAGCCCACCCTGCAAAAATGTTTATCGTCATAAAAGATGAACTTCTGAAACTCAAGGAAAAATACGGTGATCCCCGAAAAACCCGGGTGGTAAAAAGCAAAGTCGGGGAATTTTCCGACGAGCAGCTCATCCAAAACGAAGATGTCATCATCACGATGAGTGAATCCGGCTATATCAAGCGCGTACCAAGAACGACCTTTAAAATGCAGGAGCGGGGAGGTAAAGGCGTCATCGGGATGACGACCAAAGAAGAAGATATTATCGACCGCCTGGTGTCTGCCCAAACCCATGACAATCTCTTGTTTTTTACGGATAAAGGCAAAGTCTATCAGGTCCGCGTCTGGGATCTCCCTGAGGGAACGCGCCAGTCCAAAGGACAGGCAGTCGTCAATCTCATCAACATTGAGGCGACCGAACGGGTGACATCCATGCTTTCCTATACCCTCAAACGCCAGGAACAGAAAGAAAAGGGGATTGACTACATCATCATGGCAACCAAAAAAGGTGTCGTGAAAAAAACGCGCGTATCCGAATATGAAAACATCAGAAGAAACGGACTTCTGGCTATCAAACTGGAATCAGGTGATGAGCTTGCATGGGCAAAGCTGACGAGCGGCTCCGATGAACTCCTCTTGGTGACCCACCTTGGCAAATCCATCCGGTTTAAAGAAGATGAGGTTCGCTCAACTGCCAGAGACACGATGGGCGTGCGGGGAGTGCTTCTGACCGGTTTGGATTTTCTGGTCAGCATGGATGTGATTACTTCGGAAAACAAGAAAACAGATTTCCTTACGATCATGGAAAAGGGGATCGGTAAAAAAACCGCGATCCCGGATTTTCCCCGGCAGCGCCGGGGCGGACAGGGAATAAAAGTTGCGGAAGTCAAAGATAAAACCGGAAAAGTGGTCGTATCCCAGATCGTTCCGACCGGTACGGAGGCCGTCATCATTACATCAACAAAAGGACAAGTGGTTAAACTCCCAATTGACTCAATCCCACGATTAGGTCGGGCCACCTCCGGCGTCATCCTGATGCGCTTTACGGATAAAAGTGATACGATCGCCGCTGCAACGTGTTTAACGAAGTGATTCTCCTGCCTTTCCTATTCCATAGCCACAAAAATTATTTTCCATGCAGTAGAGGATTTTCCTATGTTTTTCTTTTTTGAATGGAAGTGCGATATACTACCCTCATGATCATCGACGGAAAACAGATTGCAGATGAAATGCTTCAAAAACTCCAAGCCGAAGTTTCTCAACTGAAACACAAAGGAGTAACGCCGACCCTCGCAGTCATTCTTGTCGGAGACAATCCGGAATCGATGTCGTATGTCCGGCAAAAACAGAAAACAGCTGATTCCATTCATGTGGAGGTCAGGGTCATCCGATACCCGCAAACAGTCAGTCAAGCAATTATCAATAAAACAATTGAACAATGTAACAATGATTCTCATATTCACGGAATCATCATCCAGCGGCCGCTTCCCGAGCACCTGCAGGATCCGCAACTTCTCAACAGCATTGATCCTTCCAAAGACGTAGATGGATTTGTACCGGGATCGAAATTTAACGTTCCGGTGGCTCTGGCGACAGAAAAAATACTTGAGCAAATCTATAAATTTCAAATATTAAATGACGAATCAATGCAACAATTGAACAACCCGCTTCGACTCAAACCTATCAGCGAGGCGAGTGAAACAATGAAACAATTTTTTCTATGGCTTAAAAAACAACATGTTGTCGTTATCGGCAGGGGAGAGACAGGAGGAAAACCGATTGCTGAATATTTGATACAACAAGGCTGCAATGTTTCCGTTGTCCATTCCCAGACATCAGAAGAAGAAAAACAGAGGGTATTAAAAAACGCAGATATCATTATTAGTTGCGTAGGGAAAAAGAGCATTGTTACACCCGATATAATAAAAAAAGGCGTTATCCTTATTTCCATCGGCATTTCCAAGGGTGATGATGGAATATTGCATGGCGACTATGAAGAAGACGAAATCAAACATATCGCTTCCTTTTACACCCCGACCCCGGGCGGCGTGGGACCGGTCAACGTAGCCTGCCTCATGGAAAACCTCGTCACTTCCGCTTCATTGCCACTTTAGCATGTTAACACGCTAAAGTGGCTCGGAGGTACATTTTAGCCTCAATTTCATTTTACTATAAGGCTTGCGGGGACGTGCCGTTTCGGAGTACAATAATCCAACTTTACCCCGTTCCGACAAGAAAAATTAGGGAGCACTCTATGGGCAGATCGCATGTCGCACCGATTCAACAACCATCCAATTATACCTGCGGACCGGCAGCGCTCAAAACTGCACTTCACATATTCGGCATTCATAAATCACTGGAATCGCTTATTGAACTGTGCAAAACCACAAGAAACGGAACAACGACAAAAAATCTCATTCGGGCAATCAGTACATTCGGATTTCCGGTATTGGCCATAGAATACGCGACGCTCACGCATCTTCAGAGCGCCCTCAAATACTCGCCGAATAATGTCCGAGCGATTATGGTAAGTTATCTCTATGATCTGGATAAAAAAAACCGTCCGCATCCGGATTCCGGCCATTGGGCAACCGTATCATCCTATTTGCCTAGCAAAAATAGAATTGTTCTTTTTGACAGCGCCTCCAATTCAAGGAAATCATACAACTGGCAGGAATTCCGCAAGAGATGGAAAGATTACGACTGGAAACGGAAAAAGGTGGGGCTCAGAGGCCATAAATTTCAGCTTATCCGCCACTGGCAGCCTCAACTTATGTTTGTTTTTGGGAAAAGCGTTGAGAGTCTGCCGAAGTTTTCGATTTCTACATCAAAACTCTTCCTTCCTTCTTAACGGATTTCTCCTGAGAACCGAACGGATGATGTCCCATATCAAATCAGGAAACGTCATGCCTGCGGCTTTTGCAGACATGGTCATGCTGTAGAGTTCATCATCATCCAGTCCCGGATTGGGATTTGCCTCCAGAATCAGAAGCGTATGATCATTCTTAAGCCGCGCATCAATTCTCGTAAAATCCCGGAATCCCAATACCACAAACGTACGCTTTACAATACGTTCAAACATGAGGAGTTGTTCTTCTGATAAAACAGCAAGAACGGTTTTTGACCGGAAATACTCCGGATCATTTTCATTCCATCGTTCGGAAAATGTCAAAAATTCCGGATGTGGAGACGGTTTGTAGACGATTTCAGCAGGAGGCAGCATGAGAGGTCCCTCCTCTTTTTCCAGCACAGTGATCTGGAATTCTCTCCCTGTAATAAATTCTTCTGCATAGACATCCTGCCCAAACCTCCTTATGCGATCCTGGACAACTGTTTGTAACGCATCTTTATCCTTTACAAACGACGTTTTTTCAATCCCCACACTGCAGTGTTCATGAGCGAGCTTTACGATAACCGGAAAAACAAACGGTGTATATATTTTTTCTTTTCCTCCTGTGTGAAACACCTGCCAGGCCGGAGTCGGAAGTCTATGCAAATCAAGAGCTTTTTTCATCATCACCTTATCAACAAAGGTAAAATTCTCATATGTCGCTCCTGCAAACGGAATCCCGTGTTTCGTGAGCTCTTCCATAGCCTGTAAGCTCAGAGGAAGATCCGAACCTGTCCAATCAATAAGGTTTATGATGCAATCAGCACGTATATTCGCAATGGTTTTTTGAATCGAATATTCGGAAAGTCCAACCAACTTCGGAGTGGCCCCTTTGGTGATGAGAGCTTGGGCAATTTTTTTGGCGGAAAGTACCGTATCCTCCTCTGCTATCGAGTATGGACCTTGTAAGGCACGTTTGGTGGGCTCGCTATAGAGAATTGCGATTGTCATTGTCGATGAAATCGTTCATGAACTTTTTTTAACTGCGGGTTGGTAATATGAGTATAAATTTGCGTCGTGGAAATATTTTTGTGCCCGAGCATTTCCTGGATCGCCCGAAGGTCTGCTCCAGCTGACAGAAGATCGGTAGCGAAACTATGGCGAAGACCGTGCGGTGTGATTTTCATGGATAACTTTGCCTTCTTTACGTATTTTTCCACAGACCGTTCAACGGATCGAGCTGACAACCGCAGGCTTTCCCCAAACCGATCGTTGTCCTTTGGTTTTTTTCCGCCGTAACGGATAAAAAGAGGAGGAAGCATGTCCGTTCTGTTCTCCATGTATCGGGATAGCCACCGTACGGCAGAATCGGATAAAAAGACGACTCTGGGCCGCCTTCCTTTCCCGATGACGCCGAATTCTTTCCGGTCAAAATTTATTTGATCCCGATTAAGTTTCACTAATTCTGACACGCGAAGTCCTGTGGAAAAAAGCGTTTCCAGAATTGCCTTGTCCCGGAGACCATCCGGCTTTCCGATTTCAGGCATGGAAAGCAATCGCTCCACATCGTCTCTTCCTAAAAATTTCAGGCTGCGCGATTCTGCTTTTGGCAGGTCAATTCTGTCGGGAGATACGACAGGAATGTCCCGTTTGATACAGTATTTTAAAAATGACCGCAATGCAATAAGATGATAGTTTTGCGTGATGCGTTTGAGCGTTATCCCTTTCTCATACGCATACCGGGATAGAAACAGCCGATACTGCCGTATGGATTCTAATGTAATATGGCTTGTTGTTACCTTCTGCCATTGGATGCGATGTGCATCATGATCTTCCCTATCAGGGGAGGAGAGTGAACCGGAGGAGAGAAAGTCCATGAATCGGTTCAGGTAATGCCGGTAATTTCGGATTGTGAGATGTGAAACATTCCGTTCAATTTCCAGATGTTCCAAAAATTGATCAACAAGCGTAGGAAGATTCATAAGTTAATAAAGTTTATAAAGTTGAAAGTTCGTAAAGTAATTCTTTGAAAATATGTCACTACAATTAACAATGTACGACTTATGTGACATTGTCAAGACTCGGTATAAAAGTCGGCCCTCAAAAACACAGTATTGATGATCTGGAAGAAACACACGCTCCGTTTGCGGAAGTCTGGTTTCAGATAGATAAAAAGGACGACTACAATGAGCTTTTTTCATATCTTACAAAGAGAAAGATTGATGCGGGACTCCATTTCTGGGGATTAACACGCGACGGATTCATGCCGACCATCTCATACAATGATCCCGCTCTATTGCAGGAATCAGTTGATTTAATCAGACAAACCATTGATATTGCAGCAGACAACCATTTTTCCTACGTCAATATCCATCCCGGAAACCGGGTAAGAATGCGTGTTGATTTCCAAACGCATATTTTTACGCCGGCATCGGATCCTGCGCAAACAAAAATAATTGAAGATCAATTTCTGGGAACCATCCACAATCTCTCTGTCTATAGCAGCAGTAGGAATGTCGTCTTAACCGTCGAAACAGTCCCGATGAACATCGTCAAACCATGGGATGGAAACCGATCAGGAAAAACGTACCCTCGGTTGGGATCTGTAACTCCCAAAAATTGAGGCTGGTTTTGAGCTCCTGTAGTGCCCCAGGACGGCTTTCTCACTCCATCAACGTATATGATTACGTCTTGTATTTAGATGATAATACCGACCTATCCGTGAAATGGGGGAGAGGGAGGAATTTCACGAAAAATCATGAAAAACC
>Ga0075739_106_pt1 | contig 46303 bp, 51 predicted proteins | sample RifGroB1_FD_68431 | JGI IMG/M metagenome (GOLD analysis project Ga0075739, IMG submission 68431) | Microgenomates (Gottesmanbacteria) bacterium GW2011_GWB1_44_11c | reverse complement strand
TAAACTAACAGGTTGAACGGACATATATTTTTTCATGAATACAGTTTTAACAGATATATGGAACATTGTGAAGCGCTAAACAGTTAACAAAAGCCACTCTTTTTGGCGTTTAAGCCGCATTTATCTAATCACCAATGTGCGGAATCATCTTTTTTTTACTTCTTTTCCCGGGGATTTGGGAAAAATAGAAGCTTAGAGGGTGAGAAGCATAGATGCTTAGTATTATAGAAGATTAGAAGATGAGAAGCATAGAAGCTTAGTTGCTTAGTAAAATTACGGGGCAACTGGGGGAATTTTGGTAAATTTCTCCAATCGCTCAACGCGGTAATCAATATCTTCAATCTGATCTTTATAGCCGATAACGATGGCAATTTCTTCACGCATACCTTTAATTTCATGGAGAATTTCATCTTTGAATTCAGTAATCAGATCAGTAAGAGATTTTTGAGTCTTTTTTAGATCATCGTTTGTTGCATACGCTTTAAGATCGTCTTTCGTAGCAAACGTTTTTTTAAGTTTTGTTACATCTGCATCCGTAATCATATAGAAGTAATGTAGCTTTTATTTATCACTAACAGGAATCATACATTTTTAAGCCTTCAAAGAGAATATAACTAAGTAATTAGTTAAAGTCAATTAAACGCAATTTTAACTTAATTTGACAAACTATACAGTCTAATTCTATTCTAAATATATGGAAGGAATAACAGAACAATCAAAGAAGACCTCACAAACGGAAAACCAATCTCAATTTGGACAACCAAAAAATCCCCAATCACCGACTCCAAATAAAAACATATTTATAGTAGTGATAAGTTTTATATCGCTTTGTTTAGGGCTCCTAGAAATGTACATGGGTATAATGAATTTGGGGGAATTCCTACATGGTAATATAGGTCTTACCCGGGGTATTACAGACTATAGTGTTGGTATGCATGGTAATATAATTTTTACTTCGCTCTATAGTATTTCCATTAACTTAGCATCAATTGTGGGTTCTGTTTTCGCTGTTGTTTCAATTATCTGCATACCATTTGCAGGATTTGGATTTATAATTAGCGGTCTAATGGGCATCATATATAAAAATTTTAATTATTATAGAGCAAATTATATTTTATTTATTTCAGCTATACTAAGTATTTTTTTCGGTGGTCCATTAATTCTACAAGTTATAGGGCTGTTATTATGTGGCCCACGGCTTTGTCCAGCAATATAGGCGGGGATTCTTAAGTCAGGATTATCGTTTAGCTTCAATCTACACCAAATAAACCAATAGGAATCAATACATTTTTAGGTCAACTCCTTTGTTTTTATTTCGATTTTTTCAATCTATAATGTTGAACTAAATTGAATTTTCGTAATATAATTATGTTCTGATAAGGATTGTTATTAGAAAAAGGAGAGATACTATGGCGTTAAACCAATATGAAAAATTAGTTAATAGTGCTGCACACCAGGTATATACCGACTTACACTGGGGAAATCCAAGACAACTCGCAGAGCAACAAGCAATACTGACAAAAAGAGTTGATGAAATAGAAGCTGCTATAAATAAGGGTGTTGGGGTTGATGATGCTGACCTTGCTTTTTACGAAGCGTGCCTTATACACAGCTTTATTACCTAATCCTTCTGCCTCAAAAACGCGGGCTTGCCAATTCGGTTTCTAACTATTGAAAATTCTTCTCTTGATATCGATATCCTTCCTCCAAAAACAAGCTTATGCGTGAGTTTGGAGGAAGAAATGCATTTATATTGCTAGGATAAGCTGGGAGGGAAGTATGACGTAGAAAGTTTATACATATAAATAGGTGATCTTCATGTGATTTTCTTTACCCGCCGACCCATACCCTTGAGTCTTTTTTTCGTTTTTCCGATATGCTCTGCTGTCGGAAGTTTTTCCGGCATGGTACCGCCAAGCTCCCGAATTGTCTGACGGACTTTCCTTCCAACTTCAAAATGCGTCTGATTGGCTTTGGCTTCTCCTGTTATACGCTCCCTCTCAATCTTTGCATCCGTCTGGGTAGCACGGAATAAATTTGCCGCCAGCTCCTCGCTCCCTACGTGATCCAGAATATTTTGTTTGGGATCAAGATGCTTGTGCTTTTTCAATTCCCCGAGTTTCATCCCGCCATAAAGGCCCATATACCCGTAGTTAGTGAAAACTCCGTAGTTTTTCACTCCCGCTTTGGTGGCAGTTATTGCCAAATGTTTATTGTGTGCGGTCAACTCGTCCCGTAGATACACCCGTTTCTGATCTTCAATTCGCTGATTCTGCACTTCCTGAATTCTCGTTTGTATGGCAAAATACGTTTGCGCACGGGCAATTTCCTCTTTTCGTGAGTCGCCGTTTTGAGCAATAAGATAACACGCATAACGGGAGAGATAATAGTCATCAATGGAACGTTTTGAACCGGAACCTAAGGGGACCATTTTCGTGATGTCACGAAAATGATCGCGGACTGATTGAGCGCTATTTTTACATGATTCCTTAGCTCGGGAAATCGCAATTTCAAAATTCTCCCAACGAGTATATCCAAGCGGTGACATTATGTCTCGTGCACTCCAAAACTCCTGACCATATTCATTTACCCTTTTTATCATCTCAAAAACAACCATGGGTTTATTCATATTTCTATTCTACCATTTTACCATTTTACTTAAAAATTTTCTGTTAGAGGAAAAAAATAATATACAGGGTTGCATCCTACAAATTAACCCTTAGACACTTTTTCTCTATCAAAAAAGTTGCAGGCTCGGATATAAAGAGTATGCTTTTATTAATGCCCACTGAGTCGATATTCCCCCAGCCTGATATACAGCCAAATGTCCCGTCTCCTATCATACCCCCTCTCGTACCGGTCCGTAAACCAAAGTATGCAATCTTCATCGTTGCTTTTATTTTTTTAGTCGCTCTTGAAGCAGTCATAAGCTATTTCCTGTTTATCAAAAATCCTAAAGAGAAATCTTCTGTTGCTCTTAGCGTTCCGACCATATCTCTCCAGCCGTCTCCAACCCCGACTCCGGTTCTTTGCAGTGATCCGCCGTGTCTGATGCCGCAATTTCTGGCTTGCGCGTCCTCAAAGCTCACGATGCCATTTATGGAAGGAAGCTCGTTTGTTGTGACAGTCTACGGGAAGGAGAACGGTCTTTGCCGCTATAGTCTGACCATCGTGGATACAAAAGGAATCCAGTTAAGCACTTCTCTGTGTAGCGTGCCGATGGAAAAAATGACAAAGGATACGCTCGGGCACCTTTTTGGTGAGGATAAAAATCCGGGCAAGGAGGCGATAAAAGCTGAACAGGATAAATTGGAAAATGAATATTGCGTGAAAAAACCGCTTACGTCAACTCCCTCCCCCGTACAATCTCCACAAACAAGCCCAACACCGAAAAAAGTAACATGCGGGAGCGAAGATCCGATGTGCATCTTTACCAACATCATCAACGGCTTTACCAACGGCTGCACAGCGGTAGAGGTCACAACGACAGCAGACGGAGGCCAGGTGACCCTAACCGTTTCCCCTGGTGCAAACGGTTCATGCCGCTTCCAAATGAAAGGCCTCGGAGTGGATCAGGATTGTCTTTTTGCCAAAGAAAATGTCACGACTATGGTCATCAAGGGAATGCTTGGTATGGACAATATCCCCAAAGACCCTGAATTTATAACAATTAAAGCGGCAAGCTGCAAATAATACTAGATATACGGAATACTCTCATCTCCGACGTGGAAACGTAAAAATACGCAAAATCTAATGGGGAAAATTTGTATTATACGGGTTTTTTATTTGAGTTTTTTTCTCTTTCGGCAAATAATTCGATGCGCCCACGACGCTTCGGCCTGTTTCCTTTTCCAGCTTCTTTTTGGCAACTCCGGCTACACTTCCGCCTTTTTGTGCAACAACACGGTGATGGGGAAATGATTTCGGGTTTTCCTTCCTGCTTACTTCTGTTGTTGAGGCCTCCGCAAGCATGTTGAGCACCAATTCGAGGTTCGTCATGTGATCGCGGAGATTTTCCTTTTTCAGCTTTTTGGGGTTTTTGTGAACTCCGCACACCCGGTGTGAGAAGGGTTTTACATGGATTACCACATACGTTTCACCCCAGCGGTTTCGTTTCAGTTCCCGTCCAATGGTTGACACCTCCCTTCCGAGTCGCCGTGCGATCTCTGAGTTTGAGATTCGTTGGGTATGGTAAAGAGCAATTCTGTCCCGCTCAAAGGCGGTGGTTTTTTCTGTTTTTTCATCCCCACATTGTATCAGGGGGGTTGCAATCGATTATAGAACTTCTAAAATCTCATGAAATTTCAGAGGTTCCAAAAGACAGTAAATAGCGGGGATTTATAGGAGGGGAAATGTCTTACAAGGTACATTATGGAGAAATGGGTGGAATTTTGGTAAATTTCTCCAATCGTTCAACGCGGTAATCAACATCTTCAATATGGTCTTTATACCCAATAACGATGGCAATTTCTTCGCGAAAACCCTTAATTTCATGAAGAATTTCGTCTTTAAAATCAACAATTGTGTCCCGCATAGACTTCTCAGTCTTTTTTAAATCATCCTTTGATGCAAATTTATTATCCTGACGAGCTTCCAGTGCTTTAAGATCGTCTTTGGTAGCAAATCTCTTAAGATCGTCTTTCGTAGCAAATCTCTTAAGATCGTCTTTCGTAGCAAATCTCTTAAGATCGTCTTTCGTAGCAAACGTTTTTTTAAGTTTTGTTACATCTGCATCCGTAATCATATAGAAGTAATGTAGCTTTTATTTATCACTAAGTCAATACGGTTTTTCATATGTTGGAAGTCGGATGGCATCCCACTTCGTCCCGCTTTGCGGGACTTCGAGGTTGCGGGACTTCGAGGGATACCCTCCTATTATATATCCATGGACATTTACTCCATTGTCTTTTACATAAATAACTCGTCGCACAATGGTTAATTACGACGTAATTTTGAAGCTACATTCCCCTTGTTTTATTCTCTATTATATCCTATAATACTATTTATGAATACCAAAGAGAATCTATTAGGTATGAAGGATGATATCCCTTGTGATCAATGTGGAAACTGTTGCCCAAGTATTTGTCCATCTAAAAAAGGTAATTTATGCATAGCTCATCCTTCTTATTCTGATGGACATGAAACTCGTGGATCTACATGTGCTCTTACGCCCACTGAACTCACAGTATATTTGGGGGTGGCTTGTAAACCAGTTGGAGATAAAATTAAGGAACTAACTGGAATCACACTTCAAGTAAAAGAAAAACCTCTTCAAATATTGGAATTTGATTCAACACAGCTAGAATTAGCCTTAAGTCAAGAAATCTAATGAAACTAATTCTTCTGCCTTAGGAATGCCAGGTACTATTCAGTACCTGACTTTGCTGGGTGCCAGTCGGCACCTGACTATATTTCTTCGCCTTAATTCTTCTGTCTAAGGAAGGCGGGGATTTATAGGACAGGGATACCTTTTTGAAGATAACTAAAAGCAGTAGGTATAAATACCTTGTCAATAGATAAAAATAGCTTCGTAATGCCTCTAAACTTGATCTGAAGCTAAAGACTGTGTATAATGGATTTTGATCGGTAACGATCAAATTCGAAGGCTTAAGGGCTCTGCAAAGAGTCCTTTTTGCTTTTTTTAGAGCTTACCACGGATATCCTGTTGTATTTCGTACGGCTCGCAAATGAAGTTACGAATTTTTTGGATATCGTAAATCGGTACTTCCGTTTCCTGCAATTCTACAGACACACGTCGTGACGTGGCAAAGATAAACACCCTCTTCCTATCTTTCATAAGTTGTCTTACAGGATCGGCAAAATCACTATCTCCGCTCCATAGGATAAATGAAGAGGCGTTGTTTCGTTCAAAATCGAGCATCATGTCTCGTCCGATTTCCACGTCAAAATTGCATTTCCTTACTTCCAAGTATTTCGTGCCCTGATCGTACAGCTCTTTGAGCTTGCCATTGAGATATTCAATGGTTTCTATATTGAGCTTTCGAAGAAGTGGCTTTTTGATAAAATTTTCCAGCACTGTAGGAGAGTTTGCCGGTATGCCAGACACGTCAATCGAAAGTCGCATGATCTTAACGGGTTTTGAAATCGTGATGTAATCGTATGACTTCGCATCCTCCATAAACTGCTTTGAACCATCGTCACCGTCCAGAATGCCATTGTACAAATTCACGGTATTGATCGTACTGAATGAATTAAAGAGTTGTTTGAGACGTTTCACCTGAATATGCCACTTAAGCCGTGATGACCAATGGAACATGTTTGCCCAGTCGAGGTATACATTCGTTTTACTAGAGAAAATATTGGATAGTTCCTTAATCCTATCGGGAAAAAGTTTCGATAATTTTTCTATGCGTTCTGTTTTAGGTTTAAACATATCACCATTATACATCGTAAAAAAGAAAGAAGATAAATTGATAATATTACGTCGTACAACCTCCGTTTTAAGACGTTACTTTGAAGCTACTCTCCCCTATAACTGTTTTTATCTACCCGATAGTAATTTTAGTTAGCTTCAATTCTTCACGAAACGGGATGTTTTATAGACTCTTCATATCCAGGTGGAAATTTCATTCTTTAGAATGATGATGTAAAATCGGAGACTAAGTTATATGGTTTCTTTATAAAGCAATAGGCGGAATCTTTGTGTGTTTCTCCAATCGCTCAACGCGGTAATCAATATCTTCAATCTGGTCTTTATAACCGATAACGATGGTAACTTCTTCACGAAGGCCCTTAATTTCATGAAGTATCGTATCTTTAAAATCAATCATGTCATTCTTAGTGGCATATATTTTTAAATCATCCTTCGTGGCAAATTTTTTATCTTGACGAGCTTCCAGTGCCTTGAGATCGTCTTTGGTAGCAAATTTTTTAAGATCGTCTTTGGTAGCAAACGTTTTTTTAAGTTTTGTTACATCTGCATCTGTAATCATACAGAAGTAATGTAACGGGTATTTATTACGAAGTCAAGAATAAAAATGAATCTAATTCTTCTGACGTAAAAAGGCGGGGATGTCGAATTCATCCTCCTCCGGCGGGGGAGTGTCGTCAACCGGCGTCAGGATTGGACTTGTTTTTGACAAAGGAGTCATTCCTGTATCCCCTTGCCTCACATTAATAAACGGCTGGGCAAAAGATTGCCTTTGGTACGAAGGCTGGCGGTTTGAGAGCTCCTGCAGTTTCCGTTTGGTTTCGTCAAATCCGGTGGCTATCACGGTGATTTTTATCTGGTCAACCAGCGTTTCGTCAATGGTAGCTCCGAATATGATGTTGGCGTCCGGATCTACCGCAGCAGCAATCAGTTTGGCTGCCTCGTCTACCTCGGACATGGTCAGGTCCGTTCCGCCGATGATGTTAAAGAGGACACCCTTTGCCCCTTCAATGGAAAGCTCCAGAAGCGGTGAAGTAATGGCGGTCCGGGCTGCGGTTGAGGCCCTGTTTTCCCCGACTCCGGTCCCGATGCCCATGAGCGCGGACCCGGCATTCATCATAATGGACCGTACATCGGCAAAATCAACGTTGATCAGTCCCGGCATGGTGATAAGGTCGGAAATCCCCTGTACTCCCTGGGTAAGAACCGAATCAGCCACCCGGAACGCATCCAGGAGGGTCATTTTCCGGTCAATCACTTCCAGGAGCCGCTGGTTGGGGATGACTATCAGGGTGTCGACTTTATCTTTGAGGTCCATGATCCCCTCTTCGGCGGTTACCATTCTCCGCGTTCCCTCAAATCGGAATGGTTTAGTCACAACGGCAACAGTGAGAGCGCCGACTTCACGGGCGATTTCTGCAATAATCGGGATGGCCCCGGTACCGGTTCCGCCGCCTTCTCCGCAGGTCAGAAACACCATGTCGCTTTCCCTCAGGTAGTCTTTTATTTTTTCCCTGGACTCTTCCGCTGCCTGTTTGCCGATATCAGGATTCCCTCCTGCTCCCAATCCACGCGTGAGCATATCGCCGATCTGGACTTTAGTTTGAGCAGGATTTCCCAGAAGTGCCTGGGCATCGGTATTTATTGCGATAAATTCAACGCCTGTTATCTGGTTGCCCTGGATCATGGACCCGATGGCATTGCATCCTCCCCCGCCGATCCCGACGACTTTTATTTTCGCAAACACCGCGCTGTCCGGTTTTATGAGCATATATGCTTCCTTCTTTGGGGGCAGTGAATTCGGAAGGAATAAATACTTATGGTAAAAACGATTTTACAAGATCGATAACTTTGCCTGCAATACCTTTGATTTGAATTTTATCGCTGATTTTCCCAAATCCCCCGAACAAGGGTCCCTCATCTTTATCAGATTTTACCCCGTACAGTAGAAGGCCGAAACTGACCGCGTAGGCGGGGGTCATAATCTCATCCACCAGTCCGGTGATGTTGTGGGGCATCCCGATGTGAACCGGCATGGCAAGGTTGCGTCTGGCTGATTCCACAGCTCCCGCGGTAAGCGCGCCTCCGCCGGTAAGGACAATTCCGGAGGGCGTCATGCCGCCAAATCCGCTCTTTTTGATTTCCATTCCGACCATGCTGAAAATTTCATTCAGCCGCGGTTTGATAATCCCTTCAACAAGCGTTTTTCTTGAGATGGTCCGGAGTTCTTCCGTCAGGTGGAGCGCGGATAAATCTATCTCATCTTTTGAATCTGTTTTTGCCTTTCCTCCTTCGACCGCCGAAGTTTTAACGAAGGCGGTTTCTCCAAAACCTGAAGCTTCCTCGGGGAGCGCGACTGTTTTTGGCACATTGCCAAGGGCCAACTTTATCTTTTCCGCGCTTTCGAGGGAGATCCGCAGGCCCGCAGCAATGTCTTTCGTGATGTTGATAGCTCCAATGGGAATAACGGATGAATAGGATAATGCTCCGTCCACATATATGGCTATGTCCGTTGTTCCGCCGCCTACGTCTACCAGCACCACACCCAACTCTTTTTCGGTATCCGAAAGGGACGCGTACGCAGCGGCAAGTCCCGCAAACACCAATCCTCCGACCTCAACACCCAAATCTTCTATGCACTTGAGAAGGTTCCGGATCGCAATGGATCCGCCGGTGATCATGTGCGTTTCAACTTCCAGACGGACCCCCGTCATGTTGACGGGGTCGACAATCCCTTCCTGTCCGTCCACGATAAATCCCCTGGGAACCACGTGGAGAATATCCCGGGACGAGGGAAGGGATATGGCTTTGGCTGCATCAATGACCCGTTTGACGTCATTGGGGGTAATTTCCCTGTCAGGCTCGGCAACCGCGACAACGCCGTGGCTGTTCAGGGATGCGATGTGGGCTCCCCCCACAGAAAGAAATGTTTTTCCGACTGAAGTTCCTGCCATCCGCTCTGCTGCCTCCAAAGAGTCTGATATTGCGGATGTTGCCTCCTCAATATTGACGATTTGTCCTTTCCTGATCCCGTGACTGGTCGTAGTGGCAACACCGATGATGCGGAGTTCCCCGTCCTCCTCGACACTGGCAACAAGCGTCGTAATTTTTGAAGTTCCGATATCAATTCCTGAAATTATTCTATCTCGAGCCATACCAGGTAGTAGATGTTCGATCTTCCTTACGGAAAGAAAATAACACTTTCCTTTTTATAAAGACTTATTACCTTTCTATTCGCTGAATAGTTAAACATGTGTCTTCACATGTATCGAACATTCACTACCCGGCATACCAGGTAGTGAAGTTTCGACCTTTGCACTATACGTTTTCGAAACTTCAGCATATTTTTTATATAATTCGTTTATCCCATATAACCAGACAATATATTGTTTTCGGCAAAGAACGAAAACGTGTCGAAACTCTACTACCTGGTTACCACTGTATGACCGGTTTGGTAAACCTGAGGTCAATGATTTTGGGCATGGTTCCTTTTATTCTAACTCCCGTTATAAGCGTTTGTAAAGTGGCCATCAGCGAATCAACAGGTTGACTTTGGGTAAATAATATCTCTGTTTGTCCGCTTTTTGCCCGAAGCGACAATCCGTCTTCACTTGTACTAATAGCGGAAACCGGAAGGAGCAGCGTACTTTGTTTCAAAAATTGAAGCGCACTTTGGACATTCTGATCTGTCACTGCGGTTCCAACCCGTACTGTCCCAACATCAATGTCCAATTCCGGTAATGATGTATCGTGTATCCCTACGCCAACGACATTCCCTTCCGCATCAACCCCGTATGAAGCTTTCGACGTAGCCAGAATTGCAAACGGAGTCCGAAGAATAGGAATAATCGTGATTGTGTGAGGAAATTGCTTCCTGATAGACACATCTTTCAACTGGGGATATTCCCGAAGAAGATCCTGCCGGATTTTTTGGCTGGGGAAAAAAATCATGTTGCCGGATATCATGCGACCATTGAGCTGTATATCCATCCCCTCACCCAAAAATTCAATGCGCTGTACTTCAAATCCATATCGGATTGTGTAAACAATACCCCCAAAAATAATGACAAGCAAAACCAGCGTAATAAAAAACCGTAATTTCCGATACGTCAGCCATTTAATTCCCTGCATACCAGGTAGTAGTTCCGCACTGCATCGTTTATTACGATGCGAAAACGGACTGTACGTTCATTTATCTATTTCCTCTATTATATTCATAGTATGTATTGCCAATGTAGGTTCGCATCGTAGTGCGGAATCACTACCTGGCATACGAAGAAAGTAAAGATTCAATCACTCTGACCATATTCGACGTTCCCGTGTTTTTATTTTTTGCTGAAAATAAGGAACTGGTTTTTACCCGTCCTAAAAGGGTGTTGACTGCTTGAATGACGCTCACGTCGGTTACCGCATCCTGCTTGATAACAATGGCATTTCCGGTTGATTGGTACTGTTCGGCATTCTTCATTTGCTCATTTCCTCCGGCCCATGGCAAGGGTATAAAAATTGCACGCTTATTGAGAGCTGAAACTTCCGCGACGGTATTGGCTCCAGCTCTCCCGACAACGACATCCGCATTCTGATAAATCCAGGAAATATCTTTTACGTCAAAAAACGGTGCAATAATATACCGATTGGTTTTCTCTTTTAGTTGTTTTTTTACTCCATCTGCTTTTTGACTCGACACATCACCGGTTTGATGAATAACCATCATGGTGTTGAGTAGTTTCGGAATTATTGGAAAAAGTTTGTCGTTTAACGACCGGGCGCCCGTTGATCCTCCGGTAATATACAGGATCGGGAGGGTTTCTTTCGGGATACCAAATGTAGGAGCCCTGGGCGGAGCAAACAGTTGTGATCGGATAGGAAGTCCGGTCAGGACCCCTTTCTTTTTCGGAAACAAAGAAAGCGTTTCGGGGAATGTGACGCATATTTTTTTTGCAATCCGGGCAATGATGGAATTGGCCAGCCCCAAGGCATGGGTTTGTTCATGCGTAATGACGGGAATGCCAAAAACAAATGCTCCTATAGCAACGGGAAGAGCGATGTAACCGCCGAACGATACAATGAGAGATGGCTTGTATTTCCAGAGAATTCCTAGTGATTGCATGATACCGATAGGAAACCTCAATAATGACGGAATGGTATACACGGAGAAACTCCGCTGAAGCCTGCCGGTTGTAAGATTGATAAACGGAATACCCATCAGACGAATCCAGGTATATTCCGACGAAGGGACACGGCTTCCTTCAAATGCGTATTTCCTGCCAACCCACAGAATCTTCCATGTAGGATGGATTTCTTGCATTTCTTCAATAACTGCAAGAGCCGGCGTATAGTGCCCGCCAGTGATAAGAATGGTTGGATTACCCATAATATAGTGTCATCGCGATCCTGATATAATCGGGAGTGGCGATCTTTATTATAGAGATTGCTTCGTCATAAGACTTCCTCGCAATGACGAATGAATTAGTGTTTACTTATATTTATCAATATCCCCAGTCCGGCCAGCATGACCACTAAATTTGATCCGCCGTAGGAAATCAAGGGCAGCGGTATTCCGGTCAGAGGGATAAGCGCTGAAATTGCTGCGATATTTATCATGGACTGAAGTCCTACCCATGATGAAATCCCCAATGCTAAGAGTTTCCCGAATCCGTCTTTTGCCCCGGTTGCAATTATATATCCCCTATAGAGTATTATGACATAAAGGAGTGATATTGCTGTAGCTCCGACCAGTCCGGTCTCCTCTCCTATGATGGCAAAAATCGAATCCGTATTGGCCTCAGGCAGGTATTCGTACTTTTGGCGCGACTTTCCGATGCCTACTCCCATCAAGCCTCCTGACCCTAAAGCTAAGGTTGCCTGACGGATCTGGTAGGACGTTCCCAAAGGATCTTTTTCAGGATTGATAAATGAGGTGAGACGGGCAAACCGATACGGTGATACAACTGCCAGAAGAAAAACGCCGATAATAAGAACTGGAATGAGAAATACAAATTGAATGAGGTGCGCTCCGGAAAAAAAGTACAGAAGGACGGCAATCATAAGGACTATGAATGCAGTCCCGAGGTCCGGCTGGAGAAGGATAAGCCCGACAACCATCCCCAATAAAAGAAGAAATGGGACAAAACGCTTCCGTTCTTTGCTGGAAAACCACGCCGAGAGATACATGACCAGCGCCAGTTTGGCAAACTCCGCAGGCTGCAGATTCATAAATCCCAGATTGATCCATCGCCTGGCTCCAAGTGCCTTCACGGAAATTCCGGGTATGAATACTGCCAATAAAAGTCCGATCGTTGCCATCAGTATCGGAACTGCCGCCCTGTACCAGTTTTTATACGAAATGAATGAAAACACGCTCAATACGATCCAGCCCAACGCAATCCATTTGATCTGTTCTTTGGCAAAATAAAACCTGTCGGAAAAATCCCGTATGGCAATAACAACCGACGAATCATAGACAAAGAGAATGCCGACCAGCGTCAAAAGAACAAGAAGCCCGATCAGCACCCGGTCGCTCCCGTGAGGAGAATTATGGTGCTGTGAATATCCGATTGATTGTGTCGAACGTCTAAAGAAGGGAAACTTCATAGGTAAACTGGTTGCCCCGTTCCTTGTAGTTTTTGAAAAGGTCAAATGACGCGCACGCAGGAGATAAAAGCACAACATCCCCAGCTTTGGCGTTCCCGACTGCCTCTTTCACCATATCGTGCATGGAGGTCAGTCCGGTCACTGTGTCACCCTCAAATCCTGCACTTTCCAGGGCTTTGATAATCCGGTTTGTCATCTGGCCGACCACAATTGCCTTTTTCACCGGGCTTTTGGCTATCACGGTTCCCATTGCGGTAAAATCCGATCCTTTTTCCGATCCTCCCAGGATACAAATAATGGGCTTATTGAACGCATGGATGGCTGCAATTGTGGTTTCGGGCGTTGTGGAAAAAGAATCATTAATAAAAGTCACTCCGTGTTTCTCCCCTACTTTTTCCAGGCGGTGCGGTAAACCTTGAAATGTTCGTACGACGTTTTTTATAATATCCATTGGAACTCCCACAACATATGCTCCCAGCACTGCTGCTCCCACGTTTTCCAAGTTATGCGCTCCAAGAAGCTGAAGCTCGGAAAGAGAAACGATCTTCTCTTTCCTTTTACCTGCATTGAGCATTACTTCAGAACCTTCAATGATCGCATCGGCATTTGGTTTTTTTCCGTAAAAATATTTTTTTGCGGGAGTCTCGTGGGCAAAAAACAAAGAAGTCGGATCATCCGCGTGGAGAATTGCAATATCTGATATCCCCTGATGACAGACTATCTGTTTTTTTGCTTCTACATATGCTTCACGGGAGGTATGAAAATTCGTAGCGAGCGGATCGTAGTTTGCCAGGTGGTCCTGTGTGATGGTGAGTACAATGGCAATATGCGGGCTCATTGTCAGATCCTCAAGCTGAAATGAAGATAATTCAAGGACAACCCAGTGATCAGGCGTTATGGAAGAGACGGTTGATAAAAGCGGAATTCCGATATTTCCGCCAAGATATACTGTCTTTCCTGCCTTTTTCAAAATCTCATACAAAAGGGTGCTGGTTGTGCCTTTTCCCTTTGTTCCGGTTACACCGATGATCGGAGCTTTAGAGAATTCAAAAAAAAGTTTTGTACTGCTCGTCAGCTCTTTCCCGCTCTTTTTTGCTTCCTGCAGTTCGGGCGTGGAAAGAGCCATTCCGGATGTCCGGACAATAATATCTGCATTTCCCAAATCCGAAAGATACGCTGGGCCGAAACTCCATGTTACCGGTTCGTTCTTTAATTGTGGATATTCTGAAAAAAAAGCATCTTTTTCCCGCCGATCAGCGCAAAGTACGGTATTTCCCAAAGAAAGAAAAAACTTCAGCGCATCCTGCCCTTCTTTCGACAAACCGACAAGTGCTACCCGTTTGCCTTTCAATCTCTCCATGTCTTCTATTGTACGGAATCCGGGACTGTTTTGACAACAATGCCTCTCTCCAGCAGTCGTGAAATAACATCACGTACTTTTGCAGGATTTCCTGTTGTAAAAAATTGGTGCGTCGGTTTTTGATTGTCGGAGAGCAAATTTTCGTGTTCAAGGATACGCTTCACCTGCATGGCGACAGCGTCGCCTGAATCCAGAATCAGTACGGACTTCCCAATAATCTTTTGAATTTGGGTACGCAAAAAAGGGAAGTGCGTGCACCCCAATACTAAAACGTCAACATCTTTTTTACATAAAGGATTAAGCAACTTCTCAAGAAGCTCCACAACGCGCACTGAATCTTTTTCTCCGTTTTCAATGAGGGACACCAATTGGGTATTTCCCACCGGATATACCTCGCAGTCAGAGGCAAACGTACGGATAAGTTTTTTCTGGTAATCACTTTTGGCTGTACGTTCCGTCGAAAGAACGCCGAATTTCTTTTTTTGCGACATTTTCGCTGCTGTTTTTATCACCGGAACGACGCCGACAATGGGAATGTCCGGAAAAATTTTCCTAAAATAATCAATGCCTGCAACAGTTGCGGTATTGCAGGCAACCACAATTATTTTTGCCTTACGAGAAATAAGGAATTGAATGGCGCATTTCCCTCTCCTTTGTATGAACTCTACGTTTTTGGTACTGTACGGTATATACCGGTGATCGCCCATATACACGGTTGATTCCAAAGGCAAGAGGGAAACAATGGATTTCCAAATCGAAAGTCCGCCGGAGCCGGAATCAAATAGAGCTATCGGACGGGTATCCATAATAATGCGTATTTCGATCAATACGTCTTAGTCAGAAACGCCAGCCACAATCCGAATATGGAAAGAACGATGGAGATCACCCAAAACCGCATGACGATTTTTGGCTCCGGCCACCCGATGTACTGCAGGTACAGATGAAAAGGGGCTGCCGGCAGGAGTTTTCTGCCGATTAATTTTTTGGAAAGAAGTTGAACCAATGATGAGGCAACTTCCACAATATACACAAATCCAATGATGAGGAGTGCCGGAGCTTTCCCTAAAATAAGTCCGACCACCGCAAGGGTCGCTCCGAACGATAAAGCACCTGTATCTCCCAAAAATATACGGGCTGGATAGATATTATAATAGAGGAACGCAAGAAGGCTCCCGAGCCAGATAGCAATAAACATGGAAAGCGGCGTATCAAGAATAGATGCCGATATGATCCAAAACGCACCTAAGGCTATCATGAGAACTCCGGACGCCAGCCCGTCCAGCCCGTCTGTAATGTTAAACGCGTTTGCAAAGCTGATAATGATAAATGCGGAAAACGGAACAAACCACCACCCCAGATGCAACGTTCCCAGAAGCGGTACGTAAAAAATACTGATTTTCAGATCCCAGTACAGCCACATACTGATAATAAGAGCAAGAAGTATTTCAAACAGAAGTTTATGACGGAGCCGAAGTCCAAACACTCCTTTTTCCATAGCAAATGTTTTTTTCGCATCATCCAGATACCCCAAAAATCCAAAAGACAGGAATGTAAATAAAAGGATCTTCATTTCCGCTACCATGGGGTATACAGCCGTGATCGGCACCCAAAAATAGTTCATGAGGACAAGCGTTATCGGAAAAAGAAACGCCGTGACTGCAATAACGAGAATCCCGCCTCCGACCGGAGTTCCTGCCTTTGCCTGGTGGAACCGGTCAAATATCGGCGTCCGCTTGTTGAATGCATCCCTGGTCAGCTGACGCAGGCGCCGTAATTTTAATTTGTATAATATCCGGATGAACGGGATGAAAAGAACGCTTGAGAGAAACCATGAAAACAGTAATGCTCCCAGTAAAATTCCCATATGATTAAAACGGACCAGTAAGGTTCAAAAGGTGCGGGACAAAAATAAAAATAGCTACGACTACCGCTCCGATAGCGGTTGTCAGCATCATGCCTGCGGCCACGTCTTTGGCAATTTTTGCATTTTCCCTGTGTTCTGAGGTTATCAGATCCGTCATTGCTTCAATGGACGTATTGATCAATTCACAGGTTAATCCAAGAATAATCGTAAATACGATAATGATCATTTCTAGGTACGTAATGCTCAGTATGGATCCCAAAACAAGAGCAGACAAAGAAAGAGCGATATGGACGCGGAAATTCGGCTGGGTTTTTACGGCCCACACAAGGCCGCTAAATGCGTTTTTGAATGATATGGTATGCTGTCTGATAAGCTTCTCCATAGGACTCTTTTTATAGTATACGAAGAATCGAATACATTTACAAACAGGTATTAAGGGAGAAGTGTGCTATACTAAGAATCGCAGTGAAAGAGATTCTGACGGTTTCGGAAACTGCCCGGTTTCTGACTAAACATCCTGATACGATTCGCAGGTGGATAGAAAGAAAAATACTGCCGGCCCGGAAAATCGCTTCGGGCGGGAAAGGGGTGTTTGCCATTCTCAAAAGTGACCTTCTGGAGTTTGCGGTGTCAACGGTTCTTAAACACAAAATCCGTAAAGGAAAAGGGGTGCAACACTTTCCCTCCGTGCAAAAAAAACTCCTCTAATCATACGTTCGTCAATAGTCTTCCTTCTCGTGATACAATACGTGGTAATGAAAGATTGCGTGCTCTTCTCCAAGCTTTCAGAGAACACGGTTCAATGTTCTGCGTGCTGCCACCGGTGTACCATCAAAGACGGTGCTACCGGTATTTGCGGAGTACGGAAAAATTATCACGGGATCCTGAAACTTCTCGTTTGGAACAAACCGACAGGGGTAGCTGTTGAACCTGTTGAGAAAAAACCGCTGTTCCATTTCCTCCCCGGAACTCCCATTTTTTCTCTCGGTACGTTCGGATGCAATTTCGGATGCCTTTTTTGCCAGAATGCCATGACCTCCCAGCTTTCCAAAACCGACCGTTGGAAAGGTATGTATACCAAATTCCTCAATCAGCTGAAGGAATGGCCTCCTGAAAAAATTGTTTCCTATTGCACCCAAAACACTATTTCCTCAATAGCATTCACATATAACGAACCGTCCATATTTACAGAATATACTGTTGACGTCATGAAACTCGCCAAAAAAAGCGGAATCAGAGGTGTTTTTGTCTCCAACGGCTACCAGACAAAAGAGTGCCTGGACTATATTGAACCGTATATTGATGCATTTAATATTGACCTCAAGTCATTCCGGACGGAATTTTATCAGACAATATGTAATGCAAAACTCCAGCCGGTTCTGGATACGATACAACGGATCTATGAAATGGGAAAATGGATGGAAATAACCACCTTGGTTATTGACGGAAAAAATGATTCGGATGAGGAGCTGACAGATATCGCCAAATTTATCGCCCAAATTTCCCCTGACATTCCCTGGCACCTGTCGGCCTGCCATCCGGAGTATAAAATGACGGATATACGGGTCACTCCAAAAAGTACGCTCCAGTGGGCGTATGAAATCGGCAGGCAAACCGGACTTCACTACGTGTACCTGGGAAATATTTCCAACAACGCCCATGCACACACTCTTTGCCCGACATGCAAAACTATCCTTATAGAACGGAATTATTTTGATGTGGCAAACAATTCCATGAAAAAGGGTGCCTGTCCAAACTGTCACACGCATATTCCCGGCATATGGGGCTAACCAACACTATCAGAAATCCGAATGTTGCAGGGTCTTTTTATGAAAAGGATTCTCAGATTCTCCAAAAAACCATTGCATCCTTTTTTGAAAACATAAAAATAGCTCCAAAAAACGTTAACAACAAACCTATTCGCGCTATTATTTCTCCTCATGCTGGATATATGTACTGCGGGAGCGTCATGGCATCTGTCTATCAATTATTACCTGGCAAACCGTACGACCGGGTGATCCTTATCGGCCCCTCGCATTCCGTCGGTTTTCAGACAGTTGCGTTTGACACAGCCGATGCGTGGAAAACGCCGCTTGGAATCACTCCTCTGGATATAAAAACAAATGAAGGTTTTCTGTTTCATGAGGAATTTGACATACTACCCAGAGTGTTTGACAAAGAACACTCGCTTGAAGTCCAGCTTCCGTTCCTGCAAACCGTCCTTCCCTCCTTTTCCCTGATCCCTTTATGCACCGGACAGGATCTTCCTCATAAAAAAATTGCAGAAGTCATTTCGCCGTTACTCACTGATACAACGGTTGTCGTTGTCAGTTCTGATTTTTCCCATTATCATACGCAAACGGAAGCTCATGCTCTTGATCAACTATCCATCCGGACAATTTGTTCGAAAAAATCCCCGGAGATAGACGCTGGTGTGGATGCATGCGGGCTGGAAGGAATCAAAATTCTCAATGACCTTGCTCTACTGAATACCTGGAATCCGGTTTTTGTAGACTATCAAACAAGCGGAGATATAACCGGTGATACCAGCGCAGTAGTAGGGTATGCGGGCTTTGCGTATGTCTGACTATTCAAAAAAAGAACGTTTACTCATGCTTGATCTTGCTAAAAACGCGATCCGGTCGCAGTTGAATCACGTTTCCTTAGATATTCCATCCATTCCTCCAATACTCCGGAAAAAACGCGCATGCTTTGTTACCTTAACAGTTGACGGAGTATTACGGGGTTGCATCGGACACATTCTCCCCATACAGGAGTTGTACAAAGATATTATAGAAAACGCCAAAAGTACCGCGTTTGATGATCCGCGGTTTCCTCCTGTCTTGCAAGATGAACTGGACCATCTGAATATCGAAATATCAATCCTTACGATCCCAAAACCGTTCGTATATAAAACCATTGAAGAATTGCTGGGCTATTTGGCTAAAGAAAAACCCGGAGTTATCCTGTCCAAATGCCCATATCAGGCAACATTCTTACCGGCAGTATGGGATGAACTTCCTGATCCTCAATCATTCCTTACCAACCTGTCACTGAAAGCCGGACTTCCTGCTGACGCATGGAAACACGGAGCAAACATTCAGTGCTACCGTGCTCTTAAAATAACAGACTAATACGGCCTTACCAATCGCGTCCGCCCCGATCATCACCCCGGCCGCCGCGGTTTCCTCCGTATCCGCCGCGCCTGTCAAACGGGCGTCTGTCTCCTCCGCCGAATCCGCCTCTTCCGCCGCCGCCGCCAAATGAACGGTTTTCACGAGGCTCCATCGGTCTGGCTTCATTGACTTTGAGGATTCTCCCTTCGTAATCTTTGCCGTCAAACATGGCAATTGCCGCTTTTGCTTCCTCATCCGAACTCATCTCAACAAATCCGAATCCTTTGGACCTGTTGGTAAATTTATCCATGATAACGGTTGCCGATACGACGGTCCCGGCCTGGGAAAAAGACTGCTTGAGCACGTCGTCGGTCACTGAATACGGTAATCCACCTACATATAATTTTGCTGCCATACTGCTCCTTAAAAAAATAGACCTATTTATACAACAAACACGATGCCTGACTTTCAATCATCTTTATCATGCATGCTCCTCTCATGCCATTTAAAAAAAGATGAAAATACGGGTGTGTTTCAACGGATAGTTGCTCATGGGATATATGGTATTGCAGGGTATTACTCATGAAATCAAGGAAAACAAAACAGTCGAAACAAGAGAAAGAAGGATAGAGCCAACCAGTATATAGAGTGATAGTGCATTGACAAACCACCGGATAAGCATATTCATACAACTAAGTGTATCATATGTCAGGCTTTAAAAGATACTCACGTTCTGATGCAACCGTCGTTTGATTCCCGTGTCCGGGATACACTAGTGTTTCCGGAGGTAATGAAAGAATTGTCCTAACTGAAGCTAAAAGTGCCTGTTTGTCAGAATATCCGTGATGCCAATCCCCAACTGCGCCTCCTTCAAACACCGTATCTCCGGTAAAACAGATGTGCTCTTTTTTACAGTAAAAACACACGCTTCCGGCTGTATGACCGGGTGTTTCCATAATTTCAAACCGGTACGGACCAAGAGACAACGATGCGTTTTTCTGAAGCGTTTTTGAGGGGGTAGGAGGGAACTCTATAACCGGAGCGGCAAGATAATATTCTGCTGTTTTTTTCATGGCCTGAAGGAGAAATTCATCGTTCTGGTGAATGTAAAACGGTATAGTAAATATATGCTGTAGTTCGAAAGCTGAAAGCACATGGTCAAAATGGCCGTGAGTGGCAAGAACAGCTTTTGGTTTCAGGCTTTCTCCCGCAATTTTTTGAGCGATATACGATGCGTCATCCCCAGGATCGATGATGAACGCAACCCGCGATTGGGAATCCGATACGCAATAACAGTTTGTTTGAAGTTCTCCGACAATAAAGGTTTCGACGTGAAGCATTTGTTTTACAGTTTCTTTTTAAACTTATCGCGCGATTCCGGTGCTTTTTTTGAATTCTGGGAAATCATGACGGTAGGGGTAAATCTGCAGTACATGCCGTCATTCAAGTCCTCTCCCAAAACCACGCCCGCTCCGACAAACGAACCTTTGCCGATTTTTACTCCGGGCATGATGCTTGCATTGACACCGATCCTGACAGTGTCCCCGATCATTGCGCCGAGTTTAGTCCGTCCTGTCTGAATCACTTCTTCTTTGACTTTCGAGGTTATTGCACTTTCATCAAGACGAAGATTGGCACAAACGGTCCCTGACCCCATGGAAACATTTTGTCCGACAATGCTGTCTCCAACGTAATTGGTGTGAAACCATGAGTTGTCCCCAATGTAGCTTCTCGTGATGTCTGTAGCAAAGCCTGTCACGCAATTGCTCCCGATGTGACTTTGGCGAATGATGTTATTGTTCCCCACGATCGTTCCCCTACCGATAAAAATTGGTCCTACAATTTTTGTCCCTTCACTGATTTTGACCCCTTCTTCGATGATAGCCGGTCCTTCGATTGTTACGAATTTCCCAATTTTAACCGAAGAATCAATATTTTGGCCTTTGATTGAGGCAAGACACGCGTCCATGACATTGAGGATGTGCCACGGATATTTCAGGTACAGCCACTGGCGTGCAGTGAGGATCGGTTTGGCGACTGTCCCGTTTTTGATCATTTTATTGACAGCCCGTTCATACCCATCTAGAGGACGCTTCGCATATGATTTCAAGGCAGTACGAAATTCCTTCATGTGAGGTATGACATATACAAAAATAGTGACACTATCGCTCGGCTCTTTCCCTTCTTTTGGCTTTTCAATCATCTCCAAAATCGTTCCGTCCTCTTTCATCTTTACATATGCGCCGGGAAAATATGAAGTAACCCGAACCGTGCTCACAAGAATAGATTGCTGATCTTTCTTATGAGTTTCTATAACGGATTTTAGTAAATCGTCTTCATAAATATCCGATGCGTTGAGGATGAGTGCCGGGCGGTTTTCAAAAGACGCTCCGGCAGACCACACCGCTTGCCCCTGACCATTTCCGTCCTGGACAATATACGAAACCGTCAATTTTTTGGGGACTGGAACTGACTGGATTTTTTCTTTCGTATCGGAATTCACAACCACGACAACATTTTTGACGCCGATTCTCACCACCTGTTCATAATGCCACAAAAGCAAGGGCTTCCCGAAAAACGGCGTCAGATTTTTATCTGTAAACGGCCAAAACCGTGTGGATTCCCCTCCTGCCAGTAATAGTACGTCAATCATACAATCAATTCCTTTTCTCCCCACTTTTTATGATAATGCATCTCCCCTCACCCGTTCAATATGTGCCCCCATCGTTGTCAGACGGTTTTCAATATGCTCATACCCCCGATCTACCTGTTCTATGCCATAGAGATAACTTTTCCCGGACCCGATGGTAGTAGCAAGAAGGAGTGTTGCTCCTGCTCGAAGATCGTTTATTGAAACAATCGCATTGTGCAGGTTAGTCGGGCCGGTTATCCGTATAGCCTGGTGCATACCTCGTATGTGATCATTCCAGTTAAAATTGTAAAATTCCTCGGGATTTTTCACTTTCGGATCAAAATACGCAATTTTAGCTCCCATTTTTTTCAATTCTTCCACATAGGCAAACCGGTTTTCAAATACCGTTTCATGGATGACAGACTCGCCTTTGGCCTGCGTCATGAGAAGCGCCCACGGCGCTTGCCAATCCGTCATAAATCCCGGGTAAACTCCGGTTACAACGTCTACTGCCTGAAGTTCTCCTTTATAAAAATACCGGGTTGTATCCGTATCTATCTCCTCCCATCCGCCGCCTGCGCGTGACAGAGCCTTAAGAAACGCCGCAAGATACTGCGGTCTTGAATTGTGAACCGTAATGTCGCCGGTTGATGCAATGGCAGCCACAGCAAACGTCACTTCCTCGTTTCTGTCCGGCATGATTGTGTACGTTGTGCCATGGAGCGTTGATACGCCTTCAACAATAATCTCGCGATTTGCAGTCCTGGTAATAGCAGCTCCCATGGTTCGTAAAAGCTCAATAAGATCATCAACCTCCACTTCCTGTGCAGCGTTGTGAAGAATTGTAGTTCCTTTTGCTAAAATTGCCGCCAGGAGCAAGGTCTCCGTACCGGTATGCGTATTTTTCTCAAATGTGATTTCCGCTCCGTGAAGATCCGAGACTTTGGCATGAAAATACCCGTCTGCGGACGCATACGAAATAGAGGCACCCATTGCTTTTAAACCTTCGATATGCCGGTCGATGGGACGCGCGCCGATCCTGCATCCTCCCGGATTGGGGATAATTGCTTTTCCGTACCGGGAAAGAAGGGGCCCGAGAACCATAGATGATGTTCGAAGCCTAGCACCCACCTCCAAAGGAACCGTACAGGTGTGGGATGAATTTTTCTTTATCGTGATTGTTGAATTTTTGAACGTACAGTGTTTCCCCAGGTGTTCCAATACTTCGATCATGAGGTGAACGTCCCGGATCTGGGGGACGTTGTCTATAATGACTTCTTCATCCGTAAGAAGCGATGCAACGAGCGCTTTTAATGCGACATTTTTTGCTCCGGCTATCGTAACGTTTCCAACCAATTTCGTGGGTCCGTCAACAATAAATTTCTCCATATAAGCGTTGTTAGGTAAACTCTCCGATCATCTGAATTTCTTCTTTGAGCGTTACTCCGAATTTCTGTTTCACATTCTTCTTCATAATACCTATTAATTTTATCACATCGGACGCTTTTGCTCCCTGGTGAGTAATAATAAAATTAGCGTGCGCTGTCGATACTTCAGCTCCGCCTGCTTTCATTCCTTTGCAACCGGATTTATCCAAAAGAAATCCCGCGCTTGTTGCGTGATCCGGTGTCCCGCAAGTCAGCGCCTCAGCAGATGAAATATTTTTAAACACGCATCCGGCTGTCCGGACTCCCTGCGGTTGTGTTTCGCGTCTATACGTTATGCTATCGTTTGCCCGCTGCCACAGCATATCTTTATTCTCCTGTTTGAGCGCAAAAACGACGCTCACCAACATGTCATCGCTTCTTTGAAGGCTGCTTTTTCCGTAGGAAAAATTGAAATAATCCTGGTTGACGTTTTTCAGTTTGCCTGCCGGCGTCATAATCGTTGCCTGGTACAGTCTGTCTCCGACTGATCCAGTGGGTTTGGTCCATTTGGAGTTCATGTACACAGCTCCGCCGACGGATCCCGGAAGCCCCAAATGCATTTCCAGTCCTGATAATCCTTCTTCTATCGTAAAGCGAACGAGTTTGTTCATGGGAACTCCCGAATCCGCTTCTACAAATACCAGGCTTTCCTTATTGTCTCCTTTTACCTTCCCTTTCATTCCCCGTATGGTTATTCCGGACGAATTGTTTTTTATAACCAATCCCCGAAATCCTCCGTCGCCTATAAGAATGTTAGATCCTCCGCCCAAAATGAAAAACGGAATATCGAGTTTTCGGACAGCTACAACAATCTCCACAAACTCATCAGCTGTTGCTGTGGTAAAAAACAGATCCGCCGGTCCGCCCACTTTATACGTTGTGTACGGAGCGAGTAATTCATGCTCTTTGATTCTGTCCCTAAATTGCTTTTTCAACTCCTCATATGCAGTATTCATAAATCTTAACTCCTAACTCTTAACTCCTGAACAATTCTGTTTCCCCACCCATAAATATCTCCGGCTCCCATGCAAAGGATTATGTCGCCTTCTTTTTTATGTTTTTTCAAAAATGTGATGGTCCCTCCCAGATCCTTTACATAATATACATCTTTCTGGTGTTTGGATATCTCTTCAACTAAAATTTTGCTTGTCACTCCTAAATTCTCCTGTTCCCTTGCAGAGGCGTATATATCAGCAATACAAACGATATCGCTTTTTGTAAAACACGTCCCGAATTGGGAAAAAAGTGCTTTGGTCCGGGAAAATGTGTGAGGCTGAAATATGGTAATAATACGGGTATGGGGATACCACAGGCGTATTCCCTCAAGCGTTGCTTCAATCTCACGCGGATGATGCGCATAATCATCAAATACGGTGACGTTTGCTGACTCTCCGATCAATTCAAACCGCCGTTTTGTTCCTTCAAATAGAGAAATGCCGTGAAGAATATCTTCCCATGAAATTCCTAAAGAATAGCAGGCGCAGATTGCAGCAGCTGCATTCAGCACGTTATGTTTGCCCGGGACCCGGAGAGCAAACGGCTCGATTGCCATCCCCCGGAGGGACCCTTCAAATATAGTTTTCCCCTGCTGATATGTTACATTCGTAATGCGAAAGTCCGAAGACCCGGAAAAACCGTATGTCAGTATCTCTTTTCCGTGTAAAAGAAGGCTGCTGTTTGGATCATCAGCGTTCACAATGGTCACGGCAATTCCTTCTTCCTGGTCTTTTAAGGAAATGAACGCATTTTTCACCTGGTCAAGGCTTTTGTATACGTCCGGATGGTCATAATCGATGTTTGTGACAACCAGAACGTGCGGTCTTTGCCACAAAAACCGGGGCGTGGGGTCATGGGTCGGATCCGTCACATACTCGTCAGCTTCCGCGATAAATTCCCTGCCTTTTCCGAAATGCCCGGCGTATCCTAATCCACGGATATCGCCGCACCCAATAGCATACGATGGATCTTTGTGGCTGTTTGAAAAGATTGTTGCTATCATGGCGCTCGTTGTCGTTTTCCCATGGCTTCCGGCAACGGACACCTGGACGGATCCGTCCATAAAAAATCCGAGTGCCCTCCCGTGGGGCATTATTTCAATGCCGAGTCTTTTTGCCGTAACTGCTTCAATGTTGTCGCATCCACCGTGGGCGCCGGTAAAAACAACCAAATCCGGTTTGTTTACTAGGTTGAGATGATCAGCTGAAAATCCTTTATACGGAACAATTCCGTTCTTTTCCAACGATTCTTTGGTCGGAAAATCCTCTTCTACATCCGATCCTGTCACTGTCATCCTTTTTTCTTTGCAGTAAATGGCAAGAGCTGTCATCGCAACTCCCTTGATACCGACAAAGTGGATAAAACGGAGCTTTGACGCATGAATATCCATAGGGATATTATAGCAAGTTCAGGGATCATTACGTAATCGTTACGTAAACCTGATGGTACTATGTTTCGAAACATAGTACCATATGTTTTTAACAAGTATCACTACGTATTTAAAATCCTATGACTCCTATTATTTCTCCCTCTAACGGCTTTCCGCTTCTGCGGAAGGAATAGAAATCATCTTTCATGCAGTACGTGCAAAGGGATGGATGAAAATCTACATGGTTGAGTTGGATGCCCGAAGCAATCAGATCAAGATAATTTGCCTTTCCGATATCAGCAAAAAGCTTTCCGTCTTTTTCTTCTATCACATCTGATCCTGGAAATTCATTGCGGAACACATCCGCACGTTTTTTGTCAATTTCATAACAGCATCCGCCAATCCGAGGGCCGATAACGACACGAATATTTTGTACCTTCGACCCCAACAGTTCCATTTTCTTAATGAGCTTGAATCCGATATGAGATACTGTTCCTTTCCATCCGGCGTGTGCTACAGCAATAACATTTGCTACTGGATCAACAGCTAGTAATGGAACACAGTCAGCAGTGTGAACGGAAAGAATTATTGACTTTTCGTTAAATTGACGTGGTAATCCAGTAGCAAGATTGTCATTCCTGCGCCCGCCTGCATCAGCTATGCTGAAGGCATTGCGGGCAGGAAAGCAGGAATCTATATTTATTCTCTGGATTCCGTCTCTTGGGCCGGAATGACAGTAGACCATTCCATCAACACCACGAAATGAATTGCATCTCTATGAACCTGTTCCTGCCAAACCAGAGATTCTTCACTGATTCCTAATGCAGATAAAAATGCATTTCGTTTTTTCTTATTCCTCATGTCTCCGAAGCGTCTCGTAGAGAATCCATGAACTAATTCCGGAAGATTAAATAAGGATGATTGATAAATGTCTTGGATAGTTTTATACATAAATTCGAAGCACGAAGCACGAATTCCGAAACAAATAAAAAATTCAAAATAAAAATGTTTTAAATATTCGAATTTAGAATTTAAAAATTATTTCGGATTTCGATATTCGAATTTTGGATTTAGATACTATAAAAATTATTGTTACGAGATGTTTTGGAGTATCTTTCTCACTTCCTCTTGGTCGCTCCAGGGATATTCCGTAGTCCCTCTGCACAAACTTTTTTCATGCCCTTTGCCGGTAAAGATAACCAGGTCTCCTTTTTTAGCTTTTTCTATGGCAAACCGTATTGCCTGAGTCCGATTTGGTATCCTATGAACTTCTTTTTTTGGAGAAATTCCTTTTTGAATTTCATCCATGATTGTTTCCAATTCTTCGGTCCGGTAATCTTCTTCCGTAAGAACAATCATGTCGGCAAATTCAGATGATGCTTTTCCCATGAGGGGCCGTTTAAAAGGATCGCGAAGCCCGGCAGATCCGAATACATGGATCAGGCTTCCTTTAACTATCGGCCGGACGGTTGAAAGAACCTGGGTAATGGCGTTAGGCGTGTGGGCAAAATCCACGATCACCGTAAAATCCTTTTTATACATGACTTCCATCCTTCCGGTAACACCTGAAAAATCTGCAACAGCCTTTCGAATTATTACGGAATCTATAGAAAGTGCCTTTGCTGCTCCTATCGCAGCTAAACAATTGTATTGATTGAAAACTCCCGGAAGTTTTGTCGTAAACGGAAATGTTTTTGGAGTTACATCTGCATCCTTATTCATTCCATACGTTATGACGGAATTTTTTGTAAGGAGCTTTAGTCCTTGAGCATATACATTCTTATCGTCCATATTGACGATGGCAATATGCGACTGTTCCAAAAGGGACATTTTTGTCTTTAAATATTGGGTAAATGTTCCGTGCCAGTCCAGATGCTCATGGGTCACATTCGTGATGACCCCCACCCGAAACGGAATACCAAACACCCGATGCTGATCAATACCGTGGGATGTGACTTCCAATGCCATATGCGTATCTCCGTGATCAACCGCTTCCCGGAGGTATTTCTGTATATAAAATGCGTTCGGTGTCGTTACATGGAATCCCGTATCGTATGTTTTGCCTGCAACCACTGCATGAACGGACGTAATCATAGATGCCTGAATCCCTGCTTTTTTGAGGATGTGGTAAATAAGGGTCGTCGTCGTCGTTTTCCCGTCCGTCCCGGTGACGCCGATGACTGTCAATTCTCTCCCCGGAAACCTGAACCAAAGAAGAGAAATAATACCAGTGAGGAGATGGTAAACATTCTTAACCGTACGAATCATATATTCGATTATAGCAAATAAATTTCGTTTTTTAATATTTGAGCAATAAATAGGATCATGAAGAAGTTTGTTTTCAAGATTAATCCTCAAGCATCTATCTGAATAATTGCTATCTCTGCCAGAAATTTTTACGCTTCAAGGTAATTATCGCAACAATCTCATTTGTTTCTTCCATGTGCTTTTGACGTTCATTTTCCCACATATCATTATCACGACAAAACCACATATGAGGATTTCCTCCATTTTCATCAGCTACTATTAGAATGAGAGGCTCAGGAGCAATGAGGCCTTTTGTAGTCTCCATTGGAGTTATTGGAATGCCTTTGTTCCTTACAATGGGAGACTGCTCCAATTCTTGAGCATTTTCATATGCGCAAAATATACCCGAAGAAGTAATCCGATTTTTATCTAATATTTCAAGTGCAAAAATGACACTTGCTTCTAAAAATCTTTCTTCTGTTTGTTCGACTTTGATTTGTAATTCATCTCTAATGCCTGAAGATAGTCCTTGTCTGTTAAAGTATATGTTCGCATCTTGAGCAGCATAAAAAATACAATGGTTACCGTCTTGATGGCATGTTACTGTAGATAAATTCACTTCCCTCTCATTTTTCATGCAGGTATTATAAATAAATTGAGAACCAAAGTCAACATTATAGGCTTATTTCGCAATTATTCATAGGGAATAGCTATTTACAGAAGTATTATTTTAGGATTATTACACACCTACACACTACACACACCAGGTGTGTGTAGAACATAGCAATTATAGCAAATCTATGTTCTCCGTGATTAATCAAGGGCTAACTTCCTATTATCTTAAAGTCAATACATCTCCGTGTTCGAATTTATAATGAGGTCCGTATATACGCTCAACAGCCCGTAATGCTCTTTCGTTTGAAATTTTTTCCCATTCGCTATCTATGTGTCCTCGTGGATCTCGAGGTATATCCAATCTCTGTCTCATTTCCCTTGCTTTTATATTTCTATCTGCATCAAACAATTCGTGAAGAATCGTTCCTAAAGCCGATATATTGGGAGCTGTTCTAGGATCCTTATGCTGATTTCGAAATAATTCTATACGAGAGATTATAATCTCTAGATGTAATGGCTGTCCTTCTTCTTCATTGAAAAAAGCTTTTCCAATATTGCTATACCTCCCATCCGTCTCAAAAAATAAATCCCCCACATCATCAGGAAATTTGACTTCTACTTCCGCTCGTTTCAAAAACGGGTGACATTCGGTAAGAACGTCAGGTAATACAGTCTGTAGAGATTGGATAAGTTGACCTTCCCCATCAAAAGGAAAAGGATCTATTCTCCATGTTGATACTCTGCTTCCCCTGCCGATTTTTAGTTCTGTTTCATTAGCCATAGAGAAAGATAGTATAAAGGAAAAGAGAGATCTAGTCAACATTATAGGTCTACTTCGGTGCGATGCCGTAGTAAAGAAACAAATCTTTCGCGATGTTGAAAAACAAGGGCGCTGCGGTTTCGGAGCCCCATTGGGATGAGGACGGTTCGCGCAGTGTCACCAGCATCACGAATTTTGGATTGTCAGCAGGCGCAAATCCGACGAATGATGCGATGGTTTTGGTCTCATCATAATGCCCTTCCACGGGAATTTGCGCCGTTCCAGTTTTTCCTGCAATCCGGTACCCGGCGGGTTTGGCAAATTTCGCCTCACCCTGCTCTACTGACGCTACCATCATTTCCGTCACCTCTTCCGCAGTTTTTCTTGTTATAACCTGCCGGATTTTTTTTGGAGGAACCTGCGTTGTTTTCCCGTTTGTATCAACCATGGCTTTGACTACGTGCGGTTCCATAAGAGACCCGCCGTTGGCTATCGCTGATACGGCCCGTATCATTTGCAAAGGCGTCACGGCAATACCTTGGCCAAATGACGCGGTAGCCACATCAATATCCCGCCACTCCTTATCCTCACGAAGTTGTGGTGCGCTTTCATCCTCCAGATCCACATTTGTCGGTTTTCCTAATCCGAAATTCTTCAGACTAGACAGAAGTTTTTCTTTTCCCAGTTTTTGAGATACATACACCATGCCTACGTTGGACGAATGCACCAATACATCCGTCATGGCAACCGTTCCGTTATATTTGTTGTTCCACGTCCTGATGGTGTATCCGGATACTTCAACCGGACCGGTTTCTTCCATGGTGGTTGTCGGGGTAATGACTTTCTCATTAATCCCTGCTGCCATGATAAGCACTTTAAACGTGGAACCCGGTTCATACGTACTACCGACAACGGGGTTGATATACTGTCCTTTTTCCGAAGTAAAATACGTTCTCGGATCGTAGGACGGGAGCGATGCCATCGCTACTATTCCGCCTGTTTTTGGATCCATAACGACGACTGATCCCTCTTTGGCTCCGTATTTTTCCATGCCGTCCTTCAGTCTTTTTTCGACAATTGCCTGCACCGAGCGGTCAACCCACACAATAAGGTTTCTGCCGTCCTGGGGATCAACCCTGTATGTCTGCCCAATTAAAATCGGATTTCCCTGAACGTCTTTTTCTATTTGGAGAGACCCCTCTTTTCCTTTCAGTTCCCTGTCATAAAATCCCTCCAATCCGAAATACCCGCGGTCCATACCGTTTTGATCAAGCCCGACAAAACCTAAAAAGTGTGCTGCCATGGAGGCTTCAGGATAATACCGTTTCGGTTCCGGTTCAAATCCCAATCCCTTTTCATTCAATGCTTTGAGCCGGTCAACCGTATCTTTTACCGCTTTATGAAGGATCGGTACCCACACCCGGCCCGGTTCCTTCAATTGGGAGGAAATGCTCGAATAATCAACGGCGACGATATCCGCTACCCGTTTGGCAAATCCATCTATATCTTTTATCTCTTTTGGTTCCCCATATACGAGGTATGCTTGTTGGTTCATGATAAACGGATAGCCGTCTGAGGAATAAATAGTTCCGCGCTTCGGAGGAAGGCTAAAACGGAAAAAATGCTGGCTTATTGCCTGGTTTTTGAGTTTTCCGCTCACCCATACCTGCCAATAAAAAAGCCGAGTGACGATCGCAATGTAAAGAAGGATAAAACATCCAAAAACAGTCCAGATGCGGATCATACGATATGAATTTACCGCTTTTGATTGAGGGCTACAAGATACTGTCCTTGGGCAATGGTCAGAAAATGCTTTGCCTCAATAAATCCTCCGGCTACAGCTTTTTTTTGGATTTCAAGAAGTGATGAGGCAGATGCGATCTCCTCTTCCAGCAGTTCGTTTTCAAATGTCAGAGCATCAACGGTAGTTGTGATTTTCTTTAACGTCGATCCATCCTGGGCAAGATTATTCGTAAACATGATCTGACTGACAAAGAGTACCGATGCGATAATTGGGAGAATAATTGTGGCAACACTCATCAGTACTTTCATATTTTTTCAGCTATCCGGAGCTTTGCGCTCCTGCTCCTTTTGTTTTCCTGCTGTTCCATCCTTGTTGGCCTGATCGGCTTTTTTGTAACAAGTGTAAATCCTGACCGTTGAAAAAACTGTTTTACGATTCTGTCTTCCAATGAGTGGAAGCTTATGACAGCAATTCTTCCACCTGGTTTTAACACGCTTTCCGCTCCATCCAATCCCTTTTTTAAACTGCTTAATTCATCATTAACGACTATCCGAAACGCCTGAAATACCCGTGAGGCCGTTTTATACGTATTTCTGTCTCCCGTTACCTCCTGAATACTGTGCAACACGTCCCCTGTTGTTCTGAACGGCTTTTTTACGCGATTGTTGACCAAAGCGTGAGCAATGCGCCCACAAGACTCTTCTTCACCATACGTTCCAATAATCGCACTAAGCTGTTCTTCGTTCTCATGGTTAATAATTTCTGATGCCGGTGCCCCCTCTTCCTGGTTAAGCCTCAGGTCAAACGGAGCATCGGCGAATTTATACGAAAATCCTCTTTCCCGATCATCCAGCTGATGGCCTGATACGCCCAAATCAAAAAGGATCCCGTCAACCGGATAAAATCCGTTGTCTTGTGCAATCGTGTCAATGTCCCGAAAATTCCCTTGTACCAATGCAATTTTCTTCTTATCTATTTTCCATTCTCCATTTTCTATTTTCCGCCTCGCATGTTCGAGAGCTTCAGGATCAACGTCTATCCCCAAAAGTTCTCCACCAGCCTTCACGATCTCCATCCCGTGTCCCCCTCCGCCAAAGGTCGCGTCAATATACTTCTTCCCTTCCGATACCTGTAATCCATCTATTATTTCCTGTAACAGTACCGGTACATGGTAGTTCATGGCGTTTCAAGCGTATTTTTGTATGTTCCCCAGGCTTTTGTATCCCAAATCTCAAAATGATCACCTGCTCCTATCACCATGACTTCCCCCTTAATCCTTCCGTATTCCTTGAGGTGGGCAGGCAGCACGATACGCCCGAGTTTATCCACTTCCACCTTTTCAGCCGCCGCAAACATGTATCGCCTCAGTTTTCTGGCCTTTTCATCTGTCACCGAAACCTCTAATTGCTTCCCTGCTTCATCTTCCCATTGTTTTTTGTCGTACCCGAATATGCATTGGTCAAATCCCTGCGAAACGAGAGTGTATGGCTGTATTCCCCAAGGAATAGTTTCATGCTCTTAGTTTACCATTTCTTCCCATCTTAATCCATATTCTCCCATTTTTCACGGGATGTCAAGCCCCGAGTTTTCACGAGGGGCGCGATCCTGAGCGAACAAAGTGAGTCGAAGGGTCAAGAGATATTTCACAAACTATAGGATCAAGGTGTCTTAGAGAATTAAGAGCTATAAATAGTTAGCTTAAGTAAAATAAACGGTGGCTAATTTCCAAGGTATAGATTGTCTCAGTAGGCCAAAACCACCCAACAATTGTCTAGAAACAGGTTTTGTTAATGGTTTAGGCTGTTACAGTATTCCTAATGCCTATTCTAAGCCACTCTTTTGTTTACTTAAGCCTAAATAGTTAAATTTCAAAAAAATGAGAAGATCAAAAGGAAAACTTAGGACTCTGATAAAAATTGAAGTACTTCCTCAGGGACTGGGCGTCCCTCTTGTTTTGCATAGGCAACATCAAATGCTAATGTTACTCTAGAACGTTCCCTAATTTCCTTAAGATTTTCAACAATTGCTGGATAAATGGAAACAACGCCACTCCCCGGTAAACCCATCGTTGCTTTTATCACTTCACCGGATAAATAACTCTCAAGTTCTTCGTCGGTCATTTGCTCTAACAAAGGTACTCCATAGGGCATATTTTTATCCACAGTTCCTTGTAACTCTTCCCTTGTTAATGATAACCGAGCTTTTTGATTCACGCTATTTTCAGAGCTCATAATAGATCCGGTTTGCAGACGTTTTTACTGCAGGTCCCAAGGTAGATCTCCCGTTCAAACGTATCCTGTCCTGTAACATCCAGCGGTTTGCTGCCTGACGTAACACCCTTCCCGACCCCTCCTGATTCGTACTGCAGTTCATAGCCGATGCTGGTGTATTTCCCTCCCAATCCTTTGACTGTTATAACGACGGTATTATCTTTTGTTTTACTTTTGGTTAAGTCGACTTGGATGGACGGGTCTACCGGAGCAAGTACTTCTTCAATTGGTTGCTCTTCCTTTACAACGGCATTTTCTTTCCCTTTAGAACTAAATACCCTCACAAGAAAAAATCCCAAAATCAGAAGGACTAGCAATCCGAGAATAATAAAAAGTAATGGATTTTTCTTTTTCACCTCCCCGACATTCTCTTTTTCCAGAGGATTTTCAAGGACCGGATCCTGTAATTGGTCTTCCTGCAGTTCCATTTTCATACATAGGGTCCGTTCATAAATAACTTCATAGGTATTTGTGAATACGGCCCTTTGTGCCGCATCTTCAAATAGAAAATGTATTAAGTTATTTAATGATGCGGCCTAAATCCTCCTTCATATAGGCTTTTATTGCATCCGGTAACTTTTGGACAGGTACCCGCTCCTGTTTTGTTGTATCCCGAAATCTGATGGTTACCGTATCGTCCTCAAGTGTCGTAAAGTCAATGGTTACACAAAATGGCGTTCCCTTGCCTTATTGACTAAGTCCGGTTTGTTGGACACGAGCGGAAATACAGCTACAGTAATAGGGGCCAGAGACGGATGAAGCCTGAGAACAATCCGTTTTTCCTCTTTTGTGTACGCTTCCAAAAGAAGAAAAAGCATTGCCCGATCAACTCCTCCTGATGTTTCGATAACCCACGGGATGTACGTCTCCCCTGTAACCGGATTGTTGTAGTCAAGCTTGTGTCTTTTAAGATCCCAATCCCCGCGGTGATGGATTCCTTCAAATTCACTCCACCCAAACGGTGCCTGATACTCAATATCCGTTGCCTTTTTTGCATAATGTGCCCGCTCATCATCCCGGTGATCCCGGAATCGTAAATTGTTTGGATGAATACCTAACTGTTGGTACCATTTCATCCGTTGTTCTTTCCAATAGGCAAACCACTTTTCTCCCTCCGCCTCATCCGGTCTGATGAAAAATTCCATCTCCATCTGCTCAAATTCCCGGCTTCTGAATGTGAAATTTCCTGGGGTAATCTCATTTCTGAATGCTTTCCCGATTTGCGCAATGCCGAACGGAATTTTAACCCGTGAGGAATCAACGACGTTTTGGAAATTCACAAACACGCCCTGGGTAATTTCACCGCGCAGGTACGCTTTTTGTTTTGGTTCAGTTACCCCCAGATATACTTCCGTGAGTAAATTAAAATTTTTCGGTTCTGTCCATGAAGCGGTTTCTTTATGTTCTTTTGCATGCAATCCTTGTTCATCTTTTTTATCAGCCCGGAACCGTTTATGACATACCTTACATTCTACGAGCGGATCTGCAAAAGAAGAAGTATGACCCGATGCTTCCCAGACAGCCGGATTCATGATGATTGCTGCGTCTAATCCCACGATATCATCCCGCAGTTGCACTATGTGTTTCCACCAGAGATTTTTGAGATTTCGCTTAAGTTGAGCTCCCATGGGTCCATAGTCCCAAAATCCGGTAATCCCGCCGTATATCTCGCTTCCGGGATACATAAATCCCCTCCGTTTACATAAAGCTACAATATCATCGAGTGCTGCCATAGTATATTAATGGTAACAAATCTCACGTCAGCATGCAATGAAAAGCCAGAACGAAGAAATATTATTGAAACATTCCTGTTCGAAAAAGGAGGTTAACACTCTTAATCTTTCTTTCGATAATCCGTTCAACAGCGGTAGTTGCATTTCCTAAGGATGTGCTTTTTGTTTCCTTCCTCCTGTATCCGAGAATTATAAGAAGATCGTCAATAAATGCCGTAATGCGTTGCGGTAGCACCGAAGACTGAGCTGTTTCAATGTCCAAAAGGAACCTATCCAAAAGACAGAACGATTCATCATGTTCCTGGCCTTCCATGATCAGCCGATCAACAACTTCGCATGCGGTATAGGCAGATGCTACCTGGGAAAGACGTTGGTACGAAGATCCGTAGAGATGACAAGCTGTAGCTCCGGTGATGTAATCGAGTGTTTTGCCCCGATGAATAAGAATTTTGGTCTTGGAAAAAAGCTCAAGATGTCCTGCCCTTCTGCTGTTGATTTTTCTTATACCTTTCCCAATAAGACGTTTTTTCCCGAAATGCTCACAAAAAACCGTAACAATCTTATCTCCCTCACCGCTGTTATTTCTTTTGAGAATAATCCCTGTGGCTTTATATAATTGTGGTGTTGCCATGCACTACAGAGATACTTCCGTATCGGATTTCAATTCCAGCTTCTTTTTATCTTTCCCGGCCATTTTCAGAAGCACTTCCTGGCCTTCCGTCCCGGGCTGTTTTTGTATTAACAGATTGTACCCCTTTGTTGCATTAACCGAAGATGTGTAGGTCAGCTCCAGTTTCGCCGTTCCCATGGGGTTGACGATAAGAAATCCCTCAAAATACGTTTTTGACAAATCCGACAAGGTTTCCATCGGCACCGGCTTGTTGGTTTCCTTCGGGGACTCGGTGCCTTTGCTCTCGACCAGTTTACTCCCTTTCGGGACATAGATCCGAACCCAATTCCGTAAGGGCGCATTCAGGCACAACCCTCCGGATTCCAATCCGCAGTCAGAACCCTGATACGGATTTTTGTAATCAACCGTCAGTTTTGTTGTGATGGTTCCGTCAGTATTGATTGTCGTATCTTTGGTAATTTTTTCCGATACAAACATGTTGGACTTGGCTCCGGCCATGTTGCTGTTGTTTACATGGAGATAGTCCCACTCGCCCTCTTTGTACTTGAAAAGTGCTGCAGATTCCGAGGCTGTCATAATCCTTCCGGCCATATTGAAATTCTCTGCTGCCTTTTGCGCATCCGCATCATGGAAATACGTAAGGACATGTTTCTGGTTGATTTCAGATATCAGCATCTGGAAAAGGCTCCCCCAATACTTCGATGGCGACACGCCGAGTGCCATCTGAAGAATCCGCTGCATCAGAACTCCGATAATATCCTTCCGGTCTTCCCGTACATACCCCACGGGCCGGGTCGAATAATCTTCCAGTTCGTATATTGCTTTCGGACAATCACAGCGCTTGTCAATATCAGCGCTGAATATTTTTCCGTAGACTTCAATGGGTCCTAAAATGCGTAATACCTCCACCAGAACATGCGTATCAAGAGCAATAATGCCGTCTACAGGCTCTTTCCCTGATGTCTGATTGTACATGTCTTCAAACTGCTTCATGGAGAGTTTAAAATCAGGCGACAGGTTGCTGTCCCGGATATTTAATGTGTAAACGCCCTTATGAAACGTCAGAATCTCGCGGGGAGCGTCAAATTTCTTTTTCAGTGCTTTATCAAGCGCATAAATATCATCTGATTTTTCCAGCAATGGCTTCCCCTTGACGATGCGGAATCGCGCGTATGCGGTGATAAATCCGCCTGTCGGACGGAGTTCTTTATCGTTCTGGAATAGCACGAGATACCGTTTTTCCTTCGGTTCTCCCAACAGTGACGGGAGATTCATAAGAAGCGGCTGTGCGTTTACAAAAAGATTGGCGGTTTCCTCTATGACCGCAATTCCTGATTTCATGGGAGACCGGATTTCCCTCCCCCGGAATTTTTCCGGGTACCGGTTGGGGTCTATTGCGGAAAGTTCCATTCTCAGCGTATCGACGCTGTCAGCTATTTCCTGTATCTTGGGGGTAAGCGCGCTCATGGTTTTGACTGCCATCTGCAACCGGTCCTCGGCAGTGCCTGCTACAAACGTGCTTTTCCCTTTCAATCCCAAAAGGTCGGCATTGGGCTCAAGAGCTTCAATTGCCTTATCTCCTGCAGTTAGTGCGGCAAATCCGGCGGTAATCGCGTGCTGACCATCCTTTATATATTGTCCGACAAAAGGGAAAGACGCAAGGTTCCCCGCTTTCTGATATTCTTTTTGAAGTTCCTCAAATTTTGCTCTTGTTTCTTTCAGTTTCATCTTGGTTAACTCTATGTCCTGACCTTTGACAGCCGTCATAGTTTCCTGTCCGACTTTCATCACCTCTAACGCTTTTCCATAGACCGAGCCAAGAGGAAGAAGCATAATCCCGACTATCACAATTGCTATCAATACCATCCCGATGATTGCGCCGGGGATTGCCAAGAGGTTCCATGGGATGCGCGGTTTTGGTTTCATTGGTTTTTCTCCTTCCCTATGTTGTCCTCCCAATGGATCAACATGTTTATGCGGTTCAATTTTTTTAACATCTTCGGACATATCGTATTATTGTTCCATTGAATGCTCTTTTTTGTCAAGGATAGTTATTACTTTTTTATTTGTTGTAGCTTGTCATTCCTGCGAATCCGTCAGCTGACGGAAGGAATCTATCTTTCTTCTCTAGATTCCGGATAGCCCTTCGGGCTTCCGGAATGACAAAAAATCACACCGCTCCTTTGCCGGAAATCATCGCCCATGGGCTTTTCAGAAGGATCAGTATATCAAACAAAAGCGACCGTTTGGTTACATAATCGGCATCCATCTGAATCCTTTTGTCAAAATTCACTTCGCTTCTTCCTGAAACCTGCCAGAAACCGGTAACGCCGGGTTTGGCAGACAGTACTACTTTCACCAGTTTTTTTGTGTGCGGATATTTTTTTTGCTGTTCCTTCAACTCATCCTGATAGTACGGCCGCGGACCCACGAGGCTCATGTCACCTTTCAATACATTCAGAAGCTGCGGGATTTCGTCAATGGAATGTTTTCGTATAATATGTCCCACGGATGTGACTCTTGGATCATACATAAGCTTATAGCTGTTTAACCGGTATTGCTGATATAACCGTGCCATTTTAGGATCTTTCCTTAACATTTTATGCGCATTCATGATCATGGAGCGGAATTTATAGAGTTTAAATAATTTTCCGTTTTTCCCTACCCTTTGCGGCGTATCTGCAAAAATCGGACCCTGAGAGTTTAGTTTGATCGCAATTGCCGTACACATGCATACCGGAAAAAATATGATGCTTAGTATGATACCGCCTATAATATCAATGACGCGTTTTATAGTGTCGTATGCCATAGAAATAATAAATAGTTATGTCAAATGCTCATGTTTCGTACCCGACAGATTTTCTACGAGTTTTTTTACTTTCGGCACGGATGTTTTTCTGCAAACCAGAAGAACATCATCTGTGTTGACAACCAACAGTTCCTTACAGTCTATAGCAACGACCAATTGGTTGCCGTAATTATACACAAGTGAATCTTCGGTATCCTGAAGCATGACCTCCCCCTGTGTGACGTTTTTGTCATCAGAATCAACAAGAGCTTCTTTCAGAGCTTCCCACGCTCCCACATCACTCCATTCGATGTTTTCAGAGACCACATACGCATCGCTCGGGCTTAATTTTTCAAGAATTGCATGGTCAAAATTAATTTTTTCAAGCGTCGGGTATACTTCCTCAAGCACCTCCTGATACCGGTCTGTATGCCACGCATCGGCAATCCGCACCAAACCGCTGTAAAGATTCGGAGCAAACGTACGAAATTGTGATAGGAGAAATCTCGGGGTTGTCACGAAATACCCTAAGTTCCATGTATGGTGACCGCTTGAAAAATACCGTTTGGCTGTTTCTTCATCGGGTCTGTATTGAAAATCAGCAAAATGATAAAACGGCACGTTCTCTTTTTCAAAAGCAGGCTTCCCATAACTAATCCATCCTAAATTGACGCTGGGAAACCTGGCTTTTTGGGATACGAGTACAATTTTCTCCGGCTCTTCTGCGACAACCTCTCCGGCAACCCGGAGAATTTTCCGGAACAGGTCTTCTTTTTTTACTAAATGATCGCTCCAGAGGATGACCATCGGTTCATTTGGAGTATCTTTGTGAAGAAGAGCGGTAATTAGTCCTACTGCCGGACCGACGTCGCGCATGACCGGCTCACCGATGATGTGGTTGGGCGGAAGCTTCGGAAGTTGATTGGAGACTGTCTCTGCATATTTTTTTCCGGTTGAAATATAAAGATCTTCCCAGGCAAAATCAGGCTGCAGACGCCCGGCAGCCAGTTGAAGCGTAGATTTATCTCCGACAATTTTTTCAAACTGCTTTGGAGATTGTTTTCTTGATAACGGCCACAATCGTGTACCAACGCCTCCTGCAAAAATAACAGCTTTCATACCAGGTAGTAGTTCCGCACTGCATCGTTTGTATGCGATGCGAAAACGGACTGTACGTTAATTTTTCTATTTCTTCCTATTATACTTCAGAACTTACGCAATCTGTCATCGCGAGGAGCATTCCGATGCGACGAAGTGATCTCTATTATAAAGATTGCTTCGCCATAAGAATGGCTCGCAATGACAAGATGGATGAATATAATTTGCGTAAGTCATGATACTTATACTATGTATTGCCAATGTAGGTTCGCATCGTAGTGCGGAATCACTACCTGGTCATAGTGTTGTCTCTAATTTCTGGAATTCCCTTTCAACAAATCCTTTTATCGCCTTTTGAAATATGCGATTACTGAACCGTAGTGCGTTTTTTCGGCATTCTGATGAAGAAAATTTCATCTTCTCAAACCGAATAATCGCATCTTCTAAACCTTTTTTTGACTGTGAAGCATATAATAATCCGGTTTTCCCGTCCGTAACAATTTCAGAAACTCCGCTTTGTGCGTATGCTATCACCGGTTTTCCCGAAGCCTGCGCTTCTCCCGCGACAATTCCGAAATCTTCATCGCCGGCAAACAAAAAAGCACGGCAATTTTGATAATACCGAACCAGTGCTCTGTCTGTCAAATTGTCGTTGATAAACTGCACAGCCGGACCGGCAATAGTCCGAAGCGTACTTTTTTCAGATCCATTACCAATAACGATGAGTCGTTTCTGAAGGTGTGAACAAGCACCAACGACAATATCCGCCCTTTTATAGGGAACAAGCCGGGAAACGAAAAGATAGTAATCACCGTCTTTATGCCCGCTTGTTGAAGGTCGAAAAAAATCCGTATCAACCGGAGGATATATCACCTCATCTGCCGTTCTTTTGTAATAATTCCGTATTCTTTCCTCAACCCTTTTGGAGATTGCTATAAACCGATCAGGTCTTTGGCTTGCAACTTGGTCCCAATCCCTGAGAGCTGGCAACAATACCGAAAACATCGTTTTGGCTATGGTATGGAATATTCCGAATCCGGTATTTTCTGTATACGTCCGCTCCCCGCTCCATAAATACCGGGTGGGTGTCAGGCAGTAGCATATATGAAGTGTTTCCGGTTTTGTTATGATACTTTTTGCCTCAGCAGACGTGACGGAGATCACCACGTCATACCCGTCCAATGAAAGCGATCCGAATGCAAAGGGAGTCAGCCACGCAAACCATTCATGATGGCTTTTTGCAAACGGAATATGCTGCAAGAATGTTGTCTTTACGTCAAATGTGCGTGCCCAGGGGGCACGTATCGGATCATACACAGACGTAAAAAGGGGTGCTTCCGGCCATAGCGTGTGAAGTGCGGTGAGCACCCGTTCAGCGCCTCCTATCTTATTAACCCTATCGTAGACGAGTGCCACTTTCATACGTTGGAGGGGTGTTTTCCTGCATGATTATAAAGAGCCATGGTGTCCCTCCCTAATTGTTCCCATGAATAGTTTTTCAACAATGAAGTAATTTCATTTCTTTTTCCGGCCATGTCTTTATCTTTTGAACGGGCAATAACGGAAAAGCCGTGAACCATATCCTGTTTGTCATTGGGATTGATATAGACAGGCAGATTTTGTAGTATTTCCCGAAAAATCGGGATATCCGAACACATGACCGGCGTTCCCAGAAAGAGCGCTTCAAGGGCAGGCAACCCAAAACCTTCCATCTGTGACGGGAATACGAGAGCGCGTGCATTTCTATACAGCGTGTGAAGCGTTTCATCCTCTGCTGCCCCCAAAAAAAGTACGGATGTGTGCAGATCATGATTATGTACGAATGTTTTTAGCCGCTTGTAGAAAAAATCTTCTTTTCCCACCAAAACAAGGCGGTATGCGCTTCCGTCGCTTCTTTTCTGAACAAAATCCGCAAATGCCAGAATGAGCATTTCAAGATTTTTATGCGGATACGCATTCCCGACGTATAAAAAGTACGGACTCTTTATTGCTTTCCATTTTCCATTTTCCATTTTCCATTTTCTCATTGATTCATCCACCCCCTCATACGTTACATGAATTTTCTTTTCCGGAATTTGAAAATGATCAATGATTTCCTGTTTTGTTGTGTGGGAAGGAACAAGTATTCCTATTGCTTTCCGAACTCCCAATTCGAGTATGAGGCGATACCCGAATTTTCTGAGTGCGTAAAAAGGATACGGAAGCGTGGTTGCTTTTCCGGTCATAAAATGAAGAATTGTCAAATCGTGGATGGTGACGATATATTTTTTCGGGTACAAAATCGGCACATTGAAATACGGTACATGGAGAAGATCAAGGTTGTCTTTGAGAAACAAAAGCGGCATAACGAATTGCTCTTGAGCCGTATGCCACCTTACGGTTGCGAGTCGTTTCTCCCAACGCATATTCGGCAATTGAAAATCGTCATATAATATTTTCGGAAGATACACAACGTAATTGTTGCTTACATCCAAAACCTTCAACTGTCCGATGAGATTCCGGATATACCTTCCGACTCCGGTTTCATTGATAAGCCGTGCATCAATTCCGATTTTCATATTTTTGATATATTGACAAGATATGCTATACTCTTTATAAGCGATGCTTCACCAAATGGTGGAGTTCGCAGAGGAAACAATAATTGTTTTCTGTGCGAACTTCATTTTTTTATTGAATAAACTGGTCTATTAACTTCTCGCTTATACCGTACATTTTTCTTTTACTGATAAATTTCATTTCAATTGCTCGTAATGCTACTTTCAAATCCAGGTTCTCAAATTTCGATAGATTTCGTTGAATTTTCGCAAATATGATAAAGGATATAAAATCAGTCAACTCCAATCCGCTATTAAGCGTAAATTTGTTGGCAAAAGTAATTGAAGTTAGTAATTTTTTAGCATGATCCGCATAAGGGTTTAACATGCCTCTTTTAAACTGCCTGTCACGAATTTTCAAAAAAGCATCTAATAAGTCCCGGTCTTGGTTATATCGGGAATCAGCGCAGACACTACCGCATATTTTTGATTTACGAAGACTATCAATAAATAATTGAAATAATTTATAAGACGAAAAATAATACAGGATACCTTTGTTGTTGAACCTAATTTTAATTGTTTTGGCCAATTCTATTCTATACTTTCTTTGAAATATAATTTTATCTGTGTGGACAGGAATAATTTGGAATGGACATGTTTCTATAAACTCAGACATAGATTTAACAAAAGATTTTGCTTGGAGTGTTGGAAGTTTAGTGTTAGGTTCTTCAAGAAGCTGATATGTATGAAAAGGACTTTCTAATGGCATATTAAACTTTCGTTTGATATATGAAAAATATCCTGACACCGTTCCAATTTCAGATTCAGGAATAATGACGCCTACCAACAAAAAGTGACGATACACGTGATCATCAAAATCCGGTTTACCGGATTCGTCAACGAATAATACATGTTTTGTATTCATATAAAAGATTTCTCAAAATCTACTCAAATGTGCTCCCGACAGCTGCGATATCATATTTAATGGATATGGGTGTGTAATTCCGTAAAATTCCAAAACTCTTTAGGAACTTCCTCAATTTCACATTCATCATTCGCATGACGCCAGCCTATATTTTTCTCCCATACCATTCGCCCCCAACATTCAGTACACCATCCGTATTTCCCGCCAAATTCTTCATCCGTTTGAATGGATACCAGAATATCTCGTCCATCTGCCGTATGGAAGAAATATTTTTTTAATCCTATCATGTTTTCTATATCGCCAGTAATGACTCTCCCGTCCTGGAGAGATATGCGGTCGCGCGGAGTAAATATAAATCGTGGATCTTTTACTATTGCTTTATATAATGAATCAGGAGGAGTAGGTTGATCAAACGGATAGGTAAACAGGTATCGTCTGACAAGGAACATCTCAAGTTCTGCGTGTGAATACGAATGCTTTAGGATATCTTCAACCATATCAGCAAGAAGCCTATTTTTTATTGAAATTTTCAATGCATCTCGTTTTTCCAAGCGATCGCATGATACGGAAAATGTAAAAGTAGTGATATCTACGCATGTAAACAGCACATCATCACCGGGGTGAAGACGTAAATCCGTATATAATTTTTTTAAACCACTAAAATAAGAATTCGCCTCCTTTGCCTTGCACACTCTTTTCAGAATATAGAGATGTTCATTGAATTGGATTGTTATTGATGATGGATTGGTCTGCCACGCACTGAAAAAAAATTCTAATCCTCCTTTGCAGTACGCTATCCCCAATCGAAGCTCTTCATCTGTCGGGGAAAATCGGAATAACCTTCCCGGATAGAAATGCGAAATGTGATCATATGTTTTTTTCCTGACTCGTACGACAGGTGAATCATATGAAGAGACGGCCTGTTGGATATGAATCGGCAATATCCCTGTTTCGTTGCTCAATTGGTCAAGCGTCATCGCTTTTCCATGTTGCATCAGTGCATCGATGACCAGTTGTTTTCTACTTTTATCCGGTTTCATAAAGAACATTCATATTGAAAACATGCAATTATTGACTTTTTAAGCTAGACTGGATCAAATATAAACAGAATCAATGTCTTTCATTATTGAAATTGTTTTCTGGATGGATTAAATCATCTTTTGGTAATTACACACACCGGGTGTAATAGTAATGATCTCCTGATTCGTCAATATATACTCGGTCTACACACACTCTACACACACCGGGTGTGTGTAACCTACCTTTTATCTGGATACACATACACCCTGTGTGTGTAACTTTAAGATAATATCTCGTTTAATTTTCTTTTCCACTCATCACTAAATACAACGTTAAACCTGATAGGCGTATCGGTATATTTAAAACCTAATTCACTAATATTTTTTTCTTCCGATAACCTGTTGCATAAATCAAAAACCGATTCTTTATATGCTGTATCCTCATTCTTGAGATGAATTCCTTTAGTTTCGACAACATAGACTTTATTAAAAGCAGTTTTGTCTCTGTCATTGGTTGTAAATATAAAATCTGGATATATTTTTTGCTTACGCCATCCCTGAACGGCATAATCGTTCCGTGCCCTGTTTCTGTACCAAAAAAACATTCGCTCCTGATCCTCCAAATACCACGCGACATCACGCTCATCATCGTTTAACTCTTCCTGTGGAACAAAATCAAACAACGATTGCTGTAACGGCTCTCCATCGCTTTTGTTTAATCTAACCGAATTACCTGCAATTTCAATCTTATTAGGCAATTTATACCCGGTTCGCTCATTCACGACCATAAAACGCAGCATTTCCTTCTTCACTAAATCATCAAATACCTTTTGCGCGAGTAGATCGGATTGCTTCAGCAATTCTTTTTTAAGTTCTTCGATGATAAAAACAAGATTATTAATTAAAGTAAGGCGATTATATTTTCTTGACAATAACTTAAATGTTTTCTCTGCTGTTTCATACGCAATCCACGGATTTGGAATAACATCAATCAATTGTCGGGCTACAAATTCTGTGTCTAACACTAATCCTCCTTCAGAAGTTCTAGAAATAACGTGACTTTCAATTAACTCTTTTTCATCTTTTGAAAGGTTAATCCCCATTTCAACATTTTTATCATCTTCCGATTTTAACGTTAATGTCTCAAGTTTATGCAAATCTATGTGTAACCAATTGATTCTGCTTAATATGTCTTGATCGTAACTAACCAACCTCCAAGTCCCATTATCATTAATGACAAACATTGGCAATACAAAGTGCTCAATACTTTTTCCAAATTTACTCTGCACGTGTGCATAGCGTTTTTCCCGTTCTTCCTTCTCACCACCTATGTCAATTATCCTTGTCGTCAAGTCCCCAAGTCCTTCATCCTCAAAACCGATTTTAATTTCGCTAAGTATTTTGCCTGCACTTTGTTGAAATGTATAAACGTAACTTTCGTCTAATTCCGGAATTTTTGTTTTGCGCGCGTAGGGTTGCCGCAATATTCTGCCGACAAGCTGCGTAAGTGCGCTTTTTGATTGAGGATTTGTTAATACGGTTAAAACATATGCAAAGGGGCAGTCCCATCCTTCCTGCAGCGCTTGCTTTGTGATGATATAGCGAATTTCCGTATTTTTGGCTAAAAGGTCAATTCCTTCAATTTCTTTTAATTCCGAGGATGTTACCGCTACTTGGTTTTCAGGGATGCCAACAACCTTAATTAATTGTTCCCTCACATCCTCCGCATGAATGAATCTGCCGCCTCGCTGATCTTTTCCCGTTCTTTCTACTTGTATGAGACAGATCGGACGGATATAGACTCCTGTATTTGCTTCATATTCGATTGCCTTCTTTTCTAGAACGTTTCTCTTGTCGACACTGGCAAGTAAAGTGTCTTTCCAATTCGGATTCGTCTTGTTTATCACATGAAGATCGAGCTTGATCATCTCTTCTCGAGATAACTCAATACCTTTTATATCTACTAAAACGTTACTCTGATCTGTCGGTGTGGCCGATAACTCCAAAATCATACATGGATTAAACCCACGGAGAGTATCTTGTGCTTGGTTACTATATGCTTTATGTCCTTCATCGAGAATGATAAGAGGCGAACTAAACTACCCTCGCCTCTAAGGCGAGGGGTTTATATTTGGTCGATTTGAAATCGACTGTCGTCCTCCATAGGTTCCCCTTCTTGTTCCTTAATGT